>Ga0326597_10006614_pt1 | contig 15862 bp, 11 predicted proteins | sample RVTome_12_FD_203789 | JGI IMG/M metagenome (GOLD analysis project Ga0326597, IMG submission 203789) | Soil microbial communities from uranium-contaminated site in the Upper Colorado River Basin, Wyoming, United States - RVT100D185 | ecosystem: Environmental > Terrestrial > Soil > Contaminated >...
AGGCCGGGGAGAAGAATAGTGAGGGCGGAGAAGCCCCCGTCCCCCAAACCACCCGACTTTTACACTGTTGAGATCATTCATGGTGACAAGCGGACTGAAGAGACTTTCGAATAGGCGGTCTCACAAATTCTCAAGCAGGTGTTGGACGCAGAGTCTCGCCAAGGGGGCCTGGATGAGGTCATGGTTGGCATTGGCAGCGATCATGGTTGTGGGGTCAGTAGGAAGCTCTGCTCAGGAAGCTCCCTCGGCAGAAACGCAGACGCTCCATGTGCTGGCGGGGAAGTCGGTGGTGATAAACATGGAGGCGCGACTGCGCCGGGTCCTTGTCAGCAATCCGTCGGCTATCGAAGCGGTCGCCACCTCCCCCTCTCAAGTTGTGGTCACGGCCAGAGCCGCCGGCAGCAGCAGCCTTGTATTGTGGGACGAGGAAGGCCGGTCGAGGATGCTGGATGTGCTCGTGGATCTTGACATTTCCGGATTGCGGGATTCCATCCAACTGGCTTACCCCAGTGAGCCGATTCAGGTGCAGGCCGATGCGGATCGGCTCATTGTCTCGGGAACGGTTTCCGACAATGAGGTCGTTGATAATGTCCTCAAGATGGCTGGGGTCTACTCGAAGAGCGTGGTGAATTCCATGACTTTGGGCATCCCCCCCCACGAACGGCAGATCCTCTTGGAAGTAAAGTTCGCAGAGGTCGATCGCGCGCGGCTCGATCAGTTTGGATTCAACCTCATGAGTACGGGAGCCCTGAATACTCCCGGGGCCCTCTCCACTCAACAATTCGGCGCCCCCACCGGCGGGGGAGGTGGCCAGACCGGCATCACGGGTACGATTGGAGCGAAACTGGAAGGGACATCCTCAGCCTTCACACTGACCGACATCCTCAACGTGTTCTTATTCCGTCCGGACCTCAACCTGGGTGCTACAATTAAAGCTTTGCAGCAGAATAACGTTCTGCAAATCCTGGCGGAGCCCAACCTGATGGCCCTCAGTGGCAGGCCGGCGCGTTTCCTGGCGGGTGGCGAATTTCCTTTTCCTGTAGTCCAGGGCGGAACGAACTTCACCGCTGTGACGATCCAGTTTCGACCCTTCGGAGTCCGGCTGGAGTTTACGGGTTACATTACCAAGGATGATGTCATTCGAATGCAGGTGATCCCGGAAGTGAGTACGCTGGACTTCACAAATGCCCTGACGATTTCCGGATTCCTTGTTCCGGCCGTCTCAACGCGCCGGGCGGAGACCGAGGTTGAACTCCGGGATGGTCAGAGTTTCGGTATTGCCGGGCTCATGGATAATCGCACGCAAGCAACGATGAGCAAGATTCCTGGTATTGGGGATATCCCCATCATTGGCCGACTTTTCCGCTCGAAATCCACGAATCGGAGCAGAACGGAGTTAATGGTTCTGGTAACGCCCCACATCGTGGATCCGGTCAGGGTGGAGGGCAAAGAAATGATGATTCCCAGTCCGGTTTTGAGAGATCTGAGCGTCCCAGGTTTTGACAGTGGTCTGCCCAAAGGCGAGCGCATCCAGAGGCCTGAGGAAGGATCCGCTCCGCAGAAATAATGCGCATGGATACCGACAGGAGAGTTCGATCGCTTGAGCGAGGCCGACCGGGCGGGGGGGAAACCCTTACAGTTGTGACGATCGCCTTGGACGAGTCGTTCGCTACTCTGCTTCGAGGCTATCTCGACTCCATTCCACTGGTTGCTCTGCGGGCGGAGCTCCATCACTACCTGGTCGACGAACATGATACGGATTTTGTGGGCCGGCTCAAGGACCTCCAGCCGGATATTTGCTTGGTGGATTTTGACCAGGATCGTGAGCGGGCGATACGCACCGCGGAGAAAATCCGCGAGGTTCTAGTCGAGACCGCGATTTTCGCGGCATCTTCAGAAACCCAACCCGATCTCATCCTCCGCGCCATGAGGTGTGGGTGCAACGAGTACGTCAGCAAGCAAATGGACCGGGACCAGTTGCTGGAGGCCCTGGCGCGCGTGGGGGCGCGGAGGAGGGATTCGAAGGAGCAAGCCGCAGGGAGGGTGCTTGCATTGCTGGGCGCCAAAGGAGGCTCGGGAGTCACAACGCTCTGCATTCACCTGGCTGCCCTCCTGGCCCAGCGCCACCAGAGGAAGACGTTGCTTGTCGACCTCCATCCGGACATCGGAGACGCGGCTCTTTACCTCGCCCTGGCGAAGCATCAGTACCACTTTTACGATCTGGCGGAGAATACGCACCGTCTCGACAAGGATTTGTTGCAGGGTTTTCTGATTCAACATTCATCCGGAGTGGACGTTCTGCCGGGTCCGGATGGTTTTGACGCGCCTCGCCACTCCACACCCGCCGAGTCAGTGGAGCGGACCGTCGAATTCCTGCGTCTCCATTACGATTTCGTCCTGGTGGACTGTCCGCCGGGCCTGAGCGAGCAGAACTTGGCGGTCTTCGATCACGCTGACCAAGTGTATCTGGTTGCCACACCTGAAATCCCGTCCCTGCGAAATGTCGCGCGCTACGTCGACTATTTCGGGCGTTTCGATTACCCCGCGGACAAGATTCGGGTGATCGTCAACCGTCACGTGAAAAAGGGAAGTATTACGGACGCGGAAATCGAGAAGGCAATCCGCAAGAGTGTTTACTGGAAGGTTCCCAACCAGTACCACGAAGTGATCAAAACCATTAATACCGGCGACCCGCGCGCGATGGAGTTGCGCTCGGAGTTGATGCGTAACCTGAACGATTGGGCGGAGTCGATTTCGGGCCGACGCGTACAGCCGGCAAAAAAGGAAAGCAAAGGCCTGCTGGGTTTGTGGGGTTGAGTGCGGATCTCCGTGACCCGGCGCAGGTGTGACGAGGAGAGTTTATGGGCGAGATAGGACGAAACACGACTCTGGTAACAAGCCAAACGGCTGGCAGGATGACGGAGGAGAGAAAGCGGCACGCGGGGCTGACACCCAAGGCGTATCAGGAGCTCAAATCGTCCATCCATCGGGATCTTCTCAGCCGAGTGGACCTTGAGAAACTGATGGGGCTGGGAGACGGCCGCGCGCGTTCCCAGATTTTCGGCATCATCCAGGAGCTCGTGGGGACTTCGAATACGCCGTTGAGCGGCATGGAGCGGGAGCGGTTGTCCCGAGAGGTTTTGGACGAAGTGTTCGGATTGGGCCCGCTGGAACCGCTGCTCCAAGACCCCACGATCAACGACATTCTGGTCAATACGCACAAGCAAGTTTACGTTGAGCGAGCCGGGCTTCTGGAAAAGACCAATGTGACGTTCAAGGACGACGCCCACTTGATGCACATCATCGACAAGATCGTATCCGCTGTGGGTCGGCGTGTGGACGAGTCTTCTCCCATGGTTGACGCCCGCCTGATGGACGGTTCGCGTGTGAACGTGATCATCCCGCCGCTGGCGATTGACGGCCCCATGCTCTCCATCCGCCGTTTCGGGCACATTCCTCTGGAGGCTGACGACCTGCTGGCCAATCGCACGATGACCCCCCAGATGCTTGAGCTTCTGAAGGGAGCCGTCCAGGCGCGGCTGAACATCCTGATCTCGGGCGGTACGGGCGCGGGCAAGACCACCATGCTGAATATTCTCTCCGGGTACATTTCTTCAAAGGAGAGGATCGTCACGGTCGAAGATTCCGCCGAATTGCAGATGAAGCAGGAACACGTGGTCCGGCTGGAGTGCCGTCCTCCCAACGTCGAAGGCAAAGGCGCCGTGAGGCAGAGGCAACTGGTGATCAACTGTCTCCGAATGCGGCCCGACCGAATCATCGTGGGCGAGGTGCGCGGTGAGGAAGCGCTGGACATGCTGCAGGCCATGAATACCGGCCACGACGGCTCACTGACCACGATTCACGCCAACAGCCCTCGCGACGCGGTCGCCCGATTGGAAACCATGGCTTTGATGGCTAACCTGAATCTGCCCGAGAAGGCCGTTCGCCAGCAGATTGCTTCGGCGATTACGATCATCCTCCAGGTCTCCCGCATGAGCGATGGCACGCGGCGCGTCACTTACTTTACGGAGATCTCCGGAATGGACGAGGAAGTCGTCAGCATGCAGGACATCTTCGTGTACGAGAAGCGGGGCGTGGGGCCGGGAGGCCGCGTTTTGGGTGAGTTCCGCGCCACCGGAATACGGCCGAAGTTCGCCGAGAAGCTGACGATTTCTGGGATTAACGTCCCGGCGAGCCTGTTCGAGCATTCCTTGGAGACCTAGTAGCTGGTTGGTTTGGAGACCGTATGTCACCGCTAGCCCTGTTCGGTTTGATCCTGCTCCTCAGTCTTGGGGTGATGCTTATCGCCATCCAGCCTTCGAAGTCGGAGAAGGCTGTGCGGGATCGGCTGCGGACGATCGGCAGTCCTTTCCTGTCGACCGGGCAGGCTCCTACGGACCTCCTCAAGCAGGATGCCCTCAGCGATGTGGAATGGCTGAACGAACTGATGCTGCGGGTGAGGTTCTTCGACGCTTTGCAGCGCCTCCTTCAGCAGGCGGACAGCCAGAGGACGGTGGGCACTTTGTTCTCCGGATCGATTCTTCTGGCTGTCAGCGCCGGTTGGTTGACGAGCATATGGGTTCCTGCCCCCGCCTTGGCCCTGATCCCCGCCTTGGCGGCGGGCCTGATCCCCTATGCCGTTCTCTACTTTTTGCGGAGTAGGAGGTTTCGCCGGTTTGAAGAGCTGCTCCCGGACACGATCGACCTGATGACGCGCGCGCTGCGCGCCGGACACACGATCACCTCCGGGATCGAAATGGTCTCCCAGGAGGTTCCCGAACCCGTGGCATCTGAGTTTCGACGGGTGTTTGAGGAGCAGAATTTCGGTTTGCCCATCCGTGAGGCGATGCTCAATTTGGCGCGCCGGGTCCCGCTCCCGGACGTAAGCTTCCTGGTGACGGCGATCCTGGTTCAGAAGGAGACGGGCGGGAATTTGGCGGAAATCCTCGACAAGACGACCGTTGTGATTCGCGAACGATTCCGCCTTCGAGGCCAGTTGCGGATCTATACCGCGCAAGGGCGTCTCACCGGATGGATTCTGGTTGCCTTGCCCTTCTTCCTGTTTGGCGTTCTGACCTTCCTGAATCCGGAATATGAACTGCTTTTGATTAGAGATCCGGACGGGCAAAAACTTGTTTACGTGGGCCTGGTCATGATGGTGGTCGGGGTTCTCGTTATCCGGAAGGTGATCGACATCAAGGTTTAATCCTTATGACTTTCTTGCTCGTCACAGTCGCGGTGACCGTTTTCCTGACGCTCCTACTCGTTGTGGTGCTCGTCGGCGGCCGCTCGCCGGAGCGCGCACGGCTCATGGAAGTGACGCGGGGAGCTGGAACCGCCGAAAGGCCCATAGATGGGGCGAGATGGCGCCCCTTGTTGACCATGGACGAGCTCGCAAAGGCTGCGGGACCCATCCGCAGACTCCTGGGTTCCCGGGAGGATTCGGAGGTGGCGGAGCGCTTGGCGTCGGCCGGCTACCGTCGCCCGAATCACGCCGACGCTTTCTACGTCCTGCGGCTTACCCTGCCCGTCGTGGTCGGGGTTGGTGCGGCGTTGCTGCTCACAGAGAATAGGTTTTTCTGGGTTTTGGTCGGGGCAGCAGTTGGCTTTATGTTGCCCGACTTGTGGCTAACCTACGCCATCTCCCAAAGGCGGGACCGTATCCGCCTCAGCCTTCCTGACGCCCTGGATCTGCTGGTGATCTGCATGGAAGCTGGATTGGGGTTGGACCAGGCGTTGGTTCGAGTTGGCCAGGAGTTGCGCATCACGCATAAGGATTTAAGTGACGAGTTTATGCTGATCAATCTCGAGCAGCGTGCTGGCAAGCCCCGTCTGGAGGCATGGCGCAAAATGGGGGAGCGGACAGGCGTAGAAAGCGTCCGCCAGTTCGTCCACATGCTCGTCCAAACGGAGCGCTTTGGGACACCCATTTCCAAGTCACTGGGCGCCTATGCCGATGCGCTGCGCACGCGGCGAAGACAGCAGGCGGAGGAGATGGCGGCGAAAACCACAATCAAGATGATTCCCCCCATGGTCTTCTTCATTTTCCCGAGTCTGTTCATTGTCCTCTTGGGCCCTGCGGTTCTCACGATTGTGCAAAAGTTGGGTGATATTACGAGGTAATTGCGATCGTCAAATCTTTGGCAAACAAGGAGCGAAGCTGTGGACAACATTACGGTGATTCGGGCAGTTGCGGCGGTGCTTTTTGTTGTCGTGCTTTTCATCTTGATTCAGAGGCGGAAGAAGCGCTCGTCGCGCTGAATTCGCCTCGTGGGTAGGGGCGGCTACCGAGCAGGGGAGGGCTGCATCTGTGGCTAGGGATGACAATACGGTGTTCGTTTTCAATAGGACGAAACAGACTTTTCTCGCCTACCGGGCAAGAGTAGCGGATTCGGTCATCAGCCGCTTGGTGGGATTGTTGGGAAGGCGTTCTCTCGATTGCGATGGAGGACTTTGGATCGTTCCCTCCAGTGGCATTCACACGGTGGGAATGCTTTTCACCATCGACGTCGTTTTTCTTGACAAGGACCTCAGCGTTGTAGCCCTTTCCGAGCTGGTTCGCCCCTTCTCGATAACTAAGCTGAGCTGGCAAGCAGCAAGCGTTTTGGAGCTTCCCGCCCACGCAATTTTCAGAAGCCAGACGGAAATCGGCGACCATCTGGTGATCTCGGCCGATGAGAGCGATTTGCTCGCGGAGCCGGATGTCATCCGGGAGGGCCAGAAGGTCGAGCCTTTCCAGAAGGTCACCTCTTCCGGGTAGCCCGGCAAGATAGGACTCAACCTCCAGTATTCCCAAGGTCTACCGGTGGCCGGCGCTTCTCTCTGCCGCCGAATCTTGAAACCACATGAACTGCCATTGATCGGACACCGCCGGATTTGCCGCCCGCTCCTTTTGTCGTCTAAACCGTTGACACACCCACTGTGACCGATACCCCCACTCTCCGAGGGCAAGCTGACATCTCGCTTCCATCCCCTCCTGTGTTCTTTGAATGGGACTACCGCTGGGAGACCATCAGAGGTTCGGTTAGCTGGAAAGTGATGTGAGTTCCCGCCGGGAGGCGGGGGACCTCTCCGGGGGCCGAGGGAATCCCTGTTCCCGGGGGAGGGTCGATACGGATGGCTACGGCAGAGACTCCGTAGGTGCGGTTGGCGATGACAACGTCCGACAACTGAACGAAGGCGGGAGAGACGCGCACGTGGGAGGGTGAGGTGCCGATTCCCGCGAACTCCAAACGCGCCACGCTTCCTCGTGGGACCGCGACCTCGCCGTGGACAAGGATGTCCCGGCTGATCTCACCCTGAAAAGATGTTCCTGACGAAACCTCCACGGCATCCCCGAGGTGCACGATCAAGGGAGTCCGACTCACGACCGTCAACTTTCGGACGGGGCCTGACGAAGGGGGTTGGGATGAAATCGATCCTCCCCCGACGATGCTCAGTTTGAATGAGTCGCGCTCAGAGGGGGAGGGCTGGGGCCGGTTTCCTTTCGCGGCCGTCGGGTATTGTTCCAGAACTTGGCGCGCCGATCCAGCGAACTCACTTTTTCCCGCCGCTAGGTTTTCGTAGATTCCTCGGGCGCTGTCCAGAAGGTCCCGCGGTCGCGATGACTCCGCAGCGAGCGTCCGCATCTTTTCCGCCAGCAGCCAGTCGAGCTCGTCGCGATGCGGGCTTGAGGGGAATTTCGCCCGGAAATACTCGACGGCTTTGACAGCGTCGCCGAGAATTCCCGGATCATCCACCCCCAGGAGCGAATGGCGAAGGAGCGCGTAGCCGTTCTCGGGATCTGACGCCTTGGGAGGCGCCGTCTCCTGCGTCAACACGAAGCCGCTAATTCCTTGATTTCTGATTCGGAACCAGCGATGCCCCCTTTCGTCGGTTTCGAACCCCGTGATGTCGACGATCTCCGAGGGCGGCAGCTCCATGATGACCGGGGATTCGAGGGCCGGGTCTCGGCGCACCGAGGCGTCTTTGAGGGCGTACGACTGGCCCATCACCGCCGGGGGCCGCAGGTACACCTTGACTTCGCGATGCAGGAAAAAGCCGATTGTCGCCGCGACAGCGACCCCGCAGGCAATCAAGAGGTACACGCCGGGCGCAAGCCCGCGCGGGCGCTCCTGAGGGCCATCGGCCACACGACCAAGACCCGACTCCTGCATGAAAGAGTTTGCGCAATAAATGCATACCAGGTGTTGGACAGATTGGACGCGTTCGCAGGCCGGACACTTGCGGACGACCGAAAGCCCCACACGGCACTTCGGACAGTGGGTGAGGACGAGAGGGAACGTCGCGTTACAGCTCATGCAAATCGCGAGAGGTTCGGCCCCTGGCACCCACCTGGGTTCGGTCGACGAAACGGGCTTTTCGTCCTTCGAAGCTTCTACTTCTCTGGGCATGAGGCGACAGCGCCCCCCTCGACTTCCGACGAATCCCGCCGGAACTTCGTCAGCAGCGCCGACGAATCCCACCCGAATCTTCTCGGGGGCTTCTGTCTTTCGGCGCCGCATCCCCGAGCGTCTCTAAGAGTGTTTACCATAGCATATCGGGCAGGGTGGTGGAAGGCAGGGATGGTGGCATGGCGGTGAGCAGGCCCTTGGAGCTGGAGTCTGAAAGACGCTCGAGTGGAGGAGAGAATGCAATCTTATCTTTTCCATCCCCGGGCTTTCAGTTTGGCTCCGGTTTTCGGCCGCGTGGCGCCGAGCCTTTCAGCCACCAACTCCCCTGCTGGCCCCCGCTCCGCCACGATCCGGAGACCCAGTCCTTGGAGGTCTGAATAAAAAGTTCCTCCAGACTCCTCCCATTGTTCTCAACCTCGTCCGCTTTCCACGCGCCGGACGCGCTCCGCCCTTCCTGGTCTGATGCTGTCCACGTGCCTTGCCACCCAGAGCCTTTCTTCCGCGCCGTCCACGTGCCGCGCAGCGTCGTTCTCTCCTTGCCACCGCTCAGTGTCCAGGATCCTTGCATAGCGTCCGGTTGACCGGGCAAGGCCTGCCCGATCCACCGACCTCGAAGGGTGTTCGACGATCCCACCGTCGCTGCCCATTCGCCCCGCAGGACCGGGGGGTCTGTTGCTGAAAGAGGAGCCGCAGCCAGGATTGCGGTCAGAACGAGAAGGAGGGAAATTCCAGGTCGCACATGCTCTGAAGTCTCAAGCATGAGGGGAAAAAGAAAAGTCGTGCGCCGGACTCCGACATCGGAGTCATTGAGGGACAAGAATTCTTGTGCGTCGCACCTGGCATCATGATGCCAGGATTTGGAGTCCCCACTTCACCGCCCGGGGCAGTTACTTGTTGACACCAACGGACAGCAACAATCTCGGTCGGGAAGTGTGACAGCCCAAGACCAAGTCTTATTTACTTGCGCGTATTGGCTTCAATCTGTTCAAGAATCTTCATCAACTTATTCGTCTTCCGGATGTAGACCACCGGGAAGTACGCAACAACACCTGTGATGAATAACAGACACGCAACGACCCAATCCATCGGAGCCTCCAGAAGGTGACGTAAAAGCTGGCAGTATCATACACAGAACTCACAGAAATTCCAGCGAAGTTTCGCCTTTATTTCTTCCCTGGCGCCCCCTAAGGCAAGCCCAATACCCTCCGAGGAGAGGCGGGACTCGGCTTCTCGCAAGGGGCGCCATTCAAAGTGCGTCCAACTTCTAGGGGTCAAAGGAGCGAGTTGGTTGAAGGGTTGGAGCCAAGCCCTGGACTTTCGCCGAGTCCTTCCCGCAGGGGCGGGCTTCAGTGGCTTTAAGAAATGGATCCCCGCCCCCTACTGGTTGGCGAAGAAAAAGCTTCCCGCGGTTCCCTCCTGGTCGGACGGCGAGACGTGATAGCTTCACCCCTGAAATTCAGGGTCAAAAGATCTTCTTCTAAATCGCCTCGGGAAAGGGTGTCTCAAATGCGGAATCCAGAACCTGGCGCACTCTGAATGCTAGGTCTTCCCTGGTGAAGGGCTTTTGAAGGAACCCAGCCCCGGACCCCGTCACCCCATACCGGTTCAGTGCATCCTCAGAGTATCCCGACATAAATAGGATCTTCATTGTCGGTCGCAGGAAGGCCAGATGCTCCGCCAACTGAGGCCCGCTCATCGTGGGCATTACGACGTCAGTTAACAGGAGGGAAACGTTCTGTGAGTCCTTGTGACAAATCTGCACGGCTTCCTCTGGATTTGCCGCGACGAGCACATCGTAACCCTGGTTCTGCAGGAACTGGGCGGTCATCATCCGGACTTCGTGCTCATCCTCAACAAGCAGAACGGTCTCAGACCCCTGTGGCAGAGGGCCAGATTCCAGCGAGGTCCCATGGATCGGCGCAGTGCCACGGGGCAGTGCCGGGAAGTAGATCTCGAACGTGGTTCCGTGGGCAACTTCGCTGCGGACGAAGATATGACCACCGCTCTGCCGCACCACCCCGTGGACGGTCGCCAAGCCCAAGCCTGTGCCCTTGCCGGCTTCCTTTGTAGTGAAGAACGGCTCGAAGATACGCAATTGTGTCGCCAAGTCTATCCCGCAACCTGTGTCACTAACTGTCACCAGGACGTACCGCCCGGGCTGAAGTTCAGCCCGGGGAGTAGCTTCCTCTCCACCGACTCTGGCGTTTTGGGTTTGGATGGTGAGCTTCCCGCCGTGGGGCATGGCGTCGCGGGAATTTACCGCCAGATTCATGAAAACTTGTTCCAACTGTCCCGGGTCGGCTTTCACACATTCCAGTCGCGGCCCGTTAAGGATCTCCAATTCGATGTCTTCGCCAATCAATCGTCTCAACATCTTCTCCATGTTGGAAAGGACGCTATCCAAAACCAGAACCTGCGGATTGAGAACCTGGCGGCGACTGAAGGCAAGGAGTTGGCGGGTGAGGACGGCGGCCCTCTCACCGGCTTTCTTGATCTCCTCCGCGTAGCCTCGGAGCTGGGCATCCGGTTCGAGGCGGCCCTCGAGCAGTCCCCCGTAGCCGTTGATGATGGTCAGTAGGTTGTTGAAGTCATGAGCGATTCCGCCGGCGAGGCGCCCCACCGCTTCCATTTTCTGTGCATGCTGGATTTGTTCTTCAAGCTGCTTGCTGTGACTGATGTCCGCCAACAAGGCCTCAATGCCGTATATCCCCCCCTGAGCATCGTAAAGCGGAGCGGCCGAGAAATTGATATGGACCAATTCCCCGTCCTTTCGCTGCCGGCGAGCCTCCAGGTTGGTTATGATCTCACCCCGAAATAATCGCGCCTGGAGTTCCAGGCTTTCATCTCGCCGGTCTTCAGGAACTATGGGAAGAGGCCGTCCCAGGACTTCCAATTCGCTCCATCCAAATATAGCCTCCGCCGCCGGATTCCAACTCCTGATCATGCCATTTTGATCCAAGGAAATGATGGCCAATGGCGAGGCCTGGATGAGAGTCCGGAGAGCCCGGTTCGTGACCCGGAGATTCTCCTCGGCCTTCTTTCGCGCCGAGATGTCGCTGACGAGCACCAATCCCGCCTGCTTTCCCGCAAAGACGATGGGGTTTGAGTCGATCTCCACGTCGAAAACCGTCCCGTCTTTCTTTCGATGCCTTTGAGCTATGGCGCTTCCCGATGCCTTCCGGCCCTTGACGACCGTTTGCGCCAGCTCCTGGAGACCCCCGGGAAGGAGGATCTCATCTATCTTCATGCGCAGAAAATCGTCCCGTGAGTATCCGTATTGCTCAAGGGCTGATTGATTCGCGTCCAGAAAAGCCAGTGATTCGAGGTCATGCACCCACATGGGGTGGGGATTGCTCTGAAAAAGTGGCTGATATTGCCTTTCGGCTTCCTTTGCGTCTTCCTCAGCTTCCCTCTGCAACTTCTCCTCGGACGCCCGAACCTCCTGCGCAAGATAGCCACAGGACGCCGCCGTAGTGACGAAGAGGGGGAGGTGCAACAACGCTTCGGTGTCGAAGACGAACGTGCCGGACTTCGTCATATCCAGCCAGAAGTAGAGCGCCGCCACGACCACCGCGACACCCACGCTCTTTCGCAGGTCCTCTCCCGCCGTAGCCATGAAAACGGTGAGGTAGAAGAGCATGAGGGTCGCAGAACTCATACCCGAAACCGACCGCAAAATCACGGTCAGCCCGGCGATGTCGAAGAAAAACACCAAGTAGCCCACATTCGGGTTTCGAAACCATCCCGCAGGGAGAAAGAACAGGAGGACGCTCGAAACGAGAAATCCGGTAGCGACAAGCCAGGCGCCGGGAGACACCGGACCCGACTTGAAGACCAGGAGGCTGACAATCACCAGCCAGAGGACCCCCCGCAATTGGAATAGAATCGATCGCGGCTTTAGAACTTGCGTTTCTCGAGAGAACATGCAAACTCCTCGGCGACTAACCTCTCGCGACGGCGGTCAATTCCCCCGCTTGGGGCTTGACCGCGCTATCGTCGGATGCGTAAGGAAGAACAACCTCTTCCATCTCCCGCGCCGTAGCGGCATGATCGGGGTAGCTGATCACCTGAGTTCTGATTGAGAAGCGGTTGCTGGCCCCAGAGGCATCATGAAGGCCGTCTTCAAGCCGGCCTGCCACTTGGTAAGCATCGCTCGACTTCACGCCGGGAAGGACGATGCCGAATACCCCGTCACGGAAAGCGTAAATGGAATCCTCGCCGCGCAGTTTTCGCGTCAAGGTCTTGGCGGCATCCCCGAAAGCGGTCCCAACTTCGCTGGTGTCCACCAGTTCGCGCGAGGGCGTCAGCTCGATGAGCACCATAGAGAGCGCCTGCTCGGTGATCGCTGCCCTGCGGAATTCCATCACCAGACGGTCGCGGAAATGGTCGAGACGCGGCAGGGTGCGAAGCAGGTCATCGCTGGCTTCCTGTCGAAAGCGAGTAATCCGTCTATGCTCTTCGGCCAGTTGGCGCCGAAGCTGCCGAATTACCATCTGCCGATCGACAAAGTAAACCACCAGCAGCAACGACAGGGCGCACAGGGCGAAAAAGGCCTTTCGCATCGTCATCCCGCTGAGCACAACGGGGCGAGAGAAGACCGTCGGATACATCACCAACGCCATTCCCGCCGCAAAAACAACCAGCACTGTCAAAGCCAGCAGCCACAATTGCCACTCCCTTTGCTCGAGGTTCGATTGGTCAATTCGATCAAAGATCTGCATAGATTCTCCTATCCGTTCCTTCATCGTTTCGTACGGAGGGTTCGTAGCCCTTGGGCATCTCCCCCTCCTGGCTGAGGTTGATGGGAGCACGCCTAAGACCATTTCAAAGTCTAATTCAACTGGCTTGTTTTCCATTACTTAGAGCACAAGCAATGCCAGACCTGCTGGGGGCCGCGTGCCCGGAAGTATTCGATATTGAGATGGGTGTCTCAAAACCAGTCAGATTGTGGGCATCGCTCGGGCCATGGGCATGGATGCATTAACCCTCGCGGACCGTCCGGCAACCGCCGCACAATTGGGTTATGGAGGTTAAAAACCATCAGGTCTTATCACACAATTAGTAAATACCCTGGCCAACAGAAGAGTGGAAACAGCCGTAAGAGGCATGATAGGCTAACCCCATTCAAGCCAAGTTTCTCGCAGGAAACTCGAGATGAGGGTAGCGGAGGGCGAACCCGCGATTCTTGTTCTGGCCATTGATGACTCACCGGCTATTCTCGAGCTATACCAAAAAGTCCTTGGTGGACGGGGAGTTCGTGTCGAAGTCTCCAGCGACCCGGAAAGCGGCCTGGAGCAGGTTTTTGCCCTTTCCCCGGACTTAGTTCTCCTCGACCTGGCCATGCCCGGCTTGAACGGCCTGGAAGTTCTGCGCCGAATCAAGCGATGGAACTCGCAAACCCGGGTGGTGATGATTACCGGCCAATACTCCATTGAGACGGCGGTGGAAGCGATTCGCGAAGGCGCTGCGGACTACGTCTGCAAACCTGTTACGCCGGAGAAGCTGCGGGATCTGTTGGCCCAGGCGAGGCAAGCCAGCGAGCGGCGCCGGCGCGCCGAAGCGCTCGAGAAGCAGTTGGCCGAGGTCTTCAGCTTTCACGGGATCATCGGGCGAAGCCCCCTGATGCAGGAAGTCTTCGACATGACCCAGCGCGTCGCGCCCCACTTTCGCAGCGTTCTGGTGATGGGAGAGACAGGGACGGGGAAGGAGCTGGTGGCCCGGGCGCTTCACGATTTGAGCCCGCGGAAGGAGAGTCGTTTTGCGGTCTGCAACTGCGCCGCGATGGTGGAAAGCCTGGCGGAGAGCCAGCTCTTCGGGCATCGCAAAGGCGCCTTCACCGGAGCCAATGAGGACCGCGTCGGCCTCTTTGAGTGGGCGGACGGGGGAACGGTCTTTCTGGATGAGGTCGGTGAGCTGAGCGTGCCGGTCCAGTCCAAGCTGCTGCGGGCTTTAGAAAACCAGGAGATCCAGAAAGTCGGTTCTCCGCAGATCCGCAAAGTGGATACGCTGGTCATCGCCGCGACCAGCCGCAACCTGACCGAGGAAGTGAAGGCGGGGCGTTTCCGCGCCGACCTCTGGTATCGCCTCAGCATGCTGCAGATCGTCCTTCCTCCGCTGCGCGACCGCCGCGAGGATATTCCTTTGTTGTCGCAGCATTTCATCCAGCAGGCCAACCAACAGTACGTCAAGCAGGTCAAGGGACTGTCGCCGGCGGCGGAGAGAGATCTGATGAAGCACTCCTGGCCCGGCAACGTGCGCGAATTGGCCAATGTGATCGGCCGGGCGTGCATCCTCGCCCGCGAGGACGTGATTGATTTCGACGACCTTCGAAACCTGAGCTCCGAATCCCCTGAATCCTCTGACGGGGAGTCCGGGTCACTGGAACAAGCGGAAAAGGCTGCGGTGATCCGCGTCCTCAGCGAGACGCGCAACAAGGCTCTGGCCGCGCGAACCTTGGGTGTAAGCCGCGCCACGCTCTATCGCCTGATTGAGAAATACGGCCTGCAATCTCCCGACGCCCCCGACGGCGAAGGCGGCGGCCGAGACGTCTAGGCCAAGATTTCTTTCCCTGCCGGCTCGTTCCGAACGTGTCCCAGGAATGTCTGAGGGGTTGCCCTCCCTCTTCCCTTATGGTAACTATTTCCTCGGGACTTAACCAAGTCTCGGTCGCAAGGATTCATGGCAGCTAACCCGATTGACGTATACCGCCGACAGATAGAGCGCGAGCTTCAAGCCGGAAATGCGACAGAGCACACTCACCGGCCCGCGCTGAAGACCCTCATGGAGTCGCTGGCCTCCGGCGTGACGGCCACGAATGAGCCCAAGCAGCGAACCGACTGCGGGGCTCCCGATTTTTTGGTGTCGCGCAGCACAAAGCACGGCTTGATGAGACTCGGCTACATTGAAGCGAAGGATGTCGGCAAGGATCTGTCGGAAGTCGAAGGGTCGGAGCAGCTGAAGCGTTACCTCCGCTACCTGCCCAATCTGATTCTCACGGATTATCTGGAATTTCGCTGGTACGTGGACGGCCACAGGCGGGCGGACCCGGCCCGCCTTGCCCGCGTCGCCAAGGGCGAGAAGCTGGCCCTAGAGAGAGGCGGAGTCGAAGCGGTCACACAGCTACTGACCGAGTTTCTCTCTCACGAAGCGGAACCCATCAACAAGCCGAAAGAGCTTGCTCTTCGCATGGCCCGGCTTACGCACTTCATCCGGGACATGATTGTGACAGCTTTTGAGATGCAGTCGGCCTCTGCCACTCTACGCGACTTGTACAAGGCTTTTGAGAAGGCGCTCATTCCCGACCTGCCCATCCCGCAGTTTGCGGATATGTTCGCGCAGACTCTCGCCTACGGTTTGTTCGCGGCGCGCTGCAACCACCACGGACCGCCGGGCTCATTCAAACGGTTGGGGGCGGCATCGGAAATTCCCAAAACCAACCCGTTCCTTCGCCAACTCTTCGAAACCATCAC
>Ga0326597_10006615_pt1 | contig 15861 bp, 19 predicted proteins | sample RVTome_12_FD_203789 | JGI IMG/M metagenome (GOLD analysis project Ga0326597, IMG submission 203789) | Soil microbial communities from uranium-contaminated site in the Upper Colorado River Basin, Wyoming, United States - RVT100D185 | ecosystem: Environmental > Terrestrial > Soil > Contaminated >...
AGGCGCAGTTTCCCGCCGCCGCGACGGCCTCGCAGTTGAAGAAATGGAAGAGAAACCGGCCGCCGCCCGGGACCGTCGCCAGAATATAGGGCGGGCTGGCGTCGCTATCGGCCTTCAACTCGGTCGCCACGCCAAGCTCGGCCATCATGGCCGAAACGTCGCCGGCGCTGACCCGCGTCATCATCTCAGCCGGCCCCGCCGACAGGCTGTTCGAGGTCTGGGCCCCCGCCGGCGCAAAACCGGCGAGAGCCGCCGCCGCGAGCACCGCGGCCTGCATGGCTGATTTCATGGCATTCCCCTGTTTTTTTGCGTCACCCTCCTTTCAACCCTTATCACACCTGGCCGAATTGGGAAGGATTGGGGCGTTTCGGCCCTACACTTGCCACGCTTTTGACGGTAAGCTCGCCCGTCGCGTGGGGATTTCGGGTATGAAAACGTCGCAGAACGGCATCGGCCTGATCAAGCAGTTCGAAGGGCTCGAGCTCGAAGCCTATCGAGACATCGCCGGCGTCTTGACGATCGGCTACGGGCATACCGGGCCGGAGGTCGAGCTGGGCATGAAAATCTCGGAGCGCGACGCCGAAGAGCTCTTGAAACGCGATCTGAAACCCAGGGAAGACGCCGTCGAGCGGCAGGTCCGCGTGCCGCTCAACCAGAACGAATTCGATGCGCTCATTTCGTTCGTTTACAATGTCGGCGCCGGGGCGTTCGGCAAATCGACGGCCCGCAAGCGGCTGAACGCCGGCGACCGGGTCGGCGCCGCCGAAGCCCTCACCTGGTTCAACAAGGCGACGATCGGCGGCGTCCTGCGCGAGGTCACCGGCCTCATCCGCCGGCGCGCCTCCGAGCGCGCGCTGTTCCTGACGCCGGTCAATCCGCCGATCGTCAGCAACAACGATCAGCTTGCCGAGAATTCCCGGATCACGCCGATTGAAGATGCGCCGCGCCGGCCCAATCTGGCGGAAAGCCGGAGCATCCAGGGCGCGACCGTCGCCGGCGGCGCGGGCGTCGCGGCCTCGACCATCGGCCACAATTCGGCGCAGGAACTCAACCAGCTTGAAACCGACATCGCCCATGGCGCGGGAACAAGCGTGAAAGGATCGGCGCCTGTCACACAGCCGGGCGGGGCGGAAATCGCCGGCGCCCCGGCCGGCGAAGATCATGGGACGAGCGTGCTCGAACCGACGCCGGATCACTCGGTCGAGGCGGGCGAAACGCTTGCGTCGACCGAAACAAGTCCCCCGCCGCCTTCGGCCCATGAGAAGCATGCCGTCGAGACGCAGATTCAACTGGCGCTGATGCTGCTCATGGTTCTGGCGGCGCTGTACGTCATCTTTTCGCGCATCGACGATTGGTGGCGTTATCGGCGCTGACGCCGGCCGCTCCGGCGGTCTTCACAAGACCGTGCCTGGTCGTTGTCGTTCCTCGTCAGGATGCCGGCTCGGCGGGCTTTTGCGTCCTCGGGCCGAACATGGCTCGGCGGCGCCAGGCTTCCCGGCTCGGCGAGAAGAGGCACGCCAGAAACAGAAACGATGCGGCGACGAGCAGCGCCATCGCGGCCCAGCCGCCGCCGATGCCCCCCAGCCAGTTGCCGACCGCGCACACGCAGGCGATGACCAGATAGGGCAGGATCGGCGGGTCCTGGCGGATATAGCGAACCACGAACAGGACGAGCGAAATCACCAGAAGGCCGACCGAATAGGCGTCAAAAATCGAAACCATGTCCAGCCCTCCTCTTTCCCAAAACGCCTTTGGAAGAGGCGATGCTGTCAAGAAATGATTGCGAAAATGAAAAGACGCCGGCGAGGGTTGAACACATGTGTCAGGCGAGGCTGTCGAGGAGCGCCGCGGCGAATTCCGACAAGGTGTCGTCGCGCGCCCCCATCACCACGATCCGGTCGCCGGGCCGCGCTTCATCCTTAATGAAGTCCCCACAGTCGGCCCTCGTCCCGAATCCGAACGCCCTGCGCCCGGCCCCCGCGACCCCGGCGACGATGTCCCCGCTCGAAACCGATTTATCCGTCGTGCCGCCGAAATAGGCCGGCTCCGGCATCACAAGCATGTCGCGATCGTCCAGGCTCCGCGCGAAGCAGGCGATGAATTCGTCCTTCATTTTTTTCAACGGGCCGAAGCCGTGCGGCTGGAAGAGGACGATCAGGCGGCCGGGAAATTCGTGCAGCGTCGCGAGGCTCGCGGCGACCTTGTCGGGATTATGAGCAAAATCGTCGATGACGGTGATCCCGCCCTTTTCCCCGACCCGCTCAAGCCGGCGCTTGACCCCGGCGAAGGCGCTCAGCGCCGAAGCGGCGTCGGCGAAGCGGGCGCCCGCTTCTCGCGCCGCGGCGAGCGCGGCGAGCCCATTCGAGACATTGTGCCGGCCGGGCATTTTGAGATCGACACGGGCGCGCTCGTGCGGCGCGGCGGCGACGGCGTCGAACGATACCCCGAACCGCCGCGCCGAAATCGCCTCGGCATGGAAATCGGCCGTCCGGTCGGCGAGGCTGTAAGTGACGAGGCGGTCTTTCGGAACGCCGGCGGCAAGCCCCATCGCCTCGCCGTTGTCGAGATTGACGACCGCCTTGTCCGCCTTGGCGATGAAATCGCCGAAGAGGCGGCGCAGCTCGTCCAGCGACTTGTGATCGAGCGAGACGTTGTTGAGCACGGCGATCCGTGGACGGAAGAGCGCGATCGACCCGTCGCTCTCGTCGACCTCGCTGACGAAAACCCCGCCCGCGCCGACGATGGCGCTGGCAAAGAGCGCGCCCGCGCTGACGAAATTCTTCATCACCGCGCCGTTCATCACCGTCGGGTCCTTGCCGGCGCTATAGAGGATCCAGCCGATCATCGCGGTCGTCGTCGACTTGCCGCTGGTGCCGGCGACCCCGATGCCGAGCGGAGCGGCGTTGAAAAGCTCGGCGAGAAGCTCGGCGCGGGTCATGCGCCTCGCCCCGAGCCGGCGCGCCGCGACGACGTCGGGGACCGTCTCCTCGACCGCGGCGGAAGCGACCAGAATTTGCCCGGCGCTCGTCAGCCCGCTGCCGTCCTGGGGGTGAAGGCCGATCCCTCGCGCCCGCAGAAAGTCGAATTTCGCGCCCGTGCGGCCCTGATCGAGGGCCCGGTCCGAGCCCTCGACCGCATGGCCCGCTTCGCGCAGGATGAGGGCGAGCGGCAGCATGCCGCTGCCGCCGACGCCGCACAGGAAATACCCTCGAACCGGCATCTACGCGGCCACGACGGAAATTCTGGCCGGACGCGAGCGGGACCTTCTGATCGTAATTTCCACGTCGTGGTCGAGGGCGGTCAGGAACGTCATCAGGCGCTCGACCGAAAAGCCCTCGAGCTTATAGTTGGCCAAACTCGACACCTTCGGCTGACTCGCTCCTAGAATCTTGGCCGCTTCGACTTGGCTGAGCCCCATGCGCGCAATCTCCTGGTTGATGGCGTAGGCCAAACGAAGCTTGGTCTGGCGTTCTTCGGCGTCGGCAAATCCGAGGTCGGCGAAAACGTTGCCGCTGCCCCGCGCGATCCGCTCTTCGCGCGCCGATTTAGCTTTTCCTCGCGTCATAACGAGCCTCGTAATCGGATTGCGCTCTGCGCAATCGCTTTTCCACCAAGTCCACGTCGATTTTCGCCGTCCTGATTCCTTTGGGCGATTTCTTCTGAAAGGCATGAAGCACGTAAACGACTTCCTTGAAGCGAACCGTGTAAACGGCGCGGTAGGCGTCGCCGTCATGGTTCTCGACCAGCTCGAAAATTCCCGGACCTTGCCCTTTCCAGGGCTTTGCAGAAGGGTGTGCGCCGCCGAATTGCGCCAGCCCGAGCGCATTGCCCATCTCTTTCTTGACCGGCTCCGGAAAACGCATGAAATCCTTCTTCGAAGAGCCAACCCAATCGAGCGGCTTTTCGCCCTCGATCGAACGTCGCGCCATGAAATTATCCCATTTTCGGTATAAAATCAATCGTTAAACCGACGCACTCATAAAGTGAGTCGAACAGGAGCCCGCTGGAGACGTCATGGCTAAGAAAATCGCCGTCGTCGCCCCCGCCTCGCCGCTGAAGCGCGAGACCGCGGAGAAGGTGAAGGCGCTTGCCGCCTCGCTCTACGGCGCGCGCGCGCCGGAGATTTTTTTCCACCCGCAGTGCTTTCTTGCACGTGGCCACTTCGCCGGCGGGGATACCGAGCGCTCCGTCGCCTTTCTCGATGTCGCCAATGACGGGGCGTTCGGGGCCGTGTGGTTCGCCCGCGGCGGCTACGGCTCGTGCCGGCTCGACGAGGCGATCTTCGAAAAGCTCAACGATGCGGCGCGCCGCAAAATCTATCTCGGCTATAGCGACATGGGGAGCCTCCTCGCACGCCTTTATGCGGGCCACATCGGACAGTGCGTGCACGGCCCGATGCCGCAGGACATCAACCGGGCGAACGGAGACGCGGCGATCGCCCGCGCTCTCGCCTTTTTTCTCGACCGCGACCCGGAGACGATCGAGCCCGCCGTGCGTTCGGGAAAGAAAGTCGCCGCCTTCAATCTGACGACGCTGTCGCATCTCCTCACCGCGCCGTGGCGGCCGGATTTGTCGGGTCACATCCTGATGCTCGAAGAGGTCTCGGAATATCACTACCGCATCGACCGCGCGTTTTTTACCGTCACGTCGGACGCGATGATCCGCAAAGTCGCCGGCATCATGCTCGGCCGCTGCCGCGATATTCCGGTGAACGACGTCGATTTCGGCAAGACCGAAGAAGAGATCTGCAAATATTGGTGCGCGCGCGCCGGCATTCCCTATCTCGGCCGCGCCGATATCGGCCATGACGCGGAAAACAAGATCGTGCCGTTCGGCGCTCTAACGCCCTGACGCCGCCTTGAGGTCCGACGCCCCGTTGCGCGCCCCGCCGCCCATGCGGATTTCGAGCCTTGCGGCGAACCATTCGATCAGCCGCCGCCACAGCTCGTCTTTCAGGAACGCGCCCTCGTAATCGGCGTCGAGGTTCGGATTGTCGTTGATCTCGATGACGAACACCCCGTTCTCGTTCTCCTTGAGATCGATCCCGTAAAGCCCGTCGCCGATGAGCCGCGCGGCTTTCACCGCCATATCCATCACCAGCGGCGGCGCCTGCTCGACGGCGAAGGTGTTGGTGCCGCCATAGCTGACGCCATTGACGCCGTGCTTGGCGATCTGCCAGTGGCCGCGCGCCATCTTGTACTGGCAGGCGTAGAGCGGCTCGCCGCCGAGCACCCCGACGCGCCAGTCGAAGGTCGTCGGCATGTATTCCTGCGCGAGGATGAGCGCGGTGTCCTTGAAGAGAATTTTCGAGCGCTCCTGAAATTCCTGCACATTCGTTACTTTGTGCACGGAGCGGCTGAACGAACCGTCGGGCGCCTTGAGGACAAGCGGGGCGCCGAGACGGGCCAGGACATCGGCGTAGTTGGCTTTTTCATCGAGAATCTCGGTCCGCGGCGCCGGAATGCGCGCATGGTCGAGGAGCTCTTTCAGATAGACCTTGTTGGTGCAGCGGATCATCGATTCGGTGTCGTCGATGACCGGAATGCCCTCCTGCTCGGCGCGGCGCGCGAAGCGGTAGGTGAAATTGTCGATCGCCGTCGTCGCCCGGATGAAGAGGGCGTCGAATTCGGCGAGCGAGGAAAGCTCGTTGGGATAGAGCGGCTCGACCTCGACGCCCATCTTGTCGGCGACCGCCGCAAGCTTCTTGAGCGAGGCGGGCGAGGACGGCGCCTCAGCCTCCTTCGGGTCGGTGAGAACGGCGAGCGACCATTTGGCCGGCGTCTTGGCCCGCGGCGCGGTCCACCGCCGGCGCGTATGCTTGTCGAGGGCGGCGAGAAACGCCTGGCGCTCCTCGCCCTTGAGCTTGTGGGGAGAGACGATGCGCAACGACTGGATCGTCGGTTTTGCCCCGCCCGACAGGATCGCTTCGAGAACCGGGGTGCGGAACCAGTCGAACAGGAGCTTCGAAAAGCGGTCGAAGCCGGGCCGGTCCGCCGTGGTGAAGAAGACCAGCATTTTTTCGACTGGAACAGCGCCGGTTTCGATGTCCCGGTGAAGCGCCGCGTCAAGCTCCGGCAGCGTATGGGCGTAGAGCGATTTCTGCCGCAGCTCGACCATCGACTGCACGACCGGCGCGATCCGGTGGCGGCGCGCTTCGGCAAGCAGCGAGGCGTAATAGCCCTCGCTCTGATAGGCGTAGCTGCGCGCCAGATTGATGACGTTCGGGCGCCGGCCGGTGAACAGATTCGGATTGGTCAAATAATCGCGAATCCGCATCACCTTGTGCGGCGACTCGAACTGTTCGAGATCGCTGGCGTTCTCAACAAGAATGAGCCAGTCGCTCATCGCGCGCCGCTTTCGCGCTCCTCACCAAGACGCCGTTCCATGCGGAGGGCGGTCGCGCCGTCGTCGTAATAGTCGGGCAGTTGGTCCACTATGCGAAATCCGGCGCGTTCGTAGAGCGTTATGGCTGCGTCATTGGACGCGCGCACCTCAAGGCGCAGCCGCTTGCATCCCCGTTCTATAGCGCACTCTGCGCCGGCCTGCACAAGAGAAGTTCCGACCCCCCCGCCGCGCGCGCCCGGCGCCGTCGCCAGGGAATAAAGCCGCGCTGCTTTGGCGCCCTTTCTGAAGAGAAGCAAGAGATAACCGAGCGGCCGGCCTTCGGCCTCCGCGATCACGAAGGCGGCGGCGGGACTTTTCAACAGGCGCGCGAAGGTGCGGCGGGAAAAGCGGTCGACGGTGAAGCTTGCCCTCTCGATCGCCTCGACGGCGCCGAGGTCGCTCGCACGCGCTCTCCGAATCTTGAAGGGGCGATCGGCCGGGCCGCTCATGCCGGCGCGCCGCGGCGCCCGGTCTGCGGCGCGCACTCTCGAAATTGGGGTCCGAAGTGGATTTCCCCATCTCTCCAAATGCCGTCATCCCGTGCGCGCTGCAGCACGAAGTGCTGCAGCGCTGACACGGGACCCAGGGGCCACAGGCTCCAGAGCAAGCGGCCCCTGGGTCCCGAATCTGCGCGCGCCGCTCCGCGGCGCGCTTGTTCAGGATGACGAGAACGGGTGAGGGAGGAGCGGTTCAACCTATTTCGGACCTTGCCTTGGCGCCCGTGGGTGAAAGCCGGGAGGAGCGGGAGTTCAAAACATGCATCCGATGAATCGCGCTACCCGCCAACCAGCCGGCGCACCTGCCGCCTCAGCGCCGGGAGAAGCTCGGCCTCGAACCACGGGTTCTTTTTCAGCCAGGCGTTGTTGCGCCACGAGGGATGCGGGGTGGGGAAGAATTCGGGCGCGAAGTCCTTCCAGGCGGCGACTGTCTCGGAAAGGGATTTCGAAGCGCGCTCGCCGAGATGCCATCTCTGCGCGTAGCAGCCGACGAGGACGGCGGTTTCGACACCCGGCAGCGCCGCCATCAGCCGCGCCCGCCACAGGGGAGCGCACTCGGTGCGTGGCGGCAGATCGCCGCCTTTGGCGTCGAGCCCGGGAAAGCAGAACCCCATGGGGATGATGGCGATCCGGGCCTCGTCGTAGAAAACCTCGCTCCCGATCCCCAGCCAGCCGCGCAGGCGCTCGCCCGAAGGGTCCGTGAACGGACGGCCGCTCGCATGGACCCGGGTTCCGGGCGCCTGGCCGAAGATGGCGATTCGCGCCGACTTCGAGGCTTGCAGAACGGGGCGCGGCTGGTGCGGCAGCGGCGCGCCGCAAGGCGCCTCGACGCACTGGCGGCAGGAGCGGATTTCCTTCAGGAGACGAGAGAGAGGCTCGGTGCGCGCCATGCCTTCCAATAACGCCGTTATTCCGGCCGGCTGAGATCGCGCAGGCATTTTCCGACGGCGCTGTTCCATGCAAAACCGTCCTCGCACCCGCAGCTCGACGGCTGGCCGCAGACGTTGACATCGCGCGTGCACATCCCGGTCGCGGGCCTCACGCACGCGCCGTCGTCGACCTCAACGAAGGTCGCCTCGCCGACGCCGTCGATGTCGAGAACGCATTTGCCGAGCGCCGCGTCGTAAGCATAGCCGCCGGGGCAGCCGCAAAGGCTCGCCTGGCCGCAGGCATTGACGTCCGTCGTGCAGACGGCGTCGGGCGGCGGATCGATGAGGCATTCCGGGGCGGCGAACATGTCGGTCGTCTCCGCGCCCGCCGAATCGGCCTCGCCGGTCTCTTCCGCGCTCTCCGAGGCGCCGGGCGCGCCCGTCCCCGCCCCATTCGCCGCGCCGTTGTCGGGGTTTTCGTTGCAGCCTGACGTCCACAGCGCAAGCGCGCCGATGATCGCCGCAAACCCGATGTTTTTCATGGATCCGCTCCCCCTGTCATTTCCGCCGTATCGTGCTTTCCGAGGCGCTCCCCACCGGCCGGAAACGCAACGAAGACGCAGATCAGCGCCGCAGGAAGGCCGCGAGAGCGATCATGACACAGGATCGTCCGCGTGGCAAAACGCCCCTCGCCTCACCCGTCCTTCGACAGCGGGGCGAGCCGGCCGGCGTTCGCCTCCCAATTCCGCCCGTCGAAGGGGCGGATTTCGATCGAGGCGAACTGCGCCCGGTCCATGCAGCGCAGGTTGAGGGAAAACCCATCGGGATTGGAGCGCGGAACGTAGAAGGACTTGACCCCGCAAACCTTGCAGAAGAGATGCCTCGCGGCGCCGGTGTTGAACCGGTATTCCGTCAACTGATCTTCACCCTGGAGGAGGCGAAAGCGCGAGGCCGGCACGATGAGATGAAGAAAGCCGGTCATCGCGCAGATCGAGCAATCGCAGTCGTCGACGACGGCCTCGTCGTCGGTCTCGGCTTCCCATACGACCGCGCCGCAATGGCAGCCGCCTTTCTTCCAGCTTTTCGTCATGGCCGTCTTGGGTTGCAGGTGGCAGGTGGCAGGTTGCAATTTCCCGATTCTCTTTGCAACCTGCAACCTGCAACCCCGCCGAACCCCCCGCGCCCACTGGCCGCCCGGCGCGAAGACGCTATAAGAACGGCGCCGGACAAGAGGATGCGCCATGCTGCCCGCCCCCCGCGCCGATCTCAAACCCAACTCCCTCGCCTATGAGACGACGCCGCTGGTCAAGCCGACCGGCTTTCGTGAATACGACGCGCGCTGGCTCTACGGCCCGGAGATCAATCTCCTCGGCGTGCAGGCGTTGGGGCTCGGTCTCGGAACCCTCATCCGCGACATGGGCAAAGAGCCGCGGATCGTCGTCGGCCACGATTTCCGCGCCTATTCGACGTCGATCAAGCAAGCCCTCACCGTCGGCCTGATGACCGCCGGGATCGAGGTGAGCGACATCGGCCTCGCGCTTTCGCCGGTCGCCTATTTCGCCCAGTTCGCCCTCGATATTCCTTGCGTCGCCATGGTGACGGCGAGCCACAACGAGAACGGCTGGACCGGGGTCAAGATGGGGGCCGAGCGGCCCTTGACCTTCGGGCCGGACGAGATGGAGCGCCTCAAGGAGATCGTGCTTTCCGGCAAGGGCAAGGCGGCGGCGGGCGGCGCCTACACCTATGTCGAGGGCTTGCGCGAGCGCTACATCGACGACCTGACGAGCGGCGTTTCGATCGAAAGGAAGCTCAAGGTCATCGCCGCCTGCGGCAACGGCACGGCCGGCGCCTATGCGCCCGACGCGCTGTCGCGTCTCGGGGTCGAGGTCGTCCCAATGGACGCCGAGCTCGACCATTCCTTTCCGAAATACAATCCGAACCCGGAAGACATGAAGATGCTGCATGCGATGAAAGACGCGGTCCGGGAGCACGGCGCCGATGTGGCGCTCGGCTTTGACGGCGACGGCGACCGCTGCGGGGTCGTCGACGACGAAGGCGAGGAAATTTTCGCCGACAAGATCGGCGTTCTCCTCGCCCGCGATCTTTCGAGCGCGACGAAGAACGCTGAGTTCGTCGTCGACGTGAAATCGACCGGGCTTTTCGTCACCGACCCGGTTCTGAAGGCGAACGGCGCCAAAACCCTCTACTGGAAGACCGGCCATTCCTACATCAAGCGCAAGAGCCACGAGATGGGGGCGCTCGCCGGATTTGAAAAGTCCGGTCATTTCTTCTTCAACGCGCCGATCGGGCGCGGCTATGACGACGGCCTCGTCGCGGCGATCGCGATTCTCAAAATGCTCGATCACAATCCCGGCAAGACGCTTTCCGACCTGCGCAAAAGCCTGCCGAAAACCTGGCAGTCGCCGACCATGTCGCCGCATTGCGACGACGAGAAGAAATATGGCGTCGTCGAACACGTGGTGAAAGCCTTCGAAGCGCGCGCCAGAGCAGGCGGCGCGATCATCGGCCAGAAGATTCGCGACGTCGTGACGGTGAACGGCGTGCGCATCACCGCCGAGGACGGAACCTGGGGCCTGGTGCGCGCCTCCTCCAACAAGCCGGAGCTGGTCGTCGTCGTCGAAAGTCCGACCTCGGAGAAAAATCTGCGCGCCATGTTCGCCGAGCTCGACGCGGAGATCAGAAAGCATCCCGAAGTCGGCGCCTATAATCAGAAACTCTGATGCCCGGCCCGATGTCGTTCCTCATTTACGGGCTGGCCGCGCTCGCCGAAATCGGCGGGTGCTTTGCTTTCTGGATGTGGCTGCGCCTCGGCAAGTCGCCGTTATGGACCCTGCCGGGCGCCGCGCTGCTCATCGCCTTCGCCCTCCTCCTCACCCGCGCCGACGCAGCCTTCGCCGGACGGGCCTACGCCGCCTATGGCGGGGTCTATGTGGTCTCCTCTCTCCTGTGGCTGCGCGTCGTCGAATCGATCCAGCCGGATCGGTGGGATCTGATCGGCGGCGCCGTCATTCTGTTAGGCGCCGCCATCATCCTCTACGGCCCGCGAGTCGCCTGACGCAGGCGTAGGGCGGGCCCTGGCCCGCCGCTCAAGATGAGCGCGCATTGAAGAAGAATAGGCGGGCTGAAGCCCGCCCTACCGTGTACGGAGCAAGCGGGCTCCCTCCGACCCGCGCCTTTCTCCGATGTTGAAGTTAGTCGTCATCCTGAATCGGCGCCGCGCGGTTCCCGCGCGGCTTGTTCAGGATGACGGGTGAGGGGTTTCCTGAGGAGACCGCGCCGGACGAAATTTCTCAAAAAATTCGCCGCTCGCATAAGTTGTCACCCCAATAGGTTGTAGAGCCTCAACGCCAGCAAACATGCGGCCTCCAGACGGTTGTGGGGAAACTTATCCCACAGGTTATCCCACACCTTCGAGACCGCCTTAAGATGATCGCGTCGGTCATCGTAGGGCGGATGAAAATCCGCCATTTTCTCGCGCCGCGAGCCAAGGCGGCGGATTGTCATCCGCCCTACGATCCGCCGCTAAAGGAGTGTTGCGTCCCATGCCCCATTGCACCGCCCACGGAATGCCCTCAACCCCGCCCCGCGCCGTCGGCCGGATTCCCGCCCCGCGTGTGATTCCGTGCGAAACCCTCGGCGGCGAACCGCGCGATTCCGGCCGCAAAGCCAGGAGAAATGCGGGGGGCTCGAGACTATGTGGTTTTCAAACCGCGCGATTCACCGGCCCCCGCGCCGCCGCGCGCCCTCATCCTGAGCCTGTCGAAGGACGCTCAATACCGCACCAGCGCGCTGCCCCAGGCGAGGCCGCCGCCGAGGGCGGCGAAGACGAGGAGCTGGCCGCGCTCGATGCGCCCGTCGCTTATGCCGGCGGCGAGAGCGAGCGGGATCGACGCCGAGGAGGTGTTGGCGTGGGTGTCGATGGTGACGATGACCCGGTCCATGTCGAGCTCGAGGCGTTTGGCGCAGGATTCGATGATCCTTATGTTCGCCTGATGCGGCACGAACCAGTCGATCTCGCTGCGCGCGACCTTGGCGCGTTCGGTGACCGCGAAGACGGCGTTCGAAATGTGCTCGACGGCGTTGCGGAAGACTTCCTTGCCGTTCATGCGCACGAGCCCGACCGTGCCGGTCGAGGCCGGCCCGCCGTCGGCGTAAAGGTGCGGCGCGAGGCGGCCGTCGGCCGAGAGATAGGTCGCAAGAATGCCGCGGGGCGGCGCGGCGGTGCGCGCGCCCTCGCCGCTGACGACGACGGCGCCGGCCCCGTCGCCGAAGAGGACGCAGGTCCCACGATCGTTCCAGTCGAGAAAGCAGGAGAGCTTTTCCGCGCCGATGACCAGCGCGTGGCGGACCTGCCCGGTCGCAATGAAATTATGCGCGAGACTGAGCCCATAGAGAAACCCCGCGCACGCCGCGGAAATATCGAAGGCGATCCCTGCCGGAACCCCGAGCTTTTGCTGCACATAGACGGCGGTCGAGGGGAAGGTTCTGTCCGGGGTCACGGTGGCGACGATGATGAGGTCGATATCGCGCGGCTTGAGGCCGGCCTGGTCGAGCGCATGCCAGGCGGCGTTCACCGCAAGATCGGAGGTCAGCTCGCCGTCGGCGGCGAAATGGCGCTCGGCGATGCCGCTGCGGCTCCTGATCCATTCGTCGGAGGTGTCGACGATCTTGGCCAGATCATCGTTCGTCACCACGCGCTCCGGCAGATAGCCGCCAACGCCGGAGATCACGGTTTCTACTGATGTCATGCGTACCGCCCGCCCCTCACTCTGCGAGCAATAACAGGCTGAGCCGATGATTCCTATGAAAAAGCCCGGCGCCAAAAATCATCGTCGCGCGGCATGCTCAGCCGCCGAGAATGTCCGCGAGGAGTCCGGCGGCGGCGAGGAGCACATAGGCGCCGAAGAGCTTCGACAGGAGGCCGCCTTTCATCCGGTGGGCGAGGCGCGCCCCGAGCGGGGCGGCGATCGCCGACATCAGCGCCATGGCGGCGAAAGCGGGGCCGTTGACGAAACCCAGCGAAAACGGCGGCAGGCCGGCATGACCGAGACCGGCGTAAAGGAAGCCGAGGGCGCCGGGAACCGCGACGGCGACGCCGAAGCCCGCCGCCGTCGCCACCGCCTGATGGATCGAGCGCCCCGCCCAGGTCATCACCATCACCCCGACGGCCCCGCCGCCGAGCCCCATGAGGCTCGAGAACAGCCCCGTTCCGACGCCGATCGGGATATGGATGCGCCGGTCGGTAAGGTCGCGGCCGGCATGGGCCGCCGCGCGCCGCCCGAACAATCGGCGCCAGCCGATCCACGCCGCGCCGCCGGCGAAGACGATGGTCAGAAGTTCCGCCGGGACCCAGCGCGAGACGAGCCCGCCGAGGCCCGCGCCGAGGGCGATCCACGGGGCCCAGGCTCTGAGGATGCGCATATCGACATGGCCGGCCTGGTGATGGGTCGTCAGCGAACGGATCGATGTGACGATGATCACGGCGAGCGAGGTGCCGATGGCGGTCTTGAGGCTCGCCTCCTCGCCGATATCGAAGGAATGAAACACCGCATAGAGCGCCGGCACGGTGACGATGCCGCCGCCGATGCCGAAGAGCCCGCCGGCGTATCCCGAAGCAAAGCCCGCCGCGAGCACCGCCGCGAAGAGCCAGCCATGGACCGCGAAAAGCTCCGCCATCGCCGTCATCACCCGGCCGGCGCCGCAGCGGCGAGCGCCTCAAGCGCCCGCTCGATGATGTCGATGGACGCTGCGGCGCCCCGTTCGGAGAGCGCGCGCCGCCAGGCCCGCGCGCCCGGCGCGCCGTGAAAGAGCCCGAGCATATGACGGGTTACGTGGTGCGGCTTGACGCCCTCCGCGGCCATGCGCCGGATATAGGGGATCATCGCTTCGGCGACCGCTTCGCGGCGCGGGGCGAGGCGCATCTCGCCGAAGATGCGCCGGTCGACCTCGGCGAGCATGTAAGGCGCGCCATAGGCGGCGCGGCCGAGCATCACGCCATCGAGCTCGTCGAGCAGCGTTTCGGCCTCGCCAAGCGATTCAATCCCGCCATTGACGACGATGGTCAGATCGGGGCGGGCGCGCTTGAGGCGGCGCACGACATCGTAATCGAGCGGGGGAACCTCGCGGTTTTCTTTCGGCGACAGGCCGTCGAGCCAGGCTTTGCGGGCATGCACGATGAAGACCTTGCGGCCGGTCCCGGCGACCGTCTCGACGAAAGTGGGAAGCGTTTCATCCGGATCCTGATCATCGACGCCGATGCGGCATTTGACGGTCACCGGAATACTGACCGCCGCGCGCATTGCCGCGACGCACTCGGCGACGAGCCCCGGCGACTTCATCAGGCACGCGCCGAACGCCCCCGACCGCACGCGATCGGACGGGCAGCCGACATTGAGATTGATCTCGTCGTAACCGAAGTCTTCGCCGGCGCGGGCGGCCTGCGCAAGCTTGCGCGGCTCGCTCCCGCCGAGTTGAAGCGCGACCGGATGCTCGACCGGATCGAAGGCGAGATGGCGCGCCGCATCGCCGTGCACGATCGCCTCGGCGGCGATCATCTCGGTGTAAAGCCGGGCGCGCTTGGTCAGCAGCCGGTGGAAATACCGGCAATGCCGGTCGGTGCCGTCCATCATCGGGGCGACGCAGAAACGGTGGCTCAAGGCGTTCATTCTATTGAACGATCTCTCCATCGGACGGCCGTATCGGCGCGCAGGTCGGTTGTTCGCGCCGGCCGTGCGGCGCGCCTTTCTAGGTCCGAACCTGCCGGATTTGGAAGTGTTCCGAGGCCAGAGCGCCCCGGCGCGGACCGGGGCCGGCGACAGAACCGGCGGCGGAGGGGCGGCCGGCATCGGCCGGAGAGCAAAATCGTCTCGCCTGTTGGAGCAATTGACAACAGCCAGAAGTGTTGGCATTCTCTCCAACATGAAAGCCGAATTGCTCTATCGGGAAAGGCTGGCGCTTTCAGGGGCGGCCTTTGTCGAAATGGTGGTTTGGCGGGTCCCTCATCCGCTCATCGGCAGCGCTCACGGTTTCAAGCATCGCCTGGCGCTGGGGTCGGAAGGGGTCTGTGTTCTGCGATACGACAACGAAGCCGGAAAAGGCGATCACAAGCATGTCGGAGAGCGCGAGGTCCTTTATCGCTTCGTCGATATTGACGCCCTGCAAGCCGATTTCTGGGCGGACGTAGAAGAATGGAGACAACGGCAATGAGCACTGTCACGCTCGGTCTGTCCTCAGTCGAGGACTCAAAACGGCGTCTCGGCCGCGCTTTCAAGGGCGAGCGGCAGGGCGCATTCATCGCGTTCGAAACGCCGGCCCTGTTGTGGAAGACGCTCACCGAGAAACGCTGGGAAATCCTTCGCGCTATGGCCGGGGCCGGTCCCCTGTCAATTCGCGAAGTCGCCCGCCGTGTCGGCCGCGACGTGAAAGCCGTTCATGGCGACGTGAAGGCGCTTCTCGAGACGGGCGTTCTCGATCGCGCCGAAGACGGCGGCGTCGTCTTCCCCTTCGACTCCATCCATGTCGATTTCAAGCTGACCACAGCCGCATAGAAAACCGGGAAGGACGGGCCGACAGCTTGCCTATGCCCTATAAACCCGGCAGTTTTGCCTCGTGACCAGGCTTCGCACGACGTCGGAAAGAGGGACTGCCGCGCCCGAAAGGCGCTCCGCCGGCTCGGCGTCGTCGGCGACAGCCAGGAGCGCGACCGCCGGCCGACGCAGGCCGAGCTCGACGCCGTCATCCGGCATCTCGAAGGCAATTCGCGCCAGCTCATTCCCGCCGGCCACATCGTTCGCTTCGCCGTCGCGACCGCCATGCGCCAGTCGGAGATATGCCGTATACGGTGGGTGGATGTCGACGAGCGCCGGCGCACGGTGGTCGTCCGTGATCGGAAGGATCCCAGAAAGAAGGACGGCAATCATCAGCGCGTGCCGCCGACCGATCTCACCGGCTATGACGCGTGGGCGATCCTTGAGGAGCAGAAGGCGTCGTCGCACAACCGCGATATCGTCTTTCCGTACAACGGCCGGTCCGTCGGCACGGCGTTCCGGCGCGCCTGCCGGTCGCTCGGCATTGAACAGCTGCATTTCCAC
>Ga0326597_10006616_pt1 | contig 15858 bp, 20 predicted proteins | sample RVTome_12_FD_203789 | JGI IMG/M metagenome (GOLD analysis project Ga0326597, IMG submission 203789) | Soil microbial communities from uranium-contaminated site in the Upper Colorado River Basin, Wyoming, United States - RVT100D185 | ecosystem: Environmental > Terrestrial > Soil > Contaminated >...
CTGCCCGCGCTTCGCGGCGCCAGCCCCGCCGCCCGTGACCGCGAGGACGAGCGCGATGGCCAGTAAGTTCGAAGACATTTGTGATTCCTCCGCTATGTTCTGCAAGGACCTCGCGCGAAGGCGGCAGCCTCAAACAGCCACGCTCGTCGGCGAAGATGAACGAGGTCTATCGTCGGCCCCGAAAGAAGAACCCGCCGCCGCCAAGAACGAGAACTACTAGGAGGAGGAGGATGAGTGTGTTGGTGTCCATGGCGTCGATTTTGCGCCGTCCATCACGCCACCGCTGTTTCAAAGAGCACAGCTGAGGGGACAGGCGGCTACCCAGCCACTCAGGTCGTCGAGCCCGGGCCGAGTCGTGAGGAGGGTGCTAGTGCGACATCTCTCGGAGAACTGCGTGTTTGTTCCCAGTGACGGGCAGGGCACGTCTGGGGGGCCAGCCGGGTCTTCTCGGTACCTGACTTGCGTCTGGTCGCCGCGGAGGCGCTAATGCGGTCCCAGGACCACCCCCCGACTGACGGATGCCTTCGCGACGACAAGGACCTCTGTGGCGGTCATGGCGGTCGCGGTGTTCGGTCGGGTTGCTCCATACGCAGCCGGCGATCGCACACCGGTTCATCGCGCACGTCATCGCCCGCAACGCGCGCCTCAAAGCCGATCTGACTGATCAGCTCCTCCTGCCCGTCGAACGCCGTCTGGCCCACACGCCGCTCGCACTCGCCGGCTGTGACACGCGGACCCCATGCCGATGCGCGCTGCCTGACGTCCCTCAGAGGATCATCGCGGAAATGGTCGGCACCACACGTTCGCGCGTGAACTTCTTCATGGGCCAGTTCAAGAAGCGCGGGTTCGTCGCAGAGGACGACGGAGTGCTGGCGGTCAACCCGCTCCTCCTGTGCGGCGCCGACAACGGCCATCGACAGACCTCACACGCCGCATTTCTGGAGGCGATATGAAGACACACCAGTTGCTGGGCATCGTCCTCATCGTGTTAGGGCTGGTCGCCTTTGCCTATCAAGGTATCACCTACACCACCAGAGAGACGGCCCTCGATCTCGGTCCCATTGAGGTGACCACCGAGAGGACCAGATCGTTTCCGTTGCCGCCGATCGTGGGAGCCGTGGCGCTGGTCGGCGGCATCGCGCTGCTGGTCGTGGGAAACAGGCGGTAGCTGGTCGGTTCTCCCTGACCCGCTCTGAATGGAGGGCGGTCGTGCCCTAGCCCCTTGGTCGGCCGAAAAAGACCCGCACGGCAAACACCACGATGAACACGGCCATCGCCAGCAGAATCATCCGCGTGATCGTCATCGGAAGGCTCCCTTTCGAGATCTGGCACGACTGACTGAGTCCAGGGGAACGGACGCGAAGAGATCCGTCCACATCGTGGCCACGCTATCATGACACTTGGCCGCCAGGATGCCGCGCGTCACGGCGACGCGCGACCGGCGTCACAGCTTTCGCGCTGGACGGCTCCTGGCGGGCCGCCGCACGTTCCGGCGTCTCGCGTTTCATGTGGCCCTCTTCAGATCGACCTGCGCTAGCGGAGCACGAGGCCGATCGACGCGCGCCAGAAGTGGAAGTTCCCCGCGAACTGGAGCTCCGAGATGTCGATCTCGCCGAAGTTGCGGAAGTAGCGGACGTCGCCGCGCAGGCCGACATGGTCGCCGAAGAAGCCCATGAGGCCGCCGCCGATGTTGAAGCCCGCTTCGTTCGTCGCGTTGCTCACGCCGAGCTGCTCGACGCGCGTCCGAATCACGCCGAGTCCCGCGACGAAGTACGGACGGATTCCCGAACCCGCGGTGCCGCCGACAGGCACGCCGAGGATCAGATTCCCCATGCCCGTCATCACGTCATTGTCAACGGATTCGCCGAAGAAGTCCGGCGAGTAGCCGAAGTCGAGCTCGATGCCTGCGGTGCCGCTTCCCATGAAGCCCGCGCCGGCGCCGAACGTCACATCGCCTTCCTCTTGGTCGTTCCCGAAGTTCACACCGGCCCACGGGACGAAAAAGCCATCGGCTCGCGCCTGGCGCGGCACGCAGATAGTTACGAGTGTCAGCAGCAGCACTACTTGGATTGATCGACGCATCCACAGCCTCCCTAGTCTCATCAACGCTCACGTCTGGACACCACAGGATGTATCCATCGTCGACAGGTGTCTGTGCGATTGAGGACACGTGCCGCCGGACAGGCGGACGAGCCGCTGTCGCCTGGAGAGAGGAGGCCGAAATGGCTCTCACCGCGGCACGCGATCTCGCCAGAGGTTGTCTCAGAGAGAAAACGGAAAACGAGCGTAGCGGTGTGCGAATCCCTGCGGGTCCGGGCGCCTGATACCAGGCCTTATGTTGCTAATGCGTCCTATCCTCATCCTCCTTCAGCTCGAAGCTTGACCTCGATTTGCGCCGTGAAGATCTCCCTGAGTTTGTCTGCGGCCATCTGGTCGGATGTCTCACGCTGACGGGCTTCAGCAGACCGTCGTTTTCTCTGGCTGGCCTGTTCCTGAGTGGTCGGCGCGGTTCGCCCTCAGCCGGTCCTATCTCAACGGACCCGAAACACCCCGCTCAGGTCCGTACCACGGATAGCCCATGCCACGCCTCCATCGGCAGTTGGCCTAAGCTCGACGCGTTCTCGGTCGGCGATCCCTCTTTCTGAACTCGGATATGGCATGTCCCTTGTCTCGAGAATGGTTGCAGCCGTCACAACTCGGATTTCGGTGCCCTGGATCTCGTACGGAATCCACTCCAAACGCCGCCTGATGTGTCCCTCGTCGATCGACGTTTGCCATACGAAGAACTCGATAAAATGCCTGGTTCGCACCCTGCGACCGTCGACCACACTGACCGGGGAGTACCGAATCGGGAGGGCCGCGTCACCCACATCGAGCGGGACAGGGTGGTGCTCATTGCCTCCTGGCGTGTCAACGCGGACGCCCGTTCGATCGATGGTGACAAATGCTCCATCCCCCAGGTCGAAGACCGTCGGGACGATCCCGTCGGCGAAGTTCCCGTTGAATAAATGACCCATTTCTGGACTACCGATTGGATAGGTCTCGCAGGCCGTCCGCTCGGCCTCGAGGGCCGATGCGTAGCGCTCCACCTCTCCTCGGAACGACACCTGGAATTCACTCCTTGCGAGCAAGAACATCGCGCACGCAAGGGCCGGATCCTTGTCTGTTCCCTGGCCCTCTGAGAGCATGCGGCCAAGGTTAGAAGAGCGCCCAAGGGTCTCCAATGCCTTGATTACGAGTGCGAGCATCGTAAACGATTGGCTTCAAGATCCGAAACGCAGCCTTGTAATCACCGCGTTCGTAGGCTGAAATCCCAGCGATTACCTCTGGGGAGGGGGTTGGCGATGCCTGACTTGCGGCGGAAAAGAGCGCCAGTAGTAAGGCGACGATCACTGCTACACCTCAATTCGGGTGCATGGCCTCCAACGGAAGGTGCTTGAAGATGTACTGCACCAGTCCCGTGTCGACGAACTCAGCATGAATCTGTGCGTACGTGGTCCGCGCATGCCGTCCACAGAACGGACATTCGAAATCTGAAAACTCAACGACAGCGATCTTCGCGTCAAGTGATGAGCCTGAGGCCGGCGCATCGGTGATGTCAAGGCGTTGAGGAGAGACAACCACAAGTGGTGAAGGTGGTGAAGGCGGCAGTAATGACTTCAGCAGGCTGGAGAGGTCTTTGACTTCGTTGACCTCCGCCCCAGGGCCGCCGGACTCGGCCGCGCGATCCTCCACCCGCCCGTACTGGACGACGCGCGCCCGCCGGGCGGCCCGGGGCGCCAGCACGCCATGGTAGAGAATCAGATTGATCCGCGGCCGCGGGACGAGCGCCGCGAGTCGCTCCAGGAGCTCCACCGGGTCGAAGCGTAGATGCGTGGTCCCGTCACTCCAGTGACGCCGCAGCTCGAGCTGGACCTGGCCGTCTGCCGTCCACTCGAGGTGTTCTTGGGCGACCGGCGGCCGCAGGGCGTAGCGAGTGACACGCTCCAACCGATCGCGCTCGTCGGCGTCGACGCAGACGCCGGCATGAAGATCAAAGCCGGCGTGGCGAGCGTGGCACGGCCCGAGCCCGGGATCGGTGGTGGTCGCCGCGAGCCCGTCCCCGGACCGGCGCACGCGGGCGCCCGCGCGTGGCCCGAGGGCGGCGCGTCCCTGCACGGACGCGGCGCCGAGCCGGGCTAGCACCGGGGCCTCGGCGGCGCACTCCTCTGCGGCCTGGTCGCTGGCGTCCTCGGCCTCGCGGCCGAGCAGACGGTGGAGATACGCCTCCACGGTGGCGAGCACATCGGCGACGTCGCCGGCATCGAGACACGGGCAGGGATGGAAGCGGAGGGCGTCGCCCTCCTTCGAGAACACGCCATCGAGGACGAACGCATGGAAATGAATGTTCGTGTTGAGCGCGCCCCCGAAGCGCTGTACGATGGTCACCGTGCCGCGCCGCCCGTCGGCCACCCCGGCGTCACGCGCCCGGCGCTGGAGGAAGCCGAGGATCGCGCGCATGGCGTGTCCCACCACCGCGCGGCAGAGGTGTGATCCCACGCGAGGCGGAAGCGGAGACGAGGGGGGAGACTGAGGACCCACTGCCTCACGGGCGCGTGCGGGAACACGTGGTCGACGAGCTGCGCGGCGCGCTCGGCCATGCGGCGCCCCCCGTGGCTTGGACAGAAACCACGCCCGTGGCACGAGTACGCGACCAGGCGATCGAGCCCGCACTCCTTGCACCGAAACCGCGCGAAGCCCCCGGCCGGCCACCCGCATCCGAGGAAGTCGCGAAACTCCTGCGCGACAAACCCGGGCAGCCCGTCACCCTCGCGCAGACTCGCGGCCTGCGCCTGGAACGTCTCGAAGTGGTCGCGCACGACCTCGTAGAGGACGGTCGCGCCGGGCTGCCGAGGCACGTAGGTCGCCGCCGACGGGGGGCCACCCTGACAACAGCCGCAGAGGCTGTGCCGAGCCGAAACATGGGGACAGATGGCAGGTCCGCTCGGAGGGTCGCCAAGTTCTGCGACGAGGCGCGGCGTCGGGCATCGCAGATTCGCCCAGGCCGATGGGTAGCCGTTGGGGACCTCGGATCGGATCGGTGAGGCCGTCGATCGCGACAGCCGAGCCTCCCACGTCTGTCGTAACGCCTTACCGCAGCCACACCGATAACTAGAGTGGGTCTTTCCGCTCGAAGCTCGAGGGCACCATGTCGGAACAGCGCAAGCCCCTTCTCGTCTACAACCGCATCGACGCGAATCGGCGCCGGACCCGTCGACTCCTACTCCTGTTCGGTGTCGCGCTGCTGCCTTTTGTGTCCGGCGCCGCGGTGTGGATAGGCATGCCGTTGGTGATCATACTCGGGATGTTTGCCATTGGCCTTGCGCCCGGTCTGGCGACGGCGATGGACCGCGCCAGTTTGCCGCAGGCGATTCTTGTCGAGGCAAGCCTCTTCGGGTCGGGCCTGTTGCTCGTGACGCTCGCTCTGGTGGTCGTGACGCTGCTCCTGATCCATCGCTACTCGGCCGCGCTGATTCTTCGCGGCGCGCACGCCCAACCCGTGGATCGGAACGATGAACTCGACCTCCATCGGATTGTCGAAAGTCTGTGTATTGGGGCAGGACTTCCACCGCCACGGTTGTATCTCATTGAATCCACCACACCCAACGCCTTTGCAACCGGGCGCGACCCACGGGAGGCGGCATTCGTGGTGACGCGTGGCTTGCTGACGCTACTGAATCGACGCGAACTCGAAGGCGTGGTTGCTCATGAACTGTCTCACATCGGTCACCAGGATATTCGTCTCCACACCACACTTGCCGGTCTAGTTGGCACGCTGACATTGCCCGTGACGATTATCCTGGCTGTGCTTCGTTCGCATCCTCTCATCGCTGTTATTGCCGTCGTGATCGGCATGCAATTGCTGTCAGGTTTTGTGCGGCTAGAGTGGTTCGCTCTGACGGAGTTACCCAAACAGGTGCAGGAGGCGACGAGTCACGAATTTCCGCCGATCCTCTGGTGGTGGGGCCTACACTCACTGGCAACACCCTTTTACATGATATTCATCGCGCCGATTGTAGGCCGTCTCCTGAAGCGCGGTGTGTCTCGGGAGCGAGAATTTTTGGCCGATGCCGACGCGGTTGCCCTCACGCGAAACCCCGAGGCTCTCGCCTTGGCGCTCGTCAAGGTCGGGTCGACCCGTGGCACCCCAATCAGGGTCGGACCGGCCACCACCCACATCTATTTCATGGACCCGGTCCCCAATGACGGACCATGGTTGGCGGGATGGTTCCGTTCACATCCCCCGGTCGAAGAGCGCCTGGACTTGCTTCTCCGCATGGGAAGCGGCATCGCCCCTTCCGCGGTGCAGGAAGCCATCCGTGCCGGAGTAGCACGTCGCCCCGCGGGTGAATCAGCACACTCCGCGACTCCGCTGACGTTAACTGCGTTGCTCAGGCGCTTCACGCAGCAGAAACGTCACCCTGTCCTGATCCTCGTCGCGACGATGGTCGTCGTGAGCCTATGGCGAGGCCCACTCGGTTTCGCCGACATGCTTGGCCTTCTGTGTGCCGGCATCGCCTTCTGGTATTACGCGCGCCGTGCGCCTTCTGCCGACAACCGGAGTGTGACGACTACCGCCACGCCAAGCCGAGTTGAGCAAGGTATCTCTTCGGACGGCACAAACGACAGCCCAGGAGGGCGGGTCAAGGAAACAGGGACGACCAAGACCTCGGCCAGTTCCCCACCTGGGGAATCGTGCGGGGAACTGATCCTATTGGCGGAAGAAGCTGACGTAGGAGAACGGCTCGTTCTCGTGGAGGGGACGATGCTCTACTCGAAACCGGACGGCTGGTCACCAATAGTTGAGCAGTTACCGAAGGGTAGGGAGATCATGCTCAAGGCTCTCAACCACGGCTTTCTTGAGGTCGAGACGGACACCGGTTCGGTGGGATACGTCGGACGGCGCACCCGCCTCATACCGACCGCTGACTAGGATACAACGAAGCAGTCCGGTCATGGTTTCTTCGCGAACCGGCCAAGTTTGAGCGCGGCCAGGACAGCGATGGTCCCGATACCCACGACGCCAAGCAACCGTGGGAGGCTCTCCGTCAGCTGATCGACGGTGATGACATCCAGCACGGCAAGGATTGCCATCAGCGCCAATACCAGCACTGCGAGGCCAGCTCCGAATGCCAATACGCGCTTTCTCATGCGGTCATGCAGACGGCGGTGACGCAGTGCCGGTAGCCGGTGCCGTTTGTCCGAAGGTCATTTCCACCTCGGCTCGTCCCGCCTCGTCCTCAAAGAACTCGGCTGCCGTGAAGGTAAACATTCGTGAGATGACGACTCCTGGAAACACTTCGATGCGGGCGTTGTAGTCGAGCACATTCCGGTTATAGAACTGCCGGGCGTAAGCAATCTTCTCTTCGACATCGCTCAGCTCAGCCTGAAGCGATCGAAAGTTCTCGGATGCTCGGAGCTCGGGGTAGTTCTCAGCCACCGCAAAGAGGCGGCCGAGCGCGTGACTTAGCGCGTCACTGGCACGAGCGGCGTCCGCTGCCCCACCCGCCTGTTGGAGTGCGGCTCTCGCCTGAGTGATGGCCGCGAATGTGCCACGTTCATGCGTTGCGTACGCTTCGACAGTCTTCATCACGTTCGGCAACAGACTCGCTCGTCGTCGCAACTGAACGTCGATACCCGACCACGCTTCGCGCACCCTGATTCGCGCCCGCACCAGTGTGTTGTAGGTGACGATCGCGAACACGACCACCACCAGCACGACGGCAAATATACCAATCGTGAGCATGATTTCAGCCTACCTGATCTCCGTCATCTGCACCACGAGGAAAGGACGCGCCTGCCCATGTCTTCACACCTATTCTCAACGGCCCAGCGAATCACGTTCGCCGGCCAACCCAGATCGCCCCGACACTCGGGACAGAGGCCTTGTCAGGTTGAGGGTGAGGATATCAGAGTAGTGGGATGAACAGCGACGCACCAAGCTACCGCGGATATCGATTCCCCGCCGACCTCATCGCCCACGCCGTCTGGCTCTACTACCGGTTCAGCCTGAGCTTCCGCGACGTCGAAGACCTCCTCGCCCAGCGCGGCATCACGGTCACCTCCGAGACGATCCGGCAGTGGTGCCGCACGTTCGGGCAGGCCTACGCCCGACGTCTCCGACGTCGGGGCGGGCAGCTGGGCGCCACCTGGCGCCTCGATGAGCTGTTTGTCACGATCAATGGTCGGCTGCGCAGTACCTATGGCGCGCCGTGGACGAGGACGGTGACGTGCTCGACATCTAGATGGAGCCGTGCTTCGGGCGCTGTCGACGTCTCCGTCATCGGCTCGCGACTTCACGCCTGGTGGATTCGGCGGGATTCTCGACAGAAATCGTCCGTTCGAGATCTGTGGTAGACTGGCCGCACAGAAGCCGGGGCGGCTCGACCGATGGTCGGGTCTGAGATGACACCCGCTGAACCTGATCCGGATAATACCGGCGTAGGGAGCCATGATCGCCTCTTTCAGCACATTCCATCGCGTAAGGGTCATCTCCACGACAGTTCCGGCGTTCTGTGATGTCTTGATTCCCAGAACGGCGGTGCTGCGTGCGTGTCATCCTTACGATTGCCGGCTCCGATAGCGGCGCCGGTGCGGGCATCCAAGCCGACCTCAAGACGATCGCCGCACACGGCGCGTACGGCGGGAGCGTCCTCACGGCGGTGACCGCACAAAATACGTACGGCGTCGCGGCAACTGAGCCCGTGTCCGCCAACCTCATCCGCGCCCAGATCGCTGCGATTTTCGCTGACTTCGACGTCGTCGCCGTGAAGAGCGGCATGCTTGGCACGGCAGAAGCCGTTTCAGCCGTCGCCGACGCGCTCCGGCAACATCGCCCGCCACACTACGTTCTCGATCCTGTCCTCGTTGCCACGTCCGGTTACTTCCTGCTCGCGCCGCGCGCAACGCCGGCCCTCCTGCGAGATCTGCTGCCCCTCGCGACGCTCGTGACGCCAAACGCATCGGAGGCGGAAGCGCTGACGGGGATGCGGGTGGCGACGCCGCGGGAGGCGGAAGCGGCGGGGCGACGGCTGCTCGAGATGGGCGTCCACGCCGTCCTCGTCACAGGCGGCCACCTTCAAGAGCAGCCAGCCACCGATGTCCTTGTGGCGGCAGAAGGTGTCCGCTCCTTTCCGGGCGAGTTCATTGATTCGCCACACACCCATGGCGTCGGCTGCACCTACGCTTCCGCCATCGCCACGCAGCTCGGCCACGGGTTGTCGCTCACCGACGCGATTGTGCTGGCGAAGGCGTACGTGACGGAGGCAATCAGGCACGGCCTCGCCCTCGGGGGCGGCCAGGGGCCGCTCGACCACTTCTTTTTCCTGCGACGACGGGACGCCTTCGAACGTTGGGTGGGCTGCCTGCCACGAATGGAGACTCCGGTATGACCGCGAGCACGCTTGGCAGGCTGCACGTGATCACGGACGAGACGCGGCAGCACCGCTTCTCCCATGTTGAGCTCGCGCACGGTGCCGCCGCCGGCCGAGCGGACGTCGTCCAGTACCGGGAGAAGCGACAGCGCACGACTCGTGAGTTCATCGAGATGGCGCACGCGATGGCGGCGGCTTTGGACGGGACTGCAGCGCGACTGCTCGTCGACGACCGTGCTGATGTGGCCCTCGCCGTTGGGGCGATCGGCGTGCACCTGGGCCGTCACGACGTTGATGTGGCGACGGCGCGCCGCATCCTCGGACCAGGCCGACTGATCGGCGGGACGGCGAACAGCGTAGAGGAGGCGCTGCGCGTCGCCGCGACCGACGTCGATTATCTGGGCGTCGGGCCCGTGTTCGGCACGACCTCGAAGGCGACCCCGGCGCCGATGCTCGGCCTGGAGGGCTTGGCGGCGATCGTCGCCGCTGTGAAGGTGCCGGTGATCGCCATCGGCAGCATGACCGTTGATCGCGTCGCTGACGTGTTGGCGACCGGCGCACACGGCCTCGCCGTGCTCTCCGCCATTGTCTGCCACCCCCAACCGGAGCTCGCAACCGCTCGCTTTCGCCAGACCATCGACACATGCCTCAAGGAGACGATCCATGCCTGAGCGTGTCCAGCGAATGGACGTCGCGATCGTCGGCGCCGGCATCATCGGCCTCTCGCTCGGCTACGAGCTACTGCGCCGCGGCCGAACGGTCGTCCTGCTGGATCGCGATCGGCCAGCCGCTGGAGCGACTCACGTCGCCGCCGGCATGCTCGCTCCCACGTCCGAGGCTGATCTGGAGGAATCGACCCTCATCGACTTCGCGCTCGAGAGCCTGCGGCGCTACCCGGCGTGGGTGGCCGACCTGGAGTCGCTCACGTGCATGGACTGCGGGCTGTGCAATGAGGGCACGATCTGGGTGGCGCTGGACCGCGACGATCGAGGCGAGCTCGATCGCTTGTTCGCCATGCAGCAGGCGAAGGGACTCACCTCCGTCCGCTTGACGGCAGAGGAGGTGCGGGCGCGCGAGCCGGGGCTGACGCCGCGCGTCGCCGGTGGGCTGTGGGTGGAGGGTGACCTCCAGGTGAATCCGCGCTACCTTGCCAATGCGCTCGTCGCCGCGATCGAGCAGCTCGGTGGCCGCATCCGTGTCGGCCACGCCGTGAGCGACGTCGAATCCGCGCCTCACGGCATGATGGTCCGCGGCGAGGGCCCGGACGGCGCCTTCGCCCTGCGCGCGGAGACGGTGGTCGTCGCTGCTGGCGCCTGGAGCACAACCGGCCTCCGCCTTCCGTTCAACCCACCGGCTGTGCGGCCGGTGAAGGGGCAGACCGTCCGCCTACGCGGCGAGCGCCTGATCGACCACGTCGTGCGTACCCCTCACGTTTACCTCGTACCACGCACCGACGGCGAGCTCATCGTCGGCGCGACGATGGAGGAGCGCGGGTTCGAGACGGCGGCGACGGCGGGTGCCGTCCGCGATCTGCTGCGGCGCGCCTGGGACGTGTTGCCCGCGATCGACGATCTGGAGGTCGCGGGGCTGAGCGTCGGCTTTCGTCCCGCTCTGCGCGATCACCTGCCGCTGATCGAGCTTTCGAGCCAGCCCGGGCTGTACCTGGCGCTTGGCCACTTCCGCAACGGCGTCCTCCTCGCCCCGGCGACGGCACAGGAGCTGGCGGAGTGGATCGTGCGCGGCGAGGAGCGGCCAGCCCTGCGCCCCTTCGGCCTCGGCCGCTGGACCGAGAGCGCAGCGCCCATTGATCTATAAGGGGGGAGTATGACGACGAAGCAGAAGACAGTCATGGTCAATGGGGAGGAGCGGCCCCTGCGCGCGGCGAACCTGGCCGAGGTGCTCGATGACCTCCGCCTCGATGGGGCGCAGCCGGGAGTGGCCGTTGCCCTCAACGACGCGATCGTGCCGCGCGGTGACTGGCGACCGACGGCGGTGCGCCCCGGTGATCGGATCGAGATCGTCGGTGCCGTGGCGGGAGGGTGAGATGAACGACGCGATACACGACGACACGTGGAAGCTGGCGGGGTTGGCGCTGCACTCGCGCCTCCTCCTCGGCACGTCGCGTTATCCCAGCATGCAGGTCATGCTCGACGCGCTCGCGGCCAGCGGAACCCAGGTCGTGACCGTCGCCCTGCGCCGCGTCGGGTTGGGGGCAGATAGCAACAGCGAGAACCTCTACGACGCGCTGCGTGCGGGCGGCTACACCCTCCTTCCCAATACCGCCGGGTGCTTTACCGTGCGTGATGCCGTCCTCACGGCGGAGCTAGCGCGGGAAGCGTTGGGCACCTCACTGATCAAGCTCGAGGTGATCGCCGACGAGGACACGCTGCTGCCAGACGTCGAGCAGCTCGTCGTGGCCGCCCGCGAACTGGTGGATAAGGGCTTCCAGGTGCTTCCCTACACGAACGACGACCCAGTGACGGCGCGCAAGCTGGAGGACGCCGGCTGCGCCGCAATCATGCCCCTCGGCGCGCCGATCGGTTCCGGCCTGGGCATCCGCAACCCGCACAACATGGAGCTGATCAAGGCGCGCACCACGCTGCCCGTCATCATCGACGCGGGCGTGGGCACGGCGTCGGACGTCGCGGTGGCCATGGAGTTGGGGTGCGATGGCGTGCTGATGAATACGGCGGTCGCCCGCGCCCAGGAGCCGGTGCGGATGGCGGAGGCGATGCGTCATGCGGCCATCGCCGGCCGACAGGCGTACCGGGCGGGGCGGATGCCGCGCAAGACCTACGCGGAGGCGTCGTCGCCGTGGGAGGGGAGGCCGTTTGTTGCGTCAGGACGCTAAGACACCGTGGCTCTACGTCATCGTCGACCGGGGCGTGTGCGCTTCCGACGACGCATGGCTGCGAACGCTGGACGCCGTTGCGGCGACCGAGGGGTGCCCTGAACTGGCACTCCAAGTTCGGATTAAGGGTTGCGAGGTCGCGGAGCGAATGCGCTTACTCGAGGCGGCGGCGAAAACGCTGCGCGGTCGCCGCGTACCGGCGCTCCTCAACGGCAGCACAGTGGAGGCCGTGAACGCCGGTTTTGACGGCGTCCACTGGCCGGAGACGGCGATCCCGCTGGAGAGCGAAGCGTGGCGGCCGCGGCGATTCGTCGTCGGGGCATCCGTCCATTCCCTGACAGGGCTCCGAAGGGCAGAAGCGGCGGGGGCCGCTTTTGCTGTGTTCGCGCCCGTGTTTGAGCCCGGCTCAAAACGAGCAGAGCCGGCCGGGGTGGTCGAGCTGCAAAAGATCACGAAGGCGGCGAGTGTGCCGGTGCTGGCGCTGGGCGGCGTGACACCGGAGCGGGTTGAGACATGCGTGCGCAGTGGAGCCGCCGGCGTCGCCGCGGTCAGTGGCATCGTCCTCGCTGCGAATCCGACACACGTGATAGCGGCGTACGCGGCCCATCTTCGGCGGACCGCGGTCGCATAAGGGTATCGGCCGCGGGGTACATCTCGCGGCTATGAAGGGAGCGTGTCATGGCCATCGCAGTCGAAGAACTTGGGAGGATCAGCCACTCGGCATTCCCAGGCAGCAAGAAGACGTGGGTCGCGGGGAGTCGGCCGGACCTTCAGGTCCCCTTCCGCGTCGTCGACCAAAGCGCGACGGTGACGAACAACGGTGCCGAACCGAACCCGCCCATTCGCCTCTACGATACGAGCGGTCCGTACACGGACGAACGTGCCAGCATCGATATTCGGCGCGGGCTCGTGCCGCTGCGTCGACCGTGGGTCCTGGAGCGGGGCGATGTCGGCGAATACGATGGGCGCACCCGTTCCCTCGCCGACGACGGCCTCCGCGACGACCGGGACCGTCCGCTGGAGCCGTTCCCGCAGCAGGACCGGCGACCCCTTCGGGCGAAGTCTGGCGCCAACGTGACGCAGCTCCATTATGCGCGCCAGGGCACCATCACGCCGGAGATGGAGTTCATCGCCATCCGCGAGGGCCTTGCACCAGCGTTCGTCCGCGATGAGGTGGCGGCGGGCCGCGCGATCATCCCCTCGAACATCAACCACCCAGAGAGCGAGCCGATGATCATCGGCCGCAACTTCTTGGTGAAGATCAATGCGAACATCGGCAATTCCGCCGTCGCCTCCTCGATCGAGGAGGAGGTCGAGAAGATGATCTGGGCCACGCGCTGGGGCGCGGACACCGTGATGGACCTCTCGACGGGCAAACACATTCACACCACGCGGGAGTGGATCATCCGCAACAGCCCCGTGCCGATCGGGACCGTGCCGATGTATCAGGCGCTGGAGAAGGTGGACGGCGACGCGGCGGCGCTCACCTGGGAGGTTTACCGCGATACACTGATCGAGCAGGCGGAGCAAGGGGTGGACTACTTCACGATTCACGCGGGCGTCCTCTTGCGCTACGTCCCCCTGACGGCGACGCGCGTCACGGGCATCGTCTCCCGCGGCGGCTCGATCATGGCCGCATGGTGCCTGGCCCACCATAAGGAGAGTTTCCTCTACACGCATTTCGAGGAGATCTGCGACATCATGAAGGCGTACGACATCGCCTTCTCACTGGGCGATGGCCTGCGCCCCGGCTCGATCGCCGACGCCAACGACGAGGCGCAGCTGGCCGAGCTCCGCACACTGGGCGACCTGACGGAGATTGCCTGGAAGCAGGACGTGCAGGTGATGATCGAGGGCCCCGGCCATGTGCCGATGCACAAGATCAAGGAGAACATGGACCTGCAGCTCGAGCTGTGCCACGAGGCGCCGTTTTACACGCTGGGGCCGCTGACCACGGACATTGCACCTGGCTACGATCACATCACGTCCGCCATTGGGGCAGCGATGATCGGCTGGTTCGGTACGGCGATGCTCTGTTACGTGACGCCGAAGGAGCACCTGGGCCTGCCCGACCGCGAGGACGTGCGGCAGGGGGTGATCGCTTACAAGATCGCCGCTCACGCTGCCGACCTCGCCAAGGGGCACCCTGGCGCCCACACCTGGGACGATGCGCTGTCCAAGGCACGCTTCGAGTTTCGCTGGCAGGACCAGTTCAATCTCTCGCTCGACCCGGAGACGGCCCGCGCATACCACGACGAGACGCTGCCTGCCGAGCCGGCCAAACGTGCCCACTTCTGCTCGATGTGTGGGCCACACTTTTGCAGCATGCGGATTACCCAGGATATTCGCGACTATGCGCAGATGCGTGGCCTCAACGAGGCAGAAGCCATCGATGAGGGACTCTCGGAGAAGGCTCAGGAATTCCGTCAGGCCGGCGGCACGGTGTATGGTCGCGCCTAGCGCAGAAGACACCCGCGCGATTGCGGCCGTGGCAATCGGGGTTACTCGACGGCGTCCGATCTCGTCGGCGCTGAACCTGAACGGTGCGCCGAGTTGTTCGCCAGGCTGCCCATGGGCAGCCTGGCCTTCTGGTGCTTCAACGCAGAAGGCTGAGCCGGACGTATTCTCGCACACGGATCGTTGGCGTCGCGGGTGTGATGAGACGGCGCTTGGGGCCTACCTGTGTCGACAATCGTAACTACTCTGCCAAGCCACACGCACATGATCGTCATCGGCGCGGGTTTCGCCGGTGCCGACGAAACGCCATCGGCACCGGGCGTGCCTTCCACGGATCCCGCAGCCTCGACATTACTTGCAGAAAGGCTTTTGCGCTGCGCGCCGGGGTTCACGGATCTCACACTCCGCCACTGCTGGGCGTGTTTACGAACCTTCACGCCAGACCGTCGGCCCGTCATCGGCCCTGATCCCCACCTCCGGGGTTTCTATCATGTCTCGGGACTGGGCGGTTCCGGAATGACGGCCAGCGCTGGCGTTGGCGAACTCGCGGCCGATCTTGTCGGTGGCGTTTGCCCCGATTGGCTGGATCCAGCCTGTGTTGCGCCTGCACGCTTCGACGATGACTGATGATGGACGACAGCCTGGCGGTGCAACTGTCCTCTCCGCTTTCTCGGCCGCCGATATTCGTGGTCTTCGCACACGTCGCATGATCCCTCCGGAAGCCTCGAACATCCATCACGTTGCGTTGACCCCTTGAACACACCGTGTGTTTCTTCGCTGAGCTCGATAACGCGAAGGCGGCACCGATTTTGCGTTCCTTCTTGTGGGCCCTTTTTCAACGGCTTTGAATAACCGAAGTTCCGTGAAGAACATCGTCCGTGGAAGGGGGAAGTAATGTTAAGCGACTTACATTCGCGGGATTCCCAAAGCGATCGACTTCTTGACTCGCCTGGCGCCCCATGCCGAGCCGATCACCATCCCGACGTTGAAGTCAATTATAAGCGGGTGACATTGACTTACTCCCACCCACAGGTCGATGACGAACACCGTGTAGTACGTGACGAGGCCGCGCCACGTCCAGACTTCGGTCGTGAAGAAATCCGCGCCGGCGATCGCGCCCCAGTGCGCCTGCAGGAA
>Ga0326597_10006617_pt1 | contig 15857 bp, 18 predicted proteins | sample RVTome_12_FD_203789 | JGI IMG/M metagenome (GOLD analysis project Ga0326597, IMG submission 203789) | Soil microbial communities from uranium-contaminated site in the Upper Colorado River Basin, Wyoming, United States - RVT100D185 | ecosystem: Environmental > Terrestrial > Soil > Contaminated >...
CCTGACCGAAAAGGAGACAGCGATCACCATCTTGGTCTTGAACACGACGGCGCGTGCCTGAGGAACCCCGGATCTCGCTCCGGACCTCGCTGCGAACACTGCCAAGAACCGTCGTGGCGCTCGGCTTCGTCAGCTTCTTCACGGACCTTTCCAGCGAGATGATCTACCCATTGTTGCCGGCATTTCTCGTGACGGTTCTGGGTGCCGGGGCGTTGGCCCTCGGGACGATTGAAGGCATAGCCGAATCAACGGCCGCCGTACTTAAAGTCTTCTCCGGACGTTGGGCGGACCGAATGCAACGCCGAAAACCGCTCGTCGTGTCCGGTTACGGCATATCAGGGTTCGCCCGACCGCTGATCGGACTGGTCGGGGCCTGGCCAGCGGTCGTCGTGCTCCGATTCACCGATCGCATCGGCAAGGGAATTCGAAGCTCTCCACGCGACGCGCTCATCGCCGATGTGACTCCCCAAGCGCGCCTAGGGGCCGCATATGGGTGGCACCGGGCCATGGATCATGCCGGAGCGGTGGCCGGTCCCCTGGTAGCGGCCGGCCTGCTGTTGATTCCCGGGATCGGACTGCGTCAAGTGTTCCTGCTGGCGGCAGTCCCGGCGGTCATCGTCATGTTGGTGCTGGTATACGTGGTGAAAGAGCCTGCCGACCGACCGGTCGCCGCCGGGGAGCCTCCGTCTCTCATCGAAGGGTGGCGGGCTACGGACTCGTCGTTTCGGCGGTTGCTGTTTGCCGTCATCATTTTTACCCTCGGCAACAGTACCGACGCCTTCCTGCTGCTTCGCCTCACGGACATCGGTTTCGCCCCCGCCTGGGTGGCAGTGCTCTGGTCGCTTCACCACGTAGTGAAACTGGTTGCCAATCTGTATGGCGGCCAACTGTCTGATCGGGTTAGCCGCCGAGGGCTGATTGGAACGGGATGGGTTCTCTATGCAGGCATCTACCTCGGCTTCGGCCTGACAACGGACACGACGACTCTGGTCATCCTGTTTATGGTCTACGGGATCTACTTCGGTTTGACCGAACCCGTAGAGAGGGCCTGGGTCGCCGCGCTGGCGCCGGCCGAAGCCCGCGGAGGGGCCTTCGGTTTCTATCACGGTTCGGTCGGACTCACCGCCCTCCCGGCCAGCCTCCTATTTGGCGTCCTCTACAGCGCTCTCGGACCGGCAGCAGCTTTCGGAACCGGAGCAGCTCTCGCCATCATCGCCACCCTCCTACTCCTTCGGGTCAACCCAACCGTGCAAACTACTGCGCGAGGTTGACTCGATTCCACGCTAGGTTTTCGAGATGACCAGTTCGATTATCCCTTTGTCGCTGACTGCGATGAACCCCGGCCAGTCCCGCTGGTCCGCCAGTGTGGTGAGTGGAGGTACGGTCAACCCCGGCGACGGGGTGAGCCTCGCCTGATGCCCAGGGTTCTGATCACCGGTCGGGAACCGGCAAGTCGACGGTGTTGCGGAGCCTGGATTCATGTGGCCATCTGACCGTCGATTCCGACACCGACACCGACGAGTGGAGTGAGTGGATCACATTGCCGGACGGCTCCTCCGATTGGATCTGGAGGGAAGCCCGCCATCGCCGGGTTGCTTGCGGAGCAGAGAGAGCGAGAGAGAGCCTGTTTTTGGCAGGCTGTAAATCCAACCAAGGTAACTTCTACCCGCTCTTCGACCACATCGTATTGCTGAGTGCTCCGGCCGATGTGCTCCTGGCCGGATCGCCGGGCGGGACAACAACCCGTAAGGCAAACGTCCCGAAGAACGAGCTCCAATTCTCTATAACCTGACCGTGGTCGAGCCGAAACTTCGCGACACCGCCACCCTCGAAATCGACGCGACGGGACATATCGAGAAAGTCGTTGCCCAGTGCGGACTCTTGAGATAACGCCGCCACAAAAAGTGTTCTCCGGAGGCCGGAGCACATCCCAGATGTCGAACAGGGCTGGTGACCTCAACAGGTACACCCACGCCAAAGCCAAGGTCGAGCATTACTTGACGGTACCCGGGACTCGCACTACGTTAGGTCCCGCTGCAATCGATTGCAGATCCTTCAGGATTCATGATCCTGGCAGACCATCAGCGGAGGAGAGACCGGATGAGAACCTCAACCCATAGGTGGGTGGCCCTATTGCTCGCGGTCGCCATGCTGGCAACTGCCTGCAGCACGGCGACCGACGACACGACAGCACCACCCGACGCCACCGACGCCGCGGACGCCACCGACGCCGAAGTCAAGAACCCTGGACTCCTCGTCCATGCGGCCGACGATGAGCCCAGTACCCTTGACCCCGCTCAGGTAGAACCAGGCGAAGGTGGAGAAACCGTCATCTTGCAGGTCTACGAGCGGCTTCTTGAGATCGGTTCCGGCGGACCTGACCTGGTCCCCGGCCTCGCCACCGAGGTCCCGACGACGGACAACGGACTCATTTCGGCAGACGGCCTCACCTACACATTCCAGATTCGTGAAGGTGTCGTCTTCCACGACGGCACCGACCTCACCGCTTCTGACGTGAAGTACTCGTGGGATCGAGTCATGGAGATGGACCTCCCAGAGGGCGCCGCCGGGGTGCTTAGTGACATCGTCGCCGAAACCCGGGTTGTTGATGACTTCACCTTCGAAGTGGATCTTCAAAAGGCCAGTGCCGCATTCCTGGACACGACCGTGGTCGCCATGGTCTCATCGATCGTCAGCGAAGATGCCGTCGAAGCCAATGGCGGCATCGTGGCTGGCGAGCAAAACGACTTCATGCAGGGAAACATGGTTGGCACCGGTCCCTACACGCTTACCGCCTGGAATCGAGGCGAGAATATTCAACTGAAGATTTTCGACGAATACTGGGGTACTCCGGCGCATCTTGACGTTCGTATCGAGATCGGCCCAACTCCAGATGTCCGGGTCCTCGGACTCCGGGCTGGAGACTTCGACACAATCGAAGCCGACCCCTCATTCATCGGTGACATCGAAGGCGCCGAGGGTGTGACCATCTTCGGCGAAGGCTTGACCGTTGAACCCATCCACATCGGGTTCAACCTGAACATCCCCGAAGGCGCACTGCCGGCTGAGGACACCATCCCGACCGACTTCTTCCACGACGCTCGAGTTCGACAGGCGTTTAACCACGCCTTCGACTATCAGGGCTTCATCGACGGTGCTCTCGGAGGATTCGGAGACTTCAATCCCCACTACATCCCCCAAGGCATCTTTGGATACGATCCCGCTGCCCCGGTTTATGGAGCGCAGGATCTGGCCAAGGCGGAGGAGCTGTTCACAGCTGCCGGTTATTGCCCGGACGGTTTCGTGGTTTCTGTCATCACTGAGGAGGCCAACCTCTTCGAGACGGCCGCACTGGTGCTCAAGGACTCGCTCGAGTCACTTCCCTGCAACATTGAAGTGCGGGTGCTGGCCGTGGCAGAAGCCCAATTCGATGATGCCCACGCCCAAGACCCGATCGAGTACGCAATGTGGGTGAAGAACGCTGATCCGTTCGCAGATCCGCATTCCTACATGTCCTCCTACCAGCATCCGGATGGAGAGTGGGGCGTGACCCACGGATTCGCCAACGGTTACGCGGATTCGCAAAAGATCGCAGACCTGATCGACGCGGCCGAGGTAGAGCTCGATCGCGATGCCCGAGCTGCCATCTACTCCGAGCTCCAGTTCCTCTTGTACGACGATCCGATGTGGTTGATCGCCGGCCAAGAAGGGGTCGTGGCGGCGTATCGAACCTGGCTCAAGGGCTGGGAATCCAACCCTCTGTGGCCACGTCCATCACTCAAATTCGCCTTGATAGACAAATAGCCTGACATCCAAGGGATCGAGGGGCAGGGGCCGGCCAGTGCGATGCTGGTCGGCCCCCACCTCGTGAAGGGGAAATTACGTGCAGATACGCGATTACATAGTGAGGCGCCTGATCGTGCTGCCTTTCTTGATCATCGGCGTATCGATCATCGTCTTCGGGTTGACCCGGATTGGCGGATCGCCCGTGGCCATCTACCTCTCGCACGAGATGTCGTCCGAAGAGGTAGCCGAAATCGAGGCGCGCTATCACCTCGACGAGCCAGTGCCGGTGCAATACGCCTACTGGGCTCGTGGTCTCCTGCAGGGCGACCTTGGTTGGTCGGGTGTCGCCGCAGCCCCCGTCACAGAAGTCTTCCCCGACAAGCTGGCAGCCACCATGGAACTGGCCGTGGCATCGGCGATCGTGGCGGTGTCTCTTGGCATCGGCCTCGGTACCTACGCCGGTGCGCGCCGCAACAAACTGCCCGACCACTTGACTCGTATCGTCTCGATCAGCGGTGCTGCGATGCCTTTGTTCTGGTTTGCGATCGTCATGTTGATCGTGTTCTGGGTCTACCTGGGTTGGTTCCCGATCGGACGTAGCACTCCTGAAGTATTCGCGTCCATCTCTCACCCCACCGGCCTCTACACCGTTGACGCCCTGGTGTCGGGGAGTTTCACGGCATTCCGCGACGCCATCTGGCATCTCGTTCTCCCGGCACTCACGCTGGGTTATGGCGCAACGGCCATCATCGCCCGGATGATGCGGTCGTCGTTGGTTGAGGAACTCCAAGAAGAGTATGTCGACGCCGCCCGCGCCAAGGGTTTGGCCGAACGCCTCGTGCTGCGCCGCCACGCCCGTCGGAACGCCCTCATGCCGACCGTAACCGTTATCGGGCTCAGCTTCGGGTTCCTACTGCAGGGCACGATCGTGGCCGAGATCATCTTCCGGTGGCCCGGCCTGGGACGATGGATGGCCGACTCGGTGCTCCGGGGCGACCGGGCCACGATCATGGCGTATGTTCTGTTCACCAGCGTTCTGTTTCTCATCGTCAATCTGGTCGTCGACGTGGTCTACGCCTACCTCGATCGGCGGGTGGTTCTCGGATCATGAGCGCCACGTCTGCATCCCAGCCGGCAGTCGGTGCCGCCAACGAAAGCGCCCTACGAGTTCGTATCCGAAGGATGCGCGAGCTTGCTGCCAATGTCTTGGCCAACCCCACTACGCTGGCCGGCCTCGTTGTAATCGTCGGCATGGTTGGCATGGCGCTGCTCGCCCCGTGGATCGTCGAACCGAACAGTCCCAACGCCTCCCAAATGCCCCGCGACTGGGGGGCCATCGCCGTGCCACCCGGCTCTCCTGGTCACCTATTGGGAACCACGAATACCGGTGGCGACGTGCTGTATGGAGTCATTTGGGGAGCTAGAACGTCCCTGCGGCTCTCGCTGATCGTCGTAACCATCACCGTAGCCGTTGGCGTAGCTGTCGGCAGCCTGGCCGGGTTTCGCGGTGGCCGGGTCGACGAAGTCCTCATGCGAATCGTCGATGTGTTCCTCTCGATTCCCGAGCTGATCTTCGCTTTGGCCATAGCCGCGGTACTCGGCCCATCATTCCGCAATATCATCCTGGCGCTCGCCATCGTCTTCTGGGTCAAGTACGCACGGATCATGCGAGCCCAGGTCATGCATGTGAAACAGAACGAGTACGTGGATGCCGCACGGGTCATCGGTGATAGCAACTGGAACATCTACCGCAGGGATGTGCTGCCAAACTCGATTACGCCGGTGGTCGTGCAGGCCACGCTCGATATGGGCAATATCGTGCTCGTCGGAGCAACGCTTAGCTTCATCGGCCTGGCAGAGGCGGGTTTGGCCGAATGGGGGGTGCTCGTCTCCGAAGGCCAGTCTGGGATCTCTGGAGGACGCTGGTGGGCGTCCACATTCCCCGGACTCATGGTGTTCCTGTGGGCGCTGGCTTTCAACCTGCTCGGCGACGGAATCCGTGACGTCCTTGATCCAAAGACCGAGACCAGATGACAACCGCCCCAATCGAAGCTCCCAAAACAACAGCTCCGGTGGTGGCGAGTGTGCGCGATCTGCGTGTGCACTTCAAGACAAAGGCGGGCATCGTGCAAGCGGTGGACGGAGTCGACTTTGACGTTCGCGACGGCGAAACTCTCGGCCTGGTAGGCGAGACCGGGTGCGGCAAAAGCGTTACCGCTCGTTCGTTCCTACGTTTGGTTCCGATGCCTCCTGGGATCGCCGTGTCGGGATCCATCATGTTTCGGCCTCGCATGCGTTGTTCTTCATGCGATGGCGCCGGATGTTCGATCTGTGGGAACACCGGAAGGGTTGTTTCGATCTGCCCGGCCTGCTCCGGAGCAGGCTGCGACACTTGCGAACAAACTGGCGCCGAGACGGTTGATTTGCTCACTGTCCCCGAACGCGAATTGCGGGCCATTCGCGGCAACCGTATCGCGATGATTTTTCAGGATCCCGGCAAGGCGCTGAATCCTGCCCTGACCATAGGCAAGCAAGTCGCTGAAGTGTTCTACGCCCACCGTTCGGACGAACTGCTGACCAGCGCAGGGATCGACCCCGCATCCGAATCGTTGCAAAACTACGTTCTCCGCCGTCGAGCCAGTCAAGAGTCGCGGACCCCCGAGAACCTCGTGTTGTCTCTACCGCCGCTACGTACTCGTCGCAATGCCATTTCCGCGGCAGCCGATGCGATGGTGGCGGCAGCCCTCAATGAGACACAGATTCCGAATCCCCGTGCCGTGATGGACCGCTATCCGCACGAGCTATCCGGCGGGATGAAACAGCGGGTCATGATTGCCCAGGCGTTGGCCTGTGATCCAGACCTGCTTATCGCCGACGAGCCGACGACCGCTCTTGACGTCACCGTACAGGCCCGCATCATCGAACTGATCAACGAACTGCAGGAACGTCACAAGACGGCGGTCGTGTACATCAGCCACGACCTGTCCCTGGTCCGAAAGGTGGCTGATCGAACGGCCGTCATGTACGCCGGGCGCATCGTCGAGGTGGGCGAGTCGGATCAGATCTTCCATGACCCAGAGCACCCCTACACGAGGGGTCTCATCGACGCCATTCCGGGAGCGAGCCACGAACGGGGTCGCCTGGCTGCCATCGAAGGGACCGTTCCTGAACTGATCGATCCGGAGCCGTCGTGTCGGTTCTCCGGCCGGTGCGCCTATGCCGAGCAGGTTTGTCGGTCCGAAGACCCGCAGCTTGAGCCCATCGACCATCGCCAGGTAGCTTGCTTTATCCATCATCCCCCCGACCATGGTGTCGCACCAACGTTTGCGAGGACCGAGCAATGACCGCGACAACCGAACGACGAACAGTGCTGGCTGTGCGCGATCTGAAAAAGCACTTCCCCATCAAAGATGGGGCGCTACAGCGGGTCGTCGGTCATGTGCGGGCTGTCGATGGTGTGAGTTTTGATCTTCATCGCGGCGAGACGTTAGGACTGGTCGGCGAAAGCGGCTGTGGAAAGACGACTCTGGGACGGGTCCTGGCCGGCCTGGAGCCCGCCACCTCCGGTGGCGTCTACTTTGACCTGTCCGAGGCCCAACGGATCCAACTCGACCAATCCCTCAAAGCGCTAGACGGCGCCGACCTTGCCGGGTTGGACGCCGGCCACCGTGTCGATCGGCTCAGCGGGCATGATTGGCGCAGGTTCCGGCGTAACACCCAAATGGTCTTTCAGGATTCGTTCTCATCACTCAACCCCCGCCACCTGGTCAGCGACATTGTGGGACGGCCACTGCAAGTCCACAAAGAAGCATCAGGCTCGGCCCTCACCGAACGGGTTGTCGACCTGCTGGAACAGGTCGGTTTGGGTCGCCAGCACCTATACCGATACCCCCATCAGTTCTCAGGCGGACAACGCCAGCGCATCTCGATCGCCCGGGCCCTCGCTCTCGATCCAGAGCTCGTCATACTCGACGAGCCAACCAGTGCCTTGGATGTGTCCGTGCAGGCGCAGATTCTCAATCTGCTACATGAACTCCAACAAAGCCGCGGGTTCACGTTTCTCTTCATCACCCACGACCTCGCCGTAGTGCGTCACATGGCCGACCGAATCGCGGTTATGTACCTCGGACGGATCGTTGAGGCCGGAAGCACAAGCGAACTGTTCGCCAGGCCTATCCATCCATACACCGATGCGTTGCTCAGGGCCAACCCGGACCTGACCGAGAATGACGAGGGCTTCCACGGCCTGGAGGGAACCGTCCCCGACCCGGCTCGACCCCCGCAAGGTTGTCGGTTCCATACGCGGTGCGTTTACGCAACTCCCGACTGTGGATGGGAGATCGACGACGTCGTGCTGCAACTCGAAGAGACTCCGGCGTTGTTCGACAAGCTGGAAGGGGTGGAACGACGATCACCTTTTGATGCCGACCTCCAATTCGATGACGGCGCCTCATCAGCTGGACTCGCCACCGCACTCAAGGGCGACCACGTGCCAGAGTCGATGAAGTCGGCGATCGAGCAGGTGGCGGTGAACGATCGAACGGTTTCCATACGCTTCCGCGAGGTCGACGAAGTCCAGCTCACCGAGCGCGGCTCCGACCGGCAGGCCGCCTGCGTACTGGACGCTCTGCCCGATCGGTCGACGCAGCGGCGTTGAACGGGCTACCGAAGGCCCGGGCCTCAAGGTCGGTGTTCGACCAGCCAACGGTGAACCAGGACTGCTCGCACGAGCCGCTCAACGCACCAATCGACAAACGTCGCTTGGTGAACGACGGCGGCGTAGTCCGACATACGCACACCAGCCGAGGTACTCCTGCATCGAATCGCCGGTCTCGGCTACCAGTTCGGACGCTGGCTGCGTTCCATGAGCACGGTGATGTTTTTGGTCATCGCCGCATCCACCGGTCCAGAGGTCGAACCGTCAATTCGATCTAGAGGTTGGCCTGCCTCAACACGGAGTTGAACTGTCGACCGATCAATCGTTGCCAGGTCGGCCGCGAGGGCGACGATTGCTTCCGGATCGAGAACACCACCGACAGTACTGGCTTCGAACACCCGTTGGTCCAACTCGGGATCAGGACCACCGATGACCGTCAACGACCCATCGGGATCGATCCGAAAGACTGGTCCTGCTTCCGACGATCCGTCGATCCGCGCAGATAACTGGACTACAAAACGATCCCCCGGGTCGGGAGCACATCCCAGATGGCGAATCGGGTTGACGACCCCAATCGTCCCTCCGACCGGGGGCAGGACGTCGGCGTCGTCGACTGCCGGGTCGAACCAGAGGATTTCGTCGACCTCGATTAGCGACATCGTCCATGCCGGGTCAACGACCGTGGCCGCCACCAAGTTGTTGAGACGAAACTCGGTCCACGTCCGAGGGGAGTTGGGCGTGGCCGGTTCCGCGCTGATGACCGTTGTCGTGGCTCGGAACGTGGCGTATCGCACTCCCCCTGGGTCGGCGGCGTTCAACTCGGCGAACACGTCTGCGGTGAGTTTCTGGTTGTGGTCGGCTTGGTCCGCGGGGGCGATATTGAACAACAATCACGAACAGTCCTTGGTTGGGGCTCCCACGGCGGTGTTTCGACAGTGGCCAAAGTGGGGTCTGGATTGGAAAAGTCTGGTCCGTCCCGTAAATGTCGACACCGAGTCTTCTGGCAAGTCCCGCCATAGCTCACAGGGTGGCGGTTTCTTTTTTGATGTGGCGCCTGTTGGGCCGTCATGTCGCCGAACCGTTTTCTGTCATAGGGTCGAGGTAGAATCGAACGTATGTTCGACACTTTGACTGATCCGACAACCGAACAGGCTGTTTGCGATGTGGTACCTGACGGGCTCGCCGACCTGGCCCCGGGCCCGTTCCTGGCCGGGATCCTGTCGTCGATCGATGTGGCCGACCTGTCCGGGTATGACCGGGTGGTCCTATTACGAGCCCACCAGAAAATGATCAACCACCATCAAGCCCGCCTGGCCGAAGCGATGGTCGCGATCGAAGATCACTGTTCGGAATTGTTCGACGGTGACATCGAAGTCGCCTACCTGGCGGCGTCGGCCGAGATCCGCCAGGGGTTGCACCTGACCCGCCGGGCCGCCGACACCGAACTCGACTTCGCCACCACGCTTCGTCGGCGTCTCCCCACCGTGTGGGACGCGTTGGTGACCGGGGTGTTGGACGTGCGGCGAGCCAAAACCATCGGCTACGGCACCGACCACCTCCCGATCGACACGGCCCGGACGGTGGCCGATTTGATCCTTCCTGACGCGGTGGGCCTGACCACCGGTCAGATCGCCGCCCGGCTCCGCAAACTATGTGTCGAAGCCGACCCGAACCAAGCCGCCACCCGGTACGACACCGCGGTGGCCGACCGGCATGTGGAACTACGGGCCAACCCCGACGGCACCGCTCACCTGGCCGGGTTCAACCTGGCCCCCGACCGGGCCACCCAAGCGGTCGATCGGATCAACCGGCTCGCCCAACAGTTGCGACGTAACGGCGAGTGTCGAACCATCGACCAGCTCCGCGCCGACGTGTGGTTGGATTTGTTGTGTGACGGAACCCACCCGACCGAACAAGACGGCGCACCGGTTCGCCGGGGGACCGTGCACATCACCGTCGACCTGGCCACCCTCACCGGGCTGGCAAACAAACCTGGTGACCTGGCCGGATACGGGCCGGTCATCGCCGACCTCGCCCGACAGGTCACCCAACAAAACCGTCACGGCACCTGGGAATTCGTGGTGACCGACCCGGCCACCGGCCAACCGGTCGGAGTCGGGGTCACCCGGAGGCGACCCACCACCCAACAACGGCGCATCATTCGAGCCCACAGCCCCCACTGTGTCATGACCGGCTGCCGCATCTCCGCCCACCATTCAGACCTCGACCACACCATCGACTGGACCAACGGCGGCCCCACCCACCCGACCAACATGGACCCCACCTGCCGCCACGACCACCACCTCAAACACCAATGCGGCTGGACCTACCACAAACTCCCCAACGGCAACCACCAATGGACCAGCCGACTCGGCCACACCTACATCAACAAACCAGAACCACCCTAAGAACATCCGGGCGGTCAGCCCAAAGGCGCTTCCCTGAAGAAGCTTCCCCTCAACGTATTTCCCGAGAGTCGCACCAATGAATGTCGAACCAATGAATAGGGAGGAAGCACCATGTGTCTTCGTTGCCAGGGAATGCCGCTGCGCGAGCATCATCGCCATCTCACCAAGATCATCAAACGGGCCGGATGGGCCTGCCAGTCGGTATCGTCCTCGGCCGATGAACTCGGACCGAACTGGATGCACACCATCGGGATCGAAGCCTTCGGGCAACCGGAATTGATCGTCGTCGGGATGCCCGAGTCCAACGCCCTCGATCTGCTCAATGACATCTGCCGGGACGCCACGCTGGGCAACAGCCCCTGGCCTCAGCCGGGCGACATCATGTTTCATTCGTGCGGCGATGCAGCCCGGGTCGCCGTCCTCGAAGTAGACGACGACCTCATCACCGCCGGAGAATGGTTCAATATGGCGACCTACCGACGGGCGAACGGGAACGGCGCGATCGGCGAGATCGGACACCCATTCGCCACCGAATTCCGAACTGTTGCCATGCCAGTTCCTCCACCACGAAGGCTAGCGAAGCCTCAGATCGGCTAGCGAAGCCTCAGATCGGGTGGGTGGATGCCAACCGACGGAACCGGCACAACGATCAGCTCTTGCGAGGAACCGACACCATCGTTCCACTTAGGGCAAACCGATCTCCAGACAAATGACGCAGCAGATCGGCGGCCGCCTCGGCAGGGGCGACCAACATGCCATCGTCTTGAAACGACTTGAACACCTTGCTTACCTCGGTGGGAGCCAACCGGGCCTCGGTCTGCATGTCCGTGTCCACGACCCCGGGCCGCCAGACAAAGCTGACCAGTCCGGCAGCCTCAAGGGCAAGCTGGCGAGCGAGATACTCTTCGCCGGCTTTGGCGATCCCATACGACCCAACCCCGATCAGATTCCGCTCGGCGATGCCTGACCCAACGAAGACAAAACACCCCGTACCCTGCTCAAGCATCGCCGGGACCATCGCCCTCACCAGGTGCAGGCCTCCATCGAGGCTTGCACCGAGAATCGCGCCAGATTCGTCGGCGGTGGTTTCCCAAATCATCGGGCCAGGACCGGCGACCGCCGCGTTGTGAATGACACCAAATGGGCCACCGAGTTCGACGGATGCAGCTGCGATACGGATCGCGGTTTCGGCCGAACCAATGTCACCGGCCACCACCCGCACCCGATCCGGGTCGCCAAGCTCATCGGCCTTGACCTGAAGAGCTTCAACCTTCCGGGCGTTGAGAACCAACCGGGCTCCCCGGTCCCAGAGACCGTCGACGATGGCCGCGCCAACGCCCCGGGACGCGCCGGTTACGACCCAGGTTTCTGAGGCAAACGTCATCCCACTACTCCGGTTGGTAACGTCTCCTTCGTCCGGATGCCCATCAATCCCTCCTACGTCAAGGCCAAGATACCGGATCAACCGGCCAGGCAGGGGCGGCACGTTGCGTTAGCCCGCTGGGACGTTCATATCCTGAGCGCTACTGGAATTCACGCGACGGGCGCTCCCGGCAGATTTTCGAGTGGACGAACTCTGCTGCCAGAGTCCTCATGCTCTGGGTGAGCCCCCAATCGGACGACGCGGTCGAGTTCTCCTCCCTCAAAGCAGTGCTGGTTGGCCGGAAGGAAGGAGCGACCGGAGTCTTGGAACGGCCAACATGCGGAAGGCCGATCAGACATCATGAAACATACAACGGTCCCTGGCGGTAGGGTGCTGGTCGTGACCGATGCTGGGACAATGAACGCAGCCGCCAGACTGGCCCAGCTGGCCGCCCAGGCAGCGGCTTGCACGGACTGCCGACTGTGCGAGGAGCGTACTCGGGCCGTGTTTGCCGACGGATCCCCATCCGCTGACCTGATGGTTATCGGCGAAGCCCCCGGACGCAACGAAGACCTCCAAGGCTTGCCGTTCGTCGGGAGGGCCGGTCAACTACTCAACGAACTGCTCGAACACGTCGGGCTGCGCCGCCAAGACATTTACATCGCGAATGTCGTCAAGTGCCGACCGCCGGGAAACCGCGACCCTCGCCCCGACGAAATCGACGCATGTAAACACTTCCTCGCTGACCAGATCCGCATCGTCGACCCCAAAGTGGTCATGACGATGGGGAACTTCTCGAGCAAACTTCTGCTCAAAACCGAGATTGGCATCACAAGGCTGCGCGGCAATGTAATTCCCTGGTGGGGGCGGCACGTCGTTCCAACGTTTCACCCGGCCGCCGCCCTCCGCAATGGGCCGAAAATGGTTGATGTCATGAAGTCCGATTTCGCTTTGGCTGTCGCAACCATCAATCGCTCGGCTGATCCAACCGGAGGCAGCCGACCTGTGATCAGGGAAGAACCTGAACAGCTCGGTCTGTTCGGGTCAACCCGATAGAGGATCGCCCCCACCGCCACAGATCTCGATTGCAACCACATGCCAATGGCAAATCGCCGGAGGCCTTCGACGCCTTCCACCCGGTACGGCTCAGAGACCATTGGTCCGGCCCGGCATGGAGCCTCAGTAGTATCGGCAGAACTCAGACATAGGACCACTTTGCAGACACCGACCCCACCGCCCGTTCGGTATGCCAAAAGCGACGATATCAACATCGCCTATCAGGTGTCAGAGGCAAACGGACCGGACCTGATCTACGTGTCAGGCTGGATCTCGCACCTCGACATGATGTGGGAAGACCCGTACCAAGCCCAGTTCCTTCATCGACTCAGCCAGTTCAGCCGGTTGATCATGTTCGACAAACGAGGCGTGGGCCTCTCCGACCGGGTTTCCATCGAGCACCTACCAACCATGGAACAACGAATGGACGACGTGCGCGCCGTGATGGACTCGGTTGGCTCTGACAGCGCGTACCTTTTTGGCCACTCTGAAGGAGCCGTGCTCAGCACCCTATTTGCTGCAACGTATCCGGAAAGGACCGTTGGCCTCATGCTGTACGGCGGATACGCAGCCAAGAGCGAACGCGCTGACTACCCGTGGGCTCCGGGTCCCGAAGCTCAGGCGGAGCGCCTCGATCTGATACTGAATCACTGGCCGGATGGGGTGGGTATCGAAGCAAGGGCTCCCTCGATGATCGGCAACCAGGCGTTCTTCGACGGCTTTGTGAAATATGCCCGCTCAGCCGCCAGTCCGGCCGCCGCCCATGCCCTGGCCGTGATGAACGACCAAATCGACATCCGGGACATATTGGGCAGTGTCGCCGTGCCAACGTTGATCGTTCACCGCACGGGAGACTTGGCCACCCCTATCGAGGGTGCCCGTTATATGGCCGATCGGATACCGCATGCCGAGCTGGTTGAGCTCGATGGTGAAGATCATCTCCCCTGGACGGGAGACTCCGAATCGGTTCTGTCCGAAATCGAACAGTTCGTCACCGGGACAAGGCCTGAGCGTGCAATCACCCGCGTCCTGTCAACTGTCTTGTTCACCGACATCGTCGATTCGACGGTCCGGGCTGTCGAACTGGGCGATCAAGCCTGGCGGCGCCTGCTCGATCAGCACGACGCCCTCTGCAGCAAACACATCGAACATCATCGGGGCCGTCTCATCAAGACAACCGGGGACGGCATCCTTGCCACGTTCGATGGCCCGGCCCGAGCCATACGTTGCGGGCAGGCCATCGCCCTTGGCGCTCGGGATCTCGGCATCGAAATCCGCGCCGGACTCCACACCGGCGAGATCGAACTGCGCGACGATGATATCGGCGGAGTCGCCGTCCACTTCGCCTCGCGCGTCCTGGGTTACGCTGGGGCGAACCAGGTGGTCGTCTCGCGAACCGTCAAAGATCTGGTGGCAGGTTCAGGTCTGGCGTTCGATTCCATAGGCGAGCAATCCCTCAAAGGCATCCCCGGCACCTGGGAACTGTTCTCGGTACACGACTGACCCGGACGGCTTCACCGGCGGCCAGCACCCGACTCATTCCAGATGTTGGCCTGCATCTGGACCGCGGTGCCATCGAAATGTTCACCAAACGAATGGGCGAGACGCGATGAGTGCGGTCGTCGCCTCATTAAGATTATCGCGGCCATCGATCGAGCCGGCAGAGTCGCTCCCGGACGGTTGATCGTCAGTCGCCTCCAACGCACGCAGCCACCAGTACCAACCAAACCCCACCAATCCGCCGCGACGGATGGACTTGGGCGCACCGACCCTACGCGCTTAACGACCCCGCATCATGAACAATCGCACCACCAACCATCGTTACGTCGGATCGAACGTTGGTGAGTGAATCGGGATCAATGGCAAAGACGTCCTCCGAGAGGACGGCCAGGTCGGCAACCATGCCAGGACGCAGGGCACCCCGTTTATGTTCATCAAGCGAGAACCAGGCACTCCCAGAGGTGTAGGCGGCCAGCGCTTCTTCGATGGTCAACCGATGGTGCTCCGAACGGGGCGGGGCGCCGTCGACCGACTGGCCGGTCACCAGCCAGTGGATACATTGCCAGGGATCATGGGAGGCGACCACCGTTCCATCCGTGCCGGCACCCAACGGGATTCCGAGGTCGAGGATGTCCCGCAGCGGCGGCGAGTCGATGGCGACCTCTTCACCCCAAAAAGCGGCCGAATCGGCCGATCGCATGATCATCCGGTCCTGGATGGCAATCCCGATGCCCAACGCTTTGACCCGTTCGAGGTTACGGCGTCCGATCGGCTCGGCATGAGCAAGCGAGACCCGACCCCGGAGGCCTATGTCGGCGGCCACCTCCTCAAACACATCCAGGGCTGCTCCGATGGTCGAATCGAGCACCGCATGCATATGGATCGGCCATCCGGCCAGGGATAACATACGGGTGATCTCGGCGAGGTCGGCTTTGGCCTCCTTCGATACCTCGAACGGCCTGACCCCTTCAAGGTCGTGGCAGCCGAAGGTAAGGATCTCGCCTGCACCGACATAGCGGAGCATGTCGTCGCCGAAGCCCGGTTGAACGTACCGGACCCACTGGCGCAGGTCCTCCACCTCGGTACC
>Ga0326597_10006618_pt1 | contig 15856 bp, 12 predicted proteins | sample RVTome_12_FD_203789 | JGI IMG/M metagenome (GOLD analysis project Ga0326597, IMG submission 203789) | Soil microbial communities from uranium-contaminated site in the Upper Colorado River Basin, Wyoming, United States - RVT100D185 | ecosystem: Environmental > Terrestrial > Soil > Contaminated >...
CCGCGTGCCCCTCGAGCAGGACGCGCAGGTCGTAGACCTCCTCGACCTCGTCCGCGTCGAGGGACGTGACAGTGAAGCCGCGATGGGGTTCCGACGAGACGAGGCCCTCGTATTCGAGCGCCCGAAGCGCCTCGCGGACGGGGATGCGGCTCGTGCCGAAGACCTCCGCGAGCTCCTCCTGACGAAGGCGGGCGCCAGGGGCGAGCACGCCGGTGAGGACCGCCTTTCGGACCGACTCGAGGACGAGCTCCTGGGCCGTGACGTTGCGCTCACGCGCGTCGGTGATGATCGCGACCAGCTTCTCCTGGGCGAGCGCACGCGCCGCTCCGTTGTCGCCGGTCTGTTCCTTCACTCGACCACCTCCCCACCACCGTGCGCGAACCTGCCGTCGACGATCATCGTACGAACCGACAGTAGAGCGCGAGGTCCGCCCGCGATCGAACGGTTGCTCCGACCGCGAAGATCGGCAGCCTCGCTAGTATGTATCCAGTCAACCCTGGATTGTCCAGCACTACAGGCCGCGTGAAGACAATCGCACCTCCGCGCCCCGATCCCCGCCACGCTCCGATCGCCGCGGCGTGAGCCCGCCGGGGGAGCCATCCCGTCTGGCCGCGAAGCTCGGTCCGTTCCGGCATCGGCCCTTCGCGATCTACTGGGCCGGCGGGCTCCTGTCGAACCTCGGCACCTGGCTCCAGGCGATCGCCGGCTCGATCTTCGTCTATCAGCTGACAGGCTCGGCGCTCGCGGTCGGCATCCTGAACTTCGCGGGATTCCTGCCGATCCTGCTCTTCTCCGTCGCCGGCGGTGTCATCTCCGACCGCTACGACCGCCGCTCGATCGTGATCTGGACGCACGGCGTGTCGCTCGTCGTGGCCAGCGGCCTCGCGGCGCTCACGTTCGCCGGGAGCGTCACGGAGCTCCACCTGGTCGTGATCGCCTTCACGCTCAACACGGCCTACGCGATCGCCAAGCCGTCGCTGATCTCGATTCTGCCGTCGCTCGTTCCGCGCGGCGAGGTGACCGATGCGGTCGGCCTCAACGCGCTCCAGTTCGTCCTCGCCCAGATCGCCGGCCCGACGATCGCCGCCCTCGTCCTCGCCACGGCAGGTGCGCAATGGGCGTTCACGATCAATGCCCTCACCTTCCTGGGGCCGATCCTGAGCATGCTCTATCTCCGGCGGCGCGGGTTCGGCGGCCGATTGCCCGAGGGCGGTTCGTCGTCGGCGACCGTGTCCGCCCCCATCGGAGCGGTCGCTTACCTCCGGAGCCAGGCGTGGGTCGTCGCCCTGCTGGCGGGGGTGGTGGCATGCAGTGCTCCGCTCGAGGTCATCCGGACCCTCTCGCCGGCCCTCGCCGTCGAAGGGCTCCACCAGCCGGAGAGCACGGCCGGGCTCATCGTGGCCGCGCAGGGAATCGGGTCGGCGCTGGCGTTGATCGTCTTCGTCCCGCTTCGCAGGCGCGGCATCTCGCGCCAGATGGCGGCGCTCGGGCTGGTCCTTCAAGCCATCGGGATCGCCGGGACTGCGCTCGCGGGATCCCTTCCCGTCGCCGCCGCGAGCGTCGGGTTCATCGGCTTCGGGTTCTCGTTGTGCTTCCCGGTCCTCACCGGCACGCTCCAGACGGAGGTTCCCGACGAAGTTCGTGGACGCGTCATGTCGGTCCACCAGATGGCGCACCTCGGGAATCGGCCGTTCACCGCGCTCCTCGTCGGCTCGCTTGCGACGATCCTGGGGGCGCAGGCCGCAGTCATGGCCGGCCTGGTCCTCGTCCCGGTCGGGCTCATCTCGACACGGGCGGCATGGCGCCGGATGAGCGCCACGACGGGCCGGACGATGGTGTCGCGGAGTGGCTCGAGCCGCCCCGCCGAGGCGGGGATCGACGGCCCGGCCGAGGTCGCGGCGGGACCTGCGACGCGGCCCTGACCCGCGGCGCTATCGCACCCGAAGGTTGACCGCCTTGGTCCGGGTGAAGGAGAGGATCTCCTCGAGGCCGTGTTCGGCGCCGACGCCGGAGTCTCGCCAACCCCCGAACGGGACGGCCGGGAAGCGCGTTTCGACGTCGTTGATCCAGAGATAGCCGGCCTCGATCTCGTCCGAGACGCGGAAGGCGCGATCGATGTCGCCGGTCCACACGGCCGCGGTCAACCCGTACCGACCGGCGTTGGCCAGGCCGATGGCCTCGGCCTCGTCCCGGAAGGTCGTCGCCGCGAGGACCGGTCCGAAGACCTCCTCCTCGGCGAGTTCGGTGCCGGCCGTGACCCGGTCGACGACCGTCGGGGCAAGGAAGGCGCCGCCGGCGAGCTCCGGCCGCTCCGGCGCGGCCCCTCCGACGAGGAGCCGCGCCCCGCCCGCGACCGCACGCGAGACCAGGTCGACACAGCGGGTCCGGGCGGCCGGCCCGATCAGCGACCCCATCTCGGTGGCGGGATCCATCGGCGGCCCGATCCGGATCCGCTGCGCGCCATCGATGACCCGACCGAGGACTGCGTCCGCGATCGACTCGTGGACGACGAGCCGACTCGTCGAGCCGCAGCTCTGGCCCTGGACGCGCGTGAAGTTCATGCCGCGGACGATTGCGGCCGCGACCTCGTCGAGGTCGACGTCGGGGAAGACCAGGATGGGGTTCTTGCCGCCAAGCTCGAAGGTCAGGGTCTTGACGTGGCCGCTGTCGGCTGCGGCAGCCTGAATGCGCAAGGCCGTCGCGGTACTGCCGGTGAACGACAGGCGACCGATGGTCGGGTGACGGACGAGCGCTTCGCCGGTGATCGGTCCGCCCACGACGACGCCCACCACGCCATCGGGCAGGATGCCGGCCGTCAGCTCGGCGATGGCAAGGGCGCTGAGCGGTGCGAGTTCGGAGGGCTTGAGGACGACGCAGTTGCCGGCGACGAGGGCGGACCCGAGGCGTGCGCAGCTGAACATCGTCGGATGGTTGAAGGTGATCATCCGGCCCACGACGCCCCACGGCTCGCGTCGTGTGTAGTGCAGCCCCGGGAGCGGAAACGTCTGGCCCTTGATCTCGAGGGCGAGTCCGGCCGCCTCCGTCAGCAGCCGGATTCCCTTGGCCACGTCCGCCCGCATCGCGGTGATCGGATTGCCCGTGTCGAGCGTGTCCAGCCGGGCGAGCTCGTCGGCCCGCTCCGCGATCCGGGCGGCCAGGGCGGACACCATGAACGCGCGTTCGCGGGCCGGTGTTCGGCGCCACGCATCCCAGGCGCGCGCGCCAGCCGTCACCGCCTCGTCCACGCCGGGCGCGCCCGCCTCTTCGAGCCGGGCGATCAGCCGGCCGGTCGCCGGATCGTGGACGTCGATCGAAGGCTGGTCCTCGTGCGGTCGCAGGGTGCCGTCGACGAACGACCCGAGTCGCGGCGGCGCGCCGGCCGGATCGGCCAGGACTCGGTCCAGGATCATCGGAGCCTCCGTCGGCGGTGTGCGAAGTCGGCTGAAGTGTGCACATTATGAACCGTCATGCGTACAATCCGTGCCATGAGAGAGCGATTCCTTCGCACCCCTACCGCGAGCCCGCGAGCAGGTAGGCCGTGATCGTGGACGTCATCATCGACCCCGACCTGTGCATCGGATCGGGCGAATGTAGCCGGCTCGTGCCGGAGGCCTTCGAGCTCGACGAGGAGGCCGGGGTTTCGCACCCGTTGCCGGCCGCCATGCGGACCGATCCCGACCGGCTCCGGGCCGTCGCGGCGGCATGCCCGACCGGGGCGATCAGCCTGGTCGAGCGGGACGACCGGTGACCCTCGTCGATGGCGATCGGACGATCGTCACCATCGCCGGGTACGACGCCATCCGCGAGGCACTCTTCGATCCCAATCTGTCGCGGAGCTTCGACGAGCGCTCCTACGCGGACGGCAACATCCGGGACGGCGTCGTCAGCGTCTCGCACGGCGCAGTGCACCGCGCGCGGCGGCGCGTCGAGAACGCCGAGTTTCGGGCAGAACGTCTGCGGCTGTACGAGCGCGAGCTCTTTCCGACGGTGCTCGACCGGCTGCTCGGCGTCCTGATCGATCGAGAGGAGGTGGACGTCTTCCCGGTCGGCGAACTCGTCTCCGTGGTCCTGGCGGCCCGTCGCGCCGGCCTCGACATCGATGAAGGGTCGATGGTCCAGCTGCACGAGCTCGTCCAGATCGTGGACGTGTTTTCGCAGGGGAGCGCGATCCTCGATGCCAGGGACCCCCAGGCCGTCCGGGCACTCGTCTACGAGACCTACGACACATTCGAGCGGCGATTCGTACGGCCGGCCTGGGAGCGGCGCGCGGGGCTGATCGCAGCCACAGAGCGCGGCGACCCGGATGCCACGGTCCCTCACGACATCCTGAGCGTCCTGCTGCTGCACCGCGACGACCCGGGCCTGCAGCTCGGGGAGGACGGGCGGGTCGTCCGGGAAGTGGCGACCTATCTGCAGGGCGGCACGCACACCAGTGCACAGACGCTGACCAACGCCATCGACCTCCTGTTTGCGGAACCCGACGCCGGGCGCGAGCATCTGGCCCGGATCGGGCGCGATCTCGCCTTTGCCCAGCGTGCCGTCCACGAGACCGTGCGACTGCGGCCGACCACGCCGCGGATCAAGCGACGCGCGCTTGCTGACACGACGATCGCCGGGGTCCACGTGCCCAGGGACGCGCTCGTGATCCTCGATGCCGCGACGGCGAACCGGGATCAGGACCTGTTCGGAGCCGACGCCGACGCATTCCTGCCCGATCGCACCCTCGGGGTCGGGGTCGCGCGCTGGGGCCTTTCGTTCGGCGGTGGCCCCCATCAGTGTCCGGGCCGATCGGTGGCCGGGGGTTTCCCGGCGCCGGACGGTGAGCCTGACGGGAACCACCTGTACGGACTCGTCGCCCTGATGCTCCAGGGGATCGCCCGTCGGGAGCCGCGGCCGGCCCCGGGACGCTCCCCGGAGCGGGATACGCGGACCGAGCGACACACCCGCTGGGCGCACTATCCGGTTCGCTTCGAACGCTGGCGCGACCCGGCCTGAGGACGCCGGCCCCGGCCTCGTGCCTAGGGTCGCGCGAGCGACGTCTCGCGGTGCTCGACTTTGAAGTAGCCGGGCCAGAGCTGCTCGTAGAAGTAGCGGATCCCGTATTCGATGCGCAGGGTCCGGGTCTGGTTGTCCGAGGGATTGAAATGCTCGTGGCGGGTCATCTTGGGCGGGATCTGCACGGCGTCGCCCGCCTCCCAGTCGTAACGGACCTGGTCGATCTCCGAGTAGCCGATCCCCTCGAGCACGTACAGGACAGCCTCGGTGTGGGTGTGGCAGTGGCTCGACGTGTGGGGGACCTCCTCGAAGATCTGGGTCATCGCCACGCTGATCGAGGTGAAGCCGTTGCGCAGCTCGCTGTGGCTCTCCCCGCCGCCCATCAGGTTGTAGATCGCGCCGTGCCGGTGCGGATGGACGCTCTTGATCAGGCGCTCGCCGTGTTGCGGGGCGTCCTCGGCAGGACCGCTGCCGTCGCGGCCCTCGTCGCCGTGGCCCTCGCGGGTGATCGCGCGCTGTCGCTCGGCCTCGTTCGGCGCGTCCTCGAAGTGGAGGGCGATCCGCCGGTCGAGCGGGTCGAACTGGCCGGCCTCGGCCGGATGGCGCGTCTCGAAGCCGGGCTCGTTGGGACCCTTGGCGTCGAGCTGCTCGAGCCGGCCGAGCTTGACGAAGAGGTCCAGGTCAATCGTCGACGCCGACACGTACTCGAGATCGGTGGTTCCCGTGTTGAACAGCTGGTGATCGTCCATGTACGGGACGTGGATGGTCGTGCCCGCGCGGACGTCGTAGCGACGGCCGGCCACGACGATGAACCCCGCTCCCCGCAGGATGTGGATCGCCTCTTCGCCGTGGCGATGGCGCCCGGTGTGGTGGCCGGGCGGAATCGCGACGGTGCACAGGTTGGTTCCGTTGGTCGGGAAGCCGACCTTGCTCCCGATGAGCATGGCGACCCGGTGCTCGTTCGGCGTCTCGATCCAGGTCAGGTCGCGACCCCGCGCCACGATCGGGGATCGCTCGACGTCGACCGCGTTCCGCTCGCTGGCCGCCAGCCAGTCCGAGTAGAAATCGGCTCGTTCGAGCCGTGTCACCGGGCGCCGGGTCTCGTTCATCTGCAGTCCCTTACGTATCGTGCCGGGGGAGGGAGGCTTCGGGCAACCCGGGCGTGTGGCGGCCGGCATCATGACATAGGATACAAAGCCAGGCGTTTTGTGTTCATCCTGGTGACGGCTCCAACGCACCGGCCGGAGGTTCCTGTTCATGACCGAACGGGTATGGGACCGATTCCTGAGCGAGCGGGACCGCGCCAGGTCGGCGCTCGAGCCCGCCCGCCGTAAGGGCGTCGGATCGAAGCCGGCGCTCCTGATGGTGGACCTCTACCGCGGGGCGTTCGGCGATGCCCCGGCGCCCTTGCTCGAGGCGATCAAGACCTGGCCGGGGAGCTGCGGCCTGGCCGGATGGGAAGCGCTCCCACGCATCGAGGCGCTGCTGGGCGAGGCTCGCACGCTTGGGGTCCCGGTCGTCCACATCACGGGCATGCAGGGGGTGCCCGGCTGGCGCGAGGCCACGCCACGCGGCGGCCAGCGCGACGACCCGGCGAGCGTCGAGCGCCGACGGCGGCGCTACGAGATCATGGATGCGCTCACGCCGATCGACGGCGAGGTCGTCCTCCGGAAGACCGCCCCGAGCGCCTTCTGGGGCACGTCGCTGGTCGGCCACCTGGTCAGCCTCGGCATCGACACCCTCGTCATCGCGGGGGAATCGACGAGCGGCTGCGTCCGGGCGACCGTCGTGGACGGCAAGAGCTACCGCTACAGGGTCCTCGTTCCCGAGCCGTGCGTCTTCGATCGCGACGAGGCGTCGCACGCGATCAACCTCTACGACATCGACCAGAAATATGGGGACGTGCTGCCGCTCGAGGACGTGATTGACTACCTGCGCACCGTCGCGCCGGTTGCTTCCGCTCGGGCCGGCTGAGGGCGACGTCGCTGCCCGCGCCGGCCGGTCGTCCGGCGCATTCCGCGGCGACGACTACTCGCCGGCCGGGCTGTCGGGATGGCGCTCGATCTGGTGGAGACCCATCGCCTTGACGGTGAACGTGTCCTGGACGGCGAGATAGCGCGCCGTGTCGGTGGCCGAATCGTTGAAGTGCTGGTGCCACGCCCAGAGGGGGATGCCGATCAGATCTCCCTCCTCCCAGTCGACCCGCTCCTCGGGCTCGCCCTCAAAGTGGATGACCGTGTGGCCCTTGCCCTTGACGATGTAGAGGACGGCCTCGGTGGTGTGGCGGTGCTTGACCGATGCGTGGTTCGGGGGCAGCTCCGACAGGTGGGGCTGGAGCCGGATCGCCCCGGCGAGCCGGTAGAAGCGGGCCTTCGTGCCGCGGTACTCGCGCGCGACGAGCTCCGTCGTCCTGAGATCCTTGACGATCGTCGCCTCGGTCGGCGGGTGCTTCTTGTTCCATTGCTCGCGCTGGGTCATCTCCGTGATCGCCGTCCCGCTGAGCCGTTGGGTGGGGACCGTCACGACCGTCCGGTCATCCGTCATGCTCGCTCCTTCCGGCGCGACGCCGGACTACAATGTCGTCCACAGTGCCGATAGCATAGGATACAAAGTCAAACGCTTTGTGTTCATCTTGCTCGACTGGCCCGATGGCGCCCGGCCGGCCTCGAACCGGATGGATCGCCCGCTGGAGGTCCCATGATCCCGCGATTCTCGCTCGCTCGCCCGAGGACGCTGGCGGAGGCATTCGAGGCCTTCTCGGCCGCCGAGGGCGAGGGCGCGTACATCGCCGGCGGCACGGAGCTGCTGCAGGTCATGAAGATGGGGTTCGCCCAGTTCCGGACGCTGATCGACCTTAAGGCGATCGCCGAGCTCCACGGGATCGAGGCGTCCGACGGTTCACTGCGGATCGGGGCCGCCACGACGCATCGTGCGGTCGAGCGCTCCGCCGATGTGATGGCCGCGTTTCCAGGTCTCGTCGAGCTCGAGCACACGGTTGCCAATGTCCGCGTCCGCTCGACCGGGACGCTCGGCGGGAACCTCGCCTTTGCCGAGCCGCACTCCGACCCCGCCACGCTCCTGCTCGCCAGCGACGCTCGGGTCGAGCTGTCGCGTCCGTCCGGCGATCGGGCCCTGTCGCTCTCCGAGTTCATCCTGGGACCGCTGGCGACCTCCCGCGATCCGGAGGAGATCCTGACCGGCGTCCGCATCCCGGCGGCGCGCGAGGGGGAGGGCCGCGCCTACCGCAAGCTCGCGTTCTTCGAGCGGCCCGCGGCCTCGGTCGCGGTGCGACTCACCGTACGGGACGGCCAGATCGACGAGGCAACCGTCGCCGTCGGGTCGCTGACAGAGGTGCCCGAGATCGTCGAGGCGGCCGGCTCGGCGCTGGTCGGAGCGAGCACCCGCGCCCCCGCCGAGCTCGATCGGGCGATCGAGGCGGCGGGGGCCGCCTTCGGCAGCCTCGACGCGATCGAGGACCTCAACGGCTCGGCGGACTACAAGCGCCATCTCGCTGGCGTGCTCCTTGGCTCCGCCACCCGTGCGGCAATCCAGGAGGCGAACGCCGATGCATGAGCGGATCCCGGTCTCCCTCGTCGTGAACGGCCGCCGTCACGACCTCTCGATCGAGCCTCGCGAGACGCTCGCCGACGTGCTCCGCGAGCGGCTGCGCCTGACCGGCGTGAAGGTCTCGTGCGACGCGCAGGTCTGTGGCGCGTGTACCGTGCTCGTCGACAGCCTGCCCGTCAGCGGCTGCACGTTCCTGGCGGCCGACGCGGACGCCCGGCACGTCCGAACGGTCGAGGGTCTGGCGGTCGACGGCGTCCTCAGCGCGCTCCAGCAGGCGTTCATCGACCACGCGGCGTTCCAGTGCGGGTTCTGCACGCCGGGGATGCTGATGACGGCGACGGCCCTGCTCGAAGACCAGCCGGATCCGACGCGCGACGAGGTCATCCACGGGCTGGAGGGCAACCTCTGCCGGTGCACCGGCTACGCGCCGATCGTCGAAGCCGTCCTCGCGGCGGCCGCCGTGGGCGCCTCGGAGCCGCAGGCATGAGGCGCATCGTCACCCGACCCGACGTCCCATCGCCGATCGGCGAGGCGGTCCCGCGCCGCGACGGCATCGCCAAGGTCACCGGGACCGCGCGCTTCACCGTCGACGTCGACGTCCCGGGGCTCGCCCACGCCCGAGTGCTGCGCAGCCCGTACGCGCACGCTCGCATTCGATCCATCGACGTCGGCGCCGCCCGCCGGCACCCGGGCGTCATCGCCGTCGTGTCGGCCGAGGATCTCCCGGACGTCCGTCTCGTCTACGGGCACGCGGTCGCGGATCACCCGCTGATCGCGGTCGACAAGGTTCGGTTTGCCGGCGAGCCGGTCGTCGGTGTCGTGGCCGAGGACGCGGCGACGGCCGACGAGGCGCTGCGACTGATCAGCGTCGACTACGAGCCGCTGCCGTTCGTCCAGTCGGCGGCCGAGGCGCTCTCCGCCGACGCGCCGATCATCCACGAACGACCCGGCGAGCAGCGCCCCCACCGCGGCTTCGAGGAGGACATCGAGCGCGGCCATCCGAACATCTGCTCGTCGTCCCGCCAGGCCTGGGGCGACATCGACGCGGCGTTCGCCGACGCCGACCTCGTCGTCGAGGGCGAGTACCGATATCCGATGTGCTACGCGTACGCCATGGAGCCGTACACCGCCGTCGCCACCTGGAGCGACGGCGAGCTGACGGTCTGGACGTCGGGACAGCACCCGTACATGGTCCGCGACGACCTGGCCAACTGCTTTGGCCTCCCGCTCGCGAAGGTTCGCGTGATCGTGCCCTACGTGGGTGGTGGATACGGCAGCAAGTCGTACACGAAGGTCGAGCCTCTGACCGCCGCGCTCGCCCTCCGCGCGGGTCGGCCGGTCCGCCTCGCGTTGAGCGTCGAGGAGGCCATCCTGACCACCCGCGGCGATTCGGCCGTCGTCCGCCTCCGGTCGGCCTTCGACCGCGACGGCCACATCCTGGGCCGGCAGGGGAGGATCTTCCTCGACACCGGCGGCTACGCCGAGAACTCGCCGCTGGTCGGCCGGAAGGCGGCCAACCGGCTGGGCGGCCCGTATCGGATCCCGGCGCTGGAGGTGACCTGCGACGTGGTCTACACGAACACGGCGCCGGCAAGCTCGTTCCGGGGGTTCGGTGCACCCCAGGTGACCCTGGCGGGGGAGTCGCAGCTGGATGAGGCGGCGGGGCGCCTCGGCCTCGATCCGCTCGAGCTGCGCCGCCGGAACGTCCTCGCCTTCCGTGAGCGGCCGTGGCCGCGTGCCCGCGGGATGGACGCGGACCTCGACGCCGACCTGACCCTGGCCGCCGAGGAGATCGGCTGGCACGAGCGGGCGAGGGCCGGACGGGGCAAGGCGATCTCGTTGTCAGCGTCCGACGCCGGCTCGGAGCCGATCACGACCTCGATCCTGCGCGTCTTGAGCGACGGCTCGGTGACCGTGATGTGCGGCAGCACGGAGATCGGCCAGGGTTCCTCGACCGTGCTCGCCCAGATCGCCGCGGCCGAGATGGGCATCGAGCTCGAACGGGTTCGACTGGTCCAGAGCGACACCGCGGCGGTCAGCTACGACCGCTCGACCGGTGCCAGCCGGACCACGACGCTGATGGGCCTCGCCATCCAGGCGGCCGCAGCCGACGCGCGCACGCAGCTTGTCGAGTGGGCGACGACCTCGCTGGCGCCGAACGGACCCGATGTCATCGCCCAGGCAGGCGGCGTGCGGATTGGTGACGCGGTGCACGACTGGGGCGCGATCGTGCGGGCCTGGTTCGGGGGAGCGGCGGGCGAGGTCGTCGGCCGCGGTTATCTGCGGCGATCGGGCGCGACCGAGGAGATGCCGCCATTCTGGGAGATCGGCTGCGTCGCGGTCGAGGTCAGCGTGAACGAGGCGACCGGCGAGATCGCCGTCGAGCGGCTCGTGACGGTCGGTGACATCGGCTGCGCGATCAACCCGCAGACCGCGGAGGCGCAGGACGTCGGTGCGGCCATCATGGGCCTCGGGATGGCAACCCGCGAGGAGCTCCTCTACCGGGACGGCAACCTCATGAACGGCAATCTCTTCGACTACCGCGTGCCGCGGACGACCAATCTGCCCGAGCTGCGCACCGTGCTTGTCGAACGCGGCGACGGCGTCGGGGTCTACGGGGCGAAGGGCGGTGGCGAGGGGGCACTGAACCCGGTCGCCGCGGCGATCGCGAATGCCGTGGAACGGGCGGCCGGGATCCGCCTTCGTGAGGCGCCATTCACCCCGGAGCGGGTCTGGCGAGCGCTCCAGGACCGGGACGCCCGTCTCGCTGCCGAGCGCACCGGGACCGCCGGGACGGGCGCGCCTGCGGGCGTCGAACCGGCCGATCGTGGCTAGGCTCCCGCGATGAAGCTCGACGGGGGGATCGAGATCGCCGCCCCGATGGCGGATGTCTGGAAGCTGATCGTCGACCCGGTCGGCCTGTCGGCCTGCGTGCCCGGAGTGAGCGACGTGCGCCAGGTCGACGATCGGACGTTCGAGGGCTCGATCAGTGCGGCGGTCGGACCCGTCGAGGGACAGTTCAGCTTCCGCTCGGTGCTGGCCCGGGCAAGCTTCCCGGACGATCTCGCGGTCGAGGTGGTGGGCGTGGACTCGATCACCAACAGCCGGCTCATCGCAACTGTCGAGGTCGCCCTGGCGGAGCGCGGCACGAACGCGACCACCCTTGCCTACCGGGCCACCGTCACGGTGAAGGGCCGTTTGGCGATCGTCGGCGACATGATCCTCCGGGCCACGGCGAGCCTGATGATCACCCAGGTGACGCGCTGCCTCCGGTCGCGTCTCGAGCCGGTCCGGGCAGGCGCCGCCGCGAGCGTGGAAGCGACCGGGCCGGGCCGCCCGCCGGGCACGCCCTCCGGCTGACGATGGCAGGGCGACCCTTCGACCTGATCGTCGTCGGGGGCGGCACGGCCGGTTGCGTCGTCGCCGCCCGGGCCAGCGAGGACCCCGCCCGTCGGGTCCTCCTCCTCGAGGCCGGCCCCGATCCGCAGCCGATCCCGGACATCGTCAGCGACCCGAAGCGGCAGAGCGAGCTGATCCTCGAATCGCCGTACGTCCGGATGTACGAGGTCGAGCGGGCCGACGGCTCGAGCTTTCCGCTCCTGTCCGGGCGGATCATGGGTGGCGGCTCCTCGGTCAACAACCTCGCCGTCGTCCGACCGATGCGCCGGGATTTCGACGTGTGGCGACGGTACGGCGGCGACGCCTGGTCGTACGAGGCCCTGCTGCCGCTGATGCGCGCGATCGAGACCGACCGCGACTTCGCCGACAGCCCGATCCATGGCGCCAGCGGCCCGCTCGTGCTCGACCGCGGGTTCCGGCTGGACGACCCGGCCGACCCGCCGGTGGCCGCCCTGCTGGAGGCCGCCCACGCGCTGGGGCTGCCCGACTGCCCCGATCTCAACGTCCCGGAGCCGTATGGCGTCTGCTCCTCGCCCTACAACCGGCTGGACGGCAAGCGCCAATCGACGACGGTGGCCTACCTGGACCCGGCCCGCGGGCGGCCCAACCTGACCATCCGTGCCGACACCACTGTGATCCGCCTCGTCGTCAACGGCTCGCGAGCCTGCGGCGTCGAGGTGGCAACCGCGGACGGCGTCGAACGGATCGAGGCCGACGAGGTCGTCCTGTCCGGAGGGGTCTTCCACTCTCCACAGCTGCTGCTGCTGTCGGGTATCGGGCCTGTTGAGGGCGTCGAGCGCGCGGGCCTGCGCGTCGTGCATCGTCTCGACGGGGTCGGCGGCAACTACCAGGATCATGCGGTGGTCTACGTCACCTTCGAGGGCACGACCGACCTGCACGAGGACTACGTGATCCCGAAGGTCCGCCTGATCGCCAGGAGCGACGACCGACTCGACCATCCCGACCTGCACGTGTTCATGCGGCCGTCAATCCGGGTGCCCGGCCTGCCGCCGATGCTGCCCGTATCGCTACACCTGCTAGAGCATCGGTCCGCGGGCAGCGTCTCCCTCGTGTCGGCCGATCCGGAGGACCTGCCGATCGTCGATCCGGCACTGCTCCGGGACCCGGCCGACCTGCGCGCGATGCTCGACGGGATCGGCTTCGTCGACCGCCTCACGAGCCATCCGGCGCTGGCCCAGTTCTACGGCGATCTCCTGATGCCGGAATCGCCGGATCGCTGGGAAGCGCACGTCCTGTCCTCGTACATCACCTACTACCACGGGGTCGGCACGTGCCGGATCGGACCGGTCGGCGACCCCGGGGCGGTCGTGGACGAGCGTCTGCGTGTGCACGGCATCGACCATCTTCGGGTGGCCGATGCGTCCGTGCTCCCGACCGTCCCGCACGCGAACACCAACCTCGCGGCGATCCTCGTCGGCGAGATCGCCGCGCGCGAGATTGCCCGCACCTGAGCAGCGGGTATCGCTCCGCCCCGGCACGCGGCAGTGGACGCCTGTCCCCGAATGGGCCCATCCCCGGGCGCCGATTCTCCGGGATTCGCCGGGGCACTCCGGTACAAAGGAGCCAGTAACGGTGTGTGATCGCCCCGCTACTGTCGGATCAGCTTCTCTCCTACGCGTCCCGCAACGACCGGAGCCATCCGCCTCATGCCTCCTCGCAAACGACACGTGATCCAGGCGCGCGGCCTCATCGTGATCGTCGCGCTCGTCGCCCTGGCGGGCTCGCTGGGGATCGAATTCCTAGGCGCCCGCCTCCGCGATGCTCACGAGGCACAGGAACACCTCCTCACGACCACGGCATTCGTCAACGCTCACAGCGCCCTCGAGTGGCAGGCCGTGGCCGGGGCGGAGGACGACCCCGAGCTGTGGGCCGCCATCGAGACCAACCGGGCCGCCCTCGCGACTTCGTGCAACGCGCTTCTCGACCATGGAACCGGCGATCCCGGCGTCGCCGATTTCGTCGCCCTCGTGCGGCGCTATGCAGATTCGGTGGACTCGATGGTCGTGCACATCCGGGAGGGCGACCTCGAGCGCGCAGCGGCCGAGGACGAAGAGATCGTCGACCCGCTGTTCGAAGCCATCCATGTGGCCACCCGCGACCTGTCGGCCTTCTACGAAGACACGGAGGTCCTCGTGTCGACCGTCTCGCGCGGGGGCACCGTCGGTCTCTTGGCCGCCGCGGCCATCCTGGTCGCGTTCCTGTCTCGTGGCGCGACGAGGCGCGAGGCCGAGGGACGCCTTGGGGCTCGGTTCCGGTCGCTGGTCCAGAACTCGTCGGACCTCGTGACGATTCTCCGCCGGGATGGGACGATCGCGTACGAGGGTCCCTCGATCGAACCGCTGCTTGGCCGCTCGTGCGACGGAGCTGTCGGCGTGGCCTACGCGTCGCTGGTCCATCCTGACGACGTCCCGAGGCTCGACCGGCTCGTTGACGCAGTTCGCGAGCGACGCAGCGCGTTGGGCGCGACCGAGGTCGTCCGGATGGCCCACGCCGACGGAACGTGGCGCCAGTTCGAGACGGTCGCGCGGAACCTCGAGCACGATCCCGACATCGGCGGCATCGTGCTGACGGCTCGTGACTCGACGGAGCGAGAGCGGCTCGCGGAGCGGGTACGCTACCAGGCCGCGCATGACGAGCTCACCGGCCTGGCCAACCGCAAGACGTTCCTCGATCACGTCGAGGCGGGCCTCGCCCAGCCCGGCTCCACGGCCGTCCTGTTCATGGATCTCGACGACTTCAAGGGCCTGAACGACAACCTCGGGCACGGGGTCGGCGATCGGGTGCTCGCCATGGTCGCCGATCGCGTGCGCGAAACGATCCGGCCACACGACCTTGCCGCACGGCTGGGCGGCGACGAGTTCGGAGTCCTGCTCACTGAAATCAACCCGGATACCGGGCCGCAGCTCGTCGCCGATCGGCTCCTCAAGGCCGTCGGCGCGCCGATCGACGTGAATGGCACGTCGTTCCGCCCATCTGCCAGCATCGGCATCGCGGTCGGCCGCTCGGGCGGCCGCTCGGCCGACCTCCTGGGTGAAGCCGATCTCGCGATGTACGCGGCGAAGCGCGCCGGCAAGGGCGGATACACCATCTTCGAGCCCTCCCTTCAGGCTGCGTCGCGCGATCGGCTCGAGCTCCACCAGGAGCTCACCGGTGCGATTGATCGCAACGAGCTCGTCGTTCATTACCAGCCGATCGTCGCGCTGCCCGGGGGGATGATCGAAGGCGTCGAAGCCCTCGTGCGCTGGGTTCATCCGTCTCGCGGCCTGATCCCGCCCATGGCGTTCATCCCGCTTGCCGAGGAGACGGGCCTGATCGGACCGATCGGGGAGTGGGTGCTGCGGGAGGCCGTCAAGGAACTCTCCTCGTGGCGACGGACGCGCGCGGGTCGGGCACTCGGCATGAGCGTCAACGTCTCGGTCTGGCAGCTCGCGGACAGCGCGTTCGCGGAGCGGGTCGCGGCCATCATTGCCGAGGCTGGCATCCCCGCGAGGTGCCTCACGCTCGAGATCACGGAGAGCGTCTTCGCCGACCCGACGCCGGCATTGACGGCGAACCTCGACCAACTTCGCGCATTCGGCGTCCAGATCGCGATCGACGATTTCGGGACCGGTTACTCGTCGCTCGGGTACCTGCCTCGGCTGCCGGTCGACGTCCTCAAGATCGATCGCATCTTCGTCTCCGCAGCGGATGGCTCAGCCGTCGACCCGGCTCTATCGACCGCGATCATTCAGATGGCCGACGCGCTGGGCCTTCGCACCGTGGCGGAAGGTGTCGAGAGCGTCGAGCAGCTCGACACGTTGCGCGAGCTCGGCTGCCAGATGGCGCAGGGGTTCGCCCTCTCGAGGCCGGTTCCGGCCGACGCCTTCGCCGCGCT
>Ga0326597_10006619_pt1 | contig 15856 bp, 13 predicted proteins | sample RVTome_12_FD_203789 | JGI IMG/M metagenome (GOLD analysis project Ga0326597, IMG submission 203789) | Soil microbial communities from uranium-contaminated site in the Upper Colorado River Basin, Wyoming, United States - RVT100D185 | ecosystem: Environmental > Terrestrial > Soil > Contaminated >...
GACTACCTGGAGTCCATCGGCTGGAACAAGAAGCCGCCCGCGCCGCACCTGCCGGCCGAGATCATCGACGGCACCGCCGCGAAGTACGCCGACGCACGCCGGCGCCTGACCGGCTGAGCCGCGCCGCCGCGAGCCGCGCCGATCGCGCGGCCGGCGTGAGACACTGGCCCGATGGCCCACGCATCCCAGCCCGGCGCTGACGATCAGACTCCGTTCGCGGGGCTGGGCCCCGATCAGATCCTGTCCGCGGCAGAGGCCTTCGAGCTCGAACCGGACGGCCGCTTCCTCGCGCTGAACAGCTACGAGAACCGCGTCTACCAGATCGGCATCGAGGACGCGTCCCCGGTGGTCGCGAAGTTCTACCGTCCCGGGCGCTGGAGCGACGCGGCCATCGTCGAGGAGCACGCGTTCGCACGCGAACTCGCGGTGCACGAGATCCCGGTGGCGGTGCCGATCCCGGATCCGCGCGGCGATACGCTGGTCCACCACGCGGGGTTTCGCGTCGCGCTGTTCGCGCGCCTGTCCGGCGACTGGCCGGACCTGGACCGGCCGGGGCGTCTGGCCCAGGTCGGCCGCTTCCTCGGGCGCATCCACGCGGTGGGCCGCAGCCGTGCGTTCCGCCATCGCCCGCGCATCGACGTCGCCGAGATGGGGCGGGACACGGCGGCCTTCCTGCTCGCCGGCAGCCTGTTGCCGCGCGAGCATCACGGCGCCTACCGCGAGGTCAGCGCGGCGCTGCTGGACGCGATCGAGCAGCGCATGGCCGCGGTGCAGTACGCGCCGCTGCGGCTGCACGGCGACTGCCACCCTGGCAACGTGCTGTGGTCCGATCAGGGCCCCTCGTTCGTGGATCTGGACGACTGCCGCAGCGGACCTGCCGTGCAGGATCTGTGGATGCTGGTCTCCGGCGAGCCGTGGGAGCAGCGCAGCCAGCTCGAGGCATTGCTGGAGGGCTACGCGATGTTTGCCCCATTCGATCGCCGCGAGCTGGAGCTGGTCGAGCCGCTGCGCAGCCTGCGCATGTTGCATTACGCCGGCTGGCTGGCGCGGCGCTGGAACGATCCCGCGTTCCCGCAGGCCTTTCCCTGGTTCGGCACGCACGGCTACTGGCGCGATCACGTGGACGATCTGCGCCGTCAACTCGAGCACCTGGATGCCACGCCCGAGTGGTGATCGGTCGTTGCCATCGCGCGCGGCGCGGCCGCAGGATCGCGCCCCACGCAGGCACGACAAGGAATCTGACATGACCCCCGCCGAGCTGCACCGCGACGCCATCATCATCGACGCCACCTGTCCGCTGGCGCGCGAGGTGGCGTACGTGGACTGGTACCGCGAGGGCGGCGCCACCGCGATCGCGCCGACCATCACCGGTGTCACCGGCAACGCACGCTCGGGCTTCGCGATGATCGGAGGCTGGCACCGCTACGCGCGCGAGCGCGGCGATGCCATCGTGGTGCGCCTCGCCGCCGACATCGAGCAGGCCAAGGCGCAGGGAAAGCTCGCGCTGGTGCTGCATTGCCAGGGCACGGCCATCATCGAGGATGATCTGGATCTCGTGGACGCGTACCAGCAGGCGGGGCTGCGCATCGTGCAGCTGTGCTACAACCGCAAGGACCTGGTGGGCGACGGTGGCTCCGAGCGCACGGACTCGGGACTGAGCCACTTCGGCGTCGCGCTGGTGCAGCGGCTGAACGCGCTGGGCATGGTCGTGGACTGCTCGCATACCGGGCGGCGCACCAGCTTCGACGCGATCGAGATGTCCAGCCATCCGGTGATCATCTCGCACGCCAACGCGCGCGCCGTGCACGATAACGGACGCAACGTCGCCGACGATCTGATCAAGGCGATCGCCGCCAGCGGCGGGGTGGTGGGCACGGTGGGGTTCCCCGGCTTCCTGGTGCGCGAGGGCCAGCCCAGCCTGGATCGCTTCATCGACGATATCGCCTACAAGGCCGACCTGGTCGGCATCGAGCACACCGGGATAGGCATCGACTACTACGAGGGCCAGCATCCGGTGCAGGACGAGCGCGCGGCCATGGCGCGCTACCGCAACCGCCTCGCCACCGGTCAGTGGCGCGCCGAGGAATACCCGCCGCCGCCGTACTACTTCCCGGCCGGGATCGAGACGCCGCGCACGCTGCCGCGCCTGACCGAGCGGCTGCGCGAGCGCGGCTTCAGCGAGCAGGACGTGCGCAAGATCTGGGGTCTTAACTGGATGCGCGTGTACCGCGCGGTGTGGGGAGGCTGAGAGCCTGTGAATCTTTCACCGCGCCTGCTGCGACGCCCCCTGGACGCCCCTGGCTGCGCTGTTCCGGGCCATCCATGGCCCGGACCCTGCGGGCGCGCTACGCGCGACCAAATCCGCTCCGGGCGGATTGGTGCGGGGGCCCCCAAAATCGCTTACGTAGCCCTGCTACGCGCGCGATTTTGTGCACCCCCGCGCCTTGCCAGGAACGCCCAGGGAACGTCTCGCGACGGCGGGCGAAAAATTCACAGGCTCTGAGCCGGCGCGCCAGTGGTACGAAGCGCGCGCGGCGGTGGTGCGGCGCGCGATCCGTTGCCATCATGGCGTCATGCTGGAGCACTGGGGCGTCGCCCTCGCCACCTTCTTCGCCACCATCGGTCCGGTGGATGTCGCGGCGATCTTCGCCGCGCTGACCGCGTCCGCCTCGCCGGCGCAGCGGCGATCCATCGCGCTGCGCGGCTGCCTGATCGCGGCGGGCATCCTGGTGCTGTTCGCGCTGCTGGGCCAGCAGGTGCTCGCGAGCCTGGGGATCTCGCTGCCCGCATTGCGCACCGCCGGCGGCATCCTGCTGCTGCTGATCGGGATCGAGATGGTGTTCGGCCGCACCTCCGGGGCCACGTCCACCACCGATGACGAGGCGCACGAAGCGAGGCTGCGGGCTGACATCGCGGTGTTCCCGCTCGCGACGCCGCTGATCGCGGGGCCCGGCGCGATGGGCGCGGCGATCCTGCTGATGGCCGACGCCGAGGGCGATATCGCACGCCAGGGCGCGGTGATGGGTTCGCTGCTCGCGATCGTCGTATTCACGTGGATCTGCCTGCTGCTGGCCACGCAACTGCAGCGCGTGCTGGGCGTGACCGGCATGCACGTGGTGAGCCGCGTGTTCGGCGTGCTGCTCACGGCGCTGGCGGTGCAGTTCCTGTTCGACGGCATCGCCAACAGCGGATTGCTGGATCGCTGAAGAGCGGAAATCTGCTTCAGATGGCGCACGCGGGTCGCAAGCGGGCAGCGCCTGCCGCGACTCGCCGTGCCCCAGAAGATAAGCAATAAATCCATGGAGGCTCGACGGCCGCATCCGACCGCCAGGGATGGCGGACGTGCCGGGAATTGTCGGGAACAATCCCGGCCATGCGGCCGACGGTCGCGGCAGACGCTGCCCGCTTGCTCCGGACCGGTGATCTGCATTTCCGCCCGGCGCTGCAGGGCACGCCGCGTCGGCCGCGCGCCGGGGGCTACACTGCGGGCATGGCCACGCCCGCGCAGCACGCACCGCAACCGCATGCCATCGTCGTCGAGAACCTGGTCTTCGACTATCCCGGGCAGCGCGCACTGCACGGCGTCTCGTTCAGCGTCGCGCGCGGTGCGGTCGCCGCGCTGGTGGGGCCCAACGGCGCCGGCAAGACAACGTTGCTCTCGTGCGTGGCCGCGCTGCTGCGCCCGGTCGCGGGCACGGTGCTGGTGGACGGCGTGGACATGCTGGCGCACCCGCGCGAGGGTCACCGGCGCATCGGCTATCTGAAGGATTTCTTCGGGCTGTATGACGCGCTGAGCGTGCGCCAGACGCTGTGGCACGCGGCGCGCGTGCAGGGCGTTGTCACCGCGCGCTGCGACGAGGTGGTGGCCGCGGTCGCCGGCGATCTGGACCTCGAGCCGCTGCTGCACAAGCCGGCCGGCGCGCTGTCGCGCGGCCAGCGCCAGCGCCTGGCGATCGCGCGCACGCTGGTACATGGCCCGGCAGTGCTGCTGCTGGACGAGCCCGCGTCGGGCCTGGATCCGGAAGCGCGCGCCGATCTCGCGGCATTGATGCGCCGCTTGCGGGACGCCGGCACCACCTTGCTGGTGTCCTCGCACATCCTGGCGGAACTGGCCGAGTACTCGAGCGAGATGCTGATCATTCGCGACGGACGGCTGCTCGAGCAGCGCAGCCTGCACGGCGAGCCCGGTGCGCGCAGCCTGCGCATGGAGCTGTGCGTGCCGCCCGCCGGAGTGCCGGCGGTGCTGGCCGCGTACCCCGGCGTCAGCGATGCGCGGGTCGATGGCGACGCGCTGGTGTTCGCGTTCCACGGCGATGCGGCGCAGCGCCACCGCCTGCTGCGCGCCTGCCTGGACGCCGGTGTCGCGGTAGCGGGGCTGGCCGAGTCCGGCGCGGGGCTGCAGCGCGAGTACCTGCAGCGGATGCGCGCCGGCGCGCCGGACGGGCGATGAATCCGGAACTGCAGCGCTACCTGTGGCTGGAACTCACGCCGCACCGGCTGCTGGTCACGCCGTTGCTGCTGCTGGCGCTGTTCGCGCTGGTGCACCTGCTGGCCGATCAGGGCACGCTGCGCGCGCTGGCCGAGGTCAGCTACTGGGTGGTGCTGGCGATCGGCGTGCTGTGGGGCGGGCGCGTTGCGGGCGAGGCCGTGTCCGGCGAACTGGCACATGGGACCTGGGATCAGCAGCGGCTGTCCAGCCTGGGACCGTGGGCGATGACCTGGGGCAAGCTGCTGGGTGCTGCGGTGTTCACCTGGTACGCGTGCGCGCCGTGCATCGTGCTGATCGCGCTGGGAGCACGCCCGGACGCGCCGGCGCTGGATGCCCCGGGCGACGCGTTGCTGCTGGTGACGATCGTGCTGTTCTGCCACGCGATCGGCTTGCTGGGCAGCCTGCACCTCGCGGCGCGAGGCCGTATCGAGTCAGGACGCTGGGGGATGTTGCTGCAACTGGCGGGGCTGGCGCTTGCCGTGCCCCTGCTGCTGGTCGGCATCGCCGCGTTCGGCGCGGGCTGGAGCGGCGAGGTGCGCTGGTTCGGCATGGACGTGACGCTGCGCGTGTTCGTGTGGTGTTCGGCCATGGCGTTCACCGCGTGGGCGGTGACGGCCTGCTACCGGCTGATGCGTGTGGAACTGCAGCTTCGCAACGCGCCATGGGTGTGGATCGCGTTCGTGCTGTTCTGCATGGGCTATGCGGCCGGGTTTGCCTGGTCCGGCGAGCCGTCGGCCGTGGTGCTGATCGACGGCGCGCGCATCGATGCCGAGCGCCTCGCGCTGCTCAGCGCGCATGCCAGCGCGCTGGGACTGGGTTACTTGATGCTGCTGCTGGAGGCGAAGGATCCTGTTGCGTGGGCGATGCTGCTCGATGCCGTGCGCCGCGGGCGTATCGCCACGGCGCTGGAGCACATGCCGCGCTGGGCCTGCGTGCTGCCGCTGCTCGCCGCCGTCACGCTGGCGGCATGGTGGTGGGATGTCGCGGGCCGGCTGCTGTGCGCCTCGTTGCTGGTGTTCTTCGTGCGCGATGCCGCGCTGGTCGTGCTGCTGAACCTCGGCGCACGGCCGGCGCGCGCCGACACGGCGGCGCTGCTGTACCTGATGGTGCTCTACGTGCTGCTGCCCGCCGTGGTGCTGGCCGCCGGCGGCTCGGCGCACGGCTGGCTGCTACCGTCCATGCACGGCGATCTGGCGAGCGCGGTGTTGCCCGGCGCGCTGCAGGCCGCGCTGCTGTGGTGGCTGGTGCGCGCGCGCTGGCGGCGCCATCAGGCGGCGTGGCACTGAGCTACTGCGCAGGGAGGCTCGGGCTGGTGGCGATGCTGGTCGCCATCACCGTCCTGAGCCAGTTCTTCCGCGTCTCCAACGGCGTGATCGGCCCCGAGGTGATGCGTGACCTGGCGATGAGTCCGCAGGCGCTGGGATTCGCCGGCGCCGCGTTCTTCGTCGCGCTGGCGTTGATGCAGATCCCGGTGGGACTGCTGTTCGACCGTCTGGGTCCGCGGCGCACGGTGGCGTGGCTGTCGCTGTTCACGGTGGCCGGTGCGCTGCTCAACGCCGTCGCGCACAGCGGCGCCGAGCTGTTCCTCGCCCGCTTCATCACCGGGGTGGGTTGCGCGGCCAGTTTCATGGGCGCGGTGCTGCTCGCGTCACGCTGGTTTCCGCCGCTGCGCTACACGGTGGTGCTCAGCGTGATCTTCTCGTTGAGCAACGTGGGCACGGTGCTGGGCTCGACGCCGCTGGCGGCGGTAAGCGAGTGGGTGGGCTGGCGCTGGGCCTTCGCCGGCGCCGCGCTGCTCGCCGCGCTGCTGGGGCTCGCGTTCGCGCTACTGGTGCGCGATTACCCGCCGGGCGGTGCGCCGCCGGCGCGCGAGCCCGAGCGCTTCGCGCAGGTGCTCTCTGGCCTTGGCAGGGTGCTGCGCACGCCTGGTCTTGCGCGCGTGTTCACGATGCACCTGTTCGTGTACGCGAGCATGGTGACGGTGCTGGGAGTGTGGGCGGGACCCTACCTGAACGACGTGCACGGGATGGATCCGGTCACGCGCGGCGACGTGCACCTGCTCATGGGTGTCGCGCAGGTGCTGGGCATCCTGTGCTACGGGCCGCTGGACGGCGTGTTCGACAGCCGCAAGAAGGTGATCGTGCCGGGCGTGCTGCTCACGGTGGCGTGCTTCGCGTGCCTGGCGCTGCTGTCGCGGCCGCCGGCGTGGCTTGCGAGCACGCTGCTGGTGGCGCTGTGCTTCGTCACCTCCTACGGCATCGTCATCGTCGCGCACGGCCGCAGCCTGTTCCCCGATCACCTGGCGGGGCGGGGCGTGACGACGGTCAACCTGGCTCAGGCCATCGGCACCGCCGTGCTGCCCGCGGCGACCGGCGTGATCATCGGCGCCTTCGCGGTGGGTGCCTCCGGCGCGGTGTCCGAGCTGGGCTACCGGCTGGCCTTCGCGTTCATGGGCCTGCTGCTGGCCGCCTGTGCGCTGGTGTACCTGGGCGTGGCCGATTCGCGCCCCAGCGATGCTCACCGCGCGCCTCGAGGAGGCAGCATCAGCCACTGATAACGATCGCCAGCGGTCACGGTGAGGTCGCGCTGGCCGCCATCGGTGGTCAGCAACGACAGCGTGACCACGTCGCCGGGCCGGGCCGAGGCCCACAGCTTGCGGTAGAAATCAGCCGTGCCGGTGACCGGCGCTCCGGCCACCGCGACGATGACGCCGCCGACCGGGACACCGGCTTGCGCAGCCGGGCTGTGTTCGGTCACGCGCCGGATCACGACCCGCCCCGCGAGATCCTGGCTGTGGATGCCCAGCCACGGGCGTGCCGGCCCGGGGCCGCGCCCGGTGCTCAGCAGCGCGCCCAGGATCGGTTTGAGGCGATTGATGGGAATGAACATGTTGCCGGGGATCAGCGTCTCGCCGTACGCGGCGTCGGGCACGATCAGCGAGCCGATCCCGACCAGCGCACCGCCGGGATCGATCAGCGCCGCGCCGCCGAACAGCGGATGCGGCGGCGCGGTGAACAGTGCATTCTCGAGCAGGTATTCCCAGTAGCCCGTGAACTCGCGCCGCGACACCAGCACGGCGGGCTGCACCGCCGCTGCGCCGCCATGGCTCGCCGCGATCAGCGTGGCGCCTTGCACGAACGCGTCGGAGTCCCCCAGCGGCATCGGCGTGACCGCGAGCGCCTGCGTGGCGCGCAGCAGGCCGAATCCGGAATCGTGGTCGTAGGCCAGGATCTCGGCCGGCACCTCGGCGGCCCGTTCCTGCCGCGGCGTGACGTAGACCCGCGCGGCCTCGAGGATCAGGTAGCCGGTGGTGAGGATCAGCCCCGTAGCGTCGATCACGACGCCCGAGCCGCTGCGCCGGATGCCCAGAGTGCCCGCGGTGCGTGCTTCCTGCGGCACCTCGGAGCGCACGCCCACCACCGCGGACAGGATGGTCTGCACGTCGCGAGGCTGGGCTGCCGGCGCCGGCAACGTGCCCAGGGCCAGCAGCGCGGCACACAGCAGGCGCGCGGCTTGCGGCAGCGCAATACCCTTCTCGTTCATCTGCACACGGACTCCTGAGCGGCCCGATTCGTTCCCTAACCTGCCATGGTAGTGCGCGCGCGGCTTGGAAACGCTCCGGATAACCGCTATATAACAACCGAAGTACAAGAAACGTGGCACGTGCCGACCCGGATCGGTGACGTGCACGGGATTCGCCGCGGCGCGCGTTGCGGGCATCGGCGTGGTCTTACTGCAAGGTTGTCTTGCGGAGCACGGCACCCCCCGCGGGACGCGGGGGGTGCCGGGCGCCACACCGTCAGAGGCCCGATCATGCATCGCATCATGCTTCTCAACCCCAAGGGGGGGTGCGGCAAGACCACCATCGCGACCAGTCTCGCGAGCTATTATGCCGCCACGGGCCTGTGCACCGCGCTGGTGGACTACGACAGCCAGGGCTCCAGCACGCGCTGGCTGAACGTGCGGCCGGCGGAACTCGGGTCCATTCACGGGGTTGCCGCGTACCGCAACGCCCCGGGCGTAACCCGCACATGGCAGATGCGGCTTCCTGGCGATGTGCAGCGCGTGGTGGTGGACACCGCGGCCGGCCTGAGCCCCACCCAGGTGCCCGAGATGGCCCAGCGCGCCGACATCATCGTCGTCCCGGTGCTGCCTTCTCGTATCGACATGGACGCCGCGGTGGACTTCCTGGTCGTGCTCGAGCGCAGCCCCGCGGTGCGCGAAGGCGGGCGCCGCGTGGCCGTGGTGGCGAACCGGCTGCGCGGCAACAAGCGGCTGGCGCGCGAGCTGAAGTCCTTCCTCGCAGCGCAGCCATTCCCGTTCATCGCGTCGCTGCGCGACTCCAGCAACTACGAGCGTGCGGCCGAACTGGGCGTCGGCATCCATGACCTGGACAGCGTGCGCTCGCACACGGATCGCGACCAGTGGCGGCCGCTGCTGGCGTGGCTGGAAAGCGGGCGGATCGGCACTGCGACCGGCAGCGGGGCGCAGGTCTCCGCCAGCTGACGCGCTGTTCGCCCTGCAGGAGCCGGCTTGCCGGCGAATACCCGGGCTGGCGTTGCCAATGTGCGCTTCGCCGGCAAGCCGGCTCCTACACAGACACAGACGGTGCCCGCCTCTCTGGCACCGTACATCGCCTGTAGGAGCCTGCTTGCAGGCGAATACCCGGGCTGGCCCTGCAAATGCGCGTTCGCAGCGCTCCGCTCAGCTCTTTTCCATCTCCGCGGTGTACTTGCCGCGAGTCGCGGCGCCGTTCATCTTCGCGCGGTGCAGCAGTGCGGCCTGCGCTGACTTCACGTTGGCCTCCTTGCCGGCCCAGGCCTTCAGTGCCGGCGCCTGCAGCGCGCGCGAGTACGAGAAGCTGAGCGGCCAGGGCAGCTCGTGACCGGAGGCGTTCATCGCGTTCAGGTGCTGGGTGGCTTCGAGATCGCTCTGGCCGCCGGACAGGAACACCACCCCGGCCAGCGCTGCCGGCACCGTGGCCTTCAGGCACGCCACGGTGCGATCCGCGACTTCCTGCACGCCGGCGCGCTTGGCCGCCTTGTTGCCCGAGATCACCATGCTGGCCTTGAGGATGGTGCCCTCGAGCGCGACGCGCTGCTCGTACAGTTCGCTGAACAGCGCCCGCAGCGTGGCCTCGCTCGCCTCGTAGCAGCGTTCGATGCTGTGGTTGCCATCGAGCAGCACCTCGGGCTCGACCATGGGCACCAGGCCGGCTTCCTGGCACAGCGCGGCATAGCGCGCGAGGCCGTGTGCGTTGGCCATGATGCACGAGCGGCTGGGAATGCCGCTGCCGATGGTGATCACCGAGCGCCACTTGCAGAAGCGCGCGCCCAGCTTGCGGTATTCGGCGAGGCGCTCGCGCAGTCCGTCCAGTCCCTCGGTGACCATCTCGCCGCGATGGCCCGCCAGTGCCTTGGCGCCCTTGTCCACCTTGATGCCGGGCATCACGCCGGCCTGCTCGAGCACCTTCGCGAACGGTACGCCCTTGTTCGTGGACTGACGCAGGGTCTCGTCGAACAGGATGAAGCCGGTGATGTAGCGCCCGATGCCGGGGGCCGTGATCAGCAGGTCGCGATAGTCGCGCCGGGTGGTCTCGGTGCACTCCACCTTGATGGATTCGAAGCGCTTCTGGATCGTGCCGCTGCTCTCGTCGATCGCGAGAATACCCTTGCCTTTCGCCACCATGGCTTGCGCGGTGTCGGCGAGCTTGTCTGTCTTCATGTCGTCGTGCTCCTCATGGGATCGTGTGGGTCAGCGCGCTGGCGCGGACGGTGAAGATTAAGCGTCGGCCTACCCTTGCCACGGGACCCGGCCAGCGGTGCGCGTCGCGGTTGTCGTGGTGATCGTCGATGCGCGCCGTGCACGGATCAAGCTGCGGCGGCGCGCGCTTGCAGCATCGCCACCGCGGGCAGGGTCTTGCCCTCGATGAACTCCAGGAACGCGCCGCCGCCAGTGGAGATGTAGGACAGACCGTCAGCGACCCCGAACTGATCGATCGCGGCCAGCGTGTCGCCGCCGCCAGCGAGCGAGAACGCGGCGCTCGCGGCGATGGCCTCGGCCAGCCGGCGCGTGCCGGCGGCGAAGGGTGGGTGCTCGAACACGCCCACCGGGCCGTTCCACACGATGGTGCCGGCGTCACGCATGATGTCCGCGAGCTGCTGCGCGCTCTGCGGCCCCACGTCCAGGATCCGATCGTCGGCGGCGACCTGGTCCACCGGCACCACGCGCGCCTGCGCGTCGTCGGCAATGGTCTTCGCCACGACCACGTCCACCGGGATCGGGATCTGCGCGCCGCGCGCGCTGGCGATGTCGATGAGGCGCCGCGCCACCGGCAGCAGATCCGGCTCGTACAGACTCGCGCCCACGCCGTGGCCGGCGGCGGCGATGAAGGTGTTGGCGATGCCGCCGCCCACCACCAGCCGGTCCACGCGCGCCAGCAGCGCTTCGAGCACCTCGAGCTTGGTGGACACCTTGGAGCCGCCCACCACCGCGACCAGCGGACGCGCCGGATCGGCCAGCGCGCGCGTGAGCGCATCGAGTTCCGCGGCCAGCAAGGGCCCGGCGCAGGCGATCGGCGCGAAGCGCCCGACGCCATGGGTGGAGGCCTGCGCGCGGTGCGCGGTGCCGAAGGCGTCCATCACGTACACGTCGCATAGCGCCGCCATGCGCCGCGACAGGGCCTCGTCGTCGGCGCCCTCGCCGGCGTTGAAGCGCACGTTCTCACACAGCACCACCTCGCCGGGCGCCAGCTCCAGGCCATCCAGCCAGTGGCTGGTGAAGCCCACCGGCCGTCCCAGCAGCGCCTGCAGGCGCTGCGCGACCGGCTCCAGGCTGTAGCGCGGATCGGGCACACCTTCCTCGGGCCGGCCCAGGTGCGAGAGCAGCATCACCCGCGCGCGTGCATGCACCGCCGCCTTGATGGTCGGCAGGCACGCGCGCAGTCGCGCGTCGTTGCTCACCTTGCCGTTCTTGATCGGTACGTTCAGATCCTCGCGGATGAGCACGCGCTTGCCGGCGAGATCGAGATCGGACATGCGGATGAAGTCAGGCATGGGATCGCTTCGCTCGAGTTATCCAGTTTTCACCACAAAGGCACAAAGGACACAAAGATCACTCGGTTGGAATGCTCGCTGTCCGGCTGTGTGTGCACCCTCATTCCTTTGTGCCCTTTGTGCCTTTGTGGTTCAAGACAAAACGCGCGGCAGCAACGTTCACGAACAATCAATCCACAGGTCCTGGAGCGAAATCCGATCGCTTCAAGGCGCGTTCATCAGCGCGACGGTGGTGTCCAGCATGCGGTTGGAGAAGCCCCACTCGTTGTCGTACCACGCGACCACCTTCACCAGCCGCTTGTCGATCACCTTGGTCAGCAACGACTCGTAGGTGGACGAGGCCGGGTCGTGATTGAAGTCGATGCTGACCAGCGGCTGATCGCTGAAGTTCAGCACGCCCTTGAGTTCCTGCTCGGAGGCGGTCTTGAGGATGGCGTCGATCTCGGCCTTGTCGGTGTCGCGGGCGGCCGAGAAGGTCAGGTCCACCATCGAGACGTTGATCGTGGGCACGCGCACCGCGAAGCCGTCCAGCTTGCCGTTGAGCTCCGGCAACACCAGCCCGACCGCCTTGGCCGCACCGGTGCTGGTCGGGATCATGGACATGGTCGCGGAGCGGGCGCGGCGCAGATCGCTGTGATAGACGTCGGTGAGCACCTGGTCGTTGGTGTACGCGTGGATGGTCGTCATCAGGCCGCGTTCGAGGCCGATCTTGTCGTGCAGCGGCTTGACCAGGGGCGCGAGGCAGTTGGTGGTGCACGAGGCGTTGCTGATCACCTGGTGCGACGCGCGCAGTGTGCCGTGGTTGACGCCGTAGACCACGGTGGCATCCACGTCGGCGCCGCCAGGCGCGGAGATGATCACCTTCTTCGCGCCGCCGGTGATGTGAGCGCCCGCCTTGGCCTTGGAGGTGAACAGGCCGGTGGACTCGTGCACCACGTCCACGCCCAGCTCGCCCCACGGCAGCTTCGCCGGGTCGCGTTCGGCGAATACCTTGATGCGGTCGCCGTTGACGATCATGTGCTCGCCGTCCACGTCCACGGTGCCCGGGAAGCGCCCGTGCGCGGTGTCGTAGCGCGTCAGGTGTGCGTTGGTGCGGGCATCGCCCAGGTCGTTGACCGCGACGATCCGGATCTCGTCGTTGCGCCCGCTCTCGTACAGCGCGCGCAGGATGTTGCGTCCGATGCGGCCGTAGCCGTTGATGGCGACTTTGATGGTCATGGTGGTGTTCCTCGTTCGGGTTCCTGGACGGATTCTCGCATGCGCCGCGGCCGATCAGGCCGCCGGCTGCGCCGCGCTGGCGGCCAGCACCTCGCGCACCGCGTGCGCGACGTGCTGCGGGGTGAGGCCGAAGTGCTCGTAGACCCGCTGGTACGGCGCGGACTCGCCGAAGCGGTCCACGCCCAGGCGCGCGCCGCCGGCGCCGACGTACTTGTACCAGTAGTCCGTCACGCCGGCCTCCACCGATACCCGCACGCGCAGCGCGGCGGGCAGCACCGACTCGCGGTAATCGGCAGGCTGCGCGTCGAAGGCCTCGCAGCAGGGCATGGACACCAGCCGCACCGCGCGGCCCTCGCCGGCGAGGATGGCTTGCGCCCTGGCCGCGATCATCACCTCCGAGCCGGTCGCGATGAGCACCGCGTCGGGCTCGCCCTGGCAGTCCGCGAGCACGTAGGCGCCGCGCTCGATCAGCGCGAGCTGGGCGCTGGTGCGCGACTGGTGCTCCAGGTTGTGGCGCGAGAGCAGCAGCGAGGTGGGCCCGTCGCTGCGCTCCAGCGCAGCCTTCCAGGCGACCATGGTCTCGACCGCGTCGCAGGGCCGCCACACGTGCATGTTGGGCATCAGGCGCAGCGTCGCGGTGTGTTCCACCGCCTGGTGCGTGGGGCCGTCCTCGCCCAGTCCTATGGAGTCGTGGGTGTAGATGAAGATGTTGCGCAAGCGCAACAGCGCCGCCATGCGCAGCGCGTTGCGCGCGTAGTCGGAGAACACCAGGAAGGTGCCCGAGTACGGGATGAAGCCGCCGTGCAGCGCGATGCCGTTGCCGATCGCCGACATCGCGAATTCGCGCACCCCGTAGTAGAGGTAGTTGCCGCCCGCTGTCACGGCGTTGAGCGTCTTCGAGCCGCTCCACCTCGTGTTGTTGGAACCGGTGAGGTCGGCGGAGCCGCCCAGCAGCTCCGGCAGCGCGGGACCCAGCGCCTCCAGCGCCATCTCCGAGGCCTTGCGGCTCGCCACCTGCGGCGCGTCGGCGGCGGTGCGCGTCAGGGCGCTGCGCGCGTGCGAGTCGAAGTCGTCCGGCAGCGCGCCGCGCGTGCGGCGCAGGAACTCGCGCGCGAGCGCGGGGTGGGCCTTGCGGTACGCGGCGAAGCGCTTGTCCCAGTCCTTCTCCAGCTCGCGGCCGCGCTTGCGCGCATCCCAGCCGGTGTAGATCGGTTTCGGGATCGTGAACGGCGCGTGCGTCCAGCCGATGGCCGCGCGGGTGGCGGCCACCTCGTCCGCCCCCAGCGCCGCGCCGTGCGTGGCCGCGGTGCCCTGCTTGTTTGGCGAGCCCCAGCCGATCACGGTATTGGCGCAGATCAAGCTGGGCCGCTCGGTCTCGGCCGCCGCGGCGCACAGCGCGGCGTCCACCGCCTGCGGGTCGTGTCCGTCCACGTCACGCACCACGTGCCAGCCGTAGGCCTCGAAGCGTGCCGGGACGTCCTCGGTGAACCAGCCCTCCACCTTGCCGTCGATGGAGATGCCGTTGTCGTCGTAGACGCAGTTGAGCTTGCCCAGCTCCAGCGTCCCGGCCAGCGAGCAGGCCTCGTGCGAGATCCCTTCCATCAGGCAGCCGTCGCCCAGGAACACCCAGGTGCGGTGGTCCACGATCGCGTGGTCTTCGCGGTTGAACTGCGCGGCCAGCGCGCGCTCGGCGATGGCCATGCCCACGGCGTTGGCCAGGCCCTGACCCAGCGGCCCGGAGGTGGTCTCCACGCCGGGCGTGTGGCCGTGTTCGGGGTGTCCTGGCGTCTTCGATCCGAACTGGCGGAAGGCGCGCAACTGCTCCATGTCCAGCGGGTAGCCGCTCAGGTGCAGCAGCGCATAGAGCAGCATGGAGCCGTGTCCGTTCGACAGCACGAAGCGATCGCGGTCGGCCCAGGCCGGATTGCCGGGGTTGTGCCGCAGGTGGTCGTTCCACAACACTTCCGCGATGTCGGCCATGCCCATGGGCATGCCCGGATGTCCGGAATTGGCGGCCTGTACCGCATCCATGGCGAGGGCGCGGATGGCGTTGGCGAGCTCTAGGCGGGAAGGCATCGGGATCCCCTGCAAGCGCGGCGCGGCGGCGCCACGCCCGACACCGGGGCGAGGCGGTGCTGGCCCCGGGAAAAGGCCGGCGATTCTGACCCACGGCCGCCGGGAGCGCAATTTCAGCGCGCGCGGCGTGCTCGCGATCTGCGCCTGGCTGGCCGCGTCGGTGCCGGTGCTGGCGGCGGAGCCGCTGCAACTGCTGGTGCAGCCGCCGCCGTGGCATGGCGGCGAGCGCGTATTCGACCCCGCTGCGCTGGGTGAGCTGCTGGCGCGCGCCGTGGGCGCCCCGGTGCGGGTGCGCACCAGCGATGACGCGCTGTCGCACTGGCACGCGGTGCGCTCGCCCGATGGCTACCAGATGGCCTTCGACGAAGCGCACTTCACCGCCTACCGGGTGCGCCGGCACGGCTTTCGCGTGATCGCGCGCGCCGCGGGGGACGTGCGCTTCGCGCTGATCGTGCGTCCGGGCACGCCGATCACCTCGCCCTCGGACCTGGTCGCGCGTCGCATCGCGGTGGCCGCGCCGCCCGCGCTCGCGCCGCTGCGGCTGCTCGAGCTGTTCCCTGGTGCGGTACAGGTGCCGCGGCTGCTGGCGCTGCCCTCGCGCGACGCGGCGCTGGCGGCGCTGGCGGCCGGGCAGGTCGCCGGCGCGCTGCTGCCGCTCGATGACGCGACTCCCCTCGACACCGCGCGCGTGGCGCTGGTCACGGATGCCTCGCCCGGACGCGGCTTCAGCGTCGCGGCCGGCGTCGGCGTTACGGTGCGCACCGCACTGCTGCGCGCGCTCACCGGCGCGCACGGCTCGGCGCCGGGGCGCCGCGCGCTGGCGCGGGTTGCGATCGACGCGATGGAAGCGGCGTCCGACGCGGCCTACGAGGACAGCGATCGGCTGCTGCGTGGCACGTGGGGATATTGAGGGCAGGGCAGCGGCCTGCGAGGTGCAACGGGCCGGTTCGCCCACTATCATGGTGATATCGTCACAAATCACTCGAATACCATGAGCTAACAAGCGGCCATGAAAACG
>Ga0326597_10006620_pt1 | contig 15855 bp, 20 predicted proteins | sample RVTome_12_FD_203789 | JGI IMG/M metagenome (GOLD analysis project Ga0326597, IMG submission 203789) | Soil microbial communities from uranium-contaminated site in the Upper Colorado River Basin, Wyoming, United States - RVT100D185 | ecosystem: Environmental > Terrestrial > Soil > Contaminated >...
GGCAATTGCTCATCGACGGCAAGAGCGTCGTGCAACTTGCCGACGGCCTGCAACTCCGCCGCGTCCGCGTGATGAACGATCACCGCATCGAGCTGACCGGCTTCACCCCCGGCATGCGCGACCGCCTGACCGCCATGGGTCTCATGCACGAGATCATCTCGTGGAAGCTGCGCTTCTTCGTGCCGGTGGGCGGCAGCGGCCCGGCCATCCTCGGCCGGCTCATGGATCGCCATCCCCTGACCGGCATTGCCGACCGCGCGGCGGCATAGGGGGACACCGTCATGGCTGACGAACGTCTCTCCCCCGCCGAGCTTTCGCGCCGCCTTTCCCGCGAGGTGGAATCCGTGTGTCGGCACTATCTCTCCAGCGGCAGGCGCGAAGGGCGCTACTGGCTGGTTGGCGATACCGCCAACAATCCGGGGCGCTCGCTCTTCGTGCGGCTGCATGGCCCCAACAGTGGCAAGGGCGCTGCCGGCAAATGGACTGACGCCGCGACCGGCGATCACGGCGACCTGCTCGATCTTATCCGCGAATGCTGCGCCCTCGCTTCATTCGGCGAGACGGCCGACGAGGCGCGGCGGTTTCTGAACCTGCCGCGGCCGCTTCCGGAGACGGGCAAGCGCCACCGATCCTCGCAGACGGGCGCACCCACCACGCCGGGCGACAGGCTGACCGCCGCGCGGCGGCTGTTCGCCATGTCGCATCCGATCATCGGCACGGCAGCCGAAGCCTATCTGCGCCGGCGCGGTATCACGGACCTGCGTGGCACATCCGCGCTGCGCTTCCATCCCGCCTGCTATTACCGCGACGAGGGCGGCGTCACGCACGCCCTGCCGGCATTGATCGCCGCCGTTACCGATGAGGACGGCCGCATCATGGGCGTTCATCGCACCTGGCTCGCGCCCGGCGGGAGCGGCAAGGCGAACGTAACCACCCCGCGCCGCGCGATGGGCGCCCTGCTCGGGCATGGCGTCCGCTTCGGTTTCGAGGCGGAAACACCAGCCGACATCTTCGGGGCAGGCGAAGGCATCGAGACCATGCTCGCGCTGCGCACTCTGATGCCGTCCATGCCGATGATCGCCGGGCTTTCCGCAGCCCATCTCGGCGCACTGACGTTTCCGCGCCATCTGAGGCGGCTCTATATCGCCGCCGACAGCGACGGGGCCGGGCGTGCCGGTACGCAGAGGCTGGGTCGTCGCGCCGTTGAGGCGGGCATCGAGGTGCTCACGCTGCGCCCGGTGCTGGGCGACTTCAACGACGACTTGCGCCGCACCGGACTGGAACCGTTGCGTCTGTGCCTCCTCCGGCAGCTTGCGCCGGGCGATGCCGCACGCTTCCTCATCTGACGCTTCCCTACCTGATGCGGACCTGATCCCGGCCTTTGCGGCTGGCCAAAAGCCGCGCCCGCGTGCCTTTCCTTTTAGAGGCGATCTGGCGGCAGGGCGTCCGGGACCGCAATGGCGGGCGGCGCGGTTTCTTCCCCGCGGGCGGCTCACGCCGCCCGCTTCCTCGCGCACCAAGAAACCTCTTGCCCCCCATCCTCCACTGCGTTCCGGCCACTGCGCTGCGCTTGGGTGCGGACCCGGCCGCGTGCCGCCGGTAGTTCGCCGGAAAGGCCGCGACGGTCGCGGCCGGTCAGCAACGAAAGGACTCACGGTCATGACTCACTCAGACGATGCGGCATTCGAGCCGCACCACGAACGCTCACCCACCGCCGCGGTCATCGCGGAGCTTCAGCTCTACGGCTATCGCCCGCATCAGGACGAGCCGGATGCCCGCCCCTTGCCGGACGAGCAAGCCGTGCACACCGCGCTCATCGACATCTTCGACGCGCTCGTCGCAACCCTTGGCGACACGCGCCTGGAACCCGATCTCGAGAACCTGCTCTGGGGAACGGTCAATCTCTTCCACCGCGCCGCCGACCGCGCGCAGCGCGATCTCTGCGACAACGAAGACCGCCAGCGCCGCAGCCAGGATGAACAGGACGGCTCCGAAATCCGCTCCGTCGAGCTGGAACGGCTGATCGCCGAAGGGATCACCAATATCGAGCGCCGCAACGCGTTCGAATTCATGCGCGATCACGCCGCCGAGCTCTTCGATCTGCACACCGGATCAATCTGGTTCCCGCGCGCGGGCTCCAAGGTCAATCACAAGGCGCTCACGGCCGCCGTCGTCGACAGCCGCGATTACATCGCCGCCAAGCGCCGTTCCGAGACGGAAATCCTGCTGCCGGAAGGCACGCGCATCGCCTTCGCCGGCGGGCTCGATTGCAACGACCACCGCGCGATCTGGGATGCACTCGACCGCACCCACGGCAAGCACGCCAACATGGTGCTCCTGCATGGCGGCAGCCCGAAGGGCGCCGAACGCATCGCCGCCTGCTGGGCCGACAAGCGCAAGGTCCCGCAGCTTGTCTTCAAGCCGGACTGGACACGCCACGCCAAGGCCGCGCCCTTCAAGCGCAACGATGCGCTGCTCGCCACGATGCCCAAGGGTCTGATCGTCTTTCCCGGTTCCGGCATCACCGAAAACCTTGCCGACAAGGCCAGGCACCTCGGCATCCCGGTCTGGCGGTGCGGAGGTGCGTCATGAGCGCCGCCGCCCACACCACAACGCTTGTCCCGGGAGCGACCGTGTTCGCCTCCGGGTCACGGTCGATCGCGCAGCTCGATGCGTCGGTGGCGCAGCGGCTTGCGAACATCGTGACGCAAGGCCTGCGCGTCGTGATCGGCGACGCTCACGGCGCCGACGCGGCGGTGCAGGCTTATCTGGCGCGTGCGGAATACCGCGACGTCACCGTCTTCTGCGCCGGCGCGCGCTGCCGCAACAATGTCGGCGCATGGCAGGTGACGCGCATTCGCGTCGATCCCTCCGTCAAAGGCCGGGCATTTTACACGCAGAAAGACAAAGCGATGGCGCGCGAAGCCGACTACGGCTTCGTCCTGTGGGATGGCCGCAGCGCCGGCTCGCTCGCCAACATGCGCGAACTGCTCGGCCTGCGGAAGCGCGTGCTGGTCTATCTTGCCCCGGACAGGCGGTTCTTCGTTCTCGGAGACCCCGCCGACCTGCGCGCGCTGCTTCGTCGTTAGCCGGACATTCCGGCCGGACGCGATTTACCGCGACTCCGGCTCCCGGAAGGGGGGCCAGTGGTCATTCCCCTCCACCTGTCGCTGATCCTTGGCTCCGCGCCGGGCCTGTGGCCATCAACCCGCTCAATCAAGATTGGGGGTCCGCTACGCTGCGCGTGCGGCCCTTCCGGCTACCGCCTTCAGGATGATTGCGGCCCGTCCCGGAGCCACCGGGCGTCTGTTCAGCGGGGAATGGTCCCCGCCCGAAAGAACGGGAGCCAGAAAATGTCGCACAATCTCGAACTCGCACAGCAAGTCGCCTTCGATCTCGCCACGACGCTCATGGTCTGCGTCATCCTCTTCAAGGGCGACCTCGGGTACGGGGCCGTCCCCTCCGACGAATTCGACGGCGACCCTGCGAGCATTATCCACGAATACGATCCCTACTCCTGATGCGTCCGGGTCCTGCGCCCCCCGGGCCGGTCGCGCCCATCCGGCGCGGCCGGCTCACCACCGATGCGCCTGGATGCGAAGTGCCCTCAAACAGGGCGCCTCAGGCAACTTCTTTGGCCGGATCACTCTGGTATCCTTCGTAGAAGCGAATCATCCTCATCGAGGAACGTCAGAATGGCGCGGCGAATCTCGACATCACAGTTTCGCAGCAAGTTGCGGCAACTCCAGAGCCAGCAGCGGCAGGCCGTCCAGAGATATAATCAGGAAGTCCGGCGCCGCAATCAGAAGCTCAAGAGCGCCGTTGACAGCTACAATCGCGCGGTCAGAGCCTACAACACGCAGGTCAGCCGTGACCGTCAGCGCATCCGAAGCGCGCTGAACCGCCTTCAGCATACGCCGGTCACACACAGCTACACCGTCGTCCGCACCTCTGCCTACGCCCTGCACGAATCCTACGTCCAGCTTGAGCGGCACAATGTCTATGGCGAAGATGATCCGCGCTACGGCGTCGGCCTGGCGCTGCCGCAGCAGGAAAGCGCCAACAGCCTTGCCGTCGCCAATGCTCTTCTGGGCGGGGAAGCGGACGAAGATGACGACCCGGACGCCGATCTACAGGCTACGCTGATCACCGACGAACTCAGCCGTGTCTCCCCGGACTTGCACGACCGCTGGCACGGCGCGTTGTTCTCTTTGAATCCGCGCAATCCCGATGCCGCGCGTCATTTCTGCACGAGCGTTCGTGAGATTTTCACGCAGATCCTCCATACATGCTCGCCGGATGATGCCGTGGTCGCCGCGTTCCCGGATTGCGCCCGAGACGGGAATAACAGGCCGACGAGACGCGCCCGCATTCATTTCCTCCTGCGCCGGCAGCAGATGCAGGACACGCGGCTCGAAGAGTTCGTCGAAAAGGACATCGACGATGTCATTGAGCTCTTCGACGTTTTCAATAAGGGAGCGCATGGCGCGGCTGGCACCTTCGGTCTGCGGCAGCTCAACTCGGTCAAGCGCCGTGTCGAAGACGCGATCTTTTTTGTGACGCAGATCGCAGGCTGAAACCCCACCGTACATGGCCAAGGCATCAGGCGCCTCCCTTGCCGTTGCCTTCCGGCGAGCGGCGTCCGGTGGACGGCGCTCGCCGTGTTCTCTCCCCGCAAGGCCCAAGTTAACCGTAACCCCTAACAGCGTTTCCTGCCGTGACCTGCTTGAGGAACATCATGCTACCATAATAACCATAAGTAATTAGTGGGCTTACGTTAACACAATCTTTAGTAGTATTACTAATAATAAAAATATAGCTTAGGATGAATACAAGATGTGCGTGTTATGACACGCTCATCTTGAGGGGGCCTCACCAGCCTTCGCCAAGGCTTCGGTTGGCTTTTTGCTCAATGCAAAAAGGCGCCGGCCCCCGTTTCACCCCCGGCTATGTCGGCTGACCGCGCTCCGATGGAGCAGCTAACGGGCTTTGAGCCCGTTTCAGCCGAACGCAGCGTTCCGTCATTTCCGATCTTTGCGGATCGTAACGCCCACGCGCTGTCGCGCTTCGGGCATGCGCTGCACCACGGCCAAAGAGCCTTCGCGCCCTTTGGAAACCTGACCAGAGGCATTCCGCGCCCCTGGACCCACGGCCGGCTGTTTCGGCACCGGCTTCGACCAAGGGGAGACCTCGATCTCCCTTTGGAAACCCATGACCAACGCTCGGGCCGTATTGGATTGGCCCCAAGAAAAACAGAAAGGAGACATCATGGCGGATCGCGAGAATGACAGACGCAGGCGCAGGTTCATAAGGCATACGGCCTGCTTCAACACGATCGAAAACGCGACGCTGATCCCCAAGGTCAACGCCGCAGGTATTTCGATTTCTTCATTTCTCAGACTATCCGCCCTTGATTTCTCCGCTACGCGCGCTGTCCGCACGCCCACCGTCAACCACCGGCTCGCCGTCCAGCTTCTCGCGGAAATCGGCCAGCTCACCACTGCCTTCGACCAGGCTGCCGATCGCGCGACCGACATTGATCCCGTGCTCGTTGAAACCGTCATGCGCGACGTTTCCGAAATGCGGCTGATCTTGCTCGAATCGATGGGGCGCGCGCCATGACGCTGACGGCTCTCGATATTGCGGATATTGATCTCGCCGTGCGCTTTCTTGGGCCTGTCACCGACCTGGTAACTGGCGAACTGGAGGACGGTGCCTGTCCGCTCAAGATCGCGATCCTTCTCCAGTGCCTTGCCGTCGCCACCGTGCGCTTCGACCCCGAGGCCGAAGACGATCTCGCCGCGCTGCTGGCCGAAGCCATGCGCGAAGCAGCCATCGATCTCATGTCAGGCCCGCTGACTTCACACGAGCGGGCGTCATGATCATCGGCGGGCTGCAAACCGGCAACACGCGCTGGCTTGCAGCGCACCTGCAGAACACCGCCGACAATGAGTCGATCGAGCTTGCCGAGGTGACCGGCACGATCGCGCGCGATGTGGACGGCGCCCTCGTTGAATTCGACGCCTACACCGCAGGCACGCGCGCAACCGAAGGCGTCTATGCCTGTTTCATAAACCCGCCCGAGCCGCTCACGCGCCTGCAATATGCGCAGGCGCTGGCCCATATCGAAAAGCGGCTGGGCCTCACCGGCCAGCCGCGCATCGTCGTGTTCCATGTCAAAAACGGTCGCGAGCACTGCCATGTCGTCTGGTCGCGCATCGACACGAAGGCGATGAAGGCAATCCAGCTCTCGCACGACCGGCAGAAGCTGCGGCGGTGTGCGCAGGAGCTGGCGGCTGAATTCGGGCTGGAGCTGCCGCCGAACCTGGCGAACGATCGCGGCGCAGCCCGTTTTGACGAACCGCCGCAGCCCACCCGCGCCGAAAAGGCGATGGAAGCCACATCCGGCCTGTCGCGCGAGGAACGCCGTCGCCTCATCACCGCCTGCTACCGCAATTCGGATTCCGCCGAGGCGTTTGCGAACGCCCTTGAAGCGGCAGGCTTCATGCTCGCGCGCGGCGACAAACGCGTGTTCGTCGTCGTGGACATGGCGGGCGACGTCCACAGCCTCGCGCGCCAGATCGACGGGGCGAAAACAAAGGACGTGAAGAAGAAGCTTGAGGGATTGACCCTGTCGCTTCTTCCGCCCGTCGAGAAGGCGAAGGTGCTGATGCTGCAACGCGCTGCTGCGCAGCAGGACGCCGTCCGCGACAGTGCGAAAAAGTCGGCCGAGACCGACAAGGTGCGCGAGCGGCTTGTGGCCATCCAGCGCAAGCGCCGCGCCACGCTCGATCTTCTCTGGCAGCAGATGAAGATCCGCCAGATGCACGAATGGAAAGTGCTGCTCGCCCATATCAAGGCGGAGAAGGAATACCGCATCGCGCGGCGTCATTTCCGCGCCGTCGGGCTTGCCCTGTACCTGAGGAAGATCGCGGTGATCCGCCAACTCATCGAATACTACCTGAAACGCCGCAAGCGCCGGATGGAAGAACGGCACCGCTTGCTGATGGAAGGGCTGCGCCGCCGCCACGACAACGAAGCGGCCGAACTCCGGCGCCGCTACTGCGCACTGGAGCGGCTGGAACGGCGCGAGACGTTCACGTTCAGCCAAAAATTCGGCGAGCCGTTTGCTACCGACGACAGCGCGACGGCCGGTGCTGTTCGCATGACCTGGAGAATGCATTATAAACTCGCGACGACTACAATGCCGATCGCAAGGGCGCCGATTTCAGTTCGGGCCGCAGAGGGCTCCGTAAACTTCCGCGTGAATGGCCATGACCTGGGAATCGCTGCCACGCCCGTGTACGAGCGCCCTGTCGTCATGATGTCTCAGCCAGGCCGGATGGACTCGACTGGCTTCGGCATGAGTTGGACAACAGCCTTTCACGAGAACGCCGCCGACATCACCGACCCGGTCGTCAATTTCCGCTTCGTCACTGACGATGAAACCGCCCGTGAAAATCCCGGCGGACATGGCGGGCAGCCGGTCTATCCCTCCTCGCCGGGCGCGGGGTGAGCCGTGTGGCAGCCGGCACGGCAGATTCCAGGTGAATTACACGGTCCTCTCCCTTTGGTTTTGCGCGATTGTGGCCGCATAGCCGCGCCCGCCGCCCCGGTCAACCCGCAAGGGGTTTCCCGCAGCTATCGCTGCGGTGACAGGGACGGCGCTGCGCGGCTGTTCCTCTCCATTCGCAAAACCAACGAAAAGGAGAGGACTATGAAACTCATCACCAAAGAACTTCGGCGCCGGCTGCTTCAGAACGGCGAAATCCGCCGCAAGCTTGACGAGGAAGGCGAGGCAGACTCGGACTTCTATCCCGTCGCAAAGCTGTTCATGCCCGACGGGGCCGGGACGTGGATTCTCACGGACGTCGATCCCGACTTTCCCGGGACGGCCGTAGGCCTGTGCGATCTCGGCATGGGCTGTCCGGAAATCGGCAGCGTTTACTTGCGCGAACTCGAAGCCGTGCGCGGCATGTTCGGCATGCCGGTCGAGCGCGACCTGCACTTCGATCCGGACTTCACGATCTCGGTTTACGCCCGCGCGGCATGGAAAGCCGGGCGGATCGTCGAAGACCGCGCATCGTTAGAGCAGGCGCTCACCGAGCAACGCGAAGCACGGCAGATCGCCGAAGGGGGTGCGCCATGACCGCCTGTAACGATACCCCCAACACGAATTGCCTGATCGGCTTTCGCTGCCCGCATTGCGGCAGCTTCGAGCCGTTCAGCATCGAGGTCACGACCATGTTGACCGTCCATGACAACGGCGGCGGCGATACCGAAACCCTCGAATGGGACGATGACAGCCGTTGCATATGCATCGAATGCGGCCTCGCCGGCACCGTCGCCACCTTCACCGCGGTAGGAGGCGGGCCATGACTCCGCGTCAATCCGCCCGCCTCAAGGCCGCCGAGCTGCGGTTGGCCTACTCCTGCGCGGCGACGCGCGGTCTTTATATCGGCACCGTGTTCCTTGACGGAGCGAAGGGCGGCGGGGACGACGCGGAGCCGGACGCGCTCTATGTCACCCGCTTCAATCCCTACGATGAAACGCTCCTCTACGACGTGCGCCGCTGCCGCTTCCTTACAATCTCCTGGCCCGACTGGTACGAGGCGCAAGGCGCGGCGTGGTAGCTGCGCTTAACCTCCCCTCATCGTCATCCGCACCGTGCGCCCGGCAGTGCGTTTGCCGTTGTCAGTCACGGCGCCGGTCTGCCTGCACCCTCAATCCGGGCAGCAGGAATTGACCGGAGCCGAAGCCGTCGTGACGGGGAGCAGTCCGGTTCATCGCGTCCATCACGGCCATCCGTTTGTCTTCGGGCTTCCCTGACATGCCACTGCGGCGGGACATCATTGCAACTTGCCGCAGCCACGGCTCTGCGGTGACGTGGCGACAATCAATTTGCTTTGCGGGCGGGCCCGCGCCTTATAAATCTTGCGGCCGGTTTGCCTGCTTTCGTGCTTCTTCGATGTCCGTCCTTCCCGCGTCCGGGTCGGCTCAATCGATACGCCAAGATGACCATGCGCGCGGCCGGTTCCAGTCGACCCCTTCGGGGAGGCGGCGGGTTCCCCATCCTTCCGCGCCAAGGCTTGTGCAGGACGGGCGATACCCCAATCCCCGCCGCCTGACTTGAACCGTCCGCTTCTCCGCACGGTCATTTTCGAGGGCGTTACGAGCCAACCCAAACAGAAAGGACTAAGACAATGAGCACGAAACAAACCAATAACCGCAAGCAGCGCGACACCAACCCGCCGAAGCTGATCGCCTACCACGTCGAGGACAGTGGCCGCGGCAGGAAGTTCTGGACCCGCCTCGGGGCGGTCTGGGAGCACAAGAACGGCGAAGGCCTGACCGTCTTCCTGAACACGCTCCCGATCAACTTCGACGGCCGCATCGTTCTCCTGCCGCCCCGCGACGATGCGGACGACCAGGTCGACGACGGCCAGGACGATGGCGACACCGGCAAGGCGGACGGAGCCGCGGAAGGCGAAGACGACGAGATACCGTTCTAAGCCCTCTTATCCTCACCAAAATGCGCCCTTCGGGGCGCATTTTCTTTGTTCGGATTCAGCGACCCGCTACGCTGTTTCCATGACACGACCCTACGGCAAGAGACCGAAAAGACAGGCATCAAAGAAAACACCAGCGAAGACGGACACGACCTCGCTCAAGATCAGGCTGCGCGGCAAGGACGGCGCGCCCTTGTCGATGCAGGAGTTGCAACAGGGTCTTTACGACATCGCGCGCAAATTGAAGCCGCACGGCGACTGCCGCGCCAAGTGGGCGACGCTGTATCTCACGATGGTCGATGAAAACGGCGAGGAGATCGTGATCGATCCCAAGGGCGAATGGACGATCTATCCGTATGAAAGCGCCGCAGACGAGCATGGCGCATGATGGCGCGTTTTTCGCCATAGAAGCCCGCATAGCCGTTCCGGCCGTTTGGCATCCCCGCTTTTATGGGAATGACCAGTCAGACAACTCAGTGGCGCTCCGTGGCCGAAACCGGGGCGGTTTGCCGCACGTCCAGCGCCATCGTCGACGCGCGTCCGCAGCAAGACTTCACCGTGGCAGCATCGTCGCTGCCAAAGCGGCCGCCACCTGCGCCGCACCAAAGCCGATCGGCACGCTCAGCGACAGCGCGAGCAGGCCGCGCATCATGCGCGGCGCCAATCCTTCACTGTCCATCCACCCGATGGCCCGGAAGATTTCCGGAATGAACCGCCAGCTCGCCAGTACGGCAACGGCGAACGCGCCCCACCAGGCCAGTACGACCGCGCTGCCGTGATCGAGAAGCCAGTATTCCATCGGCAAGCTCCCGCCGCGCGCCCTTCACCGCACGTCCGGCGCCGGCCCGAAGTCCCCCGCAGCGGGTTTTGTGGCCGCCGCTACAGGTTCCGCCTGTCCGGCCGCCTGCGCCATGATCGCCCCGAAGCGCTCGCACGTATTTCCGAGCCGGATGACGAGCGCGGTCGCCTTCTCCTGGTCGCGTTCGCGCATTTCGGCGACAGTGACGCGCGCTTCTCCATAGCGCATCACCACCTCAATCGCGTGAATCCATGTTCGGTTCGGCCGCGGCTTACCTGCCTGCTCGAACGCTTTCCGATGCCGTTGGACGCTGAACTCGATCGGCACATTGCGCGGGTACGCTTGGCGCCCGAACCGGATCGCATCGGACGTGATGGTGACGTTCAGGTCCCGCCGCATCATCCAGTAGGCAATGAAGGCGGCGACGAACCCGATGGGCGAGGCAATGTACAGTACGTTTTGGAAAATGTACCCAGGCTTAACGTCGGCAGGTATTCCTTCCGTGCCGACAGGACCGATCACGAAGCTCGCGACAACGAACGCGGTCAGCCCGACAAGCGCGGCACGGTCGCTCAGTTTCGGGTAGACATACCTGCCGGTGATATGGACTTCGCCCTTGTCCGGGAGCACGGTATCGACGGGCCATGACGCCTTCGCCAGTGCGGCTGTTTGCTGGTTCATCGCTTTCCTCCCGCGCTCATTCCGGCGCCTCGAATTTCCCGTTGAACAGTTCGTGCTTGTCGTATTTGACGCGCCGGATCATCGCCGGCGGCAGGCCGCTGCGGATGATGAGCTGGCGCTGCTCACGGTCGTCGCGTCCGAGAAAGCGGCTCGCTTCTTCCGGCGTCAGTAGCTCGCGCACCTCGATTGACCATGACGCGCCGGTCGCCCCGCTCGTCCTTTGCTCCGTCGTGACCTGGCTTGAGCGCTCGACGATCAGCGAGGTCTGGCCGCAGCGCTTGCTGATATAGTCGAGCGTGGTCATGTCGTTATTGCCGAAGAAGACCATCATTCCGGCATTGCCGAGGAAGGTTTCCCAGCCGTCCTTGTAATGGCGCTTGAGCTGGGTGAGGTCCTGCAACACGATCAGCAGCTTCATACCGAAGCCGGCGACGAGCGCGGCGGCAGTCTCAAGCTGTTGCATGTAGCCCAGCACATGGAACTCCTCTAACAGCGCCAGCACCGGGATCGCGGGCTTGCACCGCTCGCGCTCCATCGCCTCCATCGCCAGATTGACGAAGAGCCGGAACCACCTGTTGCAGGTCGCCATGCGTCCGGCCGGAAGGCACAGATAGACGGTCAGGCCGTTGCCCGCCGTCTTCAGTTCCGACAGGTCGAAATCGTGCCGGGCGAGGCTCGCCCGCAGCTCGGGGTAATCGAGAAACTTCGTGTTGCGCAGAGCGACCGACAGGACGGACGCGCGTTCGCGCTCGCCCTTGTCGTAGAAGTCCGCCGCCGCGCCTTCGAGCGCGGCGGCGAGTTCGGGTTTCTGCTCCGCCACGAGATCGGCATTGTGCAGTAGCTCGGTGCGGATGCGGTGCGGCGGCGTGCCCTCGAAATCCTCCGGCACGTCTGTGAGGCGGTCGAAGGCGTGCTTGATGAGATCGCGCACCGCGACGAGATCGCGCTTGCCTTCATAGGCCGGGTAGGTCGCGGCGTGCAGGATCAGCCCTTCGATCAGGTTGCGGGCCGACTCGTCCCAATGCGGGTCAGCCTGCGGGCTGGTCACGACAAGCGCGTCGGCGATCAGCCCGGCATCGACGATCAGCGACGGGCTGTCAGGAGTGAGCAGCGTCATCGGATTGAACCCCGCCCTGAATTCTTTGAGACGGTCCGCTGTCACGCCGAACGGATCGACGATGCACACGCGCTGCCCCAGGGCGGCGCGGCGCCGGGCCGTGACATTGGCGAGCTCGCCCTTCGGGTCGAGCGCCAGCACCGAGCCTTGATACTCTAACAGCGTCGGGATCAGGCAGCTCCGCCCCTTACCCGCGCGCGAGCCGGCACAGAGCAATGCATGGCGATCGTCGCCGATGCCGATCGGATGGCCGCCTGTGACATAACGCTCGCGGCCGTCATCGTTGACGCTGCCATCCACGACGCCGAGGAAGATCTTCGAAGGTGAGAAGGCCAGCACCTCGCTTTGCGCGAGGGCTTCCGGATCGATCCACGCCGAAAGCGGAGTCTGCTGTTCGTTGAGGCGGCGGCTGCGCACGCCGCGCGGCAGGTCGTCGAGTACGGTCACAGGCAGCGCCCCTATAGGCCGCCAGGGGCGCCGCACTCCCTGCGCTGGAAATCAATCTACATGGCCCCTCGCGGATCATTATTGAAGTTCAGAACGGAATAGCAACCGCTTGTTGCGGCGAAGGTAAACGCGGCCGCCGTCGAGACGGCGCGCAGCACCTGTGGACAAGCAGGACAGAACAGAGACCGACAGGCCCGAATCGGACTATGTCAGGGACAATAGAATCTGGCGGCACCCCAGTCATCGTCTTCGTGTCTTAATCATCTTCCGCCGTTCGACTCGCCAACGCCGGAGAGCGTGTGTAAGTTCGGAGGATGTGGAGGGCGCACTTTTGGGTTTTGTTCCAAAACCCGTGCGCTGCGCTCCTGGGGCTTAAGGCCCCGCCGCAGGGGCGTCCCCGTCCGGGGAACACATTGCTGACGGCGGACAGCACCTAAGAATTCGAATGATGCGGCGCGCTGTACCGGCGTGATGGTCCCGGCTTGCCGGAGCTGAATCACACCGGCGAATGTGCGGGAGTGCCGCGCCGTGGCGATCTATAGCTGCAACCTGAGAAGCATCGGGCGCACCACCCATGCCGCCGGCACCGCGGGCGCGCATGTGCGCTATATCAGCCGTCCTGACGCGCAGCCGGTGCTGCTTTCCGAGCACATGCCTTATGAGGCCGATCCGGCGCGGAACTTTATCGACCGGGCCGAGCGCGCGATGCGCAAGAACGGGCGCGTGATCGACAAGCTGCGCATCGCGCTGCCTGTGGAGCTGGACGAGCACCGGAGGGCCGTCCTGGTCGAAAGTTTCATGGCCGATCTTACGGGCGGGCGCGTGCCGTGGTTCGCGGCGATCCACCAGACCGGCAAGGACGCACACAATCCGCATGTCCATATCGCCGTCCATGACCGCGACATTGAAACGGGCCGCCGCGTGTTGCGGCTGTCCGACAATGCCCGGGACCGTCTCGCGGCAGGCCTGCCGGGGCCGAAGGCCGTGGAGTGGGTACGCGAACGGTGGGAGGCAGTCTGCAATGCGGCGCTGGCCGAGGCCGGTCACGATGTCCGTATCGACCGCCGGACGCTGGAGGCGCAAGGCATCGACCGTAAGCCCGGCATCCATGAAGGGCCACGCGCGCAGCATATAGAAGGCAACGTCCGGCGGCCGGAGTCACAGCAGCGGGTCAATGGTTGCGGCCGGGTGATCGACTATCCGTCGATCGACCACGGCCGCACGCGGCGCGAGTTCAACGCGGAAGTAATCGACCTCAATCTTGAGCGCGCTGCCCGGTCCAAGAATCCGGAAGTCGCCGTGTGGGCGCAGTTCGAGAAGGAGGAGCTTGCAAAAGACAGGGCGCTGGAGGAACGCCTCGCTGCAGAAGAGCAGCAGCGCACGGCCGCGCGCCGGGCGGTCTCGCAGGAGTGGCTTGAGCGGGTCAAGCGGCTGCGGGACGAACGCGATAAGAAGCTGAAGCAAGCGGTCATGCGCGTTCGCGCCGTCCATGTCCCGCAGCGCGAGGCAATGCGCGCAGCACAGCAGAAGGAACGCGAGGCGCTGAAAGACAAACAGGGCCGGCTGCGGGCGCGCCTCCTCCGGATACTGGATATCACCGGCATCGCCCGCCGCCGACAGGAGGCCGCCCGCAAGCTTCTGTCTGCCGAGCACCGGCAGGCCCGCACGGCGCTGACCGCGCGTTACCGCGCGGCGAGGGCGGAGGCCGAGAGCGCGGTCAAGGCGCGCGCTGCCGCAAAGGTCCTTGATGCGCAGCGGCAGCGCCGCACGGCGATGGCGGAGCTGAAACGCCGCCAAGCCGAATCCGTCCGGCAGGCCGAGGCGCAGCGCCAACAGCGCGAGATCGAGCGCGAGCATGGACGACAGATTGCGGAGGAGAAGATCGCCACCTGGCGCAGGACGCGCAAGGACGCAGGGCCACTCGGTATCGAGAGCGGTTTTGCCAAGGCGATGCAGCGCGCGGCGAGGAACGAGGCGGGCAGCGACGGACGCGGAAAGGCTCGCGACAGGGAAAGGGACAGGGACATCGACCGCGAGCGCTAACCATGCCGTTCCGTTCGGGATTGTCGGACGGCCGCCTTGCCGTACAATGGCGGCGGGTGCGGCATGGTCATTTGCAAGGGGGCGGTCTTTTGAAAGATCCCCGCCATCCGCCCGGTCCTGCCTTCGAGCAGGCAAGCCATCTTGACGAGCACCGGCGTCAGCAGCTCGTTGCCGCGCTGACGCCCGTGCAGCGGCAGGGTTACGATCAACTGCGCCAACAGCACGAGATCGCCGGGAAGGAACTACGCGAGCAGCAGGAGCGCGAGGCGCCGGACAAGATCGCCGGGCATATGCGCGATCACCTCCTTCCGGGCAAGGAGCCGCACTTGCGCCCGAATGCGCATAAATACCAGCTTCAGAACAGGGAAGAGCTGGCGTTCGCGGCGAAAGACTTCGCTGCCGGCAAGGAAACCCGCGCGACGCAGAAGTACCAGCATGAGCTTCGGAACGCGCACGGCAGGGCAGAGGACGAGACCGCCCGCGAACAGGGACAGGAACGTGAGAAGCAGCGCCACGACCAGCAGCGCGAACGTGACGGCTTCCTGAAGCAGGCGCAGCACGAACGCGCACAGGAGAAGACGAAGCAGGATTTCGAGAAGGCCGCGCGCGACCCGTCATGGCAGCGCGCCTTCAACCGCGCGGCACAGAAGGAAGTCGCGCACGAGCGCGACCACACCAACGATCACAAGCACGACCACGACAAGCCGCGGTGATCCATCAAGAGCTGCTTATCCTCTTGCCTTTGCGATGATTTTTCATTTTTTCTTCCAAAATTCGGCGCGGGAATGTAGGTTGATTTTGTTGAACTCCCCGTAGCTCAGCAGGATAGAGCGACGGTTTCCTAAACCGTAGGCCAGAGGTTCGAGTCCTCTCGGGGAGGCCATCCATCTCCCGAATCACCAAAATTTACACACTTCCTTACACACTTTCACATTTTAAAATTTTTTATCCAATAATATCAGTTATTTATGTATGGGAGCTGTTGATTCCTAAACCGTAGGCCAGAGGTTCGAGTCCTCTCGGGGAGGCCATCCACCTCCCGAATCACCAAAATTTACACACTTCCTTACACACTTTCACATTTTCAAATTTTTTATCTAATAATATCAGTTATTTATGTATGGGAGCTGTTGATTCCTAATCTGGGGGTCGCAGGTTCGAGTCCTGCCGGGGACGCCAATCAGATCAAATACTTATACCATCGGCATTGAACAATGACCCGCTCCCGTCACCCCGGCGAAGGCCGGGGTCCAGCTGCG
>Ga0326597_10006621_pt1 | contig 15855 bp, 14 predicted proteins | sample RVTome_12_FD_203789 | JGI IMG/M metagenome (GOLD analysis project Ga0326597, IMG submission 203789) | Soil microbial communities from uranium-contaminated site in the Upper Colorado River Basin, Wyoming, United States - RVT100D185 | ecosystem: Environmental > Terrestrial > Soil > Contaminated >...
AATGCTTTGGTAGCGGCCTTGGAACACGTGCCCGATCCGCCCATGACGGTGATTGAAGGCCTGGGCATAGACGCCATTGAACCGCCGCATGCCGGCTACCAGATTGGTCAAGACTGGGCCGGGCAGGGGAGCTGCTTTTGAGGCAGAATACCGGAGTCCATGCGCGGCTTTTTCCTGGCATGAAGCCTCCTCTCCTGACCGAACTGCCGTACCGTCCCGACAGCGCGTCGCTGTTCGAGTCGATCGCCGATTCCGCGTGGGCGGTCTTTCTCGACAGCGGCAGCCATCACCCGGGGCAGTCGCGCTTCGATATTCTCGCCGCCGAGCCGTACGTTCGACTGATCACCCGCGGTGCGCTCACCGAAATCCACGCCGAGGGCATCGAGCTCGCGCGCGAGGACCCCTTCGCGCTGGTGCGGCGCTATCTCGGCTTCGAGCCGGCGGGCGCGGGTGGACTGCCGTTCTGCGGCGGTGCGATCGGTTACTTCGGCTACGATCTCGCCCGGCGCCTGGAGCACCTGCCGGCGAGCGCCGAGGACGCGGAGAAGATCCCGGACATGGCGGTCGGCATCTACGACTGGGCGGTGGTGGTCGATCACCGCGAGCGCAGGAGCTGGCTGATCGGGCAGGGGCGCGATCCCGAAACCGACATCAAGTGGGACAGCCTGATCGCGCGGTTTTCCGCTCCGCCGGCTGAGAAGTCGCGCGCGCCGTTCCGCATCAGCTCGCCGGTGGCATCGAACCTGACGCGCGAGGCCTACGCCACGGCGTTCGGCCGCATCCTCGACTACATCCGCGAAGGCGACTGCTACCAGGTCAATCTCGCGCAGCGCTTTGCGGCGACCGCGGCCGGCGACGCGTGGCTCGCCTACCAGCGCCTGCGCGTGATCAATCCGGCGCCGCACGCCGCATACCTCAATACGCCCTACGCGCAGGTGCTGTCGGCCTCGCCCGAGCGCTTTCTGAAGGTCGAGGGCGACCAGGTCGAGACCCGGCCGATCAAGGGCACGCGCCCGCGCGCGGGGTATTCGCGGCTCGATGCCGAGCTCGCCGAGGAGTTGCGCGCGAGCGAAAAGGACCGCGCTGAAAACGTCATGATCGTCGACCTGCTGCGCAACGATCTGTCGAAGAACTGCCTTCCGGGATCGGTGAAAGTGCCCAGGCTGTTCGACGTCGAGAGCTTTTCCACGGTGCATCACCTGGTGAGCACCGTCACCGGCACGCTGCGGCCGGGCCGCGACGCAGTGGACGTGCTGCGCGGCTCGTTCCCGGGCGGCTCGATCACCGGCGCGCCCAAGCTGCGCGCGATGCAGATCATCGAGGAGCTGGAGCCGAACCGCCGCGGCGTCTACTGCGGCGCGATCGGCTACATCGGCTTCGACGGGACGATGGACGTCAACATCGCGATCCGCACGATGGTGTACTCGCGCGGGACGGTCCGGTTCTGGGCGGGCGGCGGCATTGTCGCCGATTCGAAACTCGAGGACGAGTACCAGGAGACCTTCGACAAGATCGCAGCGATGCTCACGCTGCTCCAACAGAGTGCGGTGGCGCAGACAGGCGCCTGACTGGAACGATGAACGCGGAACGACGAGCAGGGGACGGCGGAGACCAGGATGAGGCCGTGTATCAGATCGTAATCGTGGGAGGGGGCGCCGGCGGGCTCGAGCTTGCGACGCGCCTCGGCGACACGCTCGGCCGCAAGGGGCGCGCGCGGGTGACGCTCGTTGACCGCGCGCGCACGCACCTCTGGAAGCCGCTGCTGCACGAGGTCGCCGCCGGCAGCATGGACCTCGATCAGCACGAGCTGGATTACCTCGCGCAGGCGCGCTGGCACCACTTCCGCTTTCAGCTCGGCAGCATGGACGGGCTCGACCGCGCCCGGCGCGTGGTGCGGGTCGCGCCGACGCTCGACGACGACGGCGTCGAGCTGATTTCCCGGCGCGAAATTCCCTACGACACGCTGGTGATCGCGGTCGGCAGCCACACCAACGACTTCGGCACGGCCGGCGCGCGCGAACACGCGATCAGCCTCGACACGCCGGAGGAAGCCGGGCGCTTCCACCGCCGGCTCATCAATGCCTGCATTCGAGCCAACGCGCAGACCCAGGTGCTCCGGCCCGAGCAGCTCAAGGTGGCGATCATCGGCGCCGGCGCGACCGGCGTCGAGCTCGCCGCGGAGCTGCACAAGACCACCCGCGAGCTGGTGGCCTACGGCATGGAGCGGATCGATCCGGAGCGCGACGTCAAATTGACGCTGATCGAGGCCGGGCCGCGCGTGCTGCCGGCGCTGCCCGAGCGCCTTTCGCAGGCGACGGAGCAGCTGCTGACCGATCTCAACGTGTCGGTTCTGACCGGCCAGCGCGTGATCGAAGTGATGGCCGACGGTGTGCTCACCGAGGGCGGCAGGAAAATCCCGGCGGAGCTCACCGTGTGGGCTGCCGGCATCAAGGCGCCGGACTTTCTCCAGGACATCGACGGGCTCGAGACCAACCGCGGGAATCAGCTCGTGGTCGAGCAGACGTTGCGGACGACGCGCGATCCCGACATCTTCGCGTTCGGCGACTGCGCGTGCTGCCCGTGGCCCGGGCACGAGCGCTGCGTGCCGCCGCGCGCGCAGGCCGCGCACCAGCAGGCGATGCACCTCGCGCGCACGATGACGGGGCGTCTCGCCGGCAAGGCGCTCAAGCCCTACACCTACCGCGACTTCGGCTCGCTGGTCTCGCTCGGCGAGTACTCCACGGTCGGCAGCCTGATGGGCGCGCTGCTCGGCGGCACCATCTTCATCGAGGGGCTGTTCGCGCGCTTCATGTACGTCTCGCTCTACCGCATGCACCTTCACGCGCTGCACGGGTTTGCCAAGGTCATGTTCGACACGCTCGCGCGGATGATCACGCGGCGCACCGAGCCCCGCATCAAGCTGCATTGATCCCCCGGCGTGAGCGATTGAAACCCCGAGCGTCAAAGGCATTGGCCACAGAGAACACAGTTCTCTGTGTTCTCTGTGGCGGAAATGTTTTCCTGGGGGTTTGAATGGCGACGATCGAGCTGACGAAAGACAATTTCGAGGAGTTCGTCACCAAGAACGACATGGTGATCGTCGACTTCTGGGCGCCGTGGTGCGGGCCGTGCAAGGGGTTCGCCTCGCTCTACGAAGCGGCGTCCGACCGGCACTCGGACGTGGTGTTCGCGAAGGTCAACACCGACGACGAGCAGGAACTGGCTGGTCATTTCAACATCCGCTCGATCCCGACGCTGATGGTGTTCCGCGAGAAGGTGATTCTTTTCTCGCAGGCTGGCGCGCTGCCGGCCGCGGGCCTGGAAAGCGTGATCAGCCAGGCCAAGACGCTCGATATGGCGCAGGTGCACGCGGACATCGAGGAGCAGCAGGCGCAGCAGCAACAGCAGGTAGAGCAGCAAGAGCAGCAGAAGTAGTCTCTTCGAGCCGGAGGTGGCCGATGGCGGATGCGACGATCGAGATTCTGAAGGACAGGCCGCTGCGCGTGACCGGCATCACGCAATGCCGCAATTCGATCCACGATAACCGTTCCGTGTGTGCGCACATCGGGCACTGTACCGGGCGATCACCCGAGGTGTTCAGCATGAATAAGGAGCCGTGGATCAAGCCGGATGGCGGTGAGCGGGAGAAGACCGTGGCCACCATCACGATGTGCCCCCCGGCGCGTTGAGCTACACCATCGGTCGGCTTCGTCAGACGGCGGCTCCCGGCGCGCCATGCATCAACGTGCTGAAGGATGGCCCGTACTTCGTGACGGGTGAGCGGTAAACGTGTTTCACGTAGGGTGCGGCTTTAGCGCACCGCCATATTTAAGCGTCGTTTTCGGTGCGCTGAAGCTGCGCCACAACCGCACCCTACAACCGCACCCCATAGCGCCCCTACGAAACTCCAATCACGACTCACGTAATTCTACTAACGCAGCGCGGCGTCGAGCCATCCCGGCGCCTTCAGCCGGTCCAGGAACCAGGCGAGCGCCTTGCCTTTGTGGGCGGTGCGCCACGCGAGGAACAGTTGCTGGCTGATCTTCGGTTCCTCGGTGCGCTTGATCACCAGCCTGCCTGCCGCCTGCTCGCGTTCCGCGACATGGCGCGGCAGGTTGCCCACGCCCAGGCCCATTCGTTGCGCAACGAGTTTCGCCTCGAGGTCGTGGACCGTAAGCGTCTCCTGTCCCGACAGCAGCCCGGTGGTGCGCGGCGGCAGGCTGCGCGAGCTGTCGGCAGCCGAAACCGCGCGATGGCAAAGAATGTCCGCCGCCTTCAGCGGCTCGGGCGCGCCGGCGAGCGGATGGCCGGGCGCGACGGCGAAGACCCATTCGACCGCGCCCAGCGGCCGCGTGGTGTAGCCGCCGCCCGCGGGACCGTCACCCGGCGCGCCGATCACCAGGTCGGCGCGGCCGGACATCAAGGCGTCCCAGCCGCCGCCGAGCACTTCAGCGAAAATGCGCAGCCGGGTGCCGCATTCCTGCCGGTGGAACACCGCGGCGAGCTCGAGCACGTGCATTACCGGAATGATGTCGTCGTAAGCGATCGTGAGGTCCGCTTCCCAGCCGGTGGCCACGCGCTTGACGCGGGATTCGAGCTCGCCCGCCGCGCGCAGCAGGTGGCGCCCTTCCGCAAGCAGCTCGCGCCCCGCCGCGGTGAGCTTGGCGCGGTGGCCGCGGCGGTCGAACAGCGGCACGTCCAGGTCCTGCTCGAGCTTCTGCACGGTGTAGGTGACGGCGGACGGCACGCGATGCAGCTCGGCCGCGGCGGCGGCGAAGCTGCCCTTGCGGTCGATCGCGTCGAGCACCAGCAATGCGTCCAGTGAAAGTCTCATCGCCGCGGCATGGGATGGGGCCAGGTCTGGCTTCGCGGCAGATTGCCGGGTCATGCGTGCGGCGCCCGGCATCCGCGATGCGGAATCATACCACCGGCCAGCAGCCGCGCCCGCTCGTGTCCGCGCTGAAGGCCGGAACGTAAGCCTGTAAAATTGATCCTTTGCGCATTGACATCTCATGAAGCGAGCGGCGCTTTTCGTTCTTGTCCTGGTTGTCCTCGGCGGAGCCGGCTACTACTGGAAGTACTTGCGCGCGCCGTCGGCTGCGACGAAGGCGGCGGCGGCGCCGAAGCCCGCCGCGGGCCGCTTGCCGGTGAAGGCGGCAACCGTCGGCACCGGGACCGTCACCGAGGAGGTGCACGCGGTCGGCTCGCTGCTTGCGAACGAGTCGGTGACGATCCGGCCCGAGCGCGACGGCCGGATTGCCGGGATCCACTTTTCCGAGGGCCAGCTCGTGCGCAAGGGCGCAAAGCTCGTGTCGCTCGATGCGTCGGAAATCGAGGCGCAGCTCGGTGCAATCGACGCCGAGCTGAACCTCAATCGCAGCCGGTTGCAGCGCGCAGAGGAGCTGCACGCCAGGAAGTTCATCAGCGCGCAGGCGCTGGACGAAGCGCGAGAGAACCTCAACCAGTCGATCGCGCGCCGGGCCGAAGTCATGGCCCGTCTCGAGAAGACGGTGATCCTCGCGCCGTTCGAGGGCGTTGCGGGACTGCGCCAGGTCAGCCCGGGCGCGTACGTCAGGGCGGGCCAGGACATCGCGCGGCTGGAGGGCATCGGCACCCTCAAGGCCGATTTCCGCGTGCCCGAGGTGTACCTGTCACGGATTGCTGCCGGGCAGGAAGTGCAGCTTCGGGTCGATGCTTTTCCGGGCGAGACTTATCGCGGGGCGATCTATGCGATCGAGCCGGCGGTCGACGAGGCCACACGCACACTGCTGCTGCGCGCGCGCGTTCCCAACCCGGGGGTGCGGCTCAAGCCCGGGATGTTCGCGCGAGTGAACCTCGTGCTCGGCACGCGCCGCAACGCGCTGCTCGTTCCGGAGCAGGCGCTGGTGCCGCGCGGGCGCGACCACTTCGTCTTTCGCATCGTCGATGGCAAGGCGGTGATGACCAGGGTCGAGCCGGGGCTCAGGCGCGCGGGCGAGGTCGAGATCCTGACCGGCCTCGCCGCGGGCGAGACGATCGTCATCGACGGACAGCTCAAGCTGCAAGATGGAACACCAGTAATACTGTTTTCGGAGCAACGCGGTTCAAAAGCCCTGCCGGCTTCGCCGAAGGGATGAGGGATAATTGCTAAAGGATTCCGGTGCAGTCAAGGCGGATCGGATCGATCCGCTCCTTATTGAGGCGGACGAGCTGCTGGCAGTTTTCGTGAGTGTCGTTAGGTCCGTAAAGAAGTCGGCCCGGTCGCGGTGACTTTAGGAAGTTCCCTCATCCCTCATCCTTTCGATGTTTCTTCCTGAGATCTCGATCAAGCGCCCGGTCCTCGCCACGGTGATGAGCCTGCTCATCGTGCTCGTGGGCGTGATCGCGTTTCTGAAGCTCACCGTGCGCGAGTATCCGAAGATCGACTCGCCGGTGGTGTCGGTGCGCACGGTCTACAAGGGCGCGGGCCCGCAGGTGATCGAGTCGCAGGTCACCCAGCCGCTCGAGGACAGCATTTCCGGGATCGAGGGCATCAGGACGGTGAAGTCGGTGAGCCGCGAGGAGGTGAGCCAGATCACCGTCGAGTTCGTCTCCGACCGCGACCCGGATGCGGCGGCGAACGACGTGCGCGACCGCGTCTCGCGCGCGCGCGGCCAGCTTCCCGACGAGGTCGACGAGCCGATCATCGCCAAGGTCGAGGCCGACGCGCAGGCGATCATATGGCTGCGGCTGTTTTCCGACCGGCACAATCCGCTCGAGATCTCCGACTACGCCGACCGCTACGTCGCCGACCGGCTGAAGACGCTGCCGGGAGTCGCGACCGTCATCATCGGCGGCGAGCGGCGCTATGCGATGCGCATCTGGCTCGACCGCGAGCGGCTCGCCGCGTACCGGCTGACGCCGCAGGACGTCGAGGACGCGTTGCGGCGACAGAATATCGAAGTGCCCGCGGGCCGGATCGAGAGCAGCCAGCGCGAGTTCACGGTGCTGTCCGAATCGGACCTGAGAACGCCGGCGGCATTCAACCGGCTGATCGTGCGCGAGGTGAACGGCTACCCGGTGCGCCTGTCCGACGTCGGCCGCGCCGAGGTGGGGCCCCAGGACGAGCGCAACATCGTGCGCGTGAACCGCAACCCGGCGGTCGGCCTGGGCGTTGTCAAGCAGTCGACCGCCAATACGCTCGCGGTGGCGCAGGCGGTGAAGAGCGAGCTGCCGAAGGTCCGCGACGCGCTGCCGGAGGGCATGGACATCGGCGTGGCGTTCGATACCTCGGTCTTCATCGAGCAGTCGATCACCTCCGTCTACACGGTCATGGCGGAAGCGCTCGTCCTGGTGGTGCTGGTGATCTTCTTCTTCCTGCGCTCGGGACGGGCCACGCTGATCCCGTTCGTCACCATCCCGGTGTCGCTGATCGGCGCCTTCTTCCTGATCTGGCTGATGGGCTTCACCATCAACGTGCTGATGCTGCTGGGCATCGTGCTGGCGATCGGGCTGGTGGTGGACGACGCGATCGTGGTGCTGGAGAACATTCACCGCCATGTGGAGGAGGGGATGAAGCCGGTGACGGCCGCCTTCCGCGGCGCGCGCGAAATCTCTTTTGCGGTGGTGGCGATGACCGTGACGCTCGCCGCGGTGTTTGCGCCGCTCGCGTTCGCGACCGGGAATACCGGGCGGCTGTTCACGGAATTCGCGCTGACTGTCGTTTCCGCGGTCGCCGTCTCGGGCTTCGTCGCGCTGACGCTGACGCCGATGATGTGCTCGAAGCTGCTGCGCCGCGAGCCGCGGCACGGCCGGCTCTACAACGCGCTCGAAGGCTTCTTCAAGGCGTTGACCGGCGGATACCGGCGCACGCTCGCGGCCAGCCTGCGCCACCGCGTGCTGGTGATCGCCGTCTTTGCGCTGGTGACCGCCGGCGGGGTCGCGCTCTTCACGACGCTGAAATCCGAGCTCTCGCCGCTCGAGGACCGCGGCTACTTCATCGGCGTGATGGTGGCGCCGGAGGGGGCGACGCTCGAGTACACCGACGGGTACGCGAAGATCTGGGAGCAGATCTACAGCGAGGTCCCGGAAATCACCGATTACTTCGTGGCGGTCGCGCCGGGGCTGCAGCGGCCCAATCCGGTCAACTTCGCGCTCTCGTTCGTGCGATTGAAAGATTGGAACAAGCGCGACCGCAGCACCCAGGAGGTGACGGCGTCGCTGCAGCCGAAGATGTTCGCAACGATGCCCGGTGTGCTGGCGTTCCCGATCAACCCGCCCTCGCTTGGACAGAGCTTCCGCAACCCGCCGCTGCAGTTCGTGGTGCAGGGCAATTCCTACGAGGAGCTCGATCGGACGGTGAACGCGCTCATGGCAAGGGCGCGCACGTTCCCGGGCATCGCCAACGTGGATTCGGACCTCAAGCTCAACAAGCCCCAGCTCAAGGTCGAGATCGACCGCGACAAGGCCGCGGCGCTCGGGGTGCAGGTCGAGGCGATCGGGCGCACGCTGGAGACGCTGCTCGGCGGCCGGCAGGTGACGCGCTTCAAGCACGAGGGCAAGCAGTACGACGTCATCGTGAAGCTCGAGGACAAGGACCGCCGCCAGCCCGCCGACCTTACGTCGATCTACGTGCGCGGCAACGACGGGCACTTGAGCCAGCTCGCCAACCTGGTGCGCGTCGAGGAGACCGTCGCGCCCAAGGAGCTGAACCACTTCAACCGCCTGCGCGCGGTGATCATCCAGGCGAGTGTGGCGCCCGGCGCGCTCGGCGAAGCGCTCGACTTCATGGACAAGGCGGCCGGCGAAGTGCTCGGCCCCGGGCTCAGGACGGAGCTCGATGGGCAATCGCGCGAGTTCCGCGAATCGGGCCAGGAGCTGTGGGTCGTGTTCATGATGGCCCTGGTTTTCATCTACCTGGTGCTGGCGGCGCAGTTCGAGAGCTTCCGCAGCCCGCTCGTCATCATGCTGACCGTGCCGCTCGCCATCACCGGCGCGCTGCTGGCGATGAAGGTAAACGGCATCTCGCTCAACGTCTACAGCCAGATCGGGCTGGTGATGCTGATCGGGCTCATCACCAAGAACGGCATCCTGATCGTCGAGTTCACCAACCAGTTGCGCGACCGCGGCATGGAGCGGATCGAGGCGTTGGTCGAGGCCTCGACGCTGCGCCTGCGGCCGATACTGATGACCACCTTCGCCACCGTGCTGGGCGCGGTGCCGCTCGCCGTCGCGGCCGGGGCGGGGGCCGAGTCGCGCTCGGCGATCGGGTGGGTGGTGATCGGCGGCATGTCGCTCGGCACGTTGTTCACGCTCTACGTCATTCCCACCGCGTACACCTACATCGTGGGGCGGCGCGAGCTGATCGTCGAGGACCGCAGCCTGTCGGACTCGGCGTGATCAACGGTCGGTGGAATGCATGGATCATCGCTCCAAGGTATCGCCGAGCCGACAGGCTGTGTTGGGATATTTATTGGCCTGGAACCGTCATTCAGGTGCTTTGCATCCGGTGCATGCGTTTTACGTTGTAAGCAAGGCACACCAAGTCCCATTGCAATCCGCGGGGCAATGGGTGTGGCATCCCCGGCTTCGGGGCCCGCGCAGGCCCGGACCTTGGGCTCGCTCAGGAATCCGTTGTCGGCCACCAGTGCTTGCACCGTTCCCAGCTCGGGCGGCAGCGCACGCAAGCTCTCCAGCGCCGGGATGAGCTGCTGCTGGTCGTTGGCCGCTTGGGTCAGCCCGGGGGCCACGATGAGCCGGCGGTCCCTATCCCCCGCGAGCTGCGCGTTGTAGCAGGGCTCGAAGCCGCTGGCCTGGACCTTCATGATGCGCGAATCCGGGGCGATCGGCTACCGCCGGGTGCGAGAGAGAGCCGGGGGCTCATTCCAATCGTGAAGGAGCCGAAACCCCCACGCCACGCCGAAACCGGTCACGTCGGTGGCCACCGCGCCGAGCCCGCCTTTGCAGCTCGACCCCGACAGGTCCATGTGGATCCACGGCGCATCGCCCACGAAGCGCTTGAGAAACCGCGCCGCGAGAATGTGGTCGGCCTGCCCCTCCATGCCGCACTGCTTGACGTCGGCGACCTGGCTCTCCAGACCGGGATCGTAGTCCTCGTCGAGCGGAAACGCACAAACGCGCTCTCCTGAAACGTTGCCCGCGGCGATCGCCTGCCGCGCGAGATCCTCGCTCGTCACGAAGATGCCGCTGTACCGGTCACCCAGTGCGACGTGCATGCTGCCGGTGAGCGTCGCAAAATCGACGACGAGGTCGGGCTTGGCGCGTGCGGCGAGCGTCAGCGCATCCGCCAGCACCATGCGCCCCTCCGCGTCGGTGTGGACAATTTCGATCGTGGTGCCGTTCAGCGCCTTGACGACATCATTCTGCTTGTAAGCGCGCGGGCTCAGGTGATTCTGGGCGAGCGCCATCCAGCAGTCGATATTGACCGCGAGCTTCGCTTTTGTCGCCGCCGCCAGGATGCCGAGCGCGACCGCCGAGCCGTTCATGTCCTCGTGCATACCGTGCATGTGGCGCGCGGTTTTCAGATTGTGCCCGCCCGTGTCGAAGCAGATACCCTTGCCGACGAGCGCCACGGTCTTCTTCGCCCCGCGCGGCCGGTAACGCAGATGCACGACCGCCGCGTCGTCCACGCTGCTGCCCTGGGCCACGGCGACGAACGCGCCGGCGCCCATGCGGCGCAGCCGCTTCAAGTCGTACTCGGTGCGCTGCCACCGGTACTCGCGCGCGAGCTGCGCCACCCGCTTTCGGTACGTGCCCGGTGTGAGTTCGTTGGGCGGTAACACAGTGAGCTCCCGGCACAGCGTGTTGCCCTGTGCCTGCGCGGCAAGCGCGGCGAAGCCGTCGTCGGCCCGATGGCCGTGCAGGCGGATGGTCTGCAGCGGCTTTGCGTCCGGTTTTTTCTTGCGCACGGGCAGCGCGACCCCGTTCACCCAGGCGCCATATACCGCCAGCGCCGCGGTGCTGCGGCGCGCCGTCTCGTCGCCGAACACGGCAATGTCGATCACCCGTGGGCCTTCCGCGAGCAGCAGCTGCAGCGCCTTGCGCACCATAGTATGCTGCTCGAACGGGGTCTTGCTCCGGTCCAGCATCACCGCCGCGACGAGCGCGCCGTGCGGCAAGTCCACGCCGAGCGGTCCTTTGGCAAGCGCGTCGGGCTTCTTGCCGCGCCGGTTCAGCGCTGCGACGAGCGAGTCGCGCAGGGGGCCGCGCGGTAGCGCATCCAGCGCGCCGGCCTTGGGCAGGGCGAGCAGCAAGTGGGTCGCCCGTTTGACATCAGCAGCGGAGAGCGCCGGGGCTTCCTGTTCCAGCTTTGCCAACATCGATCACCCGATCATACAATTACCGCACAAGAGCGCACGATTATAACCAACCGCGGCGCGCACGATATAGCGATATAGAGGTGGGACATGCGGCCACTGTGCCTCGTCATGCTGTGCCTGGTCCTGAGCCTGCCGCTGCGGGCGGAAGAGCTCGTCACCCTGCCTACGCGTGACGGCGTCACCCAATCCTACCTGCTCACCGCGCCCGCGGGCGGCGCACCGCGCGCGATCGCCGTGCTCTTTGCCGGTGGCGGCGGCAACATCCGCTTGCGCCGCGAGGATGGCGCGGCGCGCGTCAGCTCCAGCAATTTTCTGGTGCGCTCGCGCCACGAATTCGCTCGGTGGGGAACGGTCGCCGCAGTGGTGGATGCGCCCTCCGACCGGCAGTCGGGAATGAACGACGACTTCCGTGCGAGCGCGAATCACCTCGCTGACGTGCGGTTGATCATAGCCGACCTCGAGCGCCGCTTTCCGAAGACGCCGGTATTCCTCGTGGGCACGAGCCGCGGCACGGTTTCCGCGGCCCATGTCGGCCGCGAGATGGGAAGCGGCGTCGCCGGCGTTGTGCTGACCGCGGCCGTCTACCTCGCGTCCGGACCGCGCCCGCGCCAACTTCCGTTGGGGCTCAGCCGCTTCGATTTCGCGAGCATCAAGGCCCCCGTGCTGCTCGTGCATCACCGCAAGGACGGATGCGGCGTCACCCCGTACGACTCCGCGCGCCGGCTCGCCGACCGCTACCCGCTGATTTCGGTGTCGGGCGGCTCGCCGCCCGGGTCGCGTCCGTGCGACGCACTGAGCGAGCATGGTTTTCTCGGCCGGGAAAGCGCGACCGTCGAGGAGATCGTCAACTGGATGCTGCGTAAGCCCCACCGTTCCGAAATCGACTAAAATCGGAATCACATTCGATTCGATTCTGGACGATTTCGCACCGCGTCATCCCATGCGCCAGTATCTCGAACTCATGCGCCGGGTGCTCGAGCACGGCGAGCGCAAGCAGGACCGCACCGGGACCGGCACGCTGTCGGTTTTTGGCGCGCAGTCGCGCTTCGATCTGTCCCGATCGTTCCCGCTGCTCACGACCAAGAGAGTCCATCTGAAATCGATCACCCACGAGCTGCTGTGGTTCCTGAAGGGCGAGACCAACACGAAATACCTCAAGGAGAACGGCGTCACGATCTGGGACGAGTGGGCTGACGACAATGGCGACCTCGGTCCAGTCTACGGTTGCCAGTGGCGCTCGTGGCCCGCGGCCGACGGCCGGCACATCGACCAGATCTCGCAGGTCATCGAGCAGATCCGCAAGACTCCCGATTCGCGCCGCCTCATCGTCTCCGCATGGAATGTGGGCGACCTCGACAAGATGGCGCTGATGCCGTGCCACGCGTTTTTCCAGTTCTACGTGGCGAACGGCCGGCTCTCGTGCCAGCTCTACCAGCGCAGCGCCGACTTCTTCCTCGGCGTGCCGTTCAACATCGCCTCCTATTCCCTGCTCACCCTGATGGTGGCGCAGGTGACCGGGCTCAAGCCCGGCGAGTTCGTGCACACCTTCGGCGACACCCACCTGTACCTCAACCACCTCGATCAGGCGCGCGAGCAGTTGAGCCGTGAGCCGCGCGCGCTGCCGACGATGAAGTTGAATCCCGCGGTCAAGAGCATTTTCGAGTTCAAGTACGAAGACTTCACGCTGGAAGGCTACGATCCGCACCCCGCGATCAAGGCGCCGATCGCCGTGTAAACAGCAAGAAGTGACGATAAAAAGTGACGAGGAACGAGTGACGGACGCCACCGCAGCGCCGCGCGCGGCGCCGCACCAATCAGCAATCACTGATCACCAATCACGGATTTCCATCATCGTGGCGATGGCGAAGAACCGCGTCATCGGCGCCGCCGGCCGCATCCCCTGGCGCCTGCCCAACGAGCTGCAGCTCTTCAAGCGCCTCACCATGGGCCACCACATCGTCATGGGCCGCAAGACGTTTGACTCGATCGGGCGGCTGCTGCCCGGGCGCACCACCGTGATCGTGACGCGACGGCCTGGTTTCCGCGCGCCCGGCGCGATCGTTGCCAACTCGCTCGAGGCAGCAATCGGCGCTTGCGGCGGTGACGACGAGATCTTCGTCGTCGGCGGCGCCGAGCTCTACCGCGCCGCGCTGCCGCTCACAGCGCGCATCTACCTCACCACGGTCGAAGCGGAGCCCGAAGGCGACACGTTCATGCCCGAGCTCGTGCCGGCCGAATGGCGCGAGACGTCCGCGGAAACCTTCCGCGCCGATGATCGGCATCCCCATGATTACCGGTTCACCATTTTGCAGCGGCGCCCGCATTAGGGCCGCTGCGGTCCTGTTGGCGAGCGCGTTGACGCTGGGTGCGGCGATCGCGCAGGACAGGCTCCATGTCGAAGACCTGAAAGTGCGCGCCGGCGCCGGCGACAAGGCCGCGACCCGCACGCTCGCCGAAGCCTACTACCTCGGCCGCGGCGGCGTGCGTCAGAACTTCGTGGAGGCAGCGCGCTGGTATCTCAGGCTCGCACGTCAGGGCGACGCACGCGCGCAGACCAGCATCGGCCTGATGTACGCCCACGGCTACGGTGTCAAGCAGGATCTGAACGAAGCCCGCCGCTGGTGGAGCTTCGCCGCCGCGCAAGGCGATCCCGGGGCGCAGTACAACCTGGGCGTGATTTATTCTCAGGGGGACGCCGCCGTGCGCGACGATCCGCAGGCCCTTGCCTGGTACGAAAAAGCCGCCGCGCACGGCCACGTGCAGGCGCAGATGAACCTCGGCATGCTGTACCACGAGGGCCGCGGCACGGAGAAGGATCCGGTGCGCGCCTATTTCTGGGTCCGGATCGCGGCGCTCAATGGCGATGCGGTTGCAGCGGAGTCGCTGAAGACCGTGAGCTCCGGCATGAGCGCGTCACAGATAGCGGAAGCCGAGGCCGAGGCGCAACAATGGATAGCGAACTCGAGGAAAAGCCCCTAGCCTGTGAAACATGCGGGCTAGGATCTTGTCGGACTTGGCCCCGACAAACTCCTAATGCAAGCCGGTCCTGCTTTTAGCAGCCTGTCGAACTGCTAAGTCCGACAGGCTGCTAGCAGGACCGAACCCGCGCACGCGAATCACCGGCTACTGTGCGATCTCCGGGATGTGCAGTCGGTCGCGGCTCCCCAGCCGTCGGCTTCCCTTTCCGGAACGTCTTGCCGGGTCGAGGCGGGCTTGCCGGCGCGGCCGCGCACCAAAGAAAAAGGGCGGATCGGAGCAACCCGCCCTTGAATCGGAACCACGCGCCTAGAACACGCGCACTTCTGGCAGCGGAAATCCGTTGAAATTGCTCGCGTACGCCGTCGTGTAGGCGCCCGCATTGGCGATATAGATGAAGTCATCCTCCTGCATGTCCTCGGGGAACGGTTCATCGCGCATGCACACGTCGACCGAGTCGCAGGTCGGGCCAGCGACGCACCAGGGTATGGGCTTGCCCGTGCGGTCGGTCGCGATATCGTAGCGCAGGCCCTCGGTGGTCTCGATCACGCCGCCGAAGACGCCGGCGTCCCAGTACATCCAGCGTTTCCCGCCGCGGGTGGCGGTGCCGACCACGCGGCACACAAAATAGCCCGCGTCGGAGACCAGAAAACGCCCCGGTTCGGCCATGATGCGCACGCTCTGCGGAATGTCGCGAATCGCGTGGCTCACCACCTCGGCGATCTTCTCGATCGCGGGAATCGGCTTCACGTGACGCACCGGGTAGCCGCCGCCGATGTTTAGCAGGCGCGGCGTCAGGCCGGCGAGCCGCATCTTCTTGAACACGCGTTTCGCGTTCTGGATGCCAACGCGCCAGTTCTCGGGGTTGCGGCACTGCGAGCCGACATGGAAGGTCACGCCCGCCAAGTCCGCGCCCAGCTCGACCGCCTCGGCGATGATGCCGTCGACCTCGGTGCTCTTGATGCCGAACTTGCCCGACAGCGGCCAGTCGCTGCCGATATTGGGCGCCTCGATGCGCACGTAGAGCTTGGCATCGGGCGTGACGCTGTGAATCTTTCTCAGCTCCTCGACGCTGTCGAGCGCGTACCACTCCACGCCCTTGGCGGCCGCGTACTCGAGGTAGGCGCGCGACTTCATCGGGTTGCTGTAGTAGATCTCCGCTGCCGGCACCTTAAGGCCGAGCAGGATGTCGAGCTCGGCGATCGAGGCGATCTCGAAGCCCACGCCTTCCTCGATCAGCGCCTTCAGCACCCGCGGATCGGGGTTCGCCTTGACCGCGTAATGGGCATGCACGCGGGGCATGGCGGCCTTGAAGCGTTGGGCTTTGGCGCGGACGATGCTGGTGTCGACCAGCAGGAAGGGCTTGCTGTAGCCCCGTTTGAGAGCGTCCCGGACGTGGCTGAAGTCCAGGCGTATTTCGGGATGGGTATCGAAGAGGTGCTGCTCGTTTTCGAACGCGAGTTGCAGTTTCTTAACGGCGACAGAGCGCACAGCCATCAAAGTCTCCTATCTGACCTAGGTTTCCGGGATCAGGAAAGCAACCACATCCACTACACACCATTGCCTCACGGTCTTCATGAGG
>Ga0326597_10006622_pt1 | contig 15854 bp, 10 predicted proteins | sample RVTome_12_FD_203789 | JGI IMG/M metagenome (GOLD analysis project Ga0326597, IMG submission 203789) | Soil microbial communities from uranium-contaminated site in the Upper Colorado River Basin, Wyoming, United States - RVT100D185 | ecosystem: Environmental > Terrestrial > Soil > Contaminated >...
CCGGGCCCCCAGCCAGTACGAAGAAGGGATCCGGCGCGGCGGGCGACTCCAGGGCCGGCAGGACGGCCACGAACACGGGGATCGTCCGCCCCGCCTCCGCCGAGCGATCCTCCCTGACGGGGTAGGTACCGCAGCGGACCTCACCTTGAACGCCAGGGAGGGAACACTGCTCGAACGTGATCCCCTGCGCCTGGACTTGCCGGGTCGCCGCGCCGTGCCACGCCGCCGCGGCGAGCAGCGTCAGGGCACCCGGGCCATGGTGTGAGATCATGGTGACCCTCCAGCCGGGCATATCCCGCTCCGGGTGAGTATGAACCTGCCTCCGAAAGGACTCGACACCGGTCCGTCAGCGTCAAGGACGCAGGGGACCATCGGCAACGTCACCTGGCGAAGTCGGCGAGCTTCCGCAGGCGGATATCGGGGTTGCTGTCGAAGGCATACTGCAACCAGCCGAGGTGGCCGGCGCCGTAGAAGAAGGTTGGCAGGGAACAGCGCGTTGGTCCGAGCACAGGTGCCCCCTCGCGCTCTTGCTGAGGGCGACGTGGTGGGAAAGGCCCCCACGATGCCATCCCCCCTCACCGCGCTTCCCCGTCGTCGCGGTGCCAGGTGTCCAGCCGCATCCGCCATTGCGCGTCGCTTCCGCGCACCCATTCCACGACATAGCGGCCCGCGGCGCTCGTGGGCTCGGCACCGTCCCGCTGGCTGGTCGAAAACCATCGTCCGAGTTCCACGATGCGGGTGGCGTCGCCGTACATCCGCTCCGGGCGCAGCCGATGCTCCAGGGCGCGCAGGCGCGGCCCGAGCGTCCAGTATCGCTCGATCGCCATAGCACCCGTGATCACCTTGCCGCCCGGCATTACCAGCACGGCGTCGTCGGTATAGAATGACCGCACGCGGGCGGGGTCCCGCGCCAGGTAGGTCGCCGAGAACGCGCGACTGCGGGCCGCGATCTCGCGCAGCACCGCCGGAGCGACCCCGTTGTGTTCCACGGTGGTCCGCAGCACGTGCTCCTCTTCCTCGTCCCAGAGCGCGAGCGCCGGCTGAGCCGGGCGCACACGATAGAGCCACGAGAGACCTTGCGCGCCGGCGTAGTCATCCGGCAGGGCGTACACACTGTCGGCGAGGGCGTGGTCCAGGGCCACGAAGCGTGCACCGTCCGCGGCAAGCGAATCGAGCAGCGCGCCCAACCAGTCCGCGTTGAGGAGGTTGGCGTGGAGGAGCAACACGTGCCGCACGTCGCGGCCGAATCGGGCCTGCGCGATGGTGCGAGCATGGTGCGTCGCTCGCCGCACATGACCCACATAGGCGATTCCGAGCGCACGCATCGCCGCCGAGTCACCTTGCGCCGCCGCCGTCCGGTATTGTGCCGCGAGCACCCACTCGGAGTTGTCCACGGTGACCGGTGCACGCCGGTAGCCCATGCGCCGCACGGCTTCGGCCATCGCGTCACGAAGCTGCGCCGGGCGGCCAGCTTGCAACATGGGGTAGCGGAAATACACCGGGGCAGTGAGATCACGGAGGAATGCGTGGCAGCGCTCCACGTCGCGCAGCCACACATCGGGATCCGTGTCATTGAGGCCACGGTGCGCCGCCGTATGGTTTCCCAGGCCGTGGCCCGCATCGAGCCAGGCACGTACGACGCGGACATCGCGTGCCGCGTCGCACACGACAAACCCCACGGCGGGGACCGTCCGCGTCGCCAGCGCATCCAGCATCCGGCCATTGGCAGCCATCAGCGAGGCGTGGCCTGGTGTGGGTCCGCTCCATGGGAGGTCGTCCACGGTCACGGCGAGATCGAAGGTCTGGGCGTCCTGTGCAGTGGCGACACCGATTCCCCAGCCCAGCCACAAGCCTGCAAGGGCAGCCCAGGTGGTGGCTCTATGCCGGTTCATGGAGGAGGCTCGGCGCCCGCGGCGACCATGCCTACCATGGATTGACCGAGTGGCGCGCGGAATCGGTTTCAGCGAAGACGAGCTCATGGCCATCGGGGTCCTGCACGATAACCATGTCCATCCAATCCGTCTCGATTATGTCGCCTGGCAAACCGCCGTTTGCGAGGACGAGGGCCCGATAGGCGTGAACATCACGTACGCGAAAGTAGAGCCGCTGATGTCCAACCCAGGCGGTCTGTTGCCCGGTCAGTGGATTGTGAAGGCCAAATTTCAAACTGCCAGCGGCCATGTCCGCGTAATACGGCCTTCCCTCAAGAAGGGTGTAGCCTAAGAACTCGAATCCGAGCGTCTTTTCAAAGTAAGGGGCGCTGGCCTCGACGTCCGATACGTAAAGGACGGGCTTCACCTGGCCCACAAAGGGACTTGAGTCAGACGCGGGTGGCGTAGCTGGGCGCGAGCAGCCGGCCGCTATGACCATGGCAACCGCCACGCGATGTGGCGAACGGCTACGTCTCATGCTTGAACCCCTGTTCTCCTACGTTTCGCCTCGCCTCGCCACGGCGCGCCGGGCCGGAGCAATGGACTACCTCGATTCCTGGTGAGTGCGAACCTGCTCGCTAGAAAGAACTCGACACCGGTCCGTCGGCGTCAAGTTGCAGGGACCAAACGGTCGGCGCGCGGGACGAAGACATCGGTGCCGTGGACAAGCCCACCCTTGACGCTCGTGCCCGGAGGAAGGCCGGTCCGACGTAGCAGGTGGTGCATGCTTCACAGTCGGCAACGTCACCTGGCGAAGTCGGCGAGCATACGCGGGCGATAGGCGGGGCTACTGCGGAAGGCATCCTGCAGCCAGCCGAGGTGCCCAGCGCCGAAGATGACCAGCACGCGCTCGTCCGGAGAGCCGACGAGCTGCACGACGTTGCTGAAGAATCACATGTTGCGCCGGAACCACTCGGCTGGCGCACGACGCTGCCCGTCGCGCTCGAAGCCCCTGTTCGCACCGGATTGACGCGCTGGGCTGAGGACGGACGACCGGGGGCTCCTCGAGCCGCATGGACGTCAGGGCCGCCGATTCCCCCTGTACCGTGTCGTGAAACCGTATTCGGGAGGTGTCATGGGTCAGTCCTCGTTCATCACCGGAGCGCTGCTGCTCGGTACGGTACCCGTGCCCGGCGTCGCGCAACAACAAGCGGTCGAATGGAACGCGGGAGTCACCGCTCCTCGCCGAGCTTGCGAGGGATGTCGCCGATTCGGTCGAAGGTGCTGCGGAGTCCTTCTGGGACACCCTGGCACTGCACGCCGCGACGTTGCTACCTGGATCCGGCGGGCGGTTGTCCGCGGGAGCCGTCGATCGGCCTGAGGGCCGACAGGGCGGCCTCCCGAGCCGCACGGGCTTCGAGCGTGGCCGCGGCAGCACGATAGTCTGGTACGGCCCTGGCGCCGGCGATGTCGTAGCGGCCGGCCAAGTCGAGCAGCACGCCGGTGAGGATCGCGTCGTTGGCGACGGTGCGACCGGCGAGCCAGGCAACCCGCCGCACGTCGTCGTCGTTCAGGCTCGCCAGATGGAGTAGCTCGCGGAAGTAGGCACCGGCGGCATGGTCGCCCTGCATTCCGGCTGCCTCGGCGAGGACCGTATCCACTCCGCCACGGGTCAACAGGGACGGCACCCTCCAAGCGGCTGCGAATCCCGTATGCTGGTCCAGCTCAGCCAGAAACCGGCCGAACCACGCGGTCGCCGTTTCGGCGTCGACCGGTCGCCTGGACTGTCCGGACCGGTAGCTGATGCGACCACCCAGTGTCGGCTCGATCACGAGGCCGATGGGCCCACGCCTGGACCGAACGTCCACGACCACCGATCCGCCGGGCTCGATCGCCGCAATCGCGAAACCGTCCGTGGCTAGTGCTGCAGGGCCGACGGCGCGGAACCGCACCTCGCAGTCGACGCCCGACCAGGCGACCTCCCAAACGGCTACGCCGTCCGCCCGGACAAACTGCCGGTTGACGTGCCGTCCGCCGTCGTGGACACAGCCCGTCGCTGCTGCTGACCGGGGTGCACCGTTCGCGTTGGCCGCGACCGTCGCCGGGTTCCACTGGGTCGGTGCCGGTGCCGGCCTCACGGCCACAACCGGGAGGACCGCGAACGCGACGGCGGCGACCGCGAAGCGGCCAGGACCGCGGCGCGAACCAGGGCGTGGACGACCGGGGTGCAGGATGGCCCGCGCGCGGTCGGCGAGCGGCAGTACTCCGAGCGCCACAGCCGTCCGCAGGCGTCCCTGGCCCGAAGTGACTGCCCGCGCGATGCGCACCAGCTCGCGCACGTAAAGCGACGGACGCACGTCATGCGCGAGGACGACGTCGTCGCACGCGTGCTCCGCCTCCGTGTCGAGCCGGCGAACCGCCAGCCATACGAGCGGATCAAACCAGAAGAGGGCAAGCGCGAGGTGCGCGAGGGGCCGCCACGCGGCGTCGAGCCGACGCACGTGCGCGAGCTCGTGCAGCAGGACGATACGGCGGCGGTCCGCGCTCCACGTGCCGGCGTCGGGAGGCAACGCGATGGCCGGTCGCATCACCCCCCAGGTGACCGGGACCGGAAGCGCATCGGCTCGGAGCAACCGGACCGGTCGGCGGATGCCCATGCGGCGTGAGAGGGTGCGGGCCTCGGTTTCCCACGCCGGATGCGTGAAGCGTGTGCTGCTCCGGCTCAGCCGCGCGACTCGCGCCCACGCGACACCATACGGTGTCAGCACCACCAGGAGGCCCAGGACCCAAACCGCTACCAGGAGCGCCCCCCCCCATGGGGGCCAATGACCCGATTCGAGTCTGGATGGCGCTGCATCGATCGGGGTCCCGCCAGCCTGCCCTTGCTGGATACTCGCCCACGCATTCCCCCTCGTGCGCATCGTCCCGGATGGATCGCCGTCGCCGGTCACGGGACGGACCTGGCTGAGGATCCCCGTCCACCGGGGCAGCACGTCCAGCGTCCAGGGCAGACCCGCGGCCAGCGGTAGCACGACGAGCTGCGCTGCCAGCGCCAGCAGCCACACGCGGTGCCGCGCCGCGGCCTCGGCAGAGCGCAGTGTGTATGCGGCTCCGGCCGCGACGAGCAGCACGGCCCCACCCCGCACCGCGGCGCCGGCAATAACGGCCCCGAGTGTCACCGGCCGTCCCGCCCGGCATCGTCCGCCAATCGGGCGATGCGATCCAGCTCATCCGCGCTCGGCTTCTTGCCGTGCAACGCAAGCAGCGCCGCCGCGGCACGACTTACCGAGCCATCGAAGAACGTATGGACCACCTTCAGCAGCGCGGACGCCCGCGCCACCTCCAACGGGACCGTTGGGTAATAGACGTGGCGAGGACCTTCGTACTCGTGCTCGACGTGTCCTTTCTCCTCCAGGATCTCCAGCAGCTTACGCACCGCGGAGTAGCCTGGTGGATCAGGAAGATCTCTCTGCACCACGGCGGCGGCGGCTCGGCCGCGCCGATAGAGGATATCCATGATCTGCGCCTCGCGGCGCGTCAGATCCTTGGACGAGCGTCGCGGCATCTGCCGTCCTACGGCCGGCGGGCGCTGACGGATCCGTCCCCCGTCCGAAACACGAGCATGACGTCGCCCGTTTCCGCCTCGCGTCGCACATCGAAGACAAGCCCGCGCTCCCGAAACAGGTCCCAGGCCACGAAGCCCCCCTCGGGCGAGGCCGCCGCCGGATAGCCCCCGAGCAGCGGCGTGAGCATCGGGTCGTCCCGGACAAGGGTGCCCGCGAGTCGCCCCTCCGCCGCGTCCCGCCAGACGAAAGACATGACCGCGGTCCCGCTACGGAATTGCAACCGCGCCGTCGTCTCGATCGACGAGCCGAGCGGGATCGACCCCAGGAGATCGAACCCGCTCAGCGGACCGTAGCGGTCGACCAGTCCCTTCCACTCGCTCAAGTAGCCGTCGATGTGCTGCACCCCTTCCTCCGTGAGCGCCACCTCGTACGCGGCGCCCGCGTCGGCGCTCAGTCCCGTCAGCAGCCGGTGCGTCTTCTCGTTGGCGCGCTCGATGGACACGGACGGCTCCGTGCGGCCGTCCCGCAGCAGACTCACGGCCCGCTGGCCGTCCGGCGTGATCCAGACATACGTACCGTCGTCCACAAACCTGACGCGTCCACCACCGTCCAGCGCGAAGTCCCCCCGCAACGCACTTCGCTCACCCGCGTCCAGCGCCCGCGCGGGCGGCGGCATGGCCTCGGCCTCCATCCCTCGCGCCAAACGCTCTAGGTCGCGCTGCACCGAATGGCGGCGCCACTGTCCTCCGCCGTCCCGGGCGTTGGTGAGGACGATGATCAGCATCTCCTCGTTGGGATATCGCAGCATCACACCGTTGTAGCCACCTTGCCAGTCGCCGCCGTGCTCGATGACGGTTCGCCCGTCCTCCCCCTGGCTAACGAAGAGCCCGTACGCGTAGTGTGTGCGTCCATCGGATCCCAGCGCCACGTGAGGCGCCATGGAGCGTTCCACCGACGCGGGCGAAAGGACGCGGCCGCCGCGCAACGCCAGATCCCAGCGGTAGAGATCCGCCACGGTGGAAACGATGTCACCCGCGCCATACACTCGCCAGTTCCGCGGCCAGGTCGCCGGCGAGCCACCGTCCGTCCACCCCCTGTACGCGTGGGCCACGTCCGACTCCGGCAGCCGCGGCCAGTGCCAGAAGCCGGTATGCTGCATGCCGGCCGGCACGAACAGCTCGTCCATGAGAAACTGCTCATAAGGCGCCGGTCACCTGTTCAATGATAGCGGCGAGCAGGTTGTACCCGGCGTTTGCGTATCGCCAGCGTTCACCCGGGGGACCCGCCACGGGCTGTTCCATGATATGTCGCAGCAGCTCCCTGCGGCTCGACGCCTCGAAGTCATCGACCACATCCCCCGGACGGAGGCCCGCGGTGTGCGTCAGGAGCTGATGGATGGTAATCGCCGCCTTGTCCGGCGGGACGTCCGGCAGGTATCGGGCGATCGAATCGCCCAGGGCTACCCGGCCGAGCTCGGCGAGCCGGAGGATCGCCGCCGCGACGAATTGCTTGGACATCGACGCGATCCCGCTTCGCGTTTCGGCCGTCATCGCGCGCCGGGCCGCACGGTCGGCCACGCCGTACGCCTTGTGCAACACCAGCTCGCCATCCCGCTCGACCAGGACCTGGCCGTCGAAGCCGAACGGCGCCGCCTGCGTCAAGAACCGGTCCATGCGCCGCCCCACCTCGCCCCGGACGGTCTCCGGCACTCCGATGACCGGCGGCTGCTGGCCGCGCACGGGCGCAATGCTGAGGATGCCGCACGCCACTACTGCCCACAAGCTACGCATCGTGCCCTCGTCTCCCGAACGTGGTTCAAGCTTGCATGCGAACATATTCGCATAGTGCGATATTATTCGCAGGGGCCTACCCTGTCAAGTCGGTGGGCAGCTCAGTGGCTCACACCCAGGCGGCGGAGCCATTCCCGGGACGGCGGGAACTCCGGCTCGATCGCCAGCGCGCGCCGGAACGCCGCGATCGCGTCGTCCCGGCGGCCGGCCTGGACGTACGCTTCGCCGAGACTGTCCCATCCATTGACGTAGCCAGGGTGAACCCGGACGTTGAGTTCGAACACGGCCACCGCCTGAGCCTGCCGGCCCTCGCGCTGCAGCCGGTACCCCAGCGCGTTGAGATCCACCGAGGCGTCCCGATACCGGTTGACGGGCCGGGCATCGTATTCGCGCACGATCTCGGCGGCGCCGGTTGTGTCGCCGGAAGCCAGGGCCGTCCGCACGTCCTCCGCGAGCCGGCCAGGCTCGTAGCCGAGGATCACCTCGAGCGTGGGGTCGCGGTTGGCGGCATAGTCATCGAACGTGGGCACCGCCGCCAGGCGCGGCGTCGCCTGCCGCCGCGCGTCAGCGGGGAAGCGTCCCATCTGGTAGTAGTCCGGCGAGACCATGACCACGATACCGCTGTTTGGCAGGTTGACGAATTCATGCCCCGCGTAGCCGTTGTAGAACGCGGAGGACGGCTCGCCGGCCAGGATCGCTGAGCTGAACATCTCCATCCACCCGATCATCATCTGGCCGGCGGAAAACGTGCGGCGCCCGATCACGAGGAAGAGCTTTCCCGGCTCATCAACCTCGCGCGTCCGCACGATCTCGCGGATCACCGCCGGGACCAGTCCACCCTCGCCGCCGGTGTTGTTGCGAATGTCGATGACGGTGCGGGCAGGACGGCGTTCCCGCGCGAAGAGCATGGCCGTGCGGAACGTGTCGAGGGCCGTGGGTCCGTTCACCCGGTTCTGAACCTGGTCCCACTTGACGTAGAGCACGTCCTGCTCGGGCAGGTACTCCCACCAGTAGAGATCTTCGAACCGGCGCTGGTAGAGCGGTACGGGCGCGGCGGCCGCATCGCGCGCGTCCACCCAGTCCAAGGTGAAGCGCGGAAGGAACGGCAGGCCGAACGCGCTTCCGGGAGGCTGGGGCAGCACCGCAACACGGTGAGTCCGTGTGCCATTCTGGGCGTGTACGGTCAGCTCCGCGTCGTCGAGGTCGCGCGCCATCCCCAACGCGTGAAGTACCTCGACCCGGTTCAAGAGATTGGGGGCAACCGCCGCGATCCAGTTGTCGTTGTCCCGGGAGATGAGCGGGGTGACCCGAGCGAGGACTTCGGCCGCCGGAACGCCGCCGATCTCGACCACGCGGCCGCCGACCAGGTCGGCGTACGCCCGGTCCGCGGCCTCGACGTAGATCTCGCCCTCGTACACACCCAGGCGGTACGGCAATACGTGAAAGTCCACGCCAGGCGCGAAGTAGAGTGGCAGGCTCGTGTGGCCGTCGCCCACCAGCGCCAGGAGCCGCGCGAACGCCACCACGATCTGGTGCGCGGCGAGGCGCGGGATGGAATCATCCAGCGCGGCGACCACGCTGTCGAAGCGCGCCTCGGGTGTACGCCAGTAGGGCTCGGGGTGGACGCGCTCGAGTCCCTGCACCAGGGCGCGGAGGTCCGCGCGCCACCCGCCTACCTGTGACGCCGGTATGGGCTGCGTCGAGTACTGGCGCGGCAACGCCCGCGGATCGCCCTGGCCGTGCTGGGCGGCGGCCGTCGAGGCTGAGAGGAGGATCAGGACGACCGCCGGGGTCATCCGGCGCGCGCAGGTGCGAACGGTGGAGGCCTGAAGCATGAAGCCGACTCCGTGAGAGGGTCGAGATCTGGTACCGCGCAACACGCTAGGAACGCTCGCTGGCGCCCTCGGCGTTGACACCAGGTCGCCTGGCGAGCCGGCGACTGGCGTCCTTCAGGTGATTCATGGCGATCCTACTGCTCTCGCAACACACGGGCAGGGTCGGTTCGCGCCGCGCGCGTGGCCGGTGCCAACGCGGCCGCCACCGCCACCGCCAGCATGGTCACCGTCACCGTCGCGTAGACCAATGGATCGAATGCCGCGACTTGGAACAGCAGTGATCCGATGAGCCGGCTGCCGGCCAGCGCGCCCACTAGGCCGATTGCGCTCCCCACGCCGGCGAGGCCGACGCCGTAACCGACCACGAGCCTGAGCACGCTCGCGGGCGAGGCGCCGACCGCCACACGGACGCCCAGCTCCTGACGACGGCGCGCCACGACGAGCGAGAGCACACCGAAGATGCCGAGGGCCGCGAGCAGCACCGCTGAGACCCCGAAGAGGACGACGAGGACACCGAGCGCGCGCCGAGACCCCAGCGCGTCGGAGACCACGTCATCGAGCGGACGGAGCTCCGCGATCGCGATGCCGGGCTGGAGCGCGCCCACCGTGCGCCGCAGCATTTCGGCCGCGGCGGCGCCGGCCCCGGGCCGGTGCTTCATGGCTACGCTCAACCCCATCGGTCCCGCTTGGCGCATCGGCACATACACCTGAAAGCGCGACGGGCTCTCGAGCTCGTAGTGACGGGTGTTTGTAGCCACTCCCACGACCGTCAGCCATTCGACCTCGACGGGATGACCCTGCTCGACCGCGTTGAACGTCACGCGCTTGCCCGTAGGGTCCTCCCCCGGCCAGAAGCGCTCGGCCATGGTCTCGTCGATGACGGCGACGCGCAGGGCGCCGTCCCGGTCGCCCGACTCCAACGCGCGCCCCCGAAGCAGCGGTATCCCCAGCGTCTCGAAGTAGTCCGGGGAGACCACATTGTAGAGCACCGAGGCCATGTCGTTGTGATCCAGGGATGTCCCTTCCGGCGCGATCACGCGTTCCCACGAGCGGGGTACGAGGGGAACCAGCAACGTCGCGCCTGCTGAGACGATTTCGGGCGACGCCTCCAGGTCGGCCAACAGCGTCTCGTAGAACACGTGGCGTTCGTCCGCGCCATCGAACGTCCCCTGCTGCGGCTGGAGCCGGCCGGTAATGACATTCTCCGAAACAAACCCCTTGTCCACGCCCGCCAGACTCTGAAGGCTGCGAGTGAGGAGCCCGGCACCGACCAGCAGGATCAGCGACAGGGCTACCTGCGTCACAACCAGCGCGTCGCGCAGCCGGCGCGCCTCACGCCCGGCGGCGCCACCGGCCGTTCGAGCGCCTCCATGCAGATTGCCGGGCTCCCCGCGGAGCCCCAGGCGAAGGGCTGGAACGAGCCCGAACAGCGCGGCGCTCAGAATTGTGATCGCCAGCGCGAACCCGAGAACCGGGACGCTCAACGACACGCGTGGCGCCAAGAGCGCCGGCAGGTCGAGCGGGAGGAGCGACGGAAGCGGCCCTACGACCAGGGCGGCGAGCCCGAGCCCCGCCGCGCCCCCCAGCACTGCAAGCACGGCGCTCTCGGTGAACAACAGTATCACGAGGCGACGGCGCCCCGCCCCCAGCGCGGCGCGTATCGTCAACTCGCGCGTGCGGCTCTCAGCGCGGGCCAGCGCGAGGTTCGCCACGTTCGCACATGCGATCAGGAGCAGGAGTCCCACCGCCCCCATGAGGGTCCACAACCCCGCGCGCACGTCGCCCAGAAACAGATCGTCCAGCGGACGCAGCTCCGGCGTCGCGATCGGCTCACGGAATTCCGTGGCGAGCTCGGACGCGACTCGGTCCAGATCGGCTTGTGCCGAACGCAACGTCGCGCCGGGGGCCAGGCGGGCGACGGCCCGCATGCCGAACGAGTCCAGCCGTTCGTCCCACGGCAGGTCGTCCAGCAACCCCATGGGCACGTAGATGTCGACCTCCGCCGACGGGTAGCCCGCCCCCGCGGGCAGAACCCCCACGACCGTGCCGACGAATCGGTCCGTGGTCAGGGGTTGGCCGACCACCGCGGAATCACCGCCGAATGCCCGTCGCCAGAAGCCGTATCCCAAGACGACCGTTGGCAGCGCACCGCGTTCGGTCTCCGACGCCGTCGGCAGGCGCCCGAGCGCGGCGCGCAGCCGCAGCGTCGAGAAGAAGTCGCCCAGGATCAGCCGTGCGCTCAGCAGCTCCGATCCGTCTTGTCCCGACCGCAGGAACGTCCAGCCCGCGGAGCCGCCCCAGTTCGCGAACATGCGACTCCCGGCGCTCCACGCGCGGTAGTACGGAATGGACAGCGAGATCTGGTGGCCCTGCGGAGACCGGACGTCCGGCGTCACCAGGCGGTCCGGGTCCCCGTAGGGCAAGCCGTCAATCAGGACGTGGTGTACGAGGGAATACACGGCGGTCGTCCCGCCCACGCCGAGCGCCAGGGCGCCGACGGCGAGCAGGGTGAAGCTGGGGCGCCGGAACAGGGTGCGAAGGGTCGAGCGGATCTCACTCATAACGCCTCCATCGGATGGATCCGCGCCGCATGGCGCGCAGGCAGGTACGACGCCAGCAACGCAACGGCGGCCGGCAGCACGGGGACCGCCGCGCGGGCGGAGAGCGCAGCGCCGGTCAACTCAGCTTCGACAGCCGCCTCAGGTTGGTCCCAGCGGCGGGTCTCGAGTGTTGGGCCGGTACCGGGTCCCCACACCAAACATCACGTCAGCAGCGCAAGGCTGATACCACACGGGTCAGGGCGTGCCGCACCAGATTGGACAGTGGTTTGGCTCGGAGGGTTGCTTCCCGAAACGGGCCGGCCCCGTTCGATTCCGGGATCGCCGGTAGCGTGCGGGTGACCGGCCGGGCGCGCCGGCGCCGACTCGGATGTCCGCCGACCCGGACGAGCGGCACCAGCTCCCGCGGCTAGCGGGCTGCTCTGCGCCCAACAGCTCACTGCTGACACTGCCCGTACGGATCAGGCTTCGGCTTGTCCACCACGAGCCGGTGGTCGAGGTCCGCGATCGTCCGCGCAACGTCCAGCACGAGTCGCCCCACCCGTGCCATCTTTTCGTAGTCGATGTACTGCGGCTCGTCGGTACGCTGGTGGTAATCCTGGTGGGAGCCCGTCGTGAAGAACACGATCGGGATCCCGAAGCGGGCGTACATGTAATGGTCGCTCCGGCAGTAGTAGTTCTTCGGGTGGCCGTCGGCGTCGAACCGGTAGTCGAACAAGAACCGGTGCCCATGCTGCCGGTTCACGGCCTCGACCAGGTCACCCAGTGCGGTTGAGAGACGGCGCGAGCCGATGAGCTGGAGATAACCAGGTGCACCATCAGGCAGGTCGCGCGCCGTTCCCCGCCCTATCATGTCAAGGTTGAGCTGCGCAACGATGGAATCGCGGGGGACGGTGGTGTGCTCCGTGAAGTGCTGTGAGCCGTACAACCCCTTCTCCTCGGCCGTGTGCCACACGAGGAGGATCGATCGCAGCGGGCGTTCCCGCGACCGCAGGAGCGCCTCCGCGATGCCGAGAAGCGTGACCGATCCGGACCCGTCGTCGTCCGCGCCGTTGAAGACGGAGTCCGCACGACCAGGGCGGAGGGCACGCAGCGAGTCGAGGATGGTCCGAATTCGGCCCCACTCTTCGTCCGTGGCCGGCCGCTGAGGACTCTCCGCGCCGGCAGGCCGGACGATATGGTTGAACGCCCACAGCGAATCGTGGTCCATCGCCGCCCCTCTGCCGACGTGATCGTTATGCGCCCCGATCGCCACGTACTGGTTGCGAAGGGCGGGATCCCCGCCCCGGATGAGCCCGATGACGTTCCGCGCCGGGTGCGCGACTGGGCGTGCGACAAAGCGGAACGATCCCTGGAGCGTGCCGCCCAGGTGACCCACGCCGACGCTGTCGGGCGACGCCCCCAGCAGCAGCGCCGCAGCCAGAGGAGTCACGAACATCCCGGTGGGGCCGTCCGGAAGCTCCTGCCCCACAGCATTCTGTGGCTGACTGAGGACCTGGACCGTCGCGGGGCTCAGGTTCCCGTACACGACCGCCACACCGGCCGCCGCACGGTAGCGGCTGGTGACCTGACTCCAGGAGAGACCGCCCTGCCGCTCGGACGGGAGGAGCAGGACGACACGACCCGCCGCGTCGTCCGGGGAAAGCAGCGTCGTCGTATCGCTCAAACGGCCGCCGTAGACGACTCTCACGCCGTCCAGCGAGCGGCGCAGCCCGAAGTCGCCGAATGCCTGTAGTGGGAAATAGTCCTGCCAAAGCGCCAGCTCGTGGTCGTCCACCTGCATCGTCGCTGTCGCATCGACCGCACGCTCGACCAACGGAATCGTCTGGAAATACGTGCCCCCTTCGCCGGCCGGTTCCACCCCGAGGTGGGCGAGTTCGGTGGCGAGGTAGTTGGTGGCCCGCACATTGCCCAATGTGCCCGCCTCGCGGCCGAGCATCGAATCGTGTGCGTAGGCCGAGAGCCGGGTGCGGAGGTCGGCGGCCGTAAGGCCGGGCGAGATTCTTGCCGACGCAGTCCGCGGCGAGGCAGGGGCAGATGGTGAAGGCGAGTTCGCCTCTGGCGACCGTGCCGGTCCCGCCCCAGACGGTTGGTCCAGGTGGAGCTCGACAATCTTCGACCAGGGTGTCAGTGGCAGGTGTTCCGCGGCGACACGGTCGGGACGAATCCCGGTTCGCCCCACCGCGTGGAGGACCTCGCGCGCATAGCCGGTTGGCTGGCGAGTGGTCTGAATGTAGTCGCTGGCCCAGAGAAACCGGTGCTGCGGCAACCAGGCCATGAGCGCGCCCTCGGACGCGATCCCATCTATGGGGTAGAGAACCAGCGTGCCGCCAGCGAGCGCCAAGGAGTCAGACACCGGCCGGAAAGTGAAGCGCACGCCTTCTCTGAGGCGTTCCAGCAGATCGGGGTCGCGCGTCCACCGACGGTTGATGAGGCGATCGAGGAAGTCCTTCGCGGCCCGGTGGGACACGATGGTGGCCCCCTGGGCTACCCAGAACCGCACGCCGCCGATGTGGGGCCAGGCCAGGTCGGTGACGACCAGGACGACCGGGTGCCGGCCCGGGAAAAGGCGGGCTACCAGGGCCGAGTCCTGGCGGGCGCGGGCCTCGCTCAGCGTGGCATCGAACAAGAACACGGTATCCCGCTCGAGGACGGCGGCGGTGGTGTACATCGGATTCACGAACAGCCATGCATGGTCGGCCACCCGGACGGTGTCAGGCGCCTGGGGGCGATCGAACGCCATCTGTAAGGCTTCCAGGCGCAGGGTGGAATCCGGGAGTGCGAGCGGCGGCGCCGAATCCCTTGGCAGAACCGAAGCATCGGTGATGGTGAGACTGACCTGAGCGGCACCATCCACCACGCGGAACGCTGTCTGTGGAAAGCGCCCGCCGCCGGTCACGTCGTCCCAGTTGGACCACACGTACTCGACCTGGACCTGTCCCCAGGTGGGGTGAGGCTCTTCGCGAACCAGGGCCACCGGAACCCACGTCTTGAGGTCCAACAGCAGCGTTTCGGCGCCATACGGTCCCGCGCGGCCAAGAGCGAGGCGCGGATAGTCTCGGTACGAGCATTCACCCTGAACGGTGGCATCGGGGGCGCGCAGGAAGTCGCCAATCACGGCCCATGGGTTCAGCGGGCGGTTCGTGGCCGCGTTGGTGAGGTCGGGTTGCGGTCGAACCAGCGTGTCACGCACGATCCACGCGGCGACGGCGCTGGCGACGGTGTTGAACGGACTGTCCGGAATGGCTGATCCGGGATACGCCCCGCCGCGCTGCCGGGCTCGCTCCACTCCTGCCGCGGGATCGAACCATGCCTCGCGGCTGGTGAAGAAGAGGAAGAACGGGGGATACGAACGGTCCGATTGGAAATCCTGGACGGTCCCTGCATGTGCGCGCCACCGAAGTACGCGGCCGGGCTCCGGCACACCCACGGCACCCTGGGCCTTCACGACGGCGCTGTGAGCCGCTCCTTCCACTTCTCGGCAGGCAAGGGCAGGCTGGGGGCTGGCCTGTGCAGGGGCGACCCGCGGCATTGCGCTTGAGGTCACACACAGATACCAGATGACGGCGGGAACGGTCGTCGTGTGTCGGTGCTTCATGCGCATGCCTCTCAGGCCGCGAGGCGGCCGGGCTCACTTGTCTTTTGACCGCTGGCCGGCGCGTGTCGGCCTCGTTGGAGTCGACGACCGGGAACCGCCGCCGTGGGCCGGCAGGGGGGTCAGGTCGGCGGCCAGGCGGGATCGGCCGCCCGTTGCCTCCGACTAATTCAGCGCGAGTGCACTCGAAGCGGCGGTTTAGTCGCCGGCCACGTGGTGGAAGGAGGCCAGCTCATGGTCCGTGAGGAGCCGGTCATGGGCCACCACGAAGCCGATGGTGAAGTCCGCCAGCGCTTCCCCGTGCGCCGGGTTGCGAGCGCCATGCCTCGCGTAGCGCGGCGTCAACCGACACCACGTAGAGGCGCGAGGCTTCGTAGAACCGCGGATGGTTGAACCACTGGTACTGGGCGTACACCACCGCCGTCCCGGTGGGCGACCACCACGGCTGCCGTTCGTCGCGCTCGTCGTCGTGCGTGACGCGCCGAACTTCCCCGGTATCCAGGTCGGTGATGTAGAGGTCCGACGACCCCGCCCGCTCGGAGGCGAACACGATGCGCGTCCCATCCGGCGACCAGGCCGGCCACCCGTCCACCGCCCGATGCGGGGCCACCACCCGGGCGTCCGTTCCGTCGGCGTTCA
>Ga0326597_10006624_pt1 | contig 15849 bp, 13 predicted proteins | sample RVTome_12_FD_203789 | JGI IMG/M metagenome (GOLD analysis project Ga0326597, IMG submission 203789) | Soil microbial communities from uranium-contaminated site in the Upper Colorado River Basin, Wyoming, United States - RVT100D185 | ecosystem: Environmental > Terrestrial > Soil > Contaminated >...
GTCCAAGGGCATCCTGACCGCGCGGGGCGGCATGACCTCCCACGCCGCGGTGGTCGCCCGCGGAATGGGCACGAGCTGCGTCGCGGGCTGCAACATGATCTCGATCGATGACGCGAGCCGCACCATGAAGGCGGGCCGGGTGTCCCTCAAGGAAGGCGATTGGATCTCCCTGGACGGTTCGCTCGGCAAGGTCTACCAGGGGCGCATCGCCACGGTCGACCCGAAGCTCTCCGATGAGTTCGGCACGCTGATGAGCTGGGCCGACGAGCGCCGGCGCATGAAGGTGCGCACGAATGCCGACACGCCCCACGACTGCGAGGTGGCTCGCCAGTTCGGCGCCGAGGGCATCGGCCTCTGCCGCACCGAGCACATGTTCTTCGAGGGCGACCGGATCGTGGCCGTGCGCCAGATGATCCTGGCCGAGGACGTCGAGGAGCGCAAACGAGCGCTCGACAAGCTGCTCCCCCACCAGCGCGGCGACTTCATCGGCATCTTCACGGCCATGGACGGCCTGCCGGTGACGATCCGCCTGCTCGACCCGCCGCTGCATGAGTTCCTGCCGATGACCAAGGAGTCCCAGCTGGAGATGGCGACCACCATGAACGTCGCGCCGGAGGTCATCGCCCGCAAGGTGGAGGAGCTGCACGAGCTGAACCCGATGCTCGGCCATCGCGGCTGCCGCCTGGGCTTGACGCATCCGGAAATCTACGAGATGCAGGTGCGGGCGATCGTGGAGGCGGTCGCGGCCTGCGCCGGCAAGAACGTGCAGGTGCTGCCCGAGATCATGCATCCGCTGGTCGGAACGCGGGCCGAACTGGTCCAGCTCCGCGCGCTGACCGAGCGGGTCATCGCCGAGGTCCGGAAGGAGACCGGTTTCGAGGGTGACATCCTGATCGGGACCATGATCGAGGTTCCGCGGGCGGCCCTGACCGCCGACCAGATCGCCGAGGCGGCCGACTTCTTCTCCTTCGGCACGAACGACCTGACGCAGATGACCTACGGCTTCTCGCGGGACGACACCGGCCCGCTGCTCCTGCACTACCAGAAGAGCGGAATCCTCGAGGGCGACCCGTTCGCCTCGCTCGACGTCGAGGGCGTCGGAGTGCTGGTGCAGATGGCCGTGGAACGAGGACGTTCCACCAAACCGGAGCTCAAGTGCGGGATTTGCGGCGAACACGGCGGCGACCCGGCGTCGATTCAATTCTGCGAGTCGGTCGGCCTGAACTACGTTTCCTGCTCGCCGTACCGGGTGCCGATCGCGCGCCTGGCCGCGGCGCAGGCGTCGCTCCGGGCGAAGCGATGACATCGAGGGACCTGTAGCGCTGATGCGCTGAAGAGCCCTCCCTCCGTCGATACGGAACGCGCCGGCCCCGCCAGCGAACCGTCAGGTCGCCGGCGGGAGCGCTGTTTTTCCCTGCTCCGCGCGAACCCTCCCGGTTCGCATCGACTACACTCCGCTCGCATCGTGAAGGCCATGACGTCGGGCGGGTGCGCGCGTGGAGATCATCGCAGAGAACGGAACCCTCTTCCTGGTGCTGGCCGGGCTGTTCTGCCTGGCCCTGACCTTTGGCATCGGGGCCAACGACGTGGCCAATGCCATGGGTTCCTCGGTCGGATCGGGCGCCCTCAAGCTGCGGAGCGCGATCGTGCTGGCGGCGCTCTTCGAGTTCGGCGGCGCGTTCCTGGCCGGCGGGCGCGTGACCAGGACGCTTCGAGACGAGATCATCGATCCAAAGGCGCTGGCGGACCGCCCGGAAGTGCTGGCCTGCGGCATGCTCGCCGTCCTGCTCGCCGGCGGCCTGTGGCTGCTTCTGGCCTCCGGCAAGGGCTGGCCGGTCTCGACCACGCACACGATCGTCGGCGCGATCATCGGCTTCGGCCTCGCGGACGACGGAACCCGCTCGGTCGAATGGTCGATGGCCGGCGGGATCGCCGCGAGCTGGGTGCTCTCACCGCTGATCGGCTGCCTGCTGGCCGGCCTGTTGATGTCGAGCGTGCGCCGGTTGATCCTCAACACGGAGAAGCCGTTCGACAACGCCAGGCGCTATGGCCCCGTGTACCTGTTCCTGGCGGGGTTCGTGATCACGGCGCTGACTCTGTTCAGGGGTATCGAGCGCCTCGGATTCGTTCTGGGAGTGGGCCCGAGCATCGCCTGCTCGGCCGTCATCGGCCTGGGCCTGGCCTGTATCGGCAGCGCCCTGATCGGGCGGGTGCAGGTTCCCGCCGATGCCGATCGGGACTTCGTCTTCGCGAGCGTCGAACGGGTCTTCGTTCCGATGTTGCTGTTCACCGCCTGCGCCATGGCCTTCGCCCACGGCTCGAACGACGTGGCCAACGGCGTGGGTCCGCTGGCCGTGGTGGCGGGTCTCGTCCGTACGGGCGGCGTGGCCGGCCTGTCCGGCACCCCGCCGAACTGGATTCTCGCGCTCGGGGGCGCCGGAATCGTGCTGGGCATCGTGACGCTCGGCCGCCGCGTCATCATGACCGTGGGCACCCGGATCACGGCCCTGACTCCGACGCGGGGTTTTTGCGCCAGCCTGGCCGCGGCGGCCACGGTGGCCTTCGCCTCGCGCGTCGGCCTGCCGGTATCCACCACGCACGTGGTCGTGGGCGCCGTGGTCGGCGTGGGAATCGCCCGGGGTGTCGGGGCCATGGACCTGCGCGTCCTGGGCGGCATCCTGGCGGCCTGGATCGCGACCCTGCCGGTGGCCGCGGCCCTGGCCGCGCTCCTGTTCCTGACCCTGCGGGGAATCTTCGCGTGAACGGCGGCCCTCGTGGCTTGGGGCGAACGGTCCGGATCAACGAGCTGAAGTCGATCCGGGGAGTCGCCCTGCCCGCCTCCGTGCGCTTCCGGCAGATCCTCGTCTGCGGGCCGCCCTGCTCCGGCAAGAGCACGCTGGTCACGGCGCTCAGGGGCTGGCCGGATGAGGGCTACATCGATTTCGCGCAACGGGGTTGGTGGCGCCAGCGCATGCTGGCCTTCCGCCCGCGAGAAATCCACTGCGGCCTGCCCTACCTCGGCCATCGCGAGAGCCTCGCGGTCTTCGACCGGGAGTGGCTCGACACGCCGCCTTCGATCGACTTCGACCGCATCCGGATCCCGCGCGAGAAGCGCCGCTGGTGGCAGGTCGACTGGCGCCGCAAGTACGTGTTCGACATCCAGGTTCCGCCGGCTCCAAAAGTTTTCGCGATCCTGCGCGAGAGAGCCCGGACCGGTTCGCACCCGGTGGATCAGGGCATCACCCTCGAACAGGTGCGGCGACAGCTCGAGGTCCACGGGCAGTTGGCCCGATTCCTGCATGAGAGCGGCCTGCAGGTTCACGTGCGCATGGAGTTCGGCGGCGCGCCGCGGCGGATCGCTTCATCGGGCGGTGAAGAAGGCGAGGGAGGCAGCCGGTGACGCGGCGCTCAGCGGCCGGACGTCGTATCGAGCAGCGGCGCCGACCGGTAGACCTGGGGCACCAGCACGCCCCGGACCCGGGTGAACAGGCCGACCCGATCCTCGCGCGCGCTGTAGACGATGTGGTGGTTCCGGATCCTCTCCACGTTCAGCCAGATCGTGCCGGCCTCGCTCAAGGGATAATGCCCGACGATGAACGGGAACCGCTCGTCGTATCCCAGGCACCGGCGAAACCTGCGGACGTCGGCTCTCGAGTAGCCGCCCGGGCGCGCCCGGGTCTGGACCCTGTTGAAGGTCATCTGGCGCACCAGTTCGGGGTACCGGCGCAGCTCGACCAGCATCTCGCGGCTGACCCGGCCCCGGGGTGGACCGGCGTGACAGGCGATGAAGTCGTTCGCCAGCACGACCAGCGGCGACAGGCGGTAGAATCGTTCCATCTCCGCCTTGAAGTCCGGCCCGCGCAGCCGGACCAGCGCGTCGCCCCAGATCAGGCTCTGGGGAACCCGGCCCTTCATGACCTCCGGCAGGAAGCTGTCGTGGTTCCCGATGATGAAGAAGACTCGCGCCGGAAAGCGCTGCTTGAGGCGGTGGATCAGGTCCATCATCAGCACCGAGCCGTCCATCGACTCGAGCTGATCCTCTCGCTCCGAATGCACCGCGTCGCCCAGGATGATCAGCGCGGCGCTGCCCGCCTCGAGGCCCTCCAGGAAACCGTTCGAGCTGAGGATCGTGAGCAGGTTGTCCACCTGCCCGTGCAGGTCGCCGACCAGGATCGGGGTCACCTCGTCGGGCAGTTCCAGCAGCGCTCCCGGATCGCCGTCTGCATCGGCGCGGCGAAAGGGATCCTGGCGGAGCCGGTCGTTGACTTCTCTGAGCATGTTCAGCGCCGGGCCGGCCGCGAGCGCCTGGATCGGTCCGCCGAACACCTCGCGCACCCGCTCCAGGGCACCGCTGCGGCGCTCGCGACGGCGGGCGGCGGCGCCCGCCGCGTCGACCACGCGCAGATGGGTGCCGATTTCGGCGATCGGATCACGAAACAGCAGCGCCTCGCCCTGATGATGGATCTGCAGCTTCCGGCGGAAGGCCTCCTTCGGCTGATCGAAGAGCAGGCGGTGCTCCGGCACGCCGCTGTCGAACTCGAGCCGCCGCCCCGGCGCCAGCACCAGGAAGTGGGCGATGCCGGAGTCGGAATGTGCAGCGTTTCGGATCAGCACCTCTCCCGGCGAGGCGCCGGGCGGCTCCTCCTCCGGGCCGTGCGGATCCACTTGAATGCGGTCGGCACCGAGCTCCAGGACGAAGGAGGTCCGCCCCAGCGGAATCCGGATTCCCCGGCCGGAGAGGCGCAACCGCTCGCCCGGTTGCGGCCGCAGCGTATCGTGGCTCAGTCCAAAGGCTCGTTTCAGCCGCAAGAGCCAGGATCGTGCGGGCGGTTCTGGTTCGAGCTGGGCTCTGGAATCCGGCGGTGCGTCGGCATCGGGCATCGCCAGCCGCTAGCCGAACAGGCCCTTGAAGAAGAAAAAGAAGAAGGCCGCCAGCAACCCGCCGATCGGCAGGGTCACGAGCCACGAGGTGACGATGCCGACCACCACGCGCAGGTCGATGGCGGCGATGCCGCGGGCGAAGCCGACGCCCAGCACGGCGCCGACGATGATATGGGTCGTCGAGACCGGCAGGCCCATCCGCGAGGCCAGGACGACGGTGGAAGCGGCCGCCAGTTCGGCGCAGAAGCCGCGGCTCGGCGTGAGCTCGGTGATCCGGCGGCCGATCGTGCGCATCACCCGATAGCCGAGGGTCGCCAGACCGAGCACGATGCCGCCGCCCCCGAGGGCCAGGATCCACAAGGGAAGCGCGGACGTCTGCGCCACCTCGGAGGTTCGCGCGATGCTGACCACCGCCGCCAGCGGCCCGATGCCGTTGGCCACGTCGTTCGAACCATGAGCAAACGCCATCGAACAGGCCGTGAATACGCACAACGGCGCGAAGACCTTTTCGACGCTGGCGTATTGAAAGCTCCGTTCGGCCGAGCGGTCAACCTGGACCCGGTTGATCAGGGCCTTGCCGATGAGCGCCACGATCAATCCGACGCCGAGCGCCACCAGCATCGTCTGGGGTCCGCTCAATTCGAGATGGAGGTGCGCGAGACCCTTGAACATCGTCACCAACGCAATCAGCACGCCCATGCAGAAGACGTAATACGGGCCGTACTGCTTGGCTTTCGCGAACGGATCGTCGGTGTCGAGAATCAGCTTGCGGACGCTGACGGACAGCATGAACGCGATCGACGCGCCCAGGATCGGCGAGATCAGCCAGCTGGCCACGATCCCGCCCACCATGTGCCACTGGACCGCCTGGGCGTCGAGCCCCACCACGCCGAATCCGATCAGGGCGCCGACGATCGTATGCGTGGTGGAAACCGGCCAGCCGGCCCAGCTCGCGATCATCAGCCACACACCCGCGGCGAGCAGGGCGGACAGCATGCCGAAGATCAGCGTCTGCGGATCGGGAACGAAGGCGGCATCGATGATCCCCTTGCGAATCGTGCCGGTCACGTGTCCGCCGGCCAAAAACGCTCCGGCGAACTCGAACACCGCGGCGATCAGGATCGCCTTGCGGACCGTGATCGCGCCGGATCCGACCGAGGTGCCCATGGCGTTGGCGACGTCATTGGCGCCCACGCCCCAGGTCATGTAGAGGCCGAAGATGCAGGCCAGCGTGACGAAGACGAGCTCGTATTCCACGTCCGGGCTTCCTCAGCTGGCGATCAACAGGCGCAGGCGATCGCCGACGTCTTCCGCGTAGTCCGCGATGTCGCCGATCCACTCGATGAGCTGGAACCAGAACATGACGTCGACCGGCTTCAGCGAGTCCTCGTTCGCGAACAGCTTCTCGGTCAGTTCGACGCCCATCCGGTCGGTATCGGACTCGACTCTCCCCAGCTCGCCGACCATCGCCTCCACCCGCTCCGCGGCCCGGCCCTTGAACCCCAGCTCGACCAGTTCGTCCAGCTCGTTGATCACCTTGCGGCAGTGGCCGACGGCGTCCAGATTGCGCTGGACATAGGGGATCAGCAGGGCGCCGATGAATTCCGGCACGACCATGCGGCGAATCGACAACAGGCCGGCGACGTCCTGGGCCGTGTCGGCGATCGAATCCTGCGCATGCAGCATGTCGAGCAGATCGCGCCGGTCGACCGGCATGAACAGTCCCTTGGGCAGGTGCGCCCGGATGCTGTTCTTGACGTCGTCCGCCTTCTGCTCCAGGTCGAAAATCCGTTGCCTGGATTCATTCAGCGCGGCCCGATCCTCCGCCGCCAGGGCCTCGAACAGCGGGATCAGATGGCCGACGCACTCCTCCACGACCCGGACGTGCTCCTGCATCGGCTTGAACGGGGACTTCCCGAACAGGCCCGCGATGGGATTGCTGCCTTTCATCCGACTCTCCGCTCCGCCCGGCAGGCCCAGCCGCCGTCCGGGCGGCCGCGAGTGTAGTCGGGGTCCCCATTGAATCCAGTGAATCCAGGAGTTTCAAGGCGGGCGCTTCAAGCGGCCCGCGGAGGAACGGCCGGCGCTCAGGCCTTTTCCACCACCGAGCCGTCGCCCCAGGCGCAGATCCGGTTGCCGCCCAGGTTCGAGGCGGTGCGCAGGGCGCGCAGCGCGCGTTCGACGAACTCGTCGACGGCGTCGAAATCCTCGCTGGGCAGGGCGGCGATGCCGACCGAGGCCCGGATGGGAATCTGCCGGTCGCCGCAGGATACGGTCCGGGTGCAGACCTGCTGAAAGACCCGGTCGGCCATCAGGCGGGCGCCCGCCAGATCGGTATTCGGGAGCAGCAGCATGAAACGCGCTTCGTCCATGCGGCCGGCGCAATCGACGTCCCTGGACTCGCAGAGGAAGATCCCGGCCGCCTCGAGCAACATCTCGTGCGCGGCCGGTTTGCCGGCCGTGCGGATCGTGTCCTGGAAGTTCTCGATGTCCACCAGCAGGATCGACAACGGATAGCCGTAGCGCTGGCTTTTCTTGAACTCCTCCTCCAGCTTCATGCTCATGTAGGCCTTGTGATGCAGTCCGGTCAGCGGATCGGAGATCCTGGCGGTGATCGGATCGTTGCGCGAAGGGGAACCCTTCAGGATCTCCTTGAGGAAGCGATCCCTCGACCCGGCCGAGCCGGACAGCACGGAATCGACCGCGCGTGACTCGCCGGCGCTGGTCATCAGGATCTCCTCGAGATCCTCGGGCGTGATCGGCTGGGACAGGACCAGATCGAGCCGCTCCGCACGGGCCCGGCCGCGGCCGTAACTGTCGTCCTCCTCGAGGATCAGCACGACCGGGAGCTCCTTCGGTTCGGCCAACGCCCGGGCTTGCCGGCAGACCTCGAAACCGGACACCTTCGGCAGGACGCCGTCCAGAACCAGCAGATCGGGCAGTTCGTCCCGGACCAGGTTCAGGGCGGACGCCCCATCCGTGGCGGTCCGGACCGCATAACCCCGCTGTTCCAGGAAGCCGGTGACGGTTTGAAGCCCCTCCTCCTCGAGCCGGGCCACGACCGCTCGCTGCTTGTCTGCCATGTCAAAACTCCAGCTTTCTTGGGGGGCCTCTCGCGAACCGGGTTTCGACCCCGATCGATGGCGAGACCCCGGCCGCGAGTCTTATCGACTCGATCAGCGCCCAGCTTGAGACAAAATGCGATTTCGAGAGCATCCGCCGGCCGGCCACCGGCCCGGCTCAGGCCCCTCAGTCCTCGGAGAGCTTCGCCAGCACGTCGTCGGGAATCTCGAGATTGGAAAAAGAGGTCTGGACGTCGTCGTGCGCCTCGAAGGCGTCCAGGATGCTCAGGATCTTCTCGGCATTCTCGAGGTTCAGTTCGACGCTGGTCTTGGGCAGCATGGTGATCTCCGCCCGTCGCACCGTGTAGCCGGCCTCCTTCAGGCCCTGATGCAGGGCGCTCAGCAGGGTGGGATCTCCCAGCACCTCGAACTCATCATCCTCGGCCCGGCGCAAATCGTCGGCGCCCAGCTCCATGACCTGTTCGGTGAGTTCGTCCTCGTCCAGGCCTTCCGCGGCCACCGCCACCAGCGCCCGGGCCTCGAACATCCAGGCGACCGAGCCGGTCTCCGCGAGCCGCCCGCCGTGTTTCTCGAGCATCTGGCGCATCTCCGGCGCGGTCCGGTTGCGGTTGTCCGTGATGCAGTCGATGATCATGGCGACCCCGCCCGGCCCGTAGGCTTCGTAGCGGATCTCCTCCAGCAGCTGCCCCTCGAGCTCGCCGGTCCCCTTCTTGATGGCCCGCTCGATCTTGTCCTTCGGCATGTTGTCGGCGCGCGCCTTCTCGATCGCCAGCGTCAGCCGGGGATTCATGCCGGGATCGCCGCCTCCCAGCCGGGCCGCCGACATGATCAGTTTGGCATGCTTCGAAAAGGCCGCGCCCTTCTTGGCGTCGACGGCTGCCTTGCGGTGCCGGATATTGGCCGAGTGTGAATGACCTGCCATGATGACTTGACGGTCCGCCCCCGCGCCGGCGCGGAGGCGGAGATCTCAGCGCTTGGAGAACTGGAACGCGCGGCGGGCGCCCCGGAGTCCGTACTTCTTGCGCTCCTTCATGCGACTGTCACGGGTCAGGAAGCCGCCCTCGCGCAGCGCGATTTCCAGGCTGGGCTCGATGCCCTTGAGCGCCCGTCCGATCCCGAGCGCGGTGGCGCCCGCCTGACCGGTGATGCCGCCGCCCTGGACGGTGACGAAGATGTCGTACTTGTCCCGCGTTTCGGTCGCCCGCAAGGGCCCGGTCACACTGCGCTGCGCCTGCTCGGTGGGAAAGAACTCCTCGAACTTCTTCGTGTTGATCACGATCTTGCCGCTGCCGCTGCGAAGGCGGACCCGCGCCACCGACGACTTGCGCCGGCCGGTTCCCCAGATGAAGCCGCCCTTGACCTTGGCGGGCGGAGAGAGCTTGACCTCGACTGCCGGCTCGACCGGGGCCGGCTCGACAGGAGCCGACTCGACGGGAGCTTTGGAGCCGGTCTCCGTCTCCGCCGCGGCGGAGGTGTCCTGCGTTTCGGTGGTCGTCGGCTCGACGCCCGTCTGATCCTGCTCTGTCACGAGATCTCGCTCCAGTTACGCCGGCCGCGAAAGCGGCGATCGCTCAAAGGTACTCGGGGAACGGCAGCGGTTGTTGAGCGACGTGAGGATGCTCGGGACCGCTGTAGACTTTCAAATTGCTCAAGAGCTGGCGGGCCAGCTTGTTTTTCGGCAACATCCGGCGAACGGCCAGCTGGACGACTTTTTCCGGACGCTTCTCGAACACCTCGGTCATCGGTGTCTGCTTCAAACCGCCGATCCAACCGGTGTGGTAGGTGATCAGGCGGGTTCGCGGCTTGTTGCTCGGCGAGACCTTGATCTTCTCGGCGTTGATCACGACCACGTGGTCGCCCATCTCACAGTGCGGCGTGTAGGTCGGTTTGTGCTTGCCCATCAAGACCGTCGCGATCTTGGTGGCCAGGCGACCCAGCACCTGATCCGTGCCATCCACCACCAGCCACTGGCGGGTCACATTGCTCTGGTTGGCCATGAACGAGCGCATGAGCCCACTCCTGTCTTTAATTGGTCCGATCCCGGTCCTCGACTCGGGGAGTCGGGGATGCGGGCGGGCCGGGCGGTCGCGCCGGCCGGTGCGCGACCGGCTGGCGGTGCCTGCCCGGAGGATGCCCGGAATCGTCACGCCCTTTTGGGGGGCGACACGAAACCGGCGAAGTTACTGGATCCTGCCCTGAAGTCAAGAATCAGAAGGAGTTTCCAGGGGCGGTTCCGGACCCTTGAGGAAGCTCAGGGGTCCGCCGACCCGGCGGTAGTGCGGCAGGTCGAAATTCAGGCGGGCCTCCTCCAGCCCCACCAGTCCCGGAAAGACCTCGAGAATGCGCTCGAGATGTTCCACCTTCTCGCTCGGCAGCAGGTCGTTCTTGCCGAACTGGGCCGACTCCTGGGCCCGCCCCCACTCCACGAGCACGCCGTTGGCCGTCCTCAAGTGCACCTCTCCGGGAGCCGCCACCGCGCCTTGAATGGAGCGGCGCACCTCCAGGGCCACGGGCCGGATCCGCCAGAGGGTCCCCGATTGTCGCTCATCGAGTGACTTCAACTCCTCCGCGACCTGAATCGCAGCGACCACCTCTGGATCCTCAAATCTTTGTCCCAGCCTGGGTTCCGTCCCCGGGCGGGCCCCCACCACCGGAAGCACGGGACGCCTGAAGAGTCCCGGCGACGCGCGGTCCTCGCGGTGGAGACAGATCGCCTCCCGATCGAGCAGGAACCGGTACGGGCCGCGATCGATCGAAATCACCGGCCTGCGTAGTTCCAGTTCGACCCGCGCGCGATTAGGAAACACCCGTTCGACGGCCAGCACGGAGTCGATCCAGGGCGAGGCCGAAAGCAGGCTGCGGCTCATCCGGCTGCCGAAGTCCTTGGCGAAGATCGAGATGGGTTCGATGCGCTGCAGATCGGCCCGCAGGGCTCCCAGGACCTCCTCGGGCAACCAGGACGGACGGTTCTCATCCAGGATCGAGGCCGGAAAGACCAGGAAACGCCGATCCAGCCGGGCGATTCCGGCCAGGTGCGCGGCAATCAGGCCGACTGAGAGCAGCACCACCACGGAGGCGGCCAGCTTGGCGGCAGGCGTCGCGAACCTCCGCCGGGTCTCGGAGTTCCAGCCCGTGCCTGCGCCTTTGGTCCGGCGCTTCGCCATCGCTCAGTCGGAACCTTCGAGCTCGAGAGAGCCTCGAAGGCGCCCCCGGCTCAGTTCACCCGCGTCGAGGTGCGCGCGGCCTCGACGACTCGCCGTCCGTCGGTTGCACCGCCGCCCTTCAACAGGCTCTCGAGGTCGCCGATGAACATCTCGAGCGTGGTGACGCCGGCTTCGAGCCGGTCGCGCTCGAACGAAACGGCCTTGTCCGCCTTGGCCAGATCGAGTTCGTGATTCAACAGGTCGACCACGACCTTCACGGCGCTCAGACGCCGCGTCATCGTGTCCAAGTTGCCGCCGCTGACTTTTTCCATGGGATTGACTCCCCTCGATTCTCAAGGAGCTGCTGTTCGGGGTGAGGATCATGCCAGGAGAAACCAAAACCGTCTCTCCTCTCGGACCGCGTACTCTAGGCTGGACCGCGGAGGGCGACAAGCACGAAATGGCGACCTCGGCGACGTCTCTCGGCGACGTCAATGGATGCGCCCGCCCCGGAGCCCCAATGCCTCGGAGCCGCACCCTGAGGCTCGCCGCGGTTTACCGGTTGCCTTCTTCGAACGTCGCCTCGAAAATGCCCGCCCCACAGCCCTTGCCAACACGGAAGACTCCCAGGCATTTGAAACAGAAACGAACCGGGAAGAGTCCGCGTGAAGAGACCACCGCCCGCGTCTACCGGGGGCTGACGCTGAATCCGTTCCAGGAGGTGGCCCTGACCGCGATCGAGGCCGGGCGTTCGGTGCTGCTCTCGGCGCCGACGGGAGCCGGCAAGACGCTGGTGGCCGATTACGCCATCGAGGAGACCCTGCAGGCCGGCGGCCGGGCGATCTACACGGCCCCGATCAAGGCCCTTTCCAGCCAGAAGTACCGCGACTTCAAGGCCCGGCCCGAGATCGATGTGGGCATCATGACCGGCGACGTGACCATCAATCCCACCGCCCCGCTGCTGGTCATGACCACCGAGATCTTCCGCAACACGATCTTCGAGTCGCCGGAGGAGCTCCACGACGTCGAATACGTGGTCTTCGACGAGATCCACTACATGGATGACGTCGAGCGCGGAACGGTCTGGGAGGAATCGATCATCTTCGCGCCGGCGCACATCAAGTTCATCAGCCTCTCGGCCACGGTCTCGAACCTGAGCGAGTTCGGCGACTGGATCCGCAGCGCCCGGGACGGGCCGCTCGACGTCATCCGCCACACGGAGCGGCCGGTGCCGCTCTCCCACTACCTGTTCTTCCCGGGCTTCGGACCCACGCGGGCCGAGAAGATCAAGCGCTTCCCGCGCGTCGACAAACGCAGGACGCGCGGGCCGAAGCACAACGTGCTCGATCTGCTCGAGCAGAGCGGCAGCCTGCCGGTGTTGTTCTTCTGCTTCAGCCGCAAGGAATGCCAGCGCCGCGCGGCCGACAATCTTGGGCGCGAGCTGCTCTCGACGGCGCAGAAGAAGGAGATGCAGCGCCTGTTCGACGAAATCTGCGAGCTGTTCCAGATCCGCCAGGACGCGGCTTCGGAGGAACTGCGATTGATGGCCATGCATGGCGTCGCCTACCATCACGCGGGGCTGCTGCCGCTGCATAAGGAACTGGTCGAGCGCCTGTTCACTTCCGGGCTGCTGCGGCTGCTGTTCACGACCGAGACGTTCGCGCTGGGCATCAACATGCCGGCCCGCACGGTCGTCTTCTCGTCGCTGCGCAAGTTCGACGGCGCCGGGTTCGATTTCATCAAGGCCCGCGAATACCAGCAGATGGCCGGCCGCGCCGGACGGCAGGGGATCGACACCGAGGGGCTGGTCTACAGCCTGATCGATGACGCGCGGATCCGATCGATCGAGGACGTGCGCCGGGTCATCTTCGGCCAGATCGAGCCGATCCGTTCGCGTTTCAACCTGTCGTACTGCACGCTGATCAACCTGCATCGCGTGCTGGGCGGCAAGATCTATGAAGCCTGGGAGCGGTCGTTCAACAACTATCAGTGGAACCGCATGCCGCGCAAGAAGCGCGAGAAGAACAAGCAGCGCCAGATGCAGGCGATCGCGCGCCGCTTGGCGCTGCTCGAGGAGTTCGGTTACATCGAGGGCGCCGATCAGGTCACCCCCAAGGGGCGCGTGGCGGCGATGATCAGCGGCTTCGAGCTGCCGGTGACCGAGCTGTACGAGTCGGGCCTGCTGGAGTGGCTCGACGAGGTTCAACTGCTGGTGGTCACGGCCGCGCTGATCTTCGAGGAACGCCGGGGCGACCAGTTCGAGCGGCTCGACCGGCGGCTGCTGGCCGAGCACGCGCGGGATTGCGAGCGCATCGTCGGCCGGTTGATCGACGCGGAGAAGCGCCACGGCATCCCGGCCAGCATCCGCCCGCCCAACTTCCTGGCCGGCGCGGTCGTCAAGGCCTTCGCCGGCGGCGCCGACGTGGCGGAACTTGGTCAACTGACGAACGCCTCCCAGGGCGATCTGGTGCGGATCTTCCGGCTCACGGTGCAGGTCCTGCGGCAGCTCAAGAAGGCGCTCGGCAGGGAACGGGCCTTCTGCGAGAAGCTCGACCGGGCGATCCTGCTGGTCAATCGGGACGTGGTCGACGCGAAGCGGCAGCTGGAGCTGGGGTAGGGCGAGTTCCCCCGCTCGCGATCGGGTTCGCGGCGTTCGTGGACAGCAGCGCGGCGAGAATCGTGAGGGGCTCCGGCGGGCAGCCGGGGACGTAGATGTCCACGGGCACGACCGACGCGGCGCCGTCATGAGCCTCGGCGTGCCCGATGTACGGGCCGCCGGAGATCGCACACGCGCCGACGGCGATGACGATCTTCGGGGCCGGCACGGCCTGGTACGTCTTGCGGAGCGCCTCGGCCATGTTGGCGGTGACCGGGCCGGTGATCAGCAGGCCGTCGGCGTGGCGAGGCGAGGCGACGAACTGGATGCCGAACCGCCCGAAGTCCCAGGCCGGCGTGCCGAGCACGTTGCATTCCGCCTCGCATGCGTTGCAGCCGCCCGCCGAGACCTGGCGGAGCTTGAGCGACCTCCCGAAGAGCGCCCGCGCCCGTTCGACGAGCACCGGAGCGAAGGCCGGGCTGCCGGACGCGACCACGAGGTCCTCGCGCGAGGAAGCCGCCAGACGGTATTCGCCGGTGAATGTCACGCGTCCCTCCGGACAGGCCCGCTCGCAGTCGCGGCAGAAGAGGCACCGCCCGGTGTCGATCCGCGGTCCGCCCGGTCCGACGACGAGCGCACCGGTCGGGCAGGCGGCCGCGCAGCGATCGCACGGGCCGTCGCACGGCCCGCTCACCACGGGCCGGCCGGCGAAGCGTTCGCTCAACTCCGGCGGCGGACCCGACGGGTATTCGATCGTTCGATGTTTCTGGCGCAGTCGCTCTCGCAGGATGGAGAACATGGCTACCTCACAGGTCGTGGCCGCAGTACGACAGGTTGAAGCTCTTGTTGCAGAGCGGGAAGTCGCTGATCTGCTGGTCGCGCAAGGCCATCGCCAGGCCGAACCAGTTGTGGAACGACGGATCGACGACCTTGTAGAACGAAAGCCGGCCGCGGTCGTCGGTCGCGAGCGTGTGGCAGATCTCTCCGCGCCAGCCTTCGACGAGCGTGGTGACGATCCGGCCGGGCGGAAGCTCACCCGGCTCGGCCACGGCGATCGGGCCCGCCGGCAGGGAGCGAAGCTGATCGCGTACGAACTCGACGGACCGCCGGATCTCGAGCCGCCGGACCTGCGCGCGGGCCAGGCAATCGCCGGTGTGCCAGGTCGAGACCGGCAGCGACGCGAAGCGATAGATGCCGTACGGGTGGCGGAAGCGCACGTCGCGATCGAGCCCGCAGGCTCTTGCGGCCGGACCGACCAGACCGATCTGCTCGGCTGTCCCGGCCAGGAGCGGGCCGGTTCCCTCGAAACGCGCCAGCACGGAAGGGCTGTCGAACATGAGCTCGACGGCCGAACGCGTGTCGCGTTCGATGCCGAACAGGGCCGCCAGCATTCTCTCCGCGAGGGCGGGCTCGATGTCGAAGCGGACGCCGCCGGGCAGAAGCAGCCCGCGGCCGAAGCGGTTGCCGCAGACCGCCGCGGTGAGATTCAGCACGTCGCCGCGGATCCGCCCGCAGTAGTTGTGCGCGGGCAGGAAACCCACGTCGCCGGCCAACGCCCCGAGGTCGCCGACATGGTTGGCGAGCCGTTCCAACTCCGAGGCGATCCCGCGAATCGCCTGCGCCCGCGGAGGCGCGTGGATCGCCTTCAGGGACTCGACCGCCCGGCAGAAGGCGTCGGCGTGGCCGATGGTGGTGTCGCCGGCGAGCGTCTCGATGTAGTGGATGGTTCGCGGCCCGAGCCCGGCCGCGAGCGCCCGCTCGACGCCGCGGTGCTGGTAGCCCAGGGACACTTCCAGGTGGTACACGGTCTCCCCGAGACACTGGAAGCGGAAGTGGCCGGGCTCGATGACGCCGGCGTGGACCGGTCCGACGGCGACCTCGTGCACCTCCGGGCCATCCATGCGGAAGAAGTCGGCCACGCCGATCTCGGGCGGGGGCGGCGCGGCGGCTCCTCGCGGCGGCTGGAAGCGGATCGGCTTGAGCCATGGATGGCCCGCCGGCGTCAGGCCCCATTGCTCGCGGATCTCCCGCTCGAACCAGTGCGCCTGCGGGCAGTCGGGCAAGAGCGACGGGAACTCAGAGGCGGCGCCGGCGGACACCACGGCCAGATCGCCCCGCTCATCGCGGGCCAGGATGCACATCAACT
>Ga0326597_10006625_pt1 | contig 15848 bp, 17 predicted proteins | sample RVTome_12_FD_203789 | JGI IMG/M metagenome (GOLD analysis project Ga0326597, IMG submission 203789) | Soil microbial communities from uranium-contaminated site in the Upper Colorado River Basin, Wyoming, United States - RVT100D185 | ecosystem: Environmental > Terrestrial > Soil > Contaminated >...
CGTGTTGTAGGCCACCAGATAGAATGTCAGGAGATCCGGGAACCACGTTCGGTGCGCCGGAATGGCCTCGGCGGGGAGGTCGGCGCTGTGCGGCGAATAGAACCCGGCCAGGAGTTGCTCCCGCGCCAGCATTTCCATCTCCGGGCCGCCAATCTCGATCACGTCCACTTCATGACGCCGGGCCCGCGCCTCGGTGACGGTGCGTTGCACCACCTGCTCCGACCGTGCGCGCCAGAGCGCCACCTGAATGCCGTACTTCTTCTCGAACGCGGCAGTGAGTGGCTGAGTCGCGGCCGGCGCAAGCGACGTGTAGAGCAGGATGCGGCCTTCCTCCTTCGCGCGCTGGACCAGCCTGGCGTCGCGGTCGGCGCCGCGATACTGGAAGATGGTGTGTGGTGTCGAGTTCTGCGCCAACACGGCAGACGTCAGCCACACGCAACTCAGACAGGACAGGAGCTTCGTCATGTCGGAAGGTTCAGAAACACGAGCCTGTCGGTGAGAACCGAGTGTTGAAAAGAGGTTCCTGCATCTGAGGCGTTCTCGTTGGGGCCAGCGGCCCGCCGTGGGTACCGGAATCAGACGCCAACCCGGCAGGCAGTTCGTGCGTCGCCATCTCACCCTTCAGATACGTCGAAGCGCTAAAGGGCGGGACGGGCATAAACAACAGCTTCGGAGACGCGAGCATGCAGGACAGGATCGGGTCCATGGCGTATTCCGCTTTTCGGTAGACGCCAGTGACCAGACCCAGGCCAACCCCACAGCACACCGCCAGACCGTAGCCGAGCGCCACGTTGCCCAGGCCGAGCAGGAGGTCGCCCACAATCTGGCCGGTAAGCGTCAGGCGCACCACCGTCTGCAGCACGATCGACAGCGGCGGGAGGAACGGGATCGCCCAGACGCGCCCGCAGGCCTCCCAGGCCACCAACCCGACCAGGAGTGAAAGCGCGCCCGGCCCTGCCCGCTCGAAACGCTCCAACGGGGTCTGACGTCGATCGTGAGTCGCGCCGACCAGCGTCGCACGCGCGGGGCGTGGCACAGAATCGACGACGCGTCCACTCGACTTGCCGTCAGTCACCCACCAGACTCCCGTCGGGCCGACTGTCGCCGGCACCGGCCCTGTGCATCTCGCGCAACTGTTCCCACAGGTAGGCCTTCAGGCCGGCACATCGCGGGTCTCTGTCAACATCTGGCGGGCGAGGTCGCGGTAGGTCCAAAGAATCCGACCTGGCCTCGGTGTCATCAACGCCACGCGGTCGCCAAGGCGCACCGCCTCATCCATGCTGTGGGTCACGAACAGCACGGACTTGCGCGCGCGCTCGAGCAGTCGCAGCAGGTCCTCCTGCAAGAGACGGCGTGTTTGCTCATCCACCGCGCCGAACGGTTCATCCATGAGTAGGATCGCCGGGTCGACGGCGAGCGCACGTGCCAGACCCACCCGCTGTTGCATGCCTCCAGACCAATCGCGCGGATGAGGTCACGAGCCACTTGCTCGCGATCCGGGCGGGGCACACCCCGCAATTCCAATCCGAAGGCAACGTTGGCCGTCACGTCGGCCCAGGGCAGCAGTGCGAAGTGCTGAAAGACCATGGCCCGGTCGGGCCCAGGCCCCGTGACTGGTCGCCCGTCGATGCGTACCTCGCCCTCATCGAGCGACACCAGACCGGCGACGGCCTTGAGCAGTGTGGTCTTGCCGCAACCGCTGGTGCCCAGCAGGCAGATAAACTCGCCTGCGCGGACCGTCAGGTCCACGCCGTCGAGTACCAGAATGGATCGTCGCCCGCGGGTGCCGGCGTACGTCTTCCGTGCACCCAGGATTTCGATCACGCGACCACCGCCTGGCCGAAACGGGCAAAGGCTCGGCGCTCGACCCAGTTGAGAGCCTGCGTGAGCAGCACGGCCTCGACCACCACGAACAGGATGGTCGCGTAAAGATTCGCCGCCTGGAAGGAACCCTGATAGGTCAAGATCAGCCGACCGACGCCCAGCGCCAGCAACAGCAGCTCCACCGCAAGCAGCCCGGACACCGACCGGCGCCAAGGCCCCAGCTCCACCTGCGGTCGACCGCGCCGTCTGCGTCCAGTGCCGTCATGGTGTCCTAGCCTCCAGGCGTGACAGGCAGTACTGTGATGCGAACACTCTGAGGTCGCGGTCACGGCCGGCTGCGCCGACGGCATCCACACCATTTCGTTGCGTCGATTCCGGCGTAGCGTGCCAACATCACCCCCGAATCAGGTCCAGGACCTCGTCACGTTTCCGCTCCATCATGGCTGGCGAGGCGGCCTCGAGGTTGAGGCGCAGGAGCGGCTCGGTGTTGGAGGGACGGACGTTGAAGTGCCAGTCGGCGTAGTCGACAGAGATACCGTCCATCCGCGCCAACGTCGCGTCGGGATACCGTGCCTCGATCGCGGCCAGCCTCTTGGGAACCTCCTGCATCGACGCCAGCTTCGTATTGATTTCACCAGAGATGAAGTAGCGCTCTCGGAAGGGCTGGAGCAGGTCGCGGAGCGACTTGTTCTTGCGGGACATGAGCTCGAGGATCAGCAAGGCTGGAATGAGACCATTGTCGGCGTAGTAGAAGTCACGGAAATAGTAGTGTCCCGTCACCTCGCCGCCGAACACGGCGTCCTCCTCGCGCATTCGCTGCTTGATGAAGGCGTGGCCCACCCGGTTCATCAGGGCCCGCCCGCCGTACTGCGCCACGATGTCCTTGACCGCATGGCTCGCCCGCAGGTCATACACGATCGTCGAACCGGGGTACTTCAGCAGAAAGGCCTCAGCGAGCAGCGCCGTGACGAAGTCACCGGAGATGAACTCACCGCTGCCGTCGATGAAGAAACACCGATCGGCGTCACCATCCCACGCGATGCCGACGTCCGCCTTGTGTTCGATGATGGCTGCGGTGATGTCGCGGCGGTTCTCCTCGATGAGCGGGTTCGCCTCGTGGTTCGGGAACGTGCCGTCAATGGTGAAGCACAGTCTTCTCGTCGGGCAGGGCAAGCGGTCGAACATCGCCGGTGCCACGAGTCCAGCCATGCCGCTCCCGGCATCGAGCACGACCGAGAACGGTGCAATCGCGGTCGGATCGACGAACGACATGACCTTGTCAACGTAGTCGGCGACGACGTTGCGCGTGGACAGCGCCCCGGGATGGGCGGCAGGAGGCGGCAGGCGGTTGGTCGCGATCATGTCCCGGATGTCGCCGATACCGGCGTCTCCGCTGAGCGGCAGGGCGCCGGCTCGCACCATCTTCACGCCGTTGTACTGCTTGGGGTTGTGTGATGCGGTAATCTGCGCGCCCCCACCGAGTCCGTCGCGGGCGACGGCAAAGTAGAGCATGTCGGTACCCATCATGCCGTAGTCGATCACGTCGGTGCCCTGCGCGCGGACCCCCTCGATGAAGGCCGAGGCCAGTGCCGGCGAGGACACGCGCATATCGCGCGAGACAGCCAGACACGGCACGTGAAGATAGGCGGCGAGTCCACGGCCAATCAGTCTGGCCACGTCCTCGTTGATTTCGTTCGGATACAGGCCACGAACATCGTAGGCCTTGAAGATGTCTGGATTGATCTGCATGGTCAGGTACGCGTGTAGTCACTGAGCGTCGAGCTGTCGCCGAGCACGGTGTTCGCCGCGACGCGGGCACCGCGCCCAACGCGGGAGTTGCGTCCGAGGATAGCGTCGTGAATCGAGGCATCACGGTCGATGTGGCAGTGGGGCCAAAGGATGGCACCCTCAATCCAGGCGCCCGCGGCAATCGTCGACCCTCGGCCGATGACAGAGTAGGGGCCCACCCGTGCGCCCGCCGCCACGCTGACATCGTCATCGACGAAGCATGGTCCGACGATGACGGCCTCGTTCGAAACGGTAGCCGTCGCGGACACGACCGTTCGCGGGGCCCGAAGATTGAGAAACGGCGCCGCGACGAAGCGGCCATCCATGATGTCTCGATGTACCTGCGTGTACTTGTCCGGTGCGCCGATGTCGATCCAGTAGCCGCTATACAGGTAGGCTACAAAGGTCTCGTGTCGCTCGATGAGTGAAGGAAAGTAGGCGCGCTCGACTGACCATGGGACGCCGTCCGGGATGCGGTCGAACGTCTCCGGTTCGAGCACATAGATTCCGGCGTTGATGTTGCGCGTCGTAATGTCGTCGGCGTTCGGCTTCTCGATGAATCGCCTCACGTTGTGATCCGCATCAGTGTCGACCAGACCATAGGCCATCGGGTTCTCGACCGGCGTCAGCACGATGGTCGCACGCGCCTTCCGCTCGCGGTGCAGCCGGACGACCGCAGCCAGATCGATCTGTGTGAGTACGTCACCGTTGAATACCACGACGGTGTCGCTCACGCCGGCGCTCGCGTACTTGATGGCACCCCCGGTGCCAAGAGGCTCTGGTTCCACAACGTAGCGAATCGCGATGCCAGTCGACGAGCCGTCGCCAAAGACCTCCTCGATCCGTCGTGGCTGATAGTTCAAGCTCAGGATGGCCTCGTCGATATCCGGCACCGATGTGAGGAGGTCGAGCTGGTAGTGCAGGAACGGACGGTTGAAGATGGGTACGATCGGCTTTGGTGTCTGCGCCGTCAACGGCCGTAGTCGTGTCCCCATTCCTCCCGCGAGCAGGATCGCCTTCATGACAATTCGTGATGTTACTCGATGATAGAATTGCGCGTCGCCGATGAATCTGCCGAATGCGTTGACGCTCGTGCGGATGTTCCTCGTGCCGCTGCTGGTGGTTGTGCTGCTGACCGAGTTCGAAGGTCGGCGTATTCTCGGTGTACCCAAGGAGTTGGTGGGCGCCGCAATCTTCGCGCTGGCGTCGCTGACCGATTGGCTCGATGGATACCTCGCCAGGCGTCGTCAGCAGGTGACGTGGCTGGGCCAGATGCTCGACCCGATTGCCGACAAGCTCCTCATCTCGGCGGCTCTCGTGTCGCTCGTTCAGCTCGATCTCGCCCCGGCGTGGATGGTGGCGCTCATCATCGGTCGCGAGTTTGCGGTCACCGGTCTCCGCAGCGTGGCGTACACGCGCGGAATCACGATGCCCGCGTCGCCGCTCGGCAAGCTGAAGATGGCGTCGCAGGTAACGGCGATTCTCCTGCTCATTCTCGGGTCTGGTCCATTGCCGTGGTTGGCGCCACTGGGGTACGTCGCGCTATGGGTGGTGATGCTGGCGGCGGCGGTGTCCGGGGTGGACTATTATTGGCGGTTTCAGCGGCAACTGAGTATCCGAGACTCCGATCTTGATGCTGTGCCGAGCAAGATTGAGGAATCGGGCGTGTCTACTTTCGGATCGCCACGTAGTCGCCAGCCGTAAACGCATCGCGGGTCAGAGTGGCCAGCAGCGTGGAGGATTCAGGCTTCACGTCGACAGCCACCGCCTCGCCAAGCTCGAACAGAAAATTACCAGGCTCCTGCTTGTCGCGATAGACCACAAACTGCGCACCGACGGTCACGCCGTGATCGCTGCCGCGGTTCACAACGAAGTAGTCGCCGCGACCGAAGCTGGCACGGTTGTCGTTTCCCGTGAGCAGGCGCCCGTAGTTTCCCCTCTGTGGCTTTGGCTTCTCCGACGAGATGGTTGGCACGACGGGGACGACGAAGGGTTCCAGGTAGTCGTTCAACTCGAGGGAATCGCACGCGTACGTGATGGTCGCCAGAGACATCTCGTCGTCCACCGCGTAGATGCGAATCCATCCGGTGGTGCGAACCGTCGCGGGGTTCTCTCGGCTGATGGTGCGTCGGCTGACGGGGACCGCTCGGCGCGTGAAGAATTCCTGGCCGACCTCGATGCCGTTGTCCGCGCCGGCGTTGATCGTGATCAGGTCGCCTGGCGCGAAGCTCTGATGGACGAACGACTCCTGGCTTCCTGTCACACGGAGCGGGGTGCCGGGAGCGTCGTAGACGAGCGTCGGGCTGCACGTGAGCGAGAGGATCTCGGGAGCGAGATTCGTTAGTCGAGGTGCCGAAGCACGCTGTGCAGCAACGGGCAACACCAGCGTCACCAGGCCGACGGCAGCGGCAAGGGCCACGGCGTGCCGATTGTGTGAGGTCATGAATCCCCGATAAGTCATTGAGTCTTGAGTGCTTGAAGCCTTTCCCTGGCGTCTTCGAGGTGATCGCTCTCGACAAATTCCGTCAGCAGTCGCTCGAAGTACGGAATGGCTTCAGCCGTCTTATCGGTTCGGGCAAGCGATTCCGCCAGATAGAAGTACACGGCGTCTCGGTCGGTAAACCCGGGGTCGTCGCGGAGGATTTCTCGGAAGCGATCGATGGCGCCTGGATACCAGCGAATTCGGTAGTAGTGCAGCCCCACCACATAGGACGCAGCGCTCAGACGGTCGCGAGCGACACGCCAGTTCCGCTTGACCTCCGGCATGAGGGCGCTATCGGGAAACTTGTTGAAGAAGACATCGAATTCGGCCAATGCGGCCTTGGTCTCGGTCTGATCGCGGGGGGCTGCGCGCATCTGACGAAAGTGGCTCATGGCGAGCTTGTATTGCGCGTAGTCGGCACGCGGATTCGTGGGGTAGAAGGTGAGGAACTCACGAAATTCGTTGGCAGCCAGTACGACTGATTCTGCCGTTCCCTCGCCCAGGTAAGCATCGCCGACACCAAGCTTGGCGTCTGGTCGAAAAGGGCTCTGCGGGTACCCGTCGACAATTTGCTGAAAGTAGATCCGGGCATCGAGCCATCTTTCCATCTCGAGCGCTTCAGCGCCCCGCTCAGCGAGGTATCGATCCGGCTGAGCTGTTCCGGGCGGCGGCGTGGTCTGCCTCGCCGAGCAGCCAGCCAACAGTACGGTGAACACCACGACTCCGGCGACGCACCATCCTTGTCCGCTTCGTTCAGTCATGTTCCGCCACTATCCAGTCGTACTGCGCACGCAGGCCTGCCTCCAGCGTCACACTTGGCGCGAATCCCAGATCGGCGCGCGCTCGGGTCGTGTCGGCGTAGGTGTCCCGCATGTCGCCGTGTTGCGCGCCAGTCTCCTCGATCAACAACGGCTGGCCCGTGACACGGCGAATGAGCGCGAACACGTCCAGGAGCTCAATTCTGGATCCCCCGCCGATATTGTAGACACGCCCCGGCGTACCAGTCGTGGCGGCGGCCACGGTGGCAGCCACCGCGTCGGCGACGAAGGTGAAGTCTCGGGTTTGCCGGCCGTTGCCATACTGCGTCACGGCGTCGCCACGGACGGCCGCTCGGAGGAAGCGAGAGAAGCCCATGTCAGGCCGCTGCCTCGGACCGTACACGGTGAAATAGCGGAGTGATATGGCCGGAATGGCATGATTGACGTGGTAGAGATAGCACAGCTGTTCCGCTGCGAGTTTCGTCACGCCGTACGGCGACACAGGTTGCAGCCTGAGATCTTCCCGCATGGGGAGCGGCGCGTCGTCACCGTATACCGACGAACTGGAAGCATAGACCACTCGTTCGATAGGTCGCCCGATGCATGCCTCCAGCAGGATTTGGGTCGCCTCTATGTTATTGATGGTGTAGACGCGAAAATCCTGCCCCCAGCTCTTTCGAACGCTCGCTTGCGCGGCCAGGTGGAATACGTGGGTCACGCCGTCGAGTAGCGTGGACAAGTTCGCCTCGGCCAGAGGCGCTTCCACGAGCGTGAAGCGGGAATCCTTCCGGAGTTCCGCCAGATTGCGTTCCTTTCGGTCGCGCGGATAGTAGTCTGTGAAGCAGTCGAGGCCCGTAACCGAAGCGCCTTCGCGAAGAAGACGCTCACTCAGGTGTGACCCGATGAACCCAGCCGCTCCGGTCACGAGCGCCTTCACGCCAGCGTCTCCCGCAGGCGGGCCGGCAGTCGGCACGGCTTGCCGTTGATGTCCACCGCGGCATGCACGGTATGGCCTGCAGCCGCCCGGATGCCGTCGGCCACGAGCGCCACATCGTAGTCGAACCGAACCCGGGCAGGCGTCAGCAGCGTACCGCGCGCGGCGATCTCGACTTCGTCGTCATAGCGGACGGGCTGGCGGTACTCGCAGTGAGCTTCGATCACCGGCAAGGCCGTGCCCTCGCGTTCCATGTCTCGATAGCTGAAGCCGGCCTGCCGCAGCCACTCGACTCGGGCGACCTCGAACCAGACGAGATAGTTGGCGTAATAGACGACCCCCATCCGGTCCGTCTCTGCGTACCGGGCGCGGACCCGCGTGCGTCGGACGATCGCGGGTTCGGCCACACTCAAGTCGCCGACGGTCATGGGATCGCCACGCCAACGGCCGCCGCGCGCAGCGCACGCATCGCCGCCTCCGCGTCAGGTGTCCCGAAGATCGCGTGGCCAGCCACAAGGATCGATGCGCCCGCGGCGACGACCTCAGCGGCGGTGGTCTGGTCGATACCGCCGTCAATCTCGATCGGGGCCGAGGATCCCACGCGTTCCAGCATCTGGCGTACCCGACGTACCTTGTCCAGGCTGTGACGGATGAATGCCTGACCGCTGAACCCAGGATTGACTGACATCACCAGGACGAAATCGAGGTCGGCGGCGACATCGTCGAGCGCGGTGACCGACGTGGACGGATTGATCACTGCTCCGGCCTTGATGCCATGGCTCTTGATCTGGGCGATCGTGCGATGCAAGTGCGGAGTTGCTTCGACGTGCACCGAGATCATGTTCGCGCCAGCCTTCGCGAAATCATCGACATACCGGTCGGGCTCCGCGATCATCAGGTGTACGTCAAGAGGGCAGTGAGCCACCGTCTTGATCGACCGGACGACAGGCACGCCGATCGTGATATTGGGGACAAAGTGTCCGTCCATGACGTCGATGTGGATCAGGTCGGCTCCTGCCCGCTCGACCGCCGCGATATCTCTGCTCAGGTGGGCGAAGTCCGCCGAGAGGATCGACGGGGCGATCTGTATCCTCGGTGATGTCACCGGCTCACCTCGAGCGAAATCGAATCCCAGGGTCCGACTTCGAAGCCACCCGGGGGCTGCTGGCGGACCACGGTGCCTTCAGGAAGGCCCGGATACGGTTGGGAGCCGACGATACTGACGCGAAACCCCTGCGTTCGCATCGCCTCCGCAGCCAGTTCGCCGTGGACGCCGATCAAATCTGGCATGACGTAGGTGGTGGCCTGCTCGCCACGGTTGAGCAGGAGCGACACGCTCGGCGCTCGCGATCCTGGTGCTGGATCCTGCGAGACCACCGCGTCTGCCGAGTAGTCGGGCGAACGGAACTCCGAAACCGAGGCCACCGCAATCCCTTCTTCACTGACCCGCAGGCGCGCGGATCGCTCGCTTTGCCCGACAAGCGCCGGCATCACGGTTGAAGGGGGGCCCGAACTGACCCAGACACGAATCGTCCGCTGCCGACGAATGTCCACACCAGGGACTGGTTCCTGCAGGAGGACACGGCCTGCCGGCACCGCTTCATCGGGGCGAGGATTGGGATCGACCCTGAGGGCAAGACCGAGCTCTGCGGCCGCCCGAGCGGCGTCATCGACAACCACGCCGACCAAATCGGGGACCTGCACCTCTCGCGAACGCAGCGCCACTCGCATGCCCACCAACGCAAAGACGAAGAACGTCGCGACCAGCGCACCGGCAAGCACCAGTACCTTCCCGAGACTCCAGACGCGGGCCCTTAGTGGCATTGGATCAGATCGTACCATGAAGTCTTTCGTGTCCCGGCCCTAGTCTTTGATCCCGCTGCGTTCCATCGCCGACGCAAAGAAGGCCTCGAGCCGGTGTGCGAAAGGCCACGTCTGCAGCATCCCCCGCTCACTGAGCAGGGGCAGGATCGGCGTCGCGCCATTCGTACGGAGATCGACCGGCGCGAACTCCAGATGCCGGGACATGAAGGCGTCCACGACAGCTTCGTTTTCCTCTGGCTCGCTCGAGCAGGTGGCGTACACGAGCCGACCTCCCGGCCGCACGAGGGTGGCCGCACGTTCGAGGAGGGCGAGCTCCTGGCGGGCAAGGCCCTCGAGGTCCGCCTCACGGCGTCGCCACCGGATGTCGGGGTCACGTCGTATGGTACCGAGGCCCGAGCACGGCGCGTCAACGAGCACACGGTCGAACCGAGACGCGAAGGGAAGCCCCCCGGATGGTGCGACCTGCACGATCTGCACATGCGATGCGCCGCTCGTGCGCACCGTGTCCCGGAGAAGGGCCAGTCGTCTTGGCCGCACATCACAGGCAGCGATCACGCCAGAATCGGACATGTCGGCCGCCATTGAGACCGTCTTGCCCCCTGGCGACGCGCAGAGGTCCAACACCCGCTCGCCGGGCCTGGCTCCGACGACGAGGCTCACGAGCTGCGATGCCTCGTCTTGGACAAAGAAGGTGCCGTCCATTTCCGTTCGTCGGAGAGGGTTACCCGATATCGTCACGAGGCCATCGGGTGCGTGACGAGTAGTCTCGGTCTCGACCTGCCTGGCGATGAGCGCTGCGGCCACGTCCTCGCGGCACGCGCGAAGCGTGTTGGCGCGGAGGGTCATCTGAGGTGTGTCGTTGTTGAAGCGGACCCATTGATCCGTCGCGTCAAAGCCGTGTCTGTCCAGCCAGCGTGTCACGAGCCACTCGGGATGTGAGCAGGTGATGCCCAAGTACGCAATCATCGCCTCACGGCTGGCGCCAGGCCCAGGCCTCGGCGGTACAGGGAGGCGATGGCGTTCCCGTTGCACGGCTCGGAGGACCGCGTTGACGAATCCGGTCGCGCTCGTTTTTCGCGCCTGACGAGCCAGATCGACGGCGTCGTCGACGACAGCCGAGGCCGGCACGCGGTCCAGATGCAGGAGCTGGTACAGGCTCAATCGTAGGATGTGGAGAACGTCTCGGTCGATCCTGGCGACAGGACGAGCCGAGAAATGCTCTGCGATGTGCTCGAGGTATCGCTGCCATCGCAGCGTGCCGCTGACGATCTCGGCGGCGAGCGCACGGTCCCGTTCGTCGGGAAGGTGACGACGACTCTCTGCCAGCGCCGTTGGGAGGTCAGCACGTTCGGCGGCAATCGCGCGGAGCGCGTGATAGGCCGCCGTGCGAGCTGGGGCGGTCATGGACTGGTGAAGCGGGCACCAGGCTGCAGACGATGACCGGCGAGAAAGTCGCGCGCTTCCATTGGCCGGCGTCCTTCCGGCTGGACCCGCTCGATCACGATCCGCTCGCCGTGGCCGGTCGCGACGCACAGCGAGCCGCTTGCGGTGTCGACAATCGTACCGGGTGGCGCGTCAGTCGTCTCCGCATCGAGGCGGGTCCTCAGGAGAATGAGTCGTCTCCCGTCGAGGTACGAATACGCGTGAGGCCAGGGGTACAGGCCGCGCACACGGTTGTGAATGTACGACGCTGGCAGGGACCAGTCGAGAAGGCCTTCGCCCTTGGTGACCTTGGGTGCGTAGCTGCACATCATGAAGTCCTGTAGCTCCTCCTGCGCCGTACCGGCTGCCAACTGCTCGATGACATCGATGAGAAGAGGCGCACCGAGTTGAGCCAGATCGCGCTCGACGACGTCGCTCGTCTCGTCGGGGCCGATCGGACGTGTCGCTCGCGCCAGCATCGCTCCAGCGTCGAGCATCTTCTCCACGCGCATGATCGTCACGCCGGTTTCACGTTCGCCGTCCAAGACCGCACGCTGCACCGGCGCGGCGCCACGGTATTTCGGGAGCAGCGACGCATGAACGTTGATCATGCCAAGACGGGGCAACGCAAGCATGTCATCGGGAATGAGCTTGCCGTACGCTGCCACCACGCCCACATCCGGCCTCCAGTCGCGCAATGTCTGGGCTACGTCTGTGCCCTTCAATCGCTCAGGCTGCAACAGCGGCAGGCCTCGAGCCAGGGCCAGCGATTTGACAGGGGAAGGGGAGATCTGTTGCCCTCGTCCGCGAGGCCGATCGGGTTGAGTCAAGACTCCGCAGACGGCATGTCGTGACGTAAGGAGTGCCTCGAGCGTTGGGATGGCGAATTCAGGTGTGCCAAGAAACACGACACGGAGCGCATCGCGAGTCGGAGCGCTGCTCACCATTGTCCCGTGCGCGAAAGCTTCTTGATCTTTCGGACGATGAGATTTTTCTTCAGTCCACGTAGCCGATCGACGAACAGCGTGCCGTCCAGATGATCGAGTTCGTGGAGAAAACAACGGGCGAGCAGGCCCGTGCCATCCACGACCTGCTCCCGCCCTTCTCGGTCGAGTCCCTTGACGAGTGCGCGCGCCGGCCGGGCGATCGTCGACGTAAACCCCGGAAGGCTGAGGCATCCCTCGTCCTCGCGCTGGGTGCCGTCTATCGCGACGAGCTCGGGGTTGATGAAGACGAGGAGATCATCCTGGTTGTGGCCGCCCGAGATGTCGGCAACAAAGATGCGGAGTGGGATGCCGACCTGCGGCGCGGCCAAGCCGATGCCAGGTGCCGCGTACATGGTATGGATCATGTCGTCGATCAGGTGCTGCACGTCCGAAGTGATCTCGGAGACGGGCATGGCAGCGCTCTGGAGGATCGGGTCTCCATACCGAAGAACCGGCCGAATCATGCAGGCGTGGCGCGCGGTGCGAAGCGCTGGCGGACCTGTTCAGCAGTCGCGTCGCAATGACGCTCGATTTCGTCGATCGAGTCGCCACCAAACTTTTCGAGGAACGCATCGGCGAGCACAAAGGCCACCATGGCCTCGCCGACAACCGCGGCCGCTGACACCGCACACACGTCGCTGCGTTCGATGGCCGCTGGCGCTTCGTTCATCGTCGTGAGATCCACCGAGCGGAGCGGCTTCATGAGCGTGGAAATCGGCTTCATGAAACCCACAACGCGCACGTCCTCACCGTTGGTCACGCCACCCTCGAGGCCGCCGGCGTTGTTGGTGGGGCGCAGGGGGACGCCTCCATCGGCGGCTGGGAGTATCTCGTCGTGCACCCGAGAGCCCGGTCGCACAGCCACCTCCGGCCCGATCCCGATCCCCACCGCCTTGATGGCATGGATGCACATGAGCGCCTGGCCGAGCCGTCCGTCGAGCTTGCGGTCCCATTGCACGTACGATCCGAGTCCCACGGGCACGCCTGTCGCAATCACCTCAAAAGCGCCACCGAGTGTGTCGCCCGCGTCCCGTGCCCGATCGATCGCGGCGATCATCCGTTGTTGTACCTCGAGATCCACGCATCGGAGCGGGGAGTCCTCGGGGATGGCGTCGGCCTCGCTGAATGCCACCGTCCGCCCTTGGTCGAGCATGACGTCGCCGACGACCGATACGTGGCTTGTCAGTCGGATGCCGAAACGGCCGAGGAGTTGCCGCGCGAGGCTTCCGGCGGCCACGCGAGCGGCGGTCTCGCGGGCGCTGGCGCGTTCCAGAATGTCGCGCACATCCTCGTGCCCATACTTGATGGCGCCAGCCAGATCGGCGTGGCCAGGTCTCGGACGGGTGACATCCGGGCGACGGATGCCACTCGCTCCCTCGGGCATGTCGGGCTCGACGTGCATCGTCTGCTGCCAGTTGACCCAATCACGGTTGCGCACCAATAAGGCAATCGGAGCGCCGGTGGTGCGCCCTTGGCGCACGCCGGCGAGGATCTCGACTCTGTCACTTTCGATGGCCATTCGTCGCCCACGCCCGTATCCCCCTTGTCGGCGTTTGAGCTGGTGGTCGAGCGATGGAATGTCCAACTGCAGGCCCGCCGGCATGCCGTCGAGTGTGACGACCAGTGCTTGACCGTGCGATTCGCCCGCGGTGAGAAATCTCAACATGCCAGTTCATTTTACCTCCCCGCGCAGTATCGATGGTTGTGGCCCGTCGGCCGACTAGCGGGGCGGCGTTCTGACGTGTCGAGGCGGTGATACACTTTTCCACCATGCGGACATGGATAATTGAACGGACAGTGGCTGCGGCGGTGATGACGTTGGCGCTCGGCGCGTGCAGCCAGCCGGCCCAGCCCGAGGGGCGTCGCGTATTCTTCGTGCAGCCCGCCGATGGGGCGACGGTCACCAGCCCGGTGCGGCTGGAGTTCGGTGCCCAGGACTTCACCATCGCGGCAGTCCCGGAAGGGACGCCGGCCGACACGAGACCAGACCTGGGCCATCACCACGTGGCCATCGACGCCGACTGTCTGCCAGCGGGCACGCCGATTCCCCGCGCCGCGCCGTGGGTACATTTCGGCGACGGCAGCAACGTTATCGACATGCAGCTGCCGGCTGGAACGCACCGCTTGACCCTTCAGATCGGCGACGACCTGCATCGAGCGATCGAGGGCCTCTGCGCTACCATCTCGGTCAACGTTACAGAGTAGCGCCCGGCCGAACGCATCTGGTCCCCTGGACAGAGCGTGGAGAGATCTGCTGCCGCCCGGGCGGTCGAGACAGGCAGAATCTGCACCCTTTGGCAAGCTGAGACCGGATTCACGCCCGATACCGAGTTGCGCGCCCGTTTGCTTTCACCACGGGCGTGCCCCGACTACTTCACGACCGCTACTTCGCGTACGACGAGACCTGCGCCAGCGACCTCGTCACCGGTACGAGCGTCCGTCTCGACGATCTGCCCGCTGATGCGGACGAGCCCGTTGCAGGCGCGGCTGGCGATTCCTCGGCCCTTCTCTCGCTCCTGGATGTGCTGGACGATGTCCGAGAGGGGGCGCCGCGTTGGGTTGTCGCCGATGCTCGCAGCGGTCCCCAGGCTGCCGCCATTGCCGGCCGCGCTGCGGACGAGGCGCGTCGCCGCGGCTTCGTGCCAGTGCTGGTGTCCGTCTATACCCGTCTCCGCGACCAGCTGGCACAGGCCTTGGACGAGCGGACGCTTCTGCTCATTGAAACCTCTGAGCGGGCCGTCGGACCTGCCCGAGCAGCACTCCTTCACGCGGCCACGCGTTGTCCGAGGCCCCATGTGTTATTGACCTTCAAGTCACCGTCGACGGCCGAGGAGTCCTGCAGCGTCAGGGAAGCTCGCGCCGTCTACCGCGCCGTGGCGACCCGCCCAACGACAGGTGATCCTCGGGACGAGCCGTTGGGAGATCTCGCGAGGCTAGTCCAGCGCGAAGCTCGGGCGGTCGACTTCAATCGGGTTGGACGCCATGCCGCTGCCGAGCGTCTGCTGCGCGACGTGGTGGGTGGCTTCTCCAGAAGACGCGCGTTCGGACGAGCGGCGGCTGCGGCGGTCGCACTCGGCCGAGTGCTGCTCGAGCGAGGCCGTGCGGTCGCAGCCGAGCAGGCGTTTGAAGAAGCGGCAGGGTTCGCGCAATCGGCGGGCAAGGAAGACATGATGCTGGAGGCCAAGCTGTGGCAGGCAACCGCACGAACCGATGCGGCGCGATTGACGGACGCCGAATCGGTTGCCAGGGCAGTGTTGCTGGCGAGCGGGCAGGCGCCCAGGCGGCAGGCGTGGGCGCACGCGGTGCTCAGTCGCGTACTGGTATGGCAAGGACGAATCGAGGAGGCAGCGGCGCCGTATGTGTCGCGCCCGCAGGCGGCTCCCGACGAAGCGGCGGTTCCGCGTGACTCCGTTGTTGCGACATGGTCAGAGGCCATCGCGATTCGCGCACTGCTGGCGTCAGGCCATCTCTTTCAGGCCGGTCTTCGCGCGCGCACGCTCGTGGCCGCAACAGCTGAGATCCGTGAGCCCCTCCCGCGCCTCATCGCCGCGACGGCCCATCTCCGGGTGCTGGCGGCAGCAGGCGATCTCGAGCTGGCGGGGCAGAGGTTGAGAGACGTCTCAGCCCTTGCGAGGCTGGCCCGCGCGCCGCTACGCGCGGTCTGGGCGCGTCTCATCTGGTGCGACGCGTTGCGGCGTGCCGGACGCGGGGCCGACGCGCGGAGAGTGCTTTCGCGATTATCGCGACTGGGCCGCGTGGCTCCCGCACTCCTGAAGCGGGAGATCGAGAGGCGGACGGACTGTTCGGGAGACGCAACACCGTTCACGGGA
>Ga0326597_10006626_pt1 | contig 15848 bp, 15 predicted proteins | sample RVTome_12_FD_203789 | JGI IMG/M metagenome (GOLD analysis project Ga0326597, IMG submission 203789) | Soil microbial communities from uranium-contaminated site in the Upper Colorado River Basin, Wyoming, United States - RVT100D185 | ecosystem: Environmental > Terrestrial > Soil > Contaminated >...
AGGTTCGAGCCGATCTCGATACTGCTCACACGGCTGGTGATCGACAATACCGCCGTCACTGAATGGAGCGCACGCCTGGCGCCGGCACTCATCGGTATTCTGTCGATCCCCATCCTCTACTTTCCGACTCGACGCATGTTCGGCCCGCGGGTGGCGCTGATTGCCGCGCTGCTCCTGGCCGTCTCGCCTTGGCATCTTACCTGGTCACAAAACGCCCGCTTCTATACCACTTTGATGTTGCTGTACGCCCTGGCCTCGATGGCCTTCTTTTTTGCTATCGAGCGGGGGCGTTCTCTGTATATCGTCCTTTTCTATGTTCTACTGCTATTGTCGTTTCGTGAACGGCCGTTGGCTGTTGTTCTGGTACCGGTAGCATTTTCCTATTTGCTTCTTCTCAAATTCCTACCGTTCGAGCGCCCGAAGGGATTTGGGCGGCGACCCGTGATCGTCTTCTTGTTTCTGGGAATTGGCCTTGGACTGCTCGATCTCGTCGGGTTCATAACGAGCGGCTATTCCGAGATCGCAGGGGGACTGACTCTTCCCTACGATCGGCCCGTGTTGGATTCGTGGCGGCTCGGAACGTTCACCGCCTTCGACATCGGCATCCCTCTTATCGCCCTTGGTCTGTTCGGTGGCGCGTATAGCATTTCCCAACGAAGTCGTGCCGGAACGTTTCTATTGGTAAGCGCGGTCGTTCCGGTCGCCTTGTTATTGCTCGTCAACCTCTTTTACTTCACGAAGCCGCGCTATGCATTCGTCACGTTGCCGAGCTGGATCTTGCTCGGTGCCATCGCCATTCAGCACATCGTTGGGTTGGCTCGAGGTCGCCAAAAGCTGCTAGCAGCGGGGGTCTTTGTGGCCATCGTGGCTGACGCGGCAGCGGCGAACCTGCTTTACTTCCAGGCCAACCATGGCAACCGTCTAGAGTGGAAGCAGGCGTTTGCGATCGCACAGGACCGGAGCCAGGAAGGCGATGTGTTCGTGGCCTGGTGGCCGGAGTTTGGACCGTACTACCTTGGCCAGGAGGTGACAGCCTGGCCGGAGCTCACACCTTCGATGGTCTTGGCCAGTCACCGGCGGCATTGGTTTGTGCTCGACTCGGAGACGGTGTGGGGGAACTTGGCCATGAAGTCCTGGGTCGAGCAGAACGCTGAGCTCATCGACGTGCGATACCTGCGGACACCGGACGACGCATATCTGCGAGTGTACTTCTTCGATCCACGTCGGATACCATCCGACGAATAGGCGAGAAATCAGTGTTCTGCTCGACCATCATTCCAACCGTGAATCGACCGAGCCTTGCCGGGGCCGTGGAGAGCGTGTTGGGCCAGTCTCTCCCGGGCGAGGATTTCGAGGTCATCGTCGTCAACGATTCCGGGGGGCCACTGAGCGCGGCCGACTGGCAGCGGTCAGAACGTGTGCGAATCATCAACACGCAACGGCGGAACCGTAGCGTGGCTCGCAATACGGGCGCCGCCATCGCCAAGGGGCGTTACCTGCACTTTCTCGATGACGACGACTGGCTACTGCCGGGCGCGTTTGAGGCCTTCGCACAGCTCGCTCACTCGAGCCACGCGGGGTGGCTGTATGGTGGCTTTCAACTGGCAGACAACACGGGAAACGTCCTCTGTGAAATTAGCCCAACCGAGGCTGGCAATTGCTTCGTTGAGCTGGTCGCGTCGGAGTGGATCCCTCTTCAAGCTTCCTTCATTCAAGTCAGCGCCTTTTTCGGAGCCGGTGGGTTTGCTTCTCTCGAATCGCTCTTGGGGGGCTACGAGGACATCGACCTCTCCAGACAGATCGCCCTCTATCACGACTTCGCCTCAACCGTCGCCACTGTCACCCGCATACGGGTAGGGGATGTGGGCAGCACGACCAATTACAGCGCGATGTTCAAACAGAATCGGATGTCGAGGGAAAAGGCGCTCGCGACTGCTGCGTCTTTCAGTCGGATGCGGGCTTCCGCCAGCGCCCGGCCTACGGGTCGGGGCTATTGGCACGGCCGCATCATCTACTACTACCTTGCCTCCGCGTGGTGGAACCTGTGGCATCGGCGTCCACTAGCAGCGGCCAGCCGAGGAGTTCATGGGCTGGCTGGTCTGGCCGCCGCGACCTGGGCTCTGGCGTCACCGGATTTCTGGCACGGCCTGATGGCCCCGCACAGAAACCGCGTCTGGACAGCGTTGGAAGAATCGAACGCGCACCCGTACGGGACCGTCATTTGGGAGGAGTAGGTGTTTTCCTCGACGGTGATCCCGACAGTTGGCCGATCGACGCTGGCGAGATCGGTCGAAAGCGTCCTCCGCCAGACTGTCGGAAGGGATCAGTTCGAGGTCGTCGTTGTCAACGACTCAGATGGTCCGCTTGTGGCTGCGGAGTGGCAGCAGTCAAAGAGTGTGCGGATCGTTCATACACGGCGACGCGAGCGTAGCGTGGCGCGCAACACTGGCGCCGCGCTGGCCAGAGGGCGGTATTTGCACTTCCTCGATGATGACGACTGGCTGGCGCCAGACGCATTCGAGCACCTGTGGGAGTTGGCACGTTCTAGAGCTGCCGGTTGGGTATACGGTCACTCGCAGTTGGTGGACCGGCAGGGTCAGGCCATCCTGCGGCTGCGACACGCCCTGAGTGGCAACTGCTTCGTCCAAGCGATGGCTGGAGAATGGGTGCCGCTGCAGGCCTCCTTGATCGACGCTGACACGTTTTTCGCGGTGGGAGGGTTTAACCCTCTGGTTTCTGGTCCGGAAGACGTCGATCTATTGAGGCGCGTCAGTTTGCAGAGCGATCTGGCTGTGACGCCAAATGTCGTGGCCTGTATCAGCTGGGGCGCCGAACACAGCACCACCGACTATCGGCGTCATCCCGAACAGAGCCGCCTCGCGCGTGAGCAGATTCTTGACCGTACAGGCGTGCTGCGGCGGATGCGCGCCTCGGCCGGGTCGAGCTACTGGCGGGGACGGATCGTTCGAGCCTATGCTACGTCACTGGTTTGGAACGTGCGTCGGAAGCACCTCATGACTGCGGCGAGCCGTGGGGTATTCAGTCTTGTCGCTCTGTTGTCCGCCGGTCTCGACGTATTCTCACCGGATTTCTGGCGAGCGGTCTCTCGGCCACATGCCAGTGAAGTCTTCAATCAGGGGCTGCGCGAGGCGGGTCGATTGGCTCCACCCTTGAGTCGCCCGTGACCACCAACGGCATGAGCGCAGAGGGACAGGGAAGCCTGCTGGACGGCAGACGAATGCTTCTTGGTGCCATCTTGATCGCGGTCTTCATCGCCGCAACTGGAGTGCGACTCTACCGTCTCGACGCGGCGGGAATGCTTGTGGAGCGGGACTTCATGTCCGCAACGATTGCACGCGATTTCTACTTCAACCGCTCGTTGGACGTCGAACCATGGCGTCGCGAGCTTGCAGGGATCGCGCGCTCGAATCAGCCGATTCGGGAGCCCCCAGTCACCGAGTGGCTCGTGTCGTTGATTTACTCGGCCACAGGGAAGGAGGACATCCAATACGCTAGACTGCTAACGAGCTTCCTCTGGCTTGCTGGTGGTTTCTTTCTGTATCGGATCACGCGGTCGCTGGTGTCGACCGACGGGGCGGTGTTCGCGCTCATCTATTACCTATTCGCGCCCATGAGCGTTCTCCTGAGTCGCAGCTTCCAGCCCGATGCGCTCATGATGCTCCTCTTCTTGATGAGTCTGTGCTGGATCGTCCGGTATCATCAGTCCCCCTCGAGAACGCGACTTGGAGGCGCCGCACTGGTGACTGCCGTGACCCTACTGATTCGGCCACTCGTGATATTTGGACTGGTTGGCGCATTTGTGATGCCGCTCATCCAACAGAGAGGTCTCTGGAAAGGTGCTTTCGATCGCGATAGTCTATTCTTCGCTTCCCTCAGTGTCCTGCCTAGTGCTGCTTACTACGGTTATGGCGCGTTCGTGACTCGGACCTTGGCTACACAAGTGGACACCAGCTTCAGTTTTCACTTGTTCCTTCATGGTGAATACTGGAAGGGGTGGTTCTTCCTGGCACAACACGCCGTCGGTGTCCCGGTGTTAATCGCGGCATTTGTTGGGTTGCCATGGTTGCGAACCGGGCTAGCACGGTCCACTGTGGTGGGGCTTGCCGTTGGCTATTTGGTTTTCGGCCTCCTGTTCACGATGCACATTCACACGCACGGTTACTATCACGCACAGCTCATCCCGTTGGCAGGAATAGCCGCCTCTCCGGTGGTAGCACTGCTTGTGCGTCATGACCTGGATGCGCGTGAGGCCTGGCTGAAGTTGATTCCGCCTGTAGCTGCGACGGCCATCTGGGCGATGTTAGCTGTCCAGGAAGTGAAAGCGGGTTTGAACGCCGCTCGCTACGAAGCCCCGGTCGTCGCTCGAAAGATTGGCCAGCTTGTCCAGCACAGCAGCCGCGTCGTTTTCGTGGCGAGGTATTATGGCGCGCCGCTGCAGTATCTCGGCGAACTCTCCGGCGCTTACTGGCCGCGTTCCAGTACGTGGTACCTGCATCCAGAGCCGAACCAAAGGGAACTGAGCGTCGAAGACCGTCTTCAGGCGCTTCCTTTCGAGCCGGAGTATTTCGTGGTCACCGACTTCAACGAATTCCAGCGACACCACCGAGATCTCGCGGCGTACCTCACAAGCCGCTGCGTGCTGAAGGCGGAAACCGACGACTACATCATCTACGAGCGCTGCAGCTATCCCTCGAGCTCCTGATCCCCTGGTTTCTTCAGCCTCGATGACAGTCGTATGTGTCGGCCTCGCGCTGCTGAGCTGGCACCTCCTGGAAAAGCATTTCCTACGCTTACGTTTTCGCCTGACCGGCGCGCCCGGCTGAAGAAAGGCAGCCAGCCGTGTCACCGGACGCCCTGCACGAGGAACCCGAGCTCACGATGTGAGATGAGTAAGCCCGGCCGAAGCGGATGTTCGTGAACCCGATTGAACCTGACGTCCCGATTTCGCTGAAGAGAATCCTGTGCTGGACTGCCCACGTGGCTTAAAGAGCCTGAATGTTGGTGATTACTGATCGTGGAGCGGCGCGTTGTCTGCAGTCACAGGTTTCGATGTCACATCAGAAGGCATATTTTACTTGCGCGTATGCCTGGTTCTGGCAGCACGTGGGAGGGTCGTGTTATCGCCAACGGTTGGGGGACTGGGACCACGGTTCTTGCCAGCTATTTGGTGGTCTGACGTGGTCTGACGTCAGGTTTCTTGAAAGGATACTGCTCGACACGTATTATGTTCGGAACTGTAGCATTTGGATGGATTTGCAATTGTCACGCTCCCTGCCGTGCTCAAGGGCAGTGGGTGCCTGTTGACTAAATGCTGATGAAGGACCAGTCGAACGGCGAAAGGACCAGTCGGGCCGCGCGTCAGGAGGCGTGGCACCCGCGAAGTATGTCCGATGGGGAGGCACAGCATCGACTACAACGCGACCCAAGCTCGGAGCCCACGCTTCCAGATTGGTTAAGGTTTTTTTCGAACGTGGATGAGCAGGGGCTGTTGAGCCGTTTGGATGCATTTCCGGGTGCCATTCTGATTGGTGGGTGCCAGCGGTCAGGAACCACGGCGCTGGCCGAGGTCGTTGCCGAAAGCGACGGGATGGTTCGCTATTGGTCGACTCCTGGCATCGCGGAATTGACGGCAGCACGGATTCTGGCCGGGATCGAGCCGTGCGAGCCCGAGGGCCGCTATTGCTTCCAGACGACCTATCTGGGCCAGCACATTGACTATTACAGCCTGTCGGAGGCATTCCAGGTAATCTGGATGATTCGAAACCCATACTCCACAGTCCGATCGCTCGTCTATAACTGGCCGGCCGCTGCCTTGAGTGAGGTCTTCTCGCGGGCCGTCGTCCCGACGCTCCCACGGAGGAAATGGTGGGAACGCCGGTGGACTGCAATGACCCAGCTCGAAAAGGCCTGTCTCCACTATCGGTCGAAGCTCGAGCAGATGCTGCGACTGTTCGAGCTGCGAACCGAAAACAAGCTCTTGGCGGTGGATTATGATGACCTGGTACTGCACGCTGATCAGCGCCTCCCGGTCATCTACGAGTTCGTGGGCTTGCCGTATCGTTTGGATTACGCGCGCAGGCTCCATCCTCGCAGCCTGCAGAAGCAGGACGATCTGACTCCAGTGGAACGGCGAGCCATAGAAGGGATATGTGGGCCGATTTATCGGCGGGCCCGGCGGCTCGCTGTCCCACCGTCGTAACCACGACCTCTGCGCGGCAGGATTTCTGATGCAATTGCCTTGTCTTCGAATATCCAAGCGTTGCCGCCTGGGTCTGACCCGCACCATCGTCGCCACGATGCTGTGGGATCGCATGCGACGACGTTTCCGCCACGCCAGTGCAGATTATACGCGACTGGCCTCATCCAGAACATGTGCAGAACATGTGGCAGGCGACCATCTGCTGCTGACGACTGGCCGGGGGGACCTGGTTTGTTTTGGGCGGCATCGCGGTTCTCCAGCGACCTAATCGAGAACTTTGCCGACGTCATTTGACCGCAGGAAGATGAGCACCCCAACCGTCAGCGTCGTCGTTCCAGCTTACGGCCAGGCCGAGTACCTCGGCGAGGCAATCGCGAGCGTGCTCGATCAGACGTACACGAATCTCGAGGTTGTTGTCGTCAACGACGCGTCCCCCGATGCGACCGATGACGTCGTACGTCAATTCACGGACCCCCGAATCACGTATGTCACCCACGACGTCAACCGGGGCCTTCCGGCGGCGCGAAACACTGGTATCGACGCGTCACGCGGTTCACTGTTGGCGTTTCTCGATGCGGACGACTACTTCCACCGTGACAAGATCGCAGCGCACGTTGCTCGTCTGGCTCAATTTCCTGCGCTCGGCCTCACCTACGCGTGGCGGTTCAATCTCAATTGTGGTCAACCGACCATTCGTGACCTCTGGCAACCGCCCGGGTCGTGCACGCTGTCCGACCTCGTGCTTGGCTTTCCGTTCGCGCCAAGCGACATGGTGATTAGACGAGAATGGCTGGTTAGAGTTGGCCAGTTCGACGCTGCCCTTACCGATATGAGCGAAGATCTTGACATCTGCTGTCGCTTGGCCCTCCTGGGGTGCCCCATGGCTGGCATTCCACGGGCCTTGACCTACCGACGCTATTATTCCGGGCGCCGTTTGCGAGTTAGGCGCCGCCACGCAGCGGCGATGAAGGTCCTCGAGGCTGTGTTCGCTGATCCCCGGTGCCCGCCCGGGATTCGGTCCCTGCGACCCCAGGCCAGGGCGGCTCATACGCGGACTTGGGCTCTGCACGCACTGGTTCAGGGCGACACCACTATTGGACAGGATCTACTGCGCGCTGCGGTTCGTGATGATCCGTCCGTGCTCGCTGGGCATCCCTCGCCGCTGGTCAGGGCAATGCTTCGGGTGGCGATCGCCGACGAGAGCCAGAACCACGACGAAGTGCTGACGGCGATCGTGGACCAGTGCCCAGCGGAACTTCAGTCGGTGCGGCGCGACTACGATTGGGCCGTCGGGCATGGGCATGTGCTACGAGCGGTCAGGGCCGCGCTGTGGGAGCGTCTCGTCGAAACCGAGCAGCACTTCGCACGAGCAGCGGCTCTCGGCGCAGAAATCGACCCCGGTCTTCTGCAGGGCGTTACCCATGATCTGATTGGGCTCGAGCAGGAACGCGGGAGCGCTGCGGGTAGCTTAGCCCTTGAGCGTCTCGAGCGGGGATTCGAATCGATTGGAGGACCGTGGACTGGACGCAAGCTGAGAGGGTGTTTCGCGGTCAATCGCGCGTTTCGCCATCATCGCGAAGCACGCCCGCGAGAGGTTCTCACACACGTCGGCCAGGCGCTGGTGTACGATCCGCGTTACCTGGCAAATTGGGGTGTGTGGTCGATGGTCGTGGGTTCACTCGTACCCGTCGTCAGGCGTCAGTGGAGCCGTTAGACCATGACACCAGAGGTGGTCCGAAATTCGACGACATCGGAGTTGCCAGGAACCTTCAACCATCGTGGTTGATCTGAACCGCGCGAATGCGAGTGCGACTTCGACACCTCTGCCTCAACCCCCGCGAATGAGCCCCACGCCCCCGAATGCCCCGTTCTTCATCGTCGGCTGCCCCCGGTCCGGAACCACAATGTTTCGACTGATGCTGAACGAGCACAGCCGCCTTTGTGTGCCGCGCGAGAGCTTCTTCATCAGCGCTCTGATGGATACACTGCCCCTGACCGACCCCCTGTCGCCCCACGAGGTCGACGAGGCAATTGCGGCAATCATCGGCCATCGGCGCTGGGCTGAGTTCGGGCTTTCGACCGCTAGTGTTCAGAAGGCCGTACGTGGACTCTCCTATCCTCGGCTCGAAGAGGTCGTCAGCGCGGTGTTTCGTCTCGCGTGCGGGAGGAAGCCGCGCTGGGGAGACAAGACTCCGGCCTACGGCTTGGAGATCCGTCGGCTCGCAATCGTCTTCCCGGGAGCAAAGTTCATCCACCTCGTCCGCGACTGCCGCGATGTGTGCCGATCTATGCACGACGCCGGCTGGCACGGAAAGAACTGGAATCGTCTCGCCGCGTTCTGGCGGGACCGCGTGGCGAAGGGGATCCTTGACGGCCGCGCCCTGGGGCCAGACCGGTACTGCGAAGTGCGGTATGAAGACCTCGTTCTCGACCCCGCTGAAACCCTAAGTCGAACACTGGCTTTCCTCGGCGAGCCCATGGAGGACAGCGTGCACAGTTTCCACGAACGTGCAGCCAATCAACTGACAGCCGGTGACCATCGACTTCATGCCAAGACGATGCGAGCACCCTCGGCTGCCGACGTCGAGCGGTGGCGCCATGAACTGGTTGGTCTGCAGGTTGCCGCGATTGAGTTTGTGGCCGGCCGAATCATGACTCAAGCTGGCCAGCGGCGACACTTCAGGGGGATGCGACGAGCGCTAGGCATTCCCGCATGGGCGGCCATGTGGGCAGCCGAATGGTCGCGTCCGGCCCGTCGGCGCTTGGGATGGCATCTTCCGCACCGTTAGGTGCTTGGAAAACGTAGGTAGCTAGAGACCCGATCTGTACCGAGACCCAGCCCATCGCCTGTTCCAGTGGTCATCTGCTTGCTCCTCACCATGAACGACAGGAACGATACGCTGGAGTGCTCGGAATCCCTGTCCAAGAGTACCTATCCGAACGTGTGAAGTATCGTTCTCGATTGGCATTCGACTGACAACTGAGTCGCTGCGATTCGGGCGGCAGACCCCGTGGTTGTAGTGAACGAGCTCGCGGAGAATCGCCGCTATTCGGGGAAGAACAACGTCGGTATTCGGGGCCACGCTGGACATGGGGGGCCGATTAAGTCTCCGTCCGCAACGAAGACGTTGTTGTTGCCCGGGAGTGCCTCTCACAACTGAAGGCGATCGGACACCGTCCAGTCAGCCTGTGGACCTTTACGACATTAATCGAAATCCGCTATCCACAAGCCGTCAGTTCCGAGAACACCTCAGTCGCAATGAAATCAACGCGATCCGGAAGAGGTCGCCGGGGTCGCTGAAGAGTTCTACGAAGAGGCAAGCTGGTGAGTCTTGCTCTCTGCCAAGGCTCGTTTGCGCATGTCTGCGTCTAGCATGGTTGGAATCACAGTCATTTCGTGCGTGGGTGCTTGGGCTCTCCAAGGGCTCGGTTTCCGACCATTGTGTCGGATGCTTATCAGGGCATTCATACAATGGTCACGTTGCATTGTTCGTCGGTTGAGGCGCGACAGGCTTGACCGCTCGGACGGTGATCACGAGCTGATAGTCAGGATCATCGTATGCCAAGACTCCGTGGTTCAGCTCTGTTACGGCCAGACCGTGCAGGAATGCGACGGCAGCAGATACGTTGCCATACGATTTTACCTGTACCTGTTCCGAGGGAAAGACGGTCTCGAACAGTCGACGCGCCGAGGCGGTGGTGAAACTCCAGTAGTAGCCCCTCGCTCCATGTCGTAGCTGCTAATCTTGCTGATACCTGGAACGGTTGTGAGAACAACGCCCCCTGGCTTGAAGACGATGGACTGTGCGGACAGCAGCCTGCACATCGTAGATGGCGTTCAGAGTCTGGGTCAAAATGATCGCGTCATAGGCATCTGACTCTAGGTTTGAGGCGTCCGTAAGATCACCAGTGATTGTCACGGGTGGACGAGTGTCTGCGACATGGAGCACATCGCTCGTGCGTACTTCGCCGCCGCCAAAACGACGCGTATACATGTTGGTCCCGATTTCGAGGACGTGACCTCGGATATCAGCAGCATGACGCTCCAGAAACCGCTCGATATAGTAGCGGTCAACAGGGTCTCCACGATCGCTTCCCCACGCCGTGCTGATCGGGTGCTTTCGGCGTAGTCCGACCATTGAAACAAATCCAACGGGCGGCCATACTGTCACTCGAGTGATGGATCTGCGCAACTCGATCCGGCAGAATTCGCCTACCTGGAGCAGGAGGGTCACTCCAATCTTGGAATCAGTGCGTCACGGAACCTTGGCCTTGGTAATGCGCGCGGCAAGTATGTTGCGTTCCTGGACGCGGACGACATGTGGGTTCCGTCCAAACTCGAGGACCAGGTTGAGTTAATGGAACACTATCCGTCAGTTGGAATGCTTTACGGCAACACGACGTACTGGCACAGTTGGCGCGGCTCGGGGAAGAAGAAGCTTCGTGACGCTGTTCCTCGCCTCGGCGTCCCTCCCGGGCTCGTGGAAGATCGACTCGCACTGCTTGCGAGGTACATCGGCGGAGACGCTGCCGTACCCTGCCTGTGCAGCGTCATCATGCGCCGAGAAGTAGTTCAGCGGATTAGACTAGTGGATGGGTCGACACCTTCAGGGGAGTCTACGAAGACCAGGTCTTTTATGTTCGTGCGTATTTGGACGGTCCAGTGTACGTGTCGGAGCAGCGCTGGGACCAGTATCGTCAGTGGAGCGGATCCAGTTGTTCCAAGGCCATGCGTACCGGAGAAATGCGGGAAGGAAGACGTGCTTTTCTAGTCTGGCTGGCTCGGTTAGTCGAAGAGCGCGGGATAACGCATCCTGGACTGTCTCGCGCTCTGTCGATCGAATTGGAAAACGTCGAGCCGCCGTCGAGGTTCGCCGAAACGCTGCTGAGATACATCCGCCGACGCTTCCGCAAGTTTCGTCGTGCTCTGCCTGTCGCCAAACATGCACTGACAGAGCTACGGCGGCCGCTACCTGAATCCGGTGCTTCGGTTCTGTGGAAAATACCGCTATTCGCTTTACGTCTTTCACCCGCCCATCATTATTCCGTTGGAAGGGCAGATATTCTCAGCTGGTGATGGACCTGAAATCCTTGGCACACGCCTTCTTGGTCAGGTCCCTTCACGTTGCTGGCTGGAGCAGTTTCGTTGTGTGCGGAGGTAGCAAGCTGGCATGTGTTCGAGTCGAAATTCCTGGAGTTGAAGAGATTGTTCCCTTATGGCGGCTCAGCAGACCGAGAAGCACCCCAACGAGGCAACGCCGCCGCACTGCGGGGGGCTAGCCTTAGCCTCGGGAGGCAATGAGCGGGTTCGCAGACAGTTTAAGGACTTGGACACAGCGTCCCGAAGACGAGTCAAGTGCCCTGTACGCGGTTGGGGCGTCCCAAGACGAGTCTGGGGTCGTCCAGACGAGGCGCTCAGGTCGCACGATGTCGTTGACCCGAAGGGTGTTGGTCCGTTGGACGCGGGTGCGGCACGAGCCAGTCACCGATCGCGAGGTAGTCGAGACCTCCTCGCTGAAACGCCCTGATCGCATCGCTCGGTGTACAAACGATCGGCTCTTCGTGCATATTGAAGCTGGTGTTGACGACCGATGGAATTCCGGTCCGGCTGTGGTAAGCGGAGACGATTCGATGCAAATCGGGGGCTGTCTCCGGATCCACTAACTGGGGTCTAGCCGTGCCGTCTACATGAACCACTCCGGGAGAGGCACGTCGCATTTCGTTCGTGCACGCGAAGGTGATGGTCATGAAGCGTGCGGCACTCTCGGCTCCGGCGACGCCTTGGAAGCACTCGTTGGCGCAACGCGCCAGCGTGGCGGGTGCGAACGGCATGAATTCAGTGCGCTGCAATCGCTTATTGAGCCAGTCGTTGACCGACGGATCCGTCGTCTGGTAAAGGATGCTACGGTGACCGAGCGCACGTGGACCGTATTCCATGCGTCCGTGAAATCTGGCCACGACCGCTCCTCGAGCCAGCAGGTCAGCGATCGATTCGTGAATCCTCGGTTCTCGAGTGGCCGTTAACCCGGCCTCCCGAATCGCCTCCTCAATCTCGCGTCCTGTGTGAAGCGGTCCCAGGTAGACATCGGGTAGCTCGGTGCACAGGGTAAGCGGATCAGGGGCACGAGCCGCCAAAGAAGCCAAGGCGCTGCCGACGGAAAGACCGCCATCGTCCATTCCAGGGTGGATGAAGATCCGATCGACCTCGTCGAGTTCGTGGAGCCGTTGGTTGAATTTGACGTTTGCGAACACCCCTCCGGCCACGGCGAGATTTCGAAGTCCAGTCTTCCGCAGCCAATATTGGACAAATGAGATGCCGATTTCTTCGAGGATGGCCTGAACGCTGGCCGCCAGCGCTGCATGATCTGGATCGGCCGGCAGGCGCTTTCGGATTTCCTTCAGCGCCGACACATGGTACATGGGCACGAGGTACTGAATGTTACCCGGCTCTCGATACCGTATGAGCTGCCGGAAACTGTCAAGGTAGTCGGGTCGACCGAATGCAGCGAGTCCGGTGATCTTGCCCTCGTGTTTTTCAGCCCGGAAGCCACAGAGCTCGGTCACGTAGGAGTAGAAATTTCCAAGCGAGTTGAAGCTATCAACCGACCCAATTTCTCGCAGGTGGCCGCCCTCTCCGATCCAGACACTTCCGGATCGACCGTCGCCACCGCCGTCGAGGGTGACGACGAGAGCTCGGTCGAATCCGCTCGTGTAGTACGCGCTGGTCGCGTGACAGAAGTGGTGGTCGTGGAAGTCGATCGGCACGCGAAGGCCGTATTGGTCTCGCAGCAGTGCGGGCAAACTGCGGCGTCGTTCGCGCGACACGAGCGCTTTGAGGCGGTGGTGGGCCTGCCAAGCAAACGAGAATCGGCCGGCAACGGGGGCCAGGCGGGCGCTCAATAGATCGAAACGTGATGTCTTCTGGCGGTCCAGGTCATCGAACCAACCAGTCCAGGGGATGGGCTCCGGCTCGAATACGCTGACGCGTTGCGCTACCGCTACCCGATCGACGTCGCTGGAGGCCACGCCAGCTGCGGCGAGCACAGCGGTGATGGCCTGTCGCGGCATCCCGCTGGCGAGCTTCATCCTGCACAGCCGTTCTTCTGCGATGGCCGACAAAATCTTTCCATCGGCGACTACTGCGGCGGTGGAAGGCTTACTGTCGATGAGGCCGAGAACAATCACGCGGCGGGACCCTTCGGGGTGGCTGGTGAGAAAGACGAATATTCAAACGCTACTCCAGTTCGACGGTACGAGCACAGCAACTCAGGCTATCACGAGCGCCCGTGACGGGCGAGGCGACGACAGAAGGGCGGCATGCAGACGAATAGGCAGATGAACCCTCCCTGCCAAGATAGGTGAGACACTTCACGCACCCGTAATTACTGTTGAGGGCGGGGAGGTGTCAGGCCCTTGATGAATACGATTCGTACCCTGCTCAGAGACCCCTCGACGGCGGAAGAGCCGGAGCGGAGGGTCTTCCGCCGTCGAACGCGCGCTGACCACCCTGGCGCCGGACCCTGAAGTGCCGGCGCGCCACGCCAAGCGGCGGTTCACGACGGGCTACAAGCTCGACATCCTCCGACGCGCGGATGCCTGCACGCGCCCGGGCGAGCTCGGCGCGCTGTTGCGGAAGGAAGGGCTCTACTCCTCGCATCTGGTGACCTGGCGGCGACAGCGCGAGCACGGCTTGACGCCGAAGAAGCGCGGCCGGAAAGCGCGGCCGGTCGATCCGAAACTCAAGCAGCTCGAGCAGGAGAACCGTCGGCTCACGCGACGCCTGCAGCGGGCGGAGACGATCATCGCGTACCGAAAAAAAGTTGCCGAGTTGCTGGGGATCCCCCTGAATCCCCTGCCGAGCGACGAGGACGACTGATGACGGCCGTCGAGACGGCGAGCGAGACGCTGGGCACTGCGGCAGCGTGCGACGCGTTGGGCGTCTCGCGCGCGGGCGTGTATCGGCGGCGCCAGCCGGCCCGGGTGCCGGCCGCGCGGCCGACGCCCCCGCGGGCGCTCGATCCTGTGGAGCGGCAGCTCGTGCTCACAACGCTCGATAGCGAGCGTTTTCTCGATCAGGCGCCGGCCCAGGTCCATGCGACGCTGCTCGATGAGGGCACATACCTGTGTTCGCCGCGGACGATGTATCGGCTGTTGGACGCCGCCGGCGAGGTCAAGGAGCGGCGCGATCAGGTCCGGCGCCCGCACTACGCCGCGCCCGAACTGCTGGCCACACGGCCCAACGAAGTCTGGAGCTGGGACATCACGACGGCCTCAGCATACTGCTGCGCGCGTACCGACCGATTGTGACTCGCTGATCGTCACCCATCCCTTCCATCCCTTGGCTGGCCAACGCGTGCCGATCGTCTTCGAGCGGCGAGGCCGGTCCGGCGGAAAGGTCTACGTGTGTGATTGTGGCCGTCTGGGACAGCTCTCGCTGCCCAAGAGCTTCACGGATCGTGGGTTACCTCCGGGAGGCGCGACCCTCGACGTCACGGTCCTGGCCGACTTGGCGGCGCTGGTCTCGGTGTTGCGCCTCCACGCCGGCCTTGTACCGCGCGCTGACATCGAGTAGGCTTGTATATGTATGTCCTACAAGCAGCAGGTGAAGGAATGGAGCACGGCTCAATTGCGCGCCCGTCGGACGCGCTTGGGACAAGACCTGCCGGATGTGGCGGCGAGTGTGCGCGGGGCGCTCCAACAGCAATTCCGGCGGTGCGGCAACCCTGGGTGCCGCTGCCACACCGGGGAGCTGCATGGCCCGTATACCTACTTGGCCCTCCGGACGGGCACACGCACCCAGCTGGTCTACATTCCCGCCGTGCTCGCCCGCGAGGTGCGGCGGCGCGTGAAGATCACGGGGCGCATCCTCGCGACGCTCGAGAAGATTTCGGTCATCAATCTCGAGCTGATCGCTCGGGGGGAGCTGCGCTGAGTGGAGGCGAGCGCGCCCAGGAGAGACCTGGTGGCGCCCATCGCCAACATGCTCGCGGCGACGATCCGCGCGGGAGGCATGACACATGATCGGCTCAACCAGAATCACGAAGCGGCATCTCGAACGTCTGGCCCTGGTCTACATTCGCCAATCGACCCTCACGCAAGTCCGCGAGAACACGGAGTCCACGGCGCGCCAGTACGCCCTCGCCGAGGACGCGGCGCGGCTCGGGTGGGAGCGTGCCCAGATCGTGATCATCGATGCCGATCTCGGTCTGTCGGGTCGAAGCGCCTCGGGGCGCCTCGGCTTCAAGGAGATCGTCAGCCGCGTCTGCGTGGGCAGCGTCGGCGCGATCTTTGGGCTCGAGGTCTCTCGTTTGGCCCGGAGCTCCGCGGACCTCCAGCGCCTCCTGGAGTTTTGTAGCATTACCGACACCTTGATTGTGGATGCCGATGGCACCTACGATCTCCACAACTTCAACGACCGGCTCCTGCTGGGCCTCAAGGGGACGATGTCCGAGGCGGAGCTCCACATCCTCTCGGGACGACTGCAGGAATCGAAGCGGTCCGCGGCGCGGCGAGGGGCCCTGCGGAGGTTGCTGCCCGTTGGGTACGTGTACGACGACGACGGACAGCCAGTAATGGATCCCAACGAAGAGATTCGAGCGGCGGTGGCGAACGTCTTTGTCGCGTTTGA
>Ga0326597_10006627_pt1 | contig 15847 bp, 10 predicted proteins | sample RVTome_12_FD_203789 | JGI IMG/M metagenome (GOLD analysis project Ga0326597, IMG submission 203789) | Soil microbial communities from uranium-contaminated site in the Upper Colorado River Basin, Wyoming, United States - RVT100D185 | ecosystem: Environmental > Terrestrial > Soil > Contaminated >...
TTTGCCAGGACGTTGGAAGCGTCTGAGGCCTGCTATCGCATCCAATGGGTCCACTTGACCGTCCCGCCCGTGGCCGCCACGAAGGAGGCTCAACGAATACAGGCGCATGACTCGGGAGACTTGCGGACCTGAACGGACAGAAGGAGCGATCGTGAGAGTCAAGATGATCCTGCCCGCCCTCACAGAAGCCAAGAGTCCCTTCTGGAGGCCGATCAAGTACTCATTGTTCCCACCGCTGGGCCTCGCCACCCTCGCCGGATACCTGGATGCGGACGACGAGGTGACGATCCAGGACGAGCACGTTGAGAGGCTCGAACTGGATGATTCTCCCGACCTGGTCGTCATCCAGGTGTACATCACTTCCGCCTATCGCGCGTATGAGATCGCCGACCACTACCGCAGCCGCGGGGCGTACGTGTGTTTGGGTGGGCTGCACGTCACTTCGCTGCCAGAGGAGGCCGCAGTCCACGCCGACACCCTGTTTATCGGTCCAGGCGAAGACACCTGGCCAGCATTCATCGCCGACCATCGCCGCGGCGCGCCGCGCAAAGTGTACCGGTCGATCACGCGGTCGCTCGACGGACTACCCCCCGTCCGTCGCGACCTCATCCAGCGGCATCTGTACCTCGTACCCAACTCCATCGTGGTCTCGCGCGGGTGCCCGCACACCTGCGATTTCTGCTACAAGGAATCCTTCTTCCGCGGAGGCAGATCCTTTTACACGCAGACGACCGACGCGGCGCTGGTTGAGATCGATCGCTTGCCGGGCCGCCATCTCTATTTCTTGGACGATCACCTCTTTGGCGACGCTCGGTTCGCCTCGAGCCTCTTTGAAGGCATGCGCGGGATGGGACGTCTGTGGCAGGCAGCCGGCACAGTCCAGGCGGTCCTCAAGCCCCGGCTGCTGGAAAAGGCAGCCGCATCCGGTTTGCGCAGTTTGTTTGTCGGCTTCGAAACGCTGAGTGAGGCCAATTTGCGAGCTCAACACAAGGGTCATAATCTCAACCGCGATTATGGTCTGGCCATCCGCCGGCTGCATGACCTTGGGGTGATGGTCAACGCCAGCTTCGTCTTCGGGATGGACGATGACGACGAAAGCGTGTTCGATCGCACGGTGGAGTGGGCGATCTCCCAGGGGGTGGAGACCGCAACCTTCCACATCCTGACACCGTACCCTGGAACGGCCTTGCAAACCCGCTTGCAGGCAGAAGGCCGGATCACGACCTCAGATTGGGACCTTTACGACACCCGCCATACCGTCTTCGTCCCGGCCAAGATGACAGGGCACGACCTGGAGGCCGGTTACCGGCGTGCCTACAAGGACTTCTACCGCTGGGGATCGATCGTCCAGGGAGCCCGGACCAAGCCTGACCTGATCGGGAGGCTGCGGCATTTGTCCTATGCGGGAGGCTGGAAGAAGTTCGAACCGATGTGGGACTGGGTCATTCGGGCCAAACGCGTCGCCCAGTTTCTTCCACTCCTGGAGACTGTCCTCGACGGGTTCCCAACGCCTGACGCGCGGAGAGAGGCGCCGGACCCGGCGCCCGAGGCGGGGCGGGAGCCGTCGCCGGGTCTCGAGGAGGTGTTATGAGACATCGACTGCCGAGCCAGGGCCGCCGGGTCAGTCGGCGCCCAGCAGCTCGGGCGACCCATCGGGGTAGAGCGGGGCATGCCTGCTCCTGAACAGGCTCATGGCCGCGGATGCGCCGCCTTGACGTTCTCCGCCGCGAGCCGGACGGTCTCCTCGATGCGCTTCCTCCTGGTCTCGGCTCTTTTGGCACCCGTGATCCAGAAGAGAATGATTTTTATCGACGAGTCGCTGAAAGCTTCGAAGTTCCGCTTCGCTTTCGGGTTCGCCCCGAATGCTTGCTGCAGATCCCGGGGGATCTCCAGCCGGTCGATCGATTCAAGTCTTGTCCACGAGCCATCCCCCTTGGCCGCCTCGATCTTGGCAAGACCTGGGGCGGCCATCAAACCTTCTTTGATGAGCTTCTTGACCCTCCCCTTGTTGAGCTTTGACCATACGCTCCCCGGCTTGCGAGGCGTCATTTGCAGCCTGTAACGTGCCTCATCCACCGTCTTCGTCCGGCTGTCGATCCAACCGTAGCACAAGGCCTCTTCTACGGCGTCATCGTAGGAGATGCCCGCTGTCGGCGAGTTCTTCTTGACGATTACGAGCCAGACGCCCACGGATGACGCATGGTTTGACTTGAGCCAGTTCCGCCATTCGGCTCGGTCCTTCGGCTGGTAGGATCCAAACTCGCGCTTTGCGCTCGGCACGCTTTTGCCCTTGTGGCTCCCTACCCGGCTGTCTGCCGACGTCGATGGTGAATCTCCCACCGGACTACCCACACCCGTCCCCCATCCACCGACTTCTCCCAACGCCAATCCAACCCGTCCGGTTGAATATTGTGGAAGATCATCCGTAGCACGATCGGCTGACCCGTGGCGATGTCATCCGTCGTCAGGATCATCTTTTCCCCTTCCGCGCCGCCCTCGAAGGCCCAATAGTCGCCGTCGCTGTCCACCCAGGTCTGCCGCCAACGCCCGAGCTTCTCGACATAGACCGACAGGCTCATGCCTCGGAAGGGCACGGACGGGTTACCGTCGAAGCTCTCCTGGATGGCGCGTCCGTCGAGGATTCGCACGACATGATTGCCGCCGCGCTGGCCGTCGCCCCAGGTGACATCCCAGTCGCCGAGCCAGAAATCAAGCTGCCTTTCGGGAGGATGATTGGATAACGTCGAGCATCGGTGCTCCTGTCCGCTTCGAGATAGCATACCTCATGCACGATCGGCTCTGCGGGACAGGCCGATCCGGCTGTGCGCGATTCGTTCTCTCGCACCACATGCCCCTCATGCTGAAGGTGTGGAGGTCGAGCGCAAGGAACCATTCTTCCCTCGGGAGGCTACCTTGCAGGCAAGTCAGCGTTGGCTCCCTTGATCCATTCGCTCGGGCCCCCTATGATCGCAGTGCCTGGCGCACCCTTCTTCTTCCCCCGCCATTGAGCGAGAGAAGGCCGGAAATCCTGACCGTAGGATTAACAGACGGGCGACGTGCACCTGCGATGCGCCTCTTCAGGCTGGTTCCCTTAGACATGCATCAGGCCCCGTGAGCATGGAACCTAGGTTTCCTCTGGGCCAGACGCGTGAGACGGTGATGACGAGGAAACCCGGCGCCCGTTCCCTGCCACATGCGCGAGTAGGAGGTTATTGAGCCGCCGTTACCGCACCGATCAGGCAGAAGACGCAGGTTATGAGGACGAACAGCATCCCCGCAAGCATCCACACCCACCTCTGGGCTTGGTGGTCCTGCCATCGTCTGCAAGTCCATCTGGTCACCGCGGAAATTGCCAGAGCACTGAGCACACCTGGGAGGATCCAGAATGTCAGTATGTACCCAGCGTTCACGACGATAGCGCCCACTAGCCATACGGCTAATGGAACCAGAGGCGAAGCGACCAGAACGAATGCGCGGAGTCCGGTTCGCCAGCCTCGCCAGTATTGATTGAGCCAGGGCAAAAAGCCTATGACACTACCACCCAGCACTCCTCCCAGCACGGCTCCCATCGGGATGCTTGCAGGGCCAATCAGTCGCAACAGCAGAATACCGCTAACAAGGCTTCCGCCGCCTACAATGGAGACGATCCAGAGTGGCCAGAGTACCCAGTGGAAGGATCCGGGTTGACCTTCAGCCGGAGCCGCCCCATCAGTGTCATCCGAATTCATCTCAAGCATGTTGACTCCTAGGGGGCGTACGGGTCGTTCTGTGGATTCAGAATGCAGCCTCCAGGCCAGGAAGTATCTATCGCAGACGAAGTCACTTGAAGCTATCGCCCACCAAGCCTTTTCCAACCCATTGAGGACACTGCGGATGATCCTCGGAAGCCCCACTCTCGCGGGATGCTACCGAATGCTCTGGCCTCCTCAGGGAGATACCCCTTGGAGCGATCGGCTACCGACCAATGCGGCGGACGAGCGTATTATGGCGGGCAACCCTGGCCTTCCGAAAGAATGGGATTGACGCTCCAGTCGGTCCGAGACCGTCCAGCTTGTTCTTGGTGATGACAATTCTGGTTCAGATTGATGTCGGGATCGGGGACGAAATGAGGGGACGCCAAAGCCTGAGCCATCTCGCTCAGAAGATACGGATTTGGCGGAGCGGGAGGATCCGAAGCTCCTTAAGTCCTGCCAGGTACTCAGCCGGCGGATTGGCTGTGGCGATTTTCAGAGACCATGCCTCGAGAGCCAACCCTGGGGTCCAACCCGAGTCTTGTGACCTCAAAGTGCTATGACTACGGCGCTACCCCCCACAGCCTCACCGTGCCGTCAAATGCGCCCACGGCAATCGCCCTTCCGTCGGGGCTGAAGGCAATGCCCAGCGCATCATTCACAGGGGCCATCATCAATAGTCCTCCGGATTGAGTGTCCCACACGCGCAAGGAGTTGTCGTCCCCGACAGAAGCCAGCAGACGACCGTCCGGGCTGAAGGTCACGCCATCCACAGAATCCGCATGACCCTTCAGCGTCAGCACGGCCTCGCCGGTGCCCATATCCCATATCTGCAGACCGCCTGTTGAGCTACCTGAAGCAAGTTCACTGCCCGTGGAATTGAAGGCGAGGCAGATCGTCTGCCTTGCGCCGAGGCTCGACACGACCTTGTTTGTCTTAAGGTCCAAAACTTCCACGGTATTCGCGCTGCTTGGGGAGGCAAACAGTTTCTTGTCAAGATTGATGGCCGTACTTCTGAATGAACCTACCTGCTGTTCACCAACAAGCTCACCTGTGTCCACTTCCCATTGCCTGAAGGCGTGATCGTCTCCCACCGAAGTGAGAATGTCACCTGCCTCGCTGAAGGCCAAGAAGTGGACAATTGCGGTGTGACCCCTCAGAATGGAACGGAGTTGACGGGTGGCCGTATCCCAGAGACGTATCGGACCGTTGAAAGCGCCTGAGGCGAGCACGTGCCCGTCAGGGCTGAAGGCGACCGTTGTGACGGCGGTGGAGAACCCCGAGACTTCGTTCAAGGCCTTTCCGCTGCTCGTGTCCCACAGGCGCAGACTGTGGTCGTCGCCGTTTACCGCCGCGAGCATTTGTCCGTCCGGGCTTAAGGCAACCGTGTATACCGTGCCAACTTTCCCGCTGGTGGTAGCCGCAGTATTGATGGTGCTAATGAGACCGCCGCTGTCGACATCCCATAGTTCAACATTGCCGTCCAAGTTGCCCGCTGCGAGTATATGCGCATCTGAGCTGATAGCCGCGCTAAGCACATAGTTGGGATGGTTCTCGAGCGTGCGCAGAAGTAATCCGGTACTGACATCCCAGGTGCGCACGTTACCGTCCAGACTCACCGTCACCGGAGTCTTCCCATCGATGCCGAATCCTGCACGGACAGCCATCGGGCAGATCTGCGGTTCATAGGTGTTCCTCCCCATTGGGTTGAGTTACGGTGGTCCACTTCGTTTTACAATCACCCAGAGATCTAAGCCTGTCTGTCGAAAGGATCTCCCGTCCAATACGATATCGGCTCCGATCGCCAAGTTGGCCTGACGCGCCTGCTGGGCCGGCCCGGGGTCGAAGCTGCGGGAGTCCCGGACTTCTTCCCCAGGTTGCGGAGAAAGGCTTGTCGAACTGAACCGTTCGCCCGGCTGAGGAACGTTCGTCCATTCAACTTGACTTAAACGGATCACGAGAGCGCCCTCGGAATACCTAACGACAAGAGGCGGAGCGCGTCCCGCGTATTCTGCGGGAAGGCCTGGGCAGATCACGAGGACGCCCTCGGGGCACACTCGGGGTCCGCGGCCAAGGAGCGATCGACTGAAGACCGCGCACAACCCGTGGGTTCGAGAGCGGACCAGGTGGGTTACCTCCCGCCAACAGCAAGTGAAAGGATCCCTTGCCACGCTCCTGTCAGCGCGGCACCGATCGGGATCACCACCAGCACAGCGGCGAGGGCCCAACCAGCGAGTGCGCGGCGGGTCACAAGAACAGTCCCCGGATCCGGGGCGACCCCCTCCGCCAGGCCACGAACGAACGATCGTAGGATCCACCACAGCCCAAGTGACAGGACGATCAGATAGGCGACGAGCAGGACCTCCACGGCGGTGCCATACAGGTCGAGGGAGGGCCCCTGGCCAGAGAAAACATCAAGGCCGGTGAGATAAAGCAAGGCGGTGAATCCACCGTTCCAGAGCGTATGCAATCCGACCGCGGGCACGAACGCCCGAAGCAGCGTGGACACCCCCTGGCTCCGCATCCGGAACCACCCCACGGCGACCAGCCCAGCGCATAACGGATGCAGGACTGCTCCGATTCCCCTCAAGAGGGTTATCCCGCCCCAACTCCATCCGCCGTACTGGGCATAGATCCCCTCGTAGAGCATGTTTTCAAGGACTGCAAAGCCCGCCCCGCTGGCCAGACCCAGTGCGAACGCCTGACGTTCGCTGGTGATCCGGTTGGCTCCAAACAAAGGCAAGGCCAATGCCTTGGCGAACTCCTCCGGGATAGGCGCCTCGATCGCGGTTGAGATAAGGAAGACGAGGACCAACGGAGAGAAGAAAAGTCGCTCCAACAGGCCTCCTGCGCCTCCCGAGAATGTCTCTCCGAAGGAGGTGGCCAGGAACTCGAGCGGCTCGACGAGCAGGTAAGCCAAGTAGGGCAGGATCCCTTCGAGCACCACGGCCACCAGGATCGACAGCGTGCTCCCGGCGACAAGCGCCAGCGCCCCCTGGCGCCAGGTAAGAGGCGCCCCCAGGCGCCGAACCGACCACGCTAGCACACCGATGGCCGGCAATGCTGCCCCGAAGAGAAAGAGGATCGGGAAAAGGAAGCGTTCCGCCACATGAAAACTCAGGAGCACGTTGCCTACGCCCAAGACGAGGGCGAAACTGATCCAAAAGAAGTAGATCGGGGGCATCCGGAGGGGCCTCGAACTCCGGCCGAGGATCGAACGTAGCCCGTGGATGACGGCCAGCCCTCCGCCCACAAGGCCGAGGGACGCTGCCGCGACCGGCCCGATCCACATCCCGAGCCAATCTTCATCCGTGAAGAAGGCGGCAAGCCCCAGATAACCGAACACGGCTGCAACGCCGGTCAAGAGCAGAAACGCGCCTACGAGTACGGCCACGTAGGCCCAGAACTTGCTGAGAGGAGCGGTTGTGTTCATGATTGGTCTGTCCTGAATTGCCAGTCGCTTCAGAAGCGTTCGACCTGGCCTAGTTTCTCCAACTCGAGCAACGCGCGCGCGCGATGCTCACTTGAACCGCTTCGGAATGCCGCCAGGAAGTGTTGTGTTGCTTCGACCGGATCCCCCTGCCGGAGAAGCGCATTCCCATCCATGAGGGCTTGCTCAGGCTCGATCGTCGCAAGGGACGGAGCACGGAACTCAGGCCTGGCCCAAGGACGAGGCAACTCGGAGGCCTCGCCGCGCAATCTCATCAGCCAGCAATCGCCTCGTCCCACCTGCCGCAGTCCCCAGCGTGCGCCGAGCCCCCACTGCAACCCGTTGACCAGGAGCCACAATCCGACGGCCCCGCCGCCCGAAGTGCCCAGGATGACACCTGTCGACAGGGCACGCGCCCCGACCATCAGGACTGCTTGTTGAGCGTGCCGGCGGACGTACAGCGAGGACGACATAAGGCCCAACAGAAGGACGGCGTGGACGATCGTTGGCAGCAAGGCCGCGGTAATGAATCGGGCCAGCCGATCTTCATCCGAGGGCCGAGGAGCCGGGACTGCAACGGCCGCGATGGGTGAGACACTGACCGCCCCGCTACCATCGCTATTCATGATGTAGATCTCGCTTCTTCCGGAACGATCCGAGCTGAATGCGATCAGATCACTTGTCGGATCCCAGGCAGGGTCTTGGTCCGCTGCCGGATTAAGGGTGAGATTGTATAAGCCATGCCCAAACTCTGTCATCACATACACATCGGAATTCCCACCGCTCCAGGACGAAAACACCACGTGCCGTCCATCGGGCGACCATTGCCCCCTTGCGTCCGCGGAACTGTCTTCGGTAATCCTGCGCACAATCTCCCCGCCAATATTCATCGCGTAGATAGACCGACCTCCATCTCGATCGGAAGTGAACAACAAGCGTTTGCCATTCGGATACCAGTCCGGCCAGAGATCATCGCCCGGGTGTGTGGTGACTTGAGCGACCTCCCCTCCGTCCGTGTCCATCACGTAGATCTCCTCGTTCCCCGCACGATCGGACGAGAAGGCGATCCGACCCCCGTCCGGCGACCAGGCTGGGTTCCTGTCGTCTCCAGGGCTGTTCGTGAGCCGCCGCAGGCCCGTCCCGTCAACGTTGACTGTATAGATCTCAAAGTCATCCTCTCGATTCGAGGCGAAGACGATTTGACGGCCGTCGGGCGACCAGTCGGGATCGTAGTCGATGCCGGACGTCGCATGTAGGAGCGCACGCGGGGTTTCGTTGACATGAATGATGTAGATCGTCATCTTTCCCGCGCGGTCGGAGGCAAACGCGATCGAGGCGCCGTCCGGCGACCAGGCTGGTTCGATGTCGTCCGGGAGCCTCGCGTTCTCGATTCGAGAGGCCGCCAGGTCCCTGTCTACCGTATTCAAGCCGAAGGCCATCCATGGGACGGTCACGAGCGGAGCAAGGAGCAACCAGAAGTAGACCCGGCGGGCCGATCGCTCACGTCTTGCCTCTCCGGCGAGGGCACTGTCGCCGGCAACACTTGCCCCTGTACCTGGTTCTTCTTTCATGCCCATCCGTCGAGCGCCTCGCGCCACTCTTGGGCCCTGACGAGAATTCGCTCGCGCTGGCGCTCGACGAACACACCCATCGCGACGATGATCAGGCCCGCTCCGCCGATGATGATCCAGCGCGTGTCACTGGTCCCGCCTGCGAACAAGACCACGACCTGGCCGGCGATGTTGAGGGCGCTCGCCCCAAGGCCAATGAAGAAGGGCACCTTGAGACGGCGCCCGGCTCCCCACCAGATGACGAGAAAAGCCTCAAGCAAGAGCAGTACGAAGTAAGGCAGACCCTCCGCTCCGCCATTCAGCGATTGGACAAAGGAGGTCACCAGGAGCAGCGCCAACCCGAAACTTTCAATGGCGACGGCAAATAGGCTGCGCTGCCTACGGCGTTCGAGGAAGCCGACAGCAGCGAGGTACAGACCGCCCGGAATGGCATACGACTGTGGCTCATTCACGTCTCGGACGACCAGCAGCAGAACCCAGGCCGATTCGAGCAAGGCCATCGCCGCATAGCCCAGTCGATAGTAACGACCGCGGTAGGCGACAGCCAGGTACAGTGCACCGGCGCATCCGAGCGCGAATGCCGTGGCTGTCTGGTGTACGGCAACAGTTGGGACGGTCGCTACGACCGCCAGCCCGGTCAAGCCGATCGCCGCATGCGTGAGCGGCCTGGGCCAGTGTTCAAGAGCCTTGGATCCCGCCCCCCGTCCGACAAGGAGATCCGCAAGGCGTCCAAGTAAGTACAGGCCAAACCCGGTGGCGCTGACGGCCACAAACGCATCGCTCCAGGGGAGGCCCGCCCACGCCAGGCGATGGGCCAGAGCGAGCATGAAGAAGGCGAGCGTCCCGTAAACCAGCGTACGATCCAGCCAGAGGAAAGAGAGGACGCCAAGCAACAGCATGATCCCGGTGGCGAACAAGACCGCCGTCTCTAGGCCGAGCAGGGCGAGCAACTGCCACACGAGGATGTCTACCCCCGCCACGATGAGAAAGGGCCGGGCCCACGGGGGGGTGAGCCTCAGGCCGGGGGTGGCCACGCCCTCGAGATGCAGTTTCCATCTCCCCAAAATGAAGATGCTCTTGTCAGACTGCGTCGAAGTCGCAGGTTGGGACCAGCGTTTGAATGCATGTCCGATCAAGGCGACAAGCCAGGTCATCCCCAAGAAGGGTAGAGAGGCGTACTGTACCGGTTGGCCGGTCGGGTGGATGGTCAGCGCGGCCAAGAGCGCCAGGTGTGCCGCGAGTAATCCGGGATAGAGCCAGGCGGGCCGTCGGAAGAGCGCGGCCGAGCCAAAGTAGATCGCCGAGGCCGCCACCAGTGCCAGCGTGAGGACGAAAGGATCGCGCCGTGAGATCACCACCATACCGATCACGAGCGTGTACGCGGCAAGGTAAAAGGGCATCGCCGATCCGGTCAGCACCATCCGAAGTGGCCGTACACCCTCGGAGAAGGAGGACGCCGGACGAAAGACAGAGCGTCCAAGCGCAATGTAGCCGAGGATCAGAGGCAGCCAGCCCAATCCATACCATCCGGGTGGAACGATCGTTTGAGTCATCACCAGGTAGTAGGGCACCGGCAGCAACCACGCCGCGGGGTAGAGGAAGACGGGCTCGCGGAATGCCCAGGCCGAAAAAGCGTATAGGATGACGGCCGCAGAGAATACCTGGGTGGCGAGGCTTTTCCCACCGCTGGAGACCGCAACGGCAATGGCACTGAGCAGGTAGCCGGGTGCGTAGAAAGCCAGCGCGAATGGGTCTACGCCTGTGCCTGCCTCCCGGGGTGCACGCTGAAGCCGCTCGAGCCCCTGCCCAACCAAGAAGTAAAGGAACGCCAACCCAATGAAGACCAACGCCACCGGCCTCGGATTGAGTGCCCAGTTGTAGTGCAATAGGAGAAGGGCGACGCAAGGGACGGTGGCTGCGGTTAGATACAACCAGAACGCTTGGCGGAATATGGCTGCAGAGACGGCATAGACAACCGCGTTCAGAGCCAGGACGTAGATGGCAAGCCCCTCCTGGTCGAATGCCACCATCGCCCCCACCGCAGTCAATGCGTAGCCCGCGCTGTAGAACGGCCATGCGTACTCGCCCTTCACCGGGCTCGCGGCCAAACCCAGCGCCACATAGATCGGCGCCAGCAGCGTCAACGCCAGCCCACGCCATGCAAGCCCTACACCGGATAGGGTCAACAGCTGGAGCAACCATACTGGGAACATGTAGACGGCGAAGAAGAGGAAGATTACGCGAACCGATCGATGGGCCGTCGTGCCGGGCTCACGCAGGGCGGGGATGGAATGCAACAGATCGTCAAAGGAACGGTGCCTGCCGGCGTGCACCAGGCCGTGCGACCACAGAGCCGAGGCCAGGATCACGGCGAGCGAATACAGGTTAGCCGTCCTGCTGGGCGTGGACCAGAATAGAGCGAACAGGCCCAACAGATAACCCCCGGAATACAGGTCGTGCGAATAGCGAACCTTGGCCCGGTCTACCCAGGTCGCGATGAAAACATGCATGATCGCCAATACCGACCAGACGACCCCGAAATCGGGCGTCCGCAGGGACCGTCCGATTACAGGCTCGCCATATCCGAGGAAGAAGAGCGTCACCGGGAAGAAGGCCAGCCAGGGCTCGAAAAAGGCCCAGCGCCGGCTCCGATACACGACTGCGGAAAGGACCATCACCCCCACTGCCAGGCTCTGCGCCAGAAGGGGAGCGAGGTAGTCCTCCAGCCGGTTCCCGACGAACGCAGCCAAGGTCCGCGAACCGGTGAGGAACAGGCCAAAGACAACGAGCCCGACTGCGCCCGACGCCAGTGGTCTGCCAAACAGTCGCTGCCAGGTCTTTGATCCGCTCCTGACCGTGAGCCTTCCGATCAGCAGATATGCGAAGGCGAAACCTACCCAGGCGGCCGCATCGTACTCGGAATCGACACGCAGAAGCGTGAGGGACTGACCAAAGGCGACTAGAATCACCAGCGACGCCGCCCATGCGAACGACGAACGGCTGAATGCGCGGGCACCATAGATGAATAGACCTGTCACGACGAGCGGCACGGCCACGCCGACCCACGGCATGACAGTGAGATAAGCGCCGAATCTCCCGAGAAGCGAAGCTAGCAGGGCGACCACCGACACCGAATAGCCAATGACATACATTGGACGAGCGGTTCGTTGACCGAGCCCAAATCTCTCCAACAACCTGCCGAGTGGAACATAACCGACACTCGCCAGAAAAGCATAGGCCAGCGAATAGGCATTCGGTGTCAGCCGCAATAGCTCCAGGGAAAAATGAAATGAAGGAATCAAGGCAAGGCCCGCCAGCGTCACCTCTAACGCCCGCCGGTAGGTCATCACCAGCAGGGTGAAAGCCGCGACCGCCAGATACAGTGAAGTCGTCGCCGCAGGGCGACTACTCCAGGAGAGGCCAGCGCCCGCAGCCAGAAGAAGGTAAGCAAGGACGTGAAAGGGCATCTTGTACGCCGAATGGCGCTTGGACAGGAGTCGACCCAGGGGGACATATGTCAATGCCAACCCGGCCAGGCTTGAGCCGAGCCAGGGCGTCGGCAGCGGGCTTCCTTCCCAGGCGACTGCGATCCAAACTGGCAGCAACCCGGCAATCGGCCATACGAATAGGGGTCGCCCTATCTGGCTTGGAAGCTTCACGAGCAAGCTGGAAAGTCCAGGATGTTGACCGAGATCGTGGATCACGGCCGAGGCAAGGTAGAGGAGGATGGCGCCGCCCAGTGCAACCAGTGTTGGGCCGCTGAACCAATGATCGAGAGTGAGGGCCCAGTTGAACAGGAGGATCATCAGCAAACCCGCTGCCAGACCGTGAGCAACGAGATGGAGCCATTGGGCGAACCTCGAGAGGGTGCGCAGGAGCGCGCCCACGCCCAGATACGACAGTGCAAGCCCGGCCCAGGCCGCAGCCAACCACGCATCCGCTTGGTCCACATTCAGGCCCCAGAGCCACTGCCTGATCGCCGCCGAGAATGGCAGGATGAACAGGCTAGCAGCGAACAGAACCAGAGTCGGACGGCGGAATCGGAAGGCGCAGGCAGCCAAGACCACCGACGACACCACAAGGGCGGCGACGGCGGCCCACACGTCCAAAAACAGCGTGATCAGGCCGTACGGGATTGCCACGGTCAGCAGCGCGAACCCGACACCATAGTTGGCGCGGATGTAGCTGCGGCGGAGGCTGGCATCAGGAGCAACACCGCGATCCATCCAACTTCCGATAAGCAAATAGGCCAATGATCCGCAAGCCGCGGCGGCCGGGTACCAGGGGCCTGGCAGGGCCAGGGCATTCAGCGCGAATCCAACCGCGCCGATCGAGCAAGCGACCGAGACCAAGGCGGTTAGGAACGCCTGTCTCTGCCCCGCAAGCAGGCCGTAGGCCAACGAGGCCAGGAGGAATGTGGCCCCTTGCCCCCAAGCTTCCTTGCCCGGGACGAAAAACAGTTGGACCAAGGCAAGGAAGAGCGTAACCGGAACCAGTATGTGCGGCAGGCGCCTGCCTGCGAGCGAGATATCGCGCCACTTGTCGGGCGCTCTCCCAAGCACAATCGAACTGTAGCCCATGCCGGCAGCCGCCGCACCGACAGAGGCAATCCGCCACTCGATTTGCAGCCGGAGTGCGCTGGTCAAGGCAAGCACGATGCTTGTTGCCCCCAGCAGGGTGAGGTAGGCAAAGAATTCGCCCTGGACCTGCCACGCTGTGAGAAGGTAAATCGCAAAGCAAACGACCGATGCAATCAGCCAATAGATCCTCAGATCGACCCGGCCGGCCAGTCCTCCCAGCTGATACACGGCCGCGAAGTCTACCGCCACCATGACTGCGCCGATCCCTGTTAGAACACTTCCTGCCACAGGGATCTTCAGGCGCCGGCTTAGCAAGAAGCCGCTTCCATAGAAGAGAAGTGGCACGGCAGCCACGAACCCCATCTGGGCGAGCGGAGGGAAGTTTCTCCAGAAGCGAACGACCAGTACGACAGCCGAAGCCACGATCATGAACGCGCCAAGGTAGAGCAACCCCTGAAGCAAGGCGCCTGAGACCGCAAGGGCCCATGTGCGTTCCCAGATCTTTCGCCAGTCGACCGGCGCCGCCCGAGGCCGGGCAGGACGCGCTGGTCTGGCCGGTACACCCACGGGCTTCGCCACGGGCCGTGCTGCCTCTTTCGGACCTGGCGGCGAGGGACGGGGCCAGAGGCTGGCCAGATTCTCCCTCAGGGAGTCCGCCTCCTGCTGCCGCAGGATATTTCCCTCGACCCATTGGCTCAGGTTAGCCACGGCCAATTCATTAAGTTCCTCTTGACTGGGAGGCTGCAGGGCGACCGTTGCACCGGCCGTTTCGCGGCCAAAGGCCTCGGCTCGCTCCTCCAGATGCCCCTTCAGACGCTTCCCTGTGAGCGGCGCGATCCCGGATGCTTTGAGCCAGTCCGGAAGCTTGTCGATCATCAGCCGCGTCAATGTTAAGTCGCCGGCAAGATCCTCCATTGGCCGTGTTGTGCTTGGAGCCGGAGACACTACTGGAGCTGGGGGCCGCGGGACGAGCTGGTCCCGGAGTGCCTTGAACTCATTGGTGACCTCCTCGTGGAGCCGGCTGTACATCCCTCGGCCGATTCTTGGAGCACGGCTGTCGAGCCAAGCCAGCACGTACTCCAGATGCCCCAGCCTTTCAAGCTTGCCTCGGTCGTACGCGGTCCCACAGGCCGAGCATTCGAGAATCGCCGTATCTGAGATATGCTGGCAATTCGGGCATTTCATAGGTCACCCTCTGGAGATAGCTTAGTGAGGTCCATGCCGCAGATCTCGTGCGGTCGACGATGGGGGGAGTCGCGGAGCCGCTTCGGGGGGAGAGGAAGACTCTTTGGACACCCTCTTGCGTGCACTGGCAGAAGATCTGCGGCCACTCTTGCGAGAGCCGAAGCAGATTGGACCGCAAGAAGGGCGATCCTTGGATCCCCCTGGGCAGACGCGGACCATCTCTTGGGCTCTCGAATTCGCGGTGGGAAGATTAGGGGAAGCAGAAGCAAGACAGGCGATCGCCGGTGAAGATGAGAGGCAGGGCTGACGAGTATCTCCCAGCGGTAGATGATGTACGAGTCCTTGGCGCGGCGCCCAGTCACAAGCGGGTCACAAAATGATGAGCGGGAAGGATGAGAGGCGCGGCTGCCGACGGCGGGGCCAGTGAAGCGACAGTTCACCGGGACGGAACAAGGTCTTCGTGCCACAGTTATCATGTCCCCCAGCAACTGGACCGGGCTACACCCGCAAGACCACCGGCAGCCGGGATCCAGCGGTAAATAGCGAGGGTTTGTTGCCCCCGGAGCGGCGTGATACCAGGGTGCTCATGGCGACCGGGCGAGTCGGATGCACCATGACTCGGATCACATGACCCTCGCGCAAGGCCTAGTCAATTCCTTGAGCTTGTTGTTTACGGATGATAGGTGTGGACGTGGGAGTCGAGGGGCTCCTGCTGCAGATACGGATCCGCGCGGTGGCTGGGGTGGCGCGAAGTCGGAGAGGAATGGATGGCTTCTAGCGCGTGGAGTATCTCTCGACCATCATGGTAGGCCCGCTTTGTCGGCCCGTCAAGATTGTGCCGAATCCCACAATCTAGGTCGATCTACCCCCGGGGGGCGGGCGCCTTGCACGGTTTCCAAGCTGGAGGGAGACGCGATCTTCGCATTCGCTCTTGAGGGCAGCTTCATGCAGGGACAGACATTCCTCGATGCGTTGGAACACATTTACTTCGGCTACACCCTGGCCTGGGAACGCCTCAACGTCAAGACCGATTGCCCCTGCAACGCATGCCAACTTACTCCCGCGCTTGATCTCAAGTTCGCGGCGCACTACGGCTCTTACGCGCTCCAGGACCACGGGATGTACGTCGAACTCGTTGGTTTCGATGTGAATCTGGTCCACAGGCTACTCAAGAACCAAATCACCCCCCGTTTGGGGCTGCGCGCTTATGCGTTCTTCACCGAAGCCTGCGTTCGGGCGCTCGATATTGGAGAGATCGCAGAAGGTATGATCGAATACGGAGAGACGTTCCCGGACGTGGGCGAGGTCAGGGGCTACGTGCATGATCTGAGCGCTGTCCATGAACGCGAA
>Ga0326597_10006628_pt1 | contig 15847 bp, 10 predicted proteins | sample RVTome_12_FD_203789 | JGI IMG/M metagenome (GOLD analysis project Ga0326597, IMG submission 203789) | Soil microbial communities from uranium-contaminated site in the Upper Colorado River Basin, Wyoming, United States - RVT100D185 | ecosystem: Environmental > Terrestrial > Soil > Contaminated >...
GTCCCCAGCTCCCTCGGCAAGGCGGAGATGCAGGTCTCGCGCGACGGCACCGTGCGCGCGGGCCGCCGTGCGGTGCGCGAGCTTGGGCCGCAGCGCGTCAGGGTGGATCTTGCCAGGCTTCTTCCGAGCGTCTTCCAGGGCGAGACGAAGAGCGCGGTGGTCGAGATTTCACCCCTGCGCTTCGACGCTCGGCGCCAGCAACTGGTGCTGGCCAGGCGGGTGCGCGTGCGGCTGTTCTTCACGGGGCGCGAAACGGCGGAGAGCGGCCGGGGTAGCGTCGGCCGGTCTGTCGGGTCGCGAGCGCCCGTGCCCGAGGAGCTGCTGGCACGGCTGTACACGAAGAGCCCGGGGCTGCACGCCGTGTCGTTCGACGCCCTCTTCCCGGGGCGAAGGCGCGGCCTCGCCGCTTCCTCGCTGCGCCTCGAGCGGCAGGGCCAGGCACACGCCTTCCACCTCGAGCCCGCTTCCGATTCGTTCGGCCCGGGCGGCGTCCTCTACTTTCATGCCGACACGACGCCCGGCTCGAGCGACTTCTCGTCCGAGACCGCCTGGGAGCTGGTGGGCTCCGGGGCGGGCGCCGTCATGCCGCTCGTCTCGGCAGCGCCCGGGGGAGATCCGGTCTCGTCGCCCTCCACCGGGCAAGCAATCTTCGAAGTGAACCGCTACTACCAGTCGGGGCTCCTCGAGGCTCCGGACTTGTGGCTCTGGGAGGGTCTGGCCTCGGGAGTGACGCGGGCGAAGAGCTTCTCGCTCGTCGGAGTCGACACGGCGGGTGTGCAAACGGCGGTGCTCGACGTCGCCCTGCAGGGGGCCTCGGAGTCCGGGAATCCCGTCGACCACCACGTGAGCGTGGCGGTGAACGGAGCGCTCGTGGGCGAAGCGCGCTTCGCAGGGAAGCGGCCGTACCGCATGAGCATGAGTCTGCCCGTGTCGCTCCTGCGCGAGGGGGCGAACGAGCTCACGCTCACGAACGTCGCCGACACCGGGGTCTCCTCCTTCGTCTTCCTCGACCGCTTCAGCGTCTCTTTCCCGCAGGCAGCGTCCCTCGCAGGCGGCGTGTTCGAAGGGACGTGGAACGAAAACGGCACGGCCACGCTCGCCGGGCTCACGGCTCCCACCGCGCTCCTCGACGTGACGGCGGGGGGGGCGACTGGCGGCGGCGCCCTGTGGCTCACCGGCTACGAGGCGACGGGAGCCAGTCTTCGCTTCCGGGCCGAAGCCGGGCACCGCTACCTTGCCGTCTCGCAGCAGATGCTGCTCGCCCCGCGCGTGGTCGCGCCGGCTCCGTCGAGCCTGCGCTCGGCCGAGAACCAGGCCGACTACCTGCTGATCGCGCCGCGGGCGTTCCTGGCCGAGGCCGAACCGCTCGTCGCGCGCCGCCAGGACCAGGGGCTGGCTGCGCGCGCGGTCGCCTTCGAGGAGATCGCGGACGAGTTCGGACACGGCCAGCCTTCCGCGGAGGCGATCAAGGGCTTCCTCGCCTTCGCCTTCCACTCCTGGGCGCGGCCGTCGCCGCGCTACGTGCTGCTGCTGGGCGATTCGAGCTACGACCCGCGGAACTTCACCGGCACCGCTAAGCCTTCGCCGCTGCCGGCGCTCTGGACGAAGACCTCCTATCTCTGGACCGTCTCCGACCCCGGCCTCGCCGCCGTCAACGGCGTGGACTCCTTGCCCGACCTCGCGATCGGACGGCTCCCGGCGACGACCGTGGACGAAGCCCGGACGCTCGTCGAGAAGCTCATCGCGTGGGAAGACTCGGGCCAGCGCCTCACAGGAGGAGCCGCTCTCGTCGCCGACAACCCGGACCTGGCAGGCGACTTCGAGGCGGATGTCCAGGACATCGCCCGAAGCTTCCTCGCGGAGCGAAACCCGCAGCAGCTGCTGCTGCGCGAGCTCGGAGCGGGCACGCGTCCCGCGATCCGGGAGGCGCTCGACTCCGGGCTCAGCTTCCTGAGCTACGTGGGCCACGGCGGGGCGGCCGTCTGGGCGAGCGAGAACGTCTGGAACGCCTGGGATGTGGAGAGTCTCCAGGCCCAGTCCCGCCAGCCGCTGCTGCTGACGCTCAACTGCTTGAACGGCTACTTCGTGGTCCCGGCCTACGACTCGCTCGCCGAGTCGCTGCTGAAGGCCGAGGGCCGAGGTGCGATCGCCGGCTTCTCACCGAGCGGCCTGAGTCTCGACGGCCCCGCGCACCAGTACCACCGCGCGCTGATGGCCGAGATCACGGGCGGTCAGCACGAGAGGCTCGGCGACGCGCTCCTCGCCGCGCAGAAGACCTACGCCCAGTCCGGCCTCATGCCCGAGCTGCTCGCCGTCTACCACCTCCTCGGCGACCCGGCGCTGCGCATCCGCTGAGGGCTACGGCCAACACACGGCTGACGAGCCGCTCCGCTCAGCGCCTCCTGCGAGGCGGTCCCGCGGCCTCATATGTCGCCCGGTCGCGGGCGGCGCACCATGACGGCTCCCGGTCGATCCAATAGAACCCGTATGACGTCGGTCATATTCGCCGCGACCAGGCACTCTCATTCTTGAGAGCAGGCCAGGCTCATGCAGGACACTCTCGCGGGTCCGACAGAGACGGTCATCCTCGACCGCTCGTGGCCCGAGCTGGTGCGCCTCGCCGCCGCCGGCGGGCTCTGCGTTCTGTTCCTCTTCCTGACCTGGGAGGGCGTGGAACAAGCGTTCGGCCGCGACGATCGCGCGGCCCATCGCATCCACTACGCTCGCGGCCTCTCGACCAGCCTGATCACCGCCTCCGCCGTCGGCCTGGTCGGCTGGCGGCAGCACCGCCGGCGCGAGGCCGCCCTGTCCGCGGAGGCGGTCCAGCGGGCGCGCGACGCGCACGAGGCACGGCGTCTGTTGGAGGTGGTGGTCGATGCAACCCCCGCCTCGCTCGTGGTCCTGGATCGGGACTTCACGGTCGTGCAGGCGAACCGCCTGGCGGAGCGCGTTCACGGTGGCCCGCTCGTGGGTCAGCGCTGTTACGGCGCGTTGGCGGGTCGTAACGAGCGCTGTCGGGAATGCCCGGCCGGGGAGACTTTCGCCACGGCCATGATGCGGGTCACGGCGGGCACCCATACCGACCCCCGCACCGGCGAGGTGCTGGCCGTCGAGACCCACCCGCTGCGGCTGCCGGACGGAAAGGACTACGTCCTGCTCGTCGAGCGCGTGGTCACTGAGCAGAAGAAGCTGCAGGCCCGGCTGCTGCACCAGGAGAAGATGGCGGCCTTCGGCCTGCTGGCCGCCGGTGTCGCCCACGAGATGGGCAATCCGCTCGCGTCGGTGGAGGCGCAGCTCCAGCTCCTGGACGAGGCACGCCTCGCGACGGAGGACGTCCCCGTCGTCGCCACGGTGCGCCAAGAGGTGGGGCGGCTCCGCCGCATCCTGCGCGAGATGGTGGACTTCGCGCGGCGCCGGCGCGACGAAGCGACGCTCGTCTGCGTACAGTCGGTGGTGTGCGACGCGCTGCGCCTCCTGCGCCACGACCCGCGCATGCGGAGCGTGCGCACGCGCGAGGAGTTCGACCCCGAGACCCCGCCGGTTTTCATGGTCGAGGACCACCTGATGCAGGTGGTCCTCAACCTGCTGCTCAATGCGCTCGACGCCATGCCCGGGGGCGGCACGCTGCGAAGCGAGGTCAGGCCTGCCGGCGCCCACGTGGCGCTGCGGGTCCACGACACCGGCATCGGCATGGACCGCGCGACGCTCGGGCATTGCTTCGAGCCGCTCTTCACGACCAAGGCCCCCGGCAAGGGCACGGGCCTCGGCCTCAGCCTCAGCCGCGACATTCTGCACGCCGTGTCGGGCGAGATCGAGCTTCATAGCGCGCCCGGCAAAGGCACGACCGCGGTCGTGACACTCCCTGCGGCCGCCCTGGACGCGGCGCGGCCGGGACTGGAGGGACACGTCGCATGACGCCGCCACGGGACCGGATCCTGATCGTCGAGGACGAACGCGCCCAGCGCGACGCGCTGGCGCAATACCTGGGCCGGCTGGGCCACCCGGTCACGGCCCTGGCCACGGGCGAAGAGGCGGTGGGGCTCCTGGCCAGGGGCTCCCACGCGATCCTGATCACCGACCTGCGCCTACCCGGCATGTCGGGCCTGGACGTGGTGCGGCGCGCCCATGAGCTGGACGACGAGCTGGGCGTGCTGCTGATGACGGCGTACGCCTCCGTCGAATCGGCGGTTGAGGCGCTGCGCGTCGGCGCCCACGACTACCTGCTCAAGCCCCTGATCCTCGAGGAGGTGGCGCGCAAGGTGCGCGGGCTTCTCGAGCAGCGCGAGCTCAAGCGTGAGAACGCGCGGCTGCGGCGCGCGGTGCAGCAACGCCGCGTGGAGCCGGTGGCGGACTCGCCGGCGATGCGCGAGGTTCTGGACTGGGCGCGCCGGGCCGCCGCGTCCCGCTCGCTCGTCCTCATCAGCGGTGAGACCGGGACGGGCAAGGAAGTGGTGGCACGCCTGATCCACGATCTGGGCTCCGACCGCGACCAGCCGTTCCTGGCCGTTAACCTGGCCGCGGTGCCGGAGGGGATGGTCGAGAGCGAGCTCTTCGGTCACGAGCGCGGCGCCTTCACGGGCGCTGACCGGCGCCGGGAGGGGATCCTGCGTGCGGCCGGCTCGGGCTCGGTCTTCCTCGACGAGATCGCCGAGATGTCGCAGGCCGTGCAGGCGAAGCTGCTGCGCGCCCTCGAGGCCCGCGAAGTGCAGCCGCTGGGCAGCGACTCGGTCGTGCCCTTCGAGGCGCGGATCCTAGTGGCGACGCACCGCGACCTCCCGGCCCTGGTGCGGGACGGGCGCTTCCGCGAGGACCTCTTCTACCGCCTGAACGTCCTGCCTATTCACCTGCCGCCGCTGCGAGAACGGCCCGAGGACATCCCCGGCCTGGTCCAAAAACTCCTCGAGCGTCACGCGGGGCGCACCGGCACCGCATCGCCGGAGGTCACACCCGAAGCAATGCGAGCGCTCTGCCAGCACCCGTGGCGTGGCAACGTGCGCGAGCTCTCGAACGTGCTCGAGCGCGCGCTGATCCTGGCTGGCGACGGGCGTATCGGTCTGGAGCAGCTCCCGTCGGACGTACGGGAGGTCGCCCCGGGGGCCCTCGCGCTACAAGAGGCCGTGCACCGGTCGGAGCGAGCCCACATCGCCATGGTGCTGCGTCTGTGCGACGGCAGCCGCGAGCGCGCGGCGAGCGAGCTGGGCGTCTCGCCGGCGACGCTCTACCGGCGCCTCGAGCGCCTCGGCCTCAAGGGGGCTGGCTCCCCAGCGTGACTCGCCCCAGGCGTCGATGGCGCCCGGACCTTCGAAGTCGACGTGCTGCAGGACCGCGATGCGCATCACTCGCTTGGCGCGCGGAGTATTGCACACCGTGACGGCCCAGCGCGCCTGATTCGGGCGTGGCTATACTCGGCCCCGTGGGATTCGCCACGGCTTCGGACTAGACTAGAATCCGCCACGCTTCGCAACCGATACGGCCTGGAAAACAAGGAGGGGGCATGAAGACGAGGACGGTTTTGGCTTCTCTGACGGTGTTTCTCGCTGGATCCGCGCTGTGCTTCGCGGAGGACGCGAACATGGGGACGTGGAAGCTCAACGAGGCCAAGTCGAAGGTGAGCCCGGGAGCTCCGAGGAACCACACCGTCGCCTATACGGCAGCGGGCGACAGCGTGAAGGTGACGGTGGATGGGGTCGACGCCGAAGGCAAGCCGGCGCATAACGAGTGGACGGGCAAGTTCGACGGCAAGGACTACCCGGTCTCTGGCGATCCGAGTTCCGACGTCCGGTCCTACAAGAGGATCGACGATCGCACTCTGGAATTCACCGCCAAGAAAGGCGGCACAGTGACCATCACCGGCCGCGTGGCCGTCGCGGCCGACGGCAAGAGCCGCACGGTCACCACGACCGGTACCGACGCGAGGGGCAGCAAGATCAGCACAACCGCCGTCTACGACAAGCAGTAGACGCACGAACGCTCTTCTTGGCATTGCCGAGGCAAGGAGGGTGGGGATCGTCCCCGGTGCGCGCTCCAGGCGCCGGCCGCGGGAGGGGCGAATGGGAACAGCGGTAGCAGCTAGACCGCGGCGGCCAGCCTGCCGATCAGCCGCTGGAGCCGGGCGCGCTGTGGACCGACGTGCGTCCACTCCAGCCCATAGCGGACGGGGAGGCGCCCGCCGTCGCTCGTCCACACGATACGACTGGTGGCGAGGACGGCTTGGGGCTCGCCGGTGAAGGTCAGTTGCATGAGCACGGTCTTGCCGTGGAGGGTGGCCATGGCCTCCGTGGTGACGCACGCCCCGCACTCGGAGATGTCGGCGATGACCCCGCGGGCGACGACCCCTTGCTCGAACTCCAGGTCCACCCGCACCGTCTCCCGCGGCACGAACCGCTCAGCGCGTCGCCGTTCCGGCCTCGTCACCTCGACCATCGACACCTTCATCAGCGGCCGGCCACGGCTGGCCGCTGGTGAAGCGCATGCACGGTCCGTGCCCGAGGCGCGGGTCTCGATACGTCAAGGACTTGGCGTGCTTTCGTGTCCTCCCTCGGGCAGCCCTCGTGCTACCGGAGGTAACACTCGACACGACGAGCCGGCGGCCCGACGGACGGACGAGGTCAGAGCGCGCGGCAATCCACCGCACCGCGCCAGGCCGCACCACGCGGTATTCCGCCTGGCATTCGCCATCGACGCGGAGCGCCACGCTCCAGCGCCTCCCGGACCTGCATGACCTCGTAAGAATCAGCGCGGGCTCTCACGCTTGATGGCTGGCCAGGCTCCTCCTTCTCAGACCTGAGAGTCACGATCCTGGCACGGCGCCGCAACTCGTTGGCCTGACTCGGCCTTCGTCCGGTTCTGCTTCGGTACGGGCCCTGCACTGTAGGCGACCCAGCAGGAGGACCGTGTTGCGCAGTCCCACCCTCTCGCTGTGCCTCTTGGGTTTCATGCTCCAGGCGGCGGCCCTCGCCCAGACGCCCGCAGCCCCGCCGGCTGGTGCAATCCCCGCGGCTCCCCTCGCCGCCCCGACCGGTGCGAGCGCCGCGACCGGAGGGGCTGCTGCAGACGATCCCGCCGTCGAGCTCTTCGTTCGGAAGTGCGCGTCCTGCCACACGGTCGGCAAGGGCCAGCGCGTCGGGCCCGACCTCTCGGGCGTCCTCGAGCGCCGCGACCGCACCTGGGTGGAACGCCTGGTCAAGGCGCCCTCCACCATGCTCGACAGCGACCCCGGGGCGCGGCAGCTGGTCGCGCAGTTCGCGGGCGTGCGGATGCCCGACCTGGGCCTGTCCGACGCCGAGGTGACGGCGCTCGTCGACCTCGTCGCGCGCTGCTCGGCCGAGCCGTGCGACCTGGCCGGGAAGTTCACGCCGGTCACGACGGCCACGGCGGCCGACGTCTCGCGCGGGCGCGACCTCTTCCTCGGGCGCGAGGCGCTCACGGCGGGAGCCGCGCAGTGCGTCTCGTGCCACACCGTGCGCGGCGCCGGCGGTTGGATTGCCGGCGGCCTGTTGGCGAAGGACCTGACGAACGCCTTCGGGCGGCTGGGCGACCAGGGGCTCGACGCCGCGCTCAAGAGCCCGGCGTTCCCGGTGATGGGCAAGGTCTTCGCAGCCCACCCGCTCCAGGCCGACGAGGCGTTCGCGCTGCGGGCTTTCCTCCACGACGCGAACCGCAAGGAGCCCGCGCCGGACGACCCGCTGAGCCTCCCGCTCGCGGGGCTCGTCGGGACCGTCGCCGCCCTGATCGCTCTCAACGCCGCCTGGGCGCGGCGCCTGCGCGGCGTCCGCCAGCCGCTGGTCCGGAGGAGCCCCCGATGAAGTGGATCAAGGACCTGGTGAGCCCCGAGACGCGCGCCTGGGAGGAGTTCTATCGGAACCGCTGGCAGCACGACAAGGTCGTGCGCTCGACCCACGGTGTCAACTGTACCGGCGGCTGCTCCTGGAACATCTACGTGAAGGAGGGGATCGTCACCTGGGAGATGCAGGCCCTCGACTATCCTCTGCTCGACCGCAGCCTCCCGCCCTACGAGCCGCGCGGCTGCCAGCGCGGGATCTCGTTCTCCTGGTACCTGTACAGCCCGATCCGCGTGAAGTACCCGTACATGCGCGGGGCGCTCCTCGATCTCTGGCGCGAGGCGCGGGCCCGGCACGAGGACCCGGTCGCGGCGTGGGAAGAGGTCCAGCAAGACCCCGAGAAGCGGGCGCGCTACCAGCGCGCGCGGGGCAAGGGCGGCTTCCGGCGCGTGAAGCTCGACGAGGCCCAGGAGCTGCTGGCCGCGGCCAACGTCTACACGGTGAAGCGGTACGGGCCCGACCGGATCAACGGCTTCTCGCCGATCCCGGCGATGTCGCAGCTCAGCTACGCGGCGGGCGCCCGCTTCCTGCAGCTCGCGGGCGGCGTGAACCTCTCCTTTTACGACTGGTACTGCGACCTGCCGCCGGCCTCGCCCGAGGCCTGGGGTGAGCAGACCGACGTGGCCGAGTCGGCCGACTGGTACCACTCCAAGATGATCGCGGTCATGGGCGCGAACCTGAACATGACTCGCACCCCTGATTGCCACTACGTCTCGGAGGCCCGCCACAACGGGACCAAGCTGGTGGTGCTCTCGCCCGACTTCTCGCAGGTGAGCAAGTACGCCGACCAGTGGATCCCGGTCCACGCGGGACAGGACGGTGCTTTCTGGATGGCGGTCTCGCACGTGATCCTGAAGGAGTTCTACGCGGAGCGCCAGACGCCCAGCTTCGAGAGCTACGTCAAGCAGTACACCGACTCGCCGATGCTCGTGGAGCTCGAGCCCTCGCCGCGCGGCTACACGGCCGGGCGCTTGCTGCGGGCGGGGATGCTCGAACGCTACCGGGACGAGGAGCACCCCGAGTGGAAGTTCGTGGTGCTCGACGCGACGAGCGGCGAGCCGCGCATGCCGGGCGGCAGCGTGGGCCACCGCTGGGGCCAGCCGGGGAAGTGGAACCTCAAGCTGGAAGACGCTCGGACCGGCGAGGCGATCGACCCGCTGCTGACGCTGCTGGGGCGCCACCAGGAAGTCCCGCTCGTCGAGTTCGAGCAGTACGACGCGGGCACGGTGGCGCTGCGCGGAGTGCCGGCGGTCTCGGTGAAGACGACCGACGGCAAGACGCGGCTGGTCACGACCGTCTTCGACCTGCTGATGGGGCGCTACGGCGTCTCGCGCGGGCTCGCGGGCGAGTACCCGGCCGGCTACGACGACCCCGACTTCTCCTACACCCCGGCCTGGCAGGAGAAGTGGACCGGCATCGACCGCAAGACCGCGATCTCGTTCGCCCGCGAGTGGGCGTCCACGGCCGAGGCGACCGGCGGCAAGTGCTGCATCATCATCGGCGCCGGCATCAACCACTGGTACCACAACAACCTGATGTACCGCTCCGGGATAGTGGCGCTGATGCTGACCGGCTCGGTCGGCAAGAACGGCGGCGGCCTCAACCACTACGTCGGCCAGGAGAAGCTCGCCCCCGTCGCCCCCTGGTCCGCCATCACCTTCGCGCGCGACTGGGGCATGACGCCACGGCTCCAGAACGCCCCCTCCTGGCACTACGTGCACTGCGACCAATGGCGCTACGAGGCCGATTTCACCGAGTACCACCCGGTGCCCGGGGAGGCCTCGCTCGCCCAGGGCCACACCATGGACCTGCAGGTGAAGGCAGTCCGCAACGGCTGGCTGCCGTTCTACCCGCAGTTCGACCGGTCCTCGATCGAGGTCGTGAAGCAGGCGCGCGCCGCGGGGGCGAAGACCGAGAAAGACGTCGTCGACCACGTGGTCGCGAAGCTCAAGAGCGGCGAGCTGAAGTTCGCCGTCCAGGACCCCGACGCCCCCGAGAACTGGCCGCGCGTCTGGTACATCTGGCGCGGCAACGCGCTCATGTCCTCGGCCAAGGGGCACGAGTACTTCCTCAAGCACTACCTCGGCACCCACACCAACCTGATCGCGAAGGAGCGCGCGCAAGGGAAGGTGCGGGACGTGGTCTGGCGCGACGCCCCCGAGGGCAAGCTCGACCTGGTTGTGGACCTCAACTTCCGCATGGACACCTCGGCCCTCTACTCGGACGTGGTACTGCCGGCGGCCACCTGGTACGAGAAGGCCGACCTCAACTCGACCGACCTGCACTCCTTCATCCACCCGCTGTCGGAGGCGGTGCCGCCCGCCTGGGAATCGCAGTCGGACTGGGACCTCTTCCGCGGCATCACGCGCAAGACCGCCGAGCTGGCGATGCGCCACCTGCCCGAGCCCGTCGAGGACCTGGTGATGTCCGCGCTGGCCCACGACACGCCGGCCGAGATCGCGCAGCCGGAGATTAAGGACTGGGCGAAGGGCGAGTGCGAGCCGATCCCGGGCAAGACCATGCCGGCCTTCAAGCTCGTCACGCGCGACTACAAGACGCTGCACCAGAAGTTCACGGCTCTCGGCCCCGGCATCCGCGAGGGGATCGGGGCGCACGGCGTCCGCCTCGACGTCACGCAGCAGTACGAGGAGATGATCGCGACGCGGACGACCGTCGAGGTCGGCGGCGAGCGGCTGCCGTCGATCAAGGAAGCCCACGAGGCCGCCGACGCGATCCTGCACTTGGCGCCGGAGACGAACGGCGAGGTCGCGTACAAGGGCTACCAGTACCTGGAGCAGCGGACGGGCCTGAAGCTCGCCGACCTGGCCGAGGGCTCGCGCTCGCAGCGCGTCACGTACAAGGACCTGCAGTCGCAGCCGCGGCGGCTCTTGAACAGCCCCTGCTGGTCGGGCCTGGTGACGGACGGCCGCTCGTACTCGGCCTTCACGACACAGGTCGACCGCCTGCTCCCGTGGCGCACGCTCACGGGACGCCAGCACCTCTACCTGGACCACCAGGGCTACATCGACTTCGGCGAGCAGCTGCCCACCTACAAGCCGGTGCCGCTGCCGGCCCAGTACGGGGACCTGCGCGAGAGCGTCGAGGACGGCCTGCTGCTCAACTACCTGACGCCGCACGGCAAGTGGCACATCCACTCCACCTACTACGACAACCACCGCATGCTGACGCTGTCGCGGGGGATCGAGCCCGTCTGGATCAACGACCAGGACGCCGAGCGCATCGGAATCGTGGACAACGACTGGGTCGAGATCCACAACGACCACGGCGTCATGTGCACGCGGGCCGTCGTGAGCGCGCGCCTGCCGCGCGGCATCTGCATCGTCTACCACTCGCCCGAGCGCACGATCAGCGTGCCGCGCTCGCCGCTGCGCGGCGGCCGACGCGCCGGCGGCCACAACAGCCTGACGCGCGTGCGGCTGAAGCCGGTGCTGATGGTCGGCGGCTACGGCCAGTTCACCTACCACTTCAACTACTGGGGCCCCACCGGTGTCAACCGCGACACCTCGGTGCGCATCCGCAAGCTCGCGAAGGCGGAGTTCTAGGAGGAGCGTGATGGACGTCCGCACCCAGGTCTCGATGGTCTTCCACCTCGACAAGTGCATCGGCTGCCACACCTGCTCGATCGCCTGCAAGAACGTCTGGACCGATCGGCGCGGCGCCGAGTACATGTGGTGGAACAACGTGGAGACGAAGCCCGGCACGGGCTATCCCACGGCCTGGGAGGACCAGGAGAAGTACAAGGGCGGCTGGCAGAAGGTCACGAACGGGGTCGAGCTGCGCGCCGTCGGCAAGGTGCGCGGCGCGATGACGGTGTTCCACAACCCGAACCTGCCCACGATCGACGACTACTACGAGCCGTTCACCTACCGCTACCAGGACCTCTTCGACACGCCCGAGGGCGCCGACCAGCCGACCGCGCGCCCGATCTCGATGATCACGGGCGAGCCGATGGAGATCGAGGCCGGCCCCAACTGGGACGACGACCTCGGCGGCTCGCCGGTCTACGCGGCGAACGACCCCAACCTCGACAAGGTGAGCGCCGCCGAGCGCGCCGCGCTCTTCGAGGTGCAGCGGCTGGTCTTCTTTTATCTGCCCCGCATCTGCAACCACTGCCTGAACCCGGCCTGCGTGGCCGCGTGCCCCTCGGGCGCGCTCTACAAGCGGGGCGAGGACGGCATCGTGCTCTTGAACCAGGAGCGCTGCCGCGCCTGGCGCTTTTGCGTCACCGCCTGCCCGTACAAGAAGGTCTACTTCAACTGGTCGACGGGCAAGAGCGAGAAGTGCATCCTCTGCTACCCGCGGCTCGAGACGGGGCAGGCCCCGGCCTGCTTCCACTCCTGCGTGGGCCGCATCCGCTACCTGGGCGTGCTGTTCTACGACGCCGAGCGCATCAGCGAGGCGATCTGTGCTCCGGACGAGGACCTGGTGGCCGCGCAGCGGCGCCTGATCCTGAACCCGGATGACCCGGAGGTGATCGCCGGTGCGGCGAAGAACGGCATCCAGCCCGACGTGATCGCCCACGCGCAGCGCTCGCCGGTCTACCGCTACGTGATGGAGTGGGGGCTGGCGCTGCCGCTGCACGCCGAGCACCGCACGCTGCCGATGCTGTTCTACGTGCCGCCGCTCTTGCCGGTGATGGCCCAGAACGGCGACAACGGCTACGACACCACGATCCCTGACTTCCTGGGCTCGGTCGACCGATACCGGCTGCCGATCACGTACATGGCCAGCCTGTTCGGCGCGGGCAACGAGGGTGTCGTGCGCTACGCGCTGCGCAAGCAGCTCGCCGTGCGCAACTACCGCCGCGCCGTGACGGCGGGCGACGTCGACATGGACAAGGCCCGCAAGATGCTGGCCGAGGCCGACTGCACGGTCGACCAGGCCGAGGACATCTACCGGCTCACCTCGATCGCGCCGCTGGACGACCGCTTCGTGATCCCGCCCAGCCACCGCGAGGAGGCGATCGAGATGCTGGACGAGCCCCTCGAGGCCAAGGGCTTCGCCGGCATGGGCTTCCGCAAGCGGCCCGAGCGGGGGGCCTGAGCCATGCCCGAGCGCGAAACCCTCGACCTCGTCGCGGCTTGCCTCGAATACCCCTCTGCGGGGACGGCCGCGCTCGCACGGCGGGCCGCGGAGCGCACGGCCGGCGATCACATCGCCCTCGCCCGGGCGCTTTGGGACCTGGCGGTCTGGCTCGAGACGGCACCCGTGGGACAGGCCGAGGAGCGCTACACGGCGCTCTTCGACCTGGATCCCGTCTGCACGCTCCACGTCGGGTATCAGGTGTTCGGCGACACCTACCCGCGCGGCGCCTTCATCGCCAACCTGGCCCGCGAGCTGCGCCAGGCCGGTGTCTCGCGCGGCGACGACCTGCCGGACTTCTTGCCGGTCGTGCTGCGACTGCTAGGCGCGATCGGCCCGGACGAGGCGGAGCCGCTGCTGTCGATCGTCGTGCGTCCCGCGCTTGCCAAGATGAGCCAGGCGCTCTCCGGCTCGCGCAGCCCCTGGAGCGACGTGATCCGCGCGCTGCCGGAGCTGTTGGGCGACGTGGGCGACACGACGGCGCCGGCGGTCTCGCGCATCGACCCGGAGGATTCACGAAGCCACCGGACATCCGAGCAGGCAGGGCGCACAGGCGCTGCGACACAACCACATCGGACCGTTCATGAGCCAGACGCGGCCGGGCTCATGAACGGTCCGGGGTAGGAGGCCAGCAATGTTTGACGTCCTGTTCTTCGGGGCCCTGCCTTACGTGGCGATGGTGCTGTTCCTGGGCGTCTCAATCCAGCGCTACCGCCGCGACCCCTTCACGTTCTCGAGCTTGTCGTCACAGTTCCTCGAGAGCCGGCGTCTCTTCTGGGGCTCGGTGCCGTTCCACATCGGCATCCTCACGCTGTTCTTCGGCCACCTGCTGGGGTTTCTCTTCCCGCGCGAGCTCACGCTCTTTAACCGCGTGCCGCTGCGCCTCTTCGTCTTCGAGGCGAGCGGCCTCGTCGCGGCGCTGCTGACGCTCGTCGGTCTCGTCGGCCTGATCGCGCGCCGCGCGAGCGCCGCGCGGCTGCGCGTCAACACCAGCCCGACCGACCTCGTGGTCTACGCGCTGCTGCTGTTCGAGGTGGTGACCGGCCTGTGGGTGGCCACCAGCTTGCGCTGGGGCAGCGCCTGGTACACGCAGGCTGTCGTCCCGTACCTGCGCTCGATCTTCCTGCTCCAGCCCGACGTCCAGCGGATGGCCGAGCTGCCGCTCGCCGCCCGGCTGCACGTGATCGGCGCCTTCGTACTGTTCGCCGCCTTCAGCTTCACGCGCCTCGTCCACGCGCTCGTGGCCCCGGTGCCGTATCTCTGGCGCCCGCTGCAGGTGGTGATCTGGAACCGAAGGCGCGGGACGCGACTGGCCGCGTAGCGCCATGACCGAGCGTGCCAAGGCCCTCTCCGTCCTGGCGATGAACACGCTCGCCTTCACGGTGTGCTTCGCCGTCTGGATGATGAACGGCGTCCTCGTCACCTTCTTCGTGGACAACCGGCTCTACGCCTTCGACAAGGCGCAGATGGGCTGGCTGATCGGCATCCCGGTGCTGACCGGATCGCTGCTGCGCCTGCCGATTGGGGTGCTGACCGACCGCTTCGGCGGCCGCGTCGTCTTCGTGCTGGTGATGCTGGCCTCGGCCGCCGCGGCGTTCCTGACGAGCTACGCCGACAGCTACTGGGGCTTCGTGCTGGGCGGCCTCGGCTTCGGCATCGCCGGTGCCTCCTTCGCGGTGGGCGTCGCCTACACCTCGGCCTGGTTCCCGAAGGAGCAGCAGGGGACGGCGCTCGGCATCTTCGGCATGGGCAACACCGGCGCCGCGCTCACCAGCCTGTTCGGACCCCAGCTGCTCGGGACGCTGACCGAAGCCGGCGCGCACCCCGAGGCGTGGCGCCAGCTCCCGCGCCTCTATGCGCTCGCGCTAGTGGGGACCGCCGCAGTGTTCTGGGCCTTCACCCACACGCGCCTCCCGGGGGAGGGGCAGCGCAAGACGATCGCCCAGCGCCTGCAGCCGCTCCGGCTCGTCCGCGTGTGGCGCTTCGGCCTCTACTACCTGCTGGTCTTCGGCGGTTTCGTGGCGCTCGCCCAGTGGCTGATCCCGTACTACGTCAACGTCTACTCCGTCTCGGTGGCGACGGCGGGCGCCCTCGCGGCCGCCTTCAGCCTGCCGTCGGGCCTCGTCCGCGCCGTCGGGGGCTGGCTCTCCGACCGCGTCGGCGCGCGCAAGGTCATGTACTGGGTGCTCTCGGGCTCGACCGCCTGCTGCCTGCTGCTGGCCGTGCCCCGCATGGATCTCTACGCGCCGGGCGAGGGCGTGATGGCCGAGGCGGAGGGGGCCGTGGGCAGCGTGACGCACGAGCGGATCGTGATGGGGGAGCGTTCCTACGCGCTGCGGCTCCAGCCCGAGGCAGTCGCGAACGACGACGGCCAGACGCTCGTCTGGCCGCGGCGGGCCGCCTGGCACGAGCCCGTGGTGAAGGAAGGGGACCGGGTCGTGAAGCGGCAGCTGCTGGCCCGGGGCGTCACGCACATCTACTTCCAGGCGAATCGCCGGATCTTCACCGGCATCGCGCTGCTGCTCGCGGTGTGCATGGGGATCGGGATGGCCGCGGTCTACAAGCACATCCCGACCTACTTCCCGCAGGACGTCGGTGTCGTCGGCGGCATCGTCGGCGTCCTCGGCGGCCTGGGCGGCTTCTTCTTCCCGATCCTGTTCGGCTACCTGCTCGAGGCCTCCGGGATCTGGACCACCTGCTGGCTCTTCTTCTCCGGGCTGGCGGTCGCGTGCCTCGTCTGGATGCACCTCGTGATCCAGCGGCTGATGGCGCAGGGGGCCCCGCAGTACGCGCGCGAGATGGAGACGACGCCCGAGCTGGCGCGTCAGATGGAGGACCTCGCACGCGAGATGGAGGGGCTCGCCGAGAAGCTCCGCAAGCCCGCGCGCGGGGCGGCCTAGATG
>Ga0326597_10006629_pt1 | contig 15846 bp, 12 predicted proteins | sample RVTome_12_FD_203789 | JGI IMG/M metagenome (GOLD analysis project Ga0326597, IMG submission 203789) | Soil microbial communities from uranium-contaminated site in the Upper Colorado River Basin, Wyoming, United States - RVT100D185 | ecosystem: Environmental > Terrestrial > Soil > Contaminated >...
TGGCGGTGATCATGCCCCGCCGCCACGCCACGGCCGTCGTCGCGCCGGCCTGATCGACCGCCTCGCCTGCTACGATCCCGCTCCCATGCCGGACCGCTTCTATCTGACCACGGCCATCGCGTATGCGAACAACCGCCCCGGTCTGCACACCCTCTACGAGGTCGTCGGGGCCGACGTCATCGCGCGCTGGTACCGGATGAAGGGCACGCCGACCCGATTCCTGACGGGGACCGACGAGCACTCGGTCAACATCGCGATGCGGGCGGCCGAGGAAGGGGTCGCGCCGAAGGCGTTCGTCGATGCCAAGGTGGCCGAGTTCCAGGCCGCGGAGGAGGCTCTCGGGATCAGTCCGGACCGGTTCATCCGGACGACCGATCCGGACCACGTCCGGGCGGCCCAGGAGATGGTCCGGCGAGCCCATGCGAACGGTGACATCTACCTCGGCACGTACGAGGGCTGGTATTGCCCGAACGAGGGCTTCCGCGCCGCGTCCGACGTGCAGGAGACGGCGCGCGGGACGATCTGCCCCAACCACCCGGAGGTGCCCCTCCAGTGGCTGACCGAGCGGAACTGGTTCTTCCGCCTGTCGGCCTACCAGGAGCGTCTCGAGCGCCACTTCCTCGACAACCCTGACTTCGTGCGGCCCGAGTATCGGCGCAACGAGATGCTCGGCTTCATTCGCCGGGGCCTCGAGGACTTCTCGATCAGCCGGGCGGGAGCGGGGTGGGGGATCCCGTTCCCGATCGGCGAGGACGCGCAGACGGCGCAGCGCGAGGACGGGTCATGGGACCCGGAGGCGGGCACGATCTACGTCTGGTACGACGCGCTCATCAACTACATCACCGGTGCCGGCTTCCCCGACGACATCGCCGCCTTCGAGCAGTGGTGGCCGGCCGACCTCCACATCATCGGCAAGGACATCCTCCGCTTCCACACCGTCTTCTGGCCGGCGATGCTGTGGAGCGCGGGGCTCGAGGCGCCGCGCAGCGTGTGGGCCCACGGCTGGCTGCTCGCCGCGGGCGGCGAGCGAATGAGCAAGAGCCGCGGCAACTTCCTCGACCCGTCCGACTTCGTCGGGGCGTTCGGGACCGACGGCGCACGCTACGTCGTGCTCCGTGAGGTGCCGTTCGACCGGGACGCGGAGGTCAGCTGGGATGCGTTCGTCCGGCGCTACAACGCGGACCTCGCCAACGACTTCGGGAACCTCGTGAACCGGACGGTCTCGATGGCGGGGCGCTACCTCGACACGGAGCGGCCGGCCCCGCGGCCGGTTGCTGATGCCGCGCTCGCGCAGGCGTGGGCGGCGACGCTTGGTCGATTCGTCGGGCGGCTCGAGGGCTGCCTCCTCCACGAGGCTCTCGCCGAACTCTGGGACTTCGTCGGCGCCGCAAACAAGGTGGTCGATGCGGAGCAGCCGTGGGTCCTCGCAAAGGCGGCCAGGGCCGGCGACGAGGCGGCAGCGGCGCGCCTGCGCGACGTACTCGGCGACCTGGTCGAGGCGTGCCGTCTCGTCGGTACCGCCGTGGCCCCGTTCATGCCGGGCGCCGCGCCGCGTATCCTCGCCCAGCTCGGCTACGGGTACGACTGGGCGGCGGACGGGAATGGCGGCCGGCCGATCCTCGACGACCTCGCATGGGGCGCGCGAACGCCGGAAGCCGGGACCCTCGCCGCCCCGGAGCCGCTGTTCCCGCGCCTCGACACCGAGTCGGCGGCCGACTGAGCCGTCCTCCGTGCGCCTCATCGATTCCCACTGCCACCTGAACGCCGATCGCTTCGACGACGATGTCGAAGCCGTGGTCGCGGCAGCTCGCGACGTCGGAATCGAGCGGATCCTCGTGCCGGGCTGGAACGTCCGCTCGTCGGAGCGGGCGCTCGAGCTGGCCGCTCGACTGCCGTTCCTCGACGCGGCGGTCGGCGTGCATCCGCATGATGCGGCGAAGGTCGACCCGGCCGGCTGGGGGCAGGTCACCACGTGGGCAGCCGATGATCGCGTCGTCGCCATCGGCGAGACCGGCCTCGACTACGACCGGGTCTTCTCGCCCATCGACGCGCAACTCGACAACCTGCGCCGCAACCTGGCGCTCGCGCTCGAGACCGGCAAGCCGGCCATCCTGCACTGCCGATCGCGGGCCGGGCGGCGCGATGCGCAGGACACCCTGATCGACGAGCTGCGAGCGGCCGGTATCGGTGGACCGCGCTGGTCGGCCACGTTCGGCGACCGTCCGGCGGCGGTCATCCATTCGTACTCCGGTCCGCGCGACTTCGCGGCCTCCGCCGTCGATCTCGGGCTCGCCGTGAGCTTCTCGGGCCTCGTGTTTCGCCCGGGCGAGGAGGCATCCGCCGAAGCCGTCCGCCTCGTCCCAACCGACCGCCTGCTCGTCGAGACGGATTCGCCGTTCCTCGCGCCGCCCGGAGCCCCCCGCCGGCGCAACGAGCCCGAGTGGGTACGCGTCACATGGTTATGGGTGACCGATCGGCGGGACGAGACCGCGCATGCCGTCGGGGACCAGCTCGTCTCGGCCTACGACGCGACATTCCCGCGCGCACGGGCGCGCTCGTGATGCGCCGCCTCGCCGGCGTGCTCGTCGCCGTTCTGCTCGGTGCGAGCTGTGCGTCGGCCCCGGCGCCGTCGTCGAACGCGCCGACGGCGCCGCCGCCGTCCAGTCCTGTCGTCTGCCCCATTGCCGATCAGTCGGGTCGGCTGCCATCCGACCGTCTCGTGTCGGCCGACATCGAGTCGACGAGCGTGGCCGACCGACTCACCTTCCGCTTCGGACCACCATCCGGCGTCATTGCCGCGTCCGAAGGCGTGCTCCGGGAAGTCCGGCCGCCGTTCTTCGAGGGCGGGAGCGGTGAGGAGGTGACCGTTGCCGGAGAGCGGTTCGTCGAGGTCCGCTTCGAGAGTCTGTTCCTGTACGACGACGACGGCGATCCAACATTCCAGGGTGACCGTGACCGGCAACCGAACACGACGGCCATCGTCGAGATCGCGGTCGTCGAGGAGTTCGAGGGATACATGACGTGGATCGTCGGGCTCCGTGGTCCGGGCTGCGTCACCCTGGGTGCGGATCCGGGCGGGATCGTCACGCTCGACGTGCTCCACGGCTGATCGGCTGGCGCGACCGGCGGGGCCAGCGACCGGCCTCGGCGCGGGCTCTCCATGCCAGATGTGCGCACCGTGCACAGTGGACGGCAGTGTGTGTGCCAATTCGTCTCCGGGGACTCCATCTGGCAGGCATCCGCGTAGCGATCACGCTCCGATGGGTGCGCATCGACCCTTCGCCGACCACCGTGCGCCCGGTGACCAATTGGCATGGAGCCACGGCGCGCGCCGACGGTTGACCGCCCAGCGACGGGCACAATGTGCCGCCGGCAATACCAACGCGACGCGTCCCGTCAGGATCGGTCCGCCGGCTTGGCTCTGCGCGGCCGGCCTCGGCCCCATCCGGCCGCAACCCGGGCGCGTTGGTCTCCCAGGCGACACGAAACGACGCGCCGCCGGCGCGGGAGCCGGCCCCTGAGCCAGACCCGGTCACGATGGTCTCCTGGAACGCACAACGTCTTTCGACGCCCGCGCTGATGGCTTGACAGCGGACGTCCGCCCTTGCTATGTTTCTTGGCACTCTCACACCGAGAGTGCCAAGTGACGCGCGACCGCCCGATTCGCGGGTGCGCGGCGCTTCACGACACGAGGCGGGACGTCGCGGTGCCTCCCGGCACGCCGTCCCCACAGGTTTCAGTTGTCCGACGGCGGGCAGAGCCGCCGTCAGAGGAGGAATGCGCGTTGGCCACCGCCACTGCAGTGTCGACCAAGCTCCGGCCGCTCGGCGACCGTGTCGTCATCCAGCCCACCCCGCGTGAGGAGATGACGAAGACCGGCATCGTCCTGCCGGATACCGCCAAGGAGAAGCCCCAGGAGGGCAAGGTCATCGCCGCCGGTCCGGGTGCCGTCCTCGATGACGGCAAGCGCGGCGCGATGGACGTCAAGAAGGGCGACAAGGTCCTGTACGCGAAGTACGCCGGGACCGAGTTCAAGGTGGACGGCGAGGATCTCCTCATCGTCAGCCAGAAGGACATCCTCGCGATCGTCGAGGACTGACATCCTCGCGCCGATGGCACACAGGAGCGTCGCCTCGGCGCTCGGAAAACGATTGGCACGTCATCGCTGAGGGTGCCAACCACACGTTCCTGGAGGGACATTCGAATTGGCTAAGCAACTCATTTTCGACGAGACCGCTCGTCGCTCGCTCAAGCGCGGCATCGATCGCCTCGCCGACGCGGTGAGGGTCACGATCGGGCCGAAGGGCCGGAACGTCGTCCTCGACAAGAAGTTCGGCTCGCCGACGATCACCAACGACGGCGTCACGATCGCCCGTGACATCGAGCTCGACGACCCGTTCGAGAACATGGGCGCGCAGCTCCTCAAGGAAGTCGCCACCAAGACCGACGACGTCGCCGGCGACGGCACGACGACGGCCGTGGTCCTGGGCCAGGCGATGGTCTCCGAGGGTCTCCGCGTCGTGACCGCCGGGGCCAACCCGATGGTCGTCAAGCGCGGCATCGAGAAGGCCGTCGAGGTCGTCGTCGAGGAGATCAAGAAGCAGTCCCGCCCGGTCGACAGCCGTGAGCAGATCTCCGCGGTCGCGGCGATCAGCGCGGCCGATCCGGAGGTCGGCGAGATCATCGCCGAGGTGATGGACAAGGTCGGCAAGGACGGCGTCATCACCGTCGAGGAGGGCCAGTCGCTCGGCCTCGAGAAGGAATACACGGAGGGGATGCAGTTCGACCGGGGGTATATCTCGGCCTACTTCGTGACCAACCCGGATCGGATGGAGGCGGTGCTCGAGAACCCCGTCATCCTCATCACCGACAAGAAGATCTCGAGCGTCCCGGACATGCTGCCGGCCCTCGAGAAGGCGGTTGGCCAGGGCAAGCCGGTCCTCATCATCGCCGAGGACGTCGACGGCGAGGCTCTCGCGACGCTCGTCGTGAACAAGCTCCGCGGTACCGTCTCGGTCCTCGCCGTCAAGGCGCCGGGCTTCGGCGATCGCCGCAAGGAGATGCTCCGCGACATCGCCGTCCTGACCGGCGGCACGGTCGTTTCCGAGGAGATCGGGCGCAAGCTCGATTCCGTCACGCCGGAGGACTTCGGGCGCGCCCGACGCGTCGTCGCGACGAAGGACGACACGACGATCGTCGACGGTGAGGGTTCGGCCGAGCAGATCAAGGCCCGGATGACCCAGATCAAGGCCCAGATCGAGGAGACGACCTCGGACTACGACCGCGAGAAGCTCCAGGAGCGCCTCGCCAAGCTGTCCGGCGGCGTCGCCGTGATCAAGGTCGGCGCGGCCACCGAGGTCGAGCTGAAGGAGAAGAAGCACCGCATCGAGGATGCGCTTTCGACGACCCGCGCGGCCGTCGAGGAGGGCCTCGTCGCCGGCGGCGGCGTCACGCTCCTCCAGGCGATCCCGGCACTCGACAAGCTCAAGCTCGAGGGCGATGAGCAGGTCGGTGTCGACATCGTCCGCAAGGCCCTCGAGGCCCCCGCCCGCCAGATCGCCGACAACGCCGGCGCGCGCGGTGAGGTCATCGTTGACGCGGTCCGTGCCCAGAAGATCGGCCATGGCTTCGACGCCCTCAAGGGCGAGTACGGCGACATGTTCAAGAAGGGGATCGTCGACGCGGCCAAGGTGACGCGTTCGGCCCTCCAGAATGCCGCCTCCATCGCCGCGATGGTCCTGACGACGGAAACGCTCATCACGGACATCCCGGAGAAGGAGAAGGCCGGCGCCGGCGCCGGCCACGAGCACGGCGGAGGGATGGACTTCTAGTCCGACCCCGCTCGACGCAGCACCGAACGGCCCCGGGCGCCTCAGGCGCCCGGGGCCGTTCCGATTCCGTGGCGCTCAGCGCGCGGGCACCCGAACCGGCTACCGTGCGTACGAATGCATACCGACCACCCCGCGCCGGCCACCGTCAGCTCGCGCTCGCTGTTCTGGCTCTTTGCCGCCTTCGCCGTGACGCACGCGGCAACGAACCTCGTCCGGCCGATGGTCAGCTACCGTGCCCTCCAGCTCGGCGTGCCACCGGAGGGCCTCGGGCTCCTCGCCGCGTCGTTCTCACTCGCGCCGCTCGTCATCGCCCTGTCGATCGGCCGGCTCGTCGACCGGCGCGGGGAAATGCTGTTCGTCGTCGGCGGCACGGTGGTCATGGCCGCGTCGACGTTTCTCATCGCGATCGCCGGCAACGTCGCCCTGCTGACGCTTGGCTACGCACTCGTCGGCCTCGGACATCTCGTCATGGTGGTCGGGACGCAGTCGCTCGTCGCGCGCGGCAGCGCCGCGACCGGCTATGACCGGGCGTTCGGCCACCTGTCGTTCTCCGCCTCGGTCGGCCAGTTGTTGGGACCCGCGGTCGCGGGCTTCATCGCCGGCCAGGGCTCACCCGACGAGACGATCCGGGCCATCGTCGTCGCCGGCTTCCTCAGCCTCGCCGGCCTCCCGCTCATCCTTGCGATCCGGCCACCTCGCGTCGGCCGCCCGGCCGATGGTGCGGACACGGTCACGCGCATCCCGCTCCGCTCGATCCTCCGCCAGCCGGGCATCATCCGGGCGATTCTCGTGAGTACGACCGTCCTGTCGGCGATCGACATCGTCGTCGTGTACATGCCCGCCCTCGGCGAGGAGCGGGGCTGGGCGGCGAGCCTCGTCGGTGCCATGCTCGCGGTCCGGGCCGGCGCGTCGATGGCGTCGCGCCTGTTCATCGGCCGCCTGTCGGACCGGTTCGGGCGCCGGCTCCTGCTGATCGTGAGCATGTCGGTCTCGGCCGTCGCCCTCGTCGCCCTGCCGTTCGCGTCGTCGGCCGAGGCGACGCTCGTCGTCATGATCGCGGCGGGACTCGGGCTCGGCATCGGCCAGCCGCTGACGATGTCGTGGGTCGCCGCCGAGGCGTCGCCGGGCACGCGGGCCACCGCCTTGTCGGTCCGGCTCATGGGGAACCGCGTCGGCCAGATCGCCCTCCCCGTCTTCGCCGGGTCGGTGGCCGCGTTTGCCGGGGCGGGGGGCGTCCTGGCCGTCACCGGCGTGATCGTCGGGATCAGCCTCGCCCTCGTGTCGGGCGGCCTGGCGTCCCGCCCGCGCCGGAAGGCGGAGCCCGAGTAAGGACCGGCGAAGGGCGCCGACCTACAATGCCGGGGTGAGTCCCACTGCCCGCCGCGGCTCCCGCCGCACGCTCGCCGATGACGTCCCCGACACGGCCGGGACGCGGTTCGACGAAGCGCCGCCGGAGAGCTCGGAAGGCGCTGCGACGCCGGAGGAACCGGACTGGCTGCGCGAGGCCGCGACGGCCACCGGCACGCCCGCCGATGCCGCCGCGCCTGCGCTCGATCCGGCCGCCCTCGCCGCCGCGCGACGGGCCCGCGAGATCGCGGTCGAGGAGCGCAAGACCCAGATCCTCCGACGCCTCAACCCGGAACAGGCCCGTGCGGTCACCACCACGGACGGCCCCCTCCTCATCCTTGCCGGCGCCGGATCGGGCAAGACGCGGGTCCTCGCCCATCGGATCGCCTGGCTGGTCGGCGTCGCGGGCATTCGGCCATGGCAGATCCTCGCCGTGACGTTCACGAACCGGGCGGCCGGCGAGCTGCGCGAGCGCATCGTCGCGCTCGTCGGGGAGGAGGCCGGTCGGGAGGTCCAGGCCGGCACGTTCCATGCCCTGTGCGCCCGCGTCCTCCGCCGCGACGGCGAGGCCATCGGGATCGACCGCCGCTTCGTCATCTACGACACGGACGACCAGGGGTCGCTCATGAAGCAGCTCCTGCGCGACGAGGACCTGCCGCTCACCGGGGAGTTCCGGCCGTCGGCCGTCCTCGGCGCGATCAGTCGCGCGAAGAACGAGATGCTGTCGCCGGCGTTCCTTGCGGAGAACGCCGTCAACCGCCACGAGCGGATCATCGCCCGCCTCGCCGTGCGCTACCAGGAGCGCCTCCACAAGGCCGGTGCGCTCGACTTCGACGACCTGCTCCTCGAGGCCGTCCGGCTGTTCGAGGAGGCGCCGGACGCCCTCGCCCGATACCAGGATCGCTGGCGCTACCTCCACGTCGACGAGTACCAGGACACGAACCGGCCCCAATACCTGTGGATCCGCGCGCTCGCCGCCCGCTACGGCAACCTCGCCGTCGTCGGCGACGACGACCAGTCGATCTACCGCTGGCGGGGGGCGGACCTGCGCAACATCCTCGACTTCGAGCGCGACTGGCCGAACGCGACGGTCGTCAAGCTCGAGCAGAACTACCGCTCGACGCAGCTCATCCTCGACGCCGCCCATGCGGTCGTGTCGCGCAACACGGAGCGAACCGACAAGAAGCTGTGGACCGAGAATGCCGGCGGCCGGGCGATCCAGCGCTTCGAGGCCTACAACGAGGAAGAGGAGGCGGAGTGGATCGCCCGTCAGGTCGAGGGCCTGGTGGGCGGGCGCGGCTCCGCCCTGACGAGGCGCGCCGACGACGAGGACGAGGCCGTTCGACCGCAGGACGTCGCGGTCATGTACCGGATGAACGCCCAGTCCCGGGCGATCGAGGAGGCGTTCCTCCGCTACGGGATCCGCTACCAGCTCGTCGGCGGGACGCGGTTCTACAGCCGGCGCGAGGTGAAGGACGCGCTCGCGTATCTGCGGATCCTCCGCTCCGACACGGACGTCGTGAGCTTCGAGCGGATCATCAACGTGCCGGCCCGGGCGATCGGCGAGAAAACGCTCGAGGGTCTGCGGGCGGCCGCCGGGCGGGAGGGACTGTCCGTCTGGGAATCGATCGAGCGGGGCGCTCGTGGCGAGATCGAGACGATCGGCGGGCGGGCTCGGTCGTCGCTGGCCGACTTCGCCGCGCTCGTCCGCCGGCTGCGTTCCCGGATCGGCGTCCTCGCGCTCCCGGAGCTGCTCGATGATGTCCTCGAGCAGTCCGGTTACCGGGCCATGCTCGCCGACGGGTCGGAGGACGGCGAGGACCGCTGGGCGAACCTGCTCGAGCTGCGCTCCGTCACGACCCGCTACGACGACCTGTCGCCGGAGGATGCGCTCGACCGGCTGCTCGAGGAGACCGCCCTCGTGGCCGACCAGGACGCGTACGAGGGCGGGGCCGACTCGGTCACGCTCATCACCCTCCACGCGGCGAAGGGGCTCGAGTTTCCGGTCGTCTTCATCGCCGGGCTCGAGGAGGGCGTGTTCCCGCACAGCCGCGCGCTCGACGACGAGAAGGAGCTCGAGGAGGAGCGTCGCCTCGCGTACGTCGGCATGACCCGCGCGAAGCAGCGGCTCTTCCTGTCGCACGCCTGGCGGCGCGCGACGTGGGGCATGGGCCAGGCGTCCGTGCCGTCGCGGTTTCTGCTCGAGATTCCCGCCCATCTCATGGACGGGCCACAGCTGGCGGGGCCCGGTGAGGAGGCCGATGGCCCGCTGGACCTCGACCTCGTCTTCGGGTCGCGGCGCGCGACCCGGTTCGGGACGCCGATCCGGGCCGGCGGCGGCGCGTTCCGGCAGGGGAGCGGCCGACCCGGGGCGCCGGGACCCGGCGAGTCGTTCCGTCCCGCGCGCGACCTCGCCGCGCGGCGCGAGGCGTTCGCGGGCGGCGCGCGCTCCGGCTCGCTCACGCCCATGTCGGCCGAAGACGACGCGGTCCGCCCCGCACGGCCGATCGTTCCCGGCGAGCGCCAGTACCGCGACGGCGACCGCGTCCGCCACGCTCGCTGGGGCGACGGGATTGTCGTGATGTCGAAACTCACCCGGTCCGACGAGGAGGTCACGGTCGCCTTTCGCGATGCGTCCATCGGCCGCAAGACGATGCTCGCAAGCCTGGCCAACCTCGAGATCATCGGCTGACGGGCGCCGCATGAGCTACGACCTGCTCGTGGCCACGCGCACGCGACCGGCGGCGGGCGCCCTCGATGCCTTCGCGCGGACGGCCGGGATCGAGCTCCGCGTGGCCGGCGGCTTCGGGTCGGGATCGAACGCGTTGCTCATCAGGGCCGGTGCGGGCGCCGCCCGAACGATCGATGTCGACGGTCCCGCGCGGATCAAACCGGAGGACCTCCCGGACGATCTCGCAGGCGCCATCAAGAGGCCGGCGTGGTTGATCGAGATCCATCTGCCGGGCGGCTTTGACGGGGCGACCGACCGCTGGACCCTCGATCTCGCGATCCACCTCGCCCGTGCCGGCGACGGTGCGGTCTTCGATCCGCAGGCCGATCGCCTCGTCTGGCCGTCCGGGGTCACGCCACGTCCGCGGGGGGCGCCGGAAGAACGGATCCGGACCGTCGAACTCGTCTGGTACCTGCCGGCGAGTCTCCTCCCGCCAGACGCGGCGGGCCGCTATCTCGACCTCGCGGCCGAGCGGTTTTCGGCGGCGAAGCCGGCTAGGTTCGGGGCGTTCGAGCCGCTCCAGGGCAGCCTCGTACGGGACGGCGACGAGGGGTTCATCGCGGCCTGGCAGGCACAGGCGGACTCCGAGCTCGGTGGCACCTTGTTCTGGTCTGCCAGGTCGCCCGGGGTCGATGGGTCGGTCTCGTTCGCCGACCCCCGCGCGGATCGGCGGCCAGCCCGGCTGGGTCGCGCGGTCCGGCTGTCGACGACGTTCGATGCGCGGCCGCTCCACCGGGACCCTCGGACCGGTGACGCGGCAGTCGAGTTCTTCGCCGATGTCGCCGCAGAGCTCGGTGCCGTGTACGCGGCGGGCTGCGTGCTGCGCGACGCAATCCTGCGCCGAGGCCGGATCTCGTACGACAGTCGATCCGAGGTCGCTCCGCTGCCCAGATCGAGGTGGTGGGTGGGGTTACCGGCGCGGCCGACATGGCTCGCATGGTTCGGGGATCCGTACCGCGCTCTGATCGCCGATGCGTTGGACGGATCGAACACGACCGTGCGGCGGTCCGGTCTGCTCGTCCGATGCGGCGAGGAGCCGATGGACGTCGACGAGCTGGGTGCCGTCTTTCCTCGCCTTCCGGCGGAGCTGCTCGCGGTGCGCCGCGCAGGATCAACGGCGGATCCGCTCGCCCGGATCACGCTGACGAATGGGCCGCCGTCTGAACCCGCCGCGATCATCCCGGCGATCGACTGACGGCCGCCGCCGGCGATCGACGTGATCCGTATCCTTCGACCGTGACCGAGACCGCGGATCCGGGCCTCGAGCGCCTGCCCGTCGACCCGGCGCTGGCCGAAGCCGCGGCCGCGCTCGACATCGAGGCGGCGGCCACCAGGCACGCTGAGATCGCCGCACAGGTCGACCAGGCGAACCGCCTCTATTACGAGCAGGACGCGCCCGAACTGACGGACGCGGAATACGACCGACTGTTCCGCGAGCTCGTCGCGCTCGAGACCGCGCACCCACAACTCGTCACGCCGGATTCGCCGACCCAGCGCGTCGGCGGCGCCCCATCCGGCACGTTCAGCGAGGTCCGTCACCGGCGCCCGATGCTGTCCCTCGCCAACGCGTTCAGCCACGACGAGCTGCGCGCCTTCGACGCGCGTGTCCGGCGCGGCCTTGGCCTCCCTCCCGCTCCCGACGAGGCGCTTGATCTCCGCTACGTCGCCGAGCTCAAGATCGACGGCCTCGCCGTCACCCTGCGCTACGAGCGCGGCCGCTTCGTCGGCGGCGCGACCCGCGGCGATGGCACGACCGGCGAGGACGTGACCGCCAACCTCCGCACGATCGCTGCGGTCCCGGACCGGTTGCCCGAGCCCGTGACCCTCGACGCTCGGGGCGAGGTGTTCATGCCCAAGGCGGAGTTCGCCCGGATCAACGCGGAACGCGAGGAACAGGGCCTGCCGCTCTACGCCAACCCGCGCAACAGCGGCGCCGGGTCGCTCCGCCAGAAGGACCCGTCGGTCACCGCCCGACGCCTCCTGTCCGCCTGGACGTACCAGCTCGTCGAGGACGAGTCGACGCCGCTCGGGCTCGCTTCGCAGTCGGCCGCCCTCGACCGCCTCGCCGGTCTTGGCCTCCCGGTCAACCCGCACCACGAGGCGGGCCTCGACATCGAGGGCGTCATCGCCTTCGCCGAGCGCTGGCGCGAGCCGCGCCACGACCTGCCCTACGAGACCGACGGCGTCGTCGTCAAGGTCGACCGGTTCGACCAGCAGGAGCGCCTCGGGATGGTTTCCCGGGCTCCGCGCTGGGCGATCGCCTACAAGTTCCCGCCGGAGCAGGTCGAGACGGTCGTCGAGAACATCGTCCCGTACGTCGGCCGGACGGGGACGCTCACGCCGGTCGCACACCTCCGGCCGGTCAAGGTGGCCGGGTCGACGGTCGCCCGCGCCACACTCCACAACCTCGACGAGGTCCGTCGCAAGGACATCCGGATCGGCGACACGGTCGTCCTCCAGAAGGCCGGCGACGTGATCCCCGAGGTGGTCCGGCCGATCCTCGAGCGGCGCACCGGCGACGAGCGCGAATTCGAGATGCCGGAGCGCTGCCCGGTCTGCGACACGGCGGTCGTGCGCGACGAGGGCGCCGTCCGTCACTACTGCCCGAACCTCGTCTGCCCGGCGCGGATCGGCCAGGAGTTCGGCCACTTCGTCGGCCGGGGCGGGATGGACATCGAGGGGGCCGGCTGGAAGGTTCTCGTCCAGCTGCTCGAGCGGGGCATGCTCAAGCGACGCGGCGACTTCTACCGACTCACGATCGACGATCTCGAGTCGCTCGAGCGGTTCGCCCGGAAGAGCGCGGAGAACCTCCACGCTGCGATCCAGCGGTCGCGGAACCGGCCGCTCGGCCGCGTGCTCAACGCGCTCGGCATCCCGCAGGTCGGCGAGACGACCGCGATCGACCTCGCGCGCTGGCTCACCGTTCAGGTCCAGCCGGGACCGGACTGGATGCGCCGGCTGGCCGCGTTTCTGCGCGATACCGCGCGCGATGCCCCGGAGCGGTTCGAGGAGGTCGACGGCGTGGGCCCGACCGTCGCCGCGAGCCTCGCCCGCTATTTCACCGACGAGGCCACGGCCGGCGTGCTCGATGACCTTGCCGAGGCCGGAGTCGAGCCGGAGGCGCCGGTCGTCGCCGCTGCGGCAGCGGGCAGCGGCCCGCTGATCGGCCGGACGCTCGTCGTGACCGGCACCCTGGATGGCTTCAGCCGGGAGGAGGCGGAGGAGGCGATCCGGGCCGCCGGCGGTAAGGCCGCCGGATCGGTCAGCCGAAAGACCGACTTCGTCGTGGCCGGCGAGGGCGCCGGCTCGAAGCTCGCAAAGGCGCAGGAGCTCGGCGTGAAGGTGCTCGATGTCGAAGCCTTCCGCCGGCTCCTGGCGAACGAGCAGGGCTGATCGCGGCTCGGCCGGATCAGCGTGCGCGGCGGCGGTGGTAGCGCTCCATGAGCTCGCTCACGGCGGCGCGTGCGGCCTGCCACTCCGGCTGGTCGCCGAAGATGTGCGCCCCGGCGTCGGCGCCCCAGCGGCGGAGCTGGGTCATGGCGCTCACGATCGTGTTGTGCTCGAAGGTCCGGCGTCGGCCGCCGTCGACGGCTCCGGTCACGAAGTAGCGCCGGACGACGTCGAACGGCGCAGTCCATCGGCCGATCCGGATGAGGTCGCCCTGGCGGAGTGACTCGAGCAGCTCGTCGTCGCCGACCGGGTGACGATCGTGCTCGGCGATGTGCGCCTGGAGATCGAGCCGGCGGCCGTGGTGGTCGGCGCTCGGCAGTCTGCCGTCGTCGCCGACCTCGCGGTAGCAGAGCGGGCACGCCGGGAGGGCGGCGTCGGCGCGCGGGGCGGCGCCGTAGGGGAGGCCGCAGCGGCGGCAGAACGTGGCCGTCGCGGACGCGGCCGGCGTGCCGCACTGGAGGCAGGCGCGCACGGCTATGCCTCCCCCCGTCGGCCGGCGGCGATCGACTCGAGCGCTGCCCGGGCGATCTCGTCGGCGTCGTGGATACTGACCTGCCAGTACTCGGGCGTATAGAGGCCGGCGGGGCGGCGGACGACGTGCGGCCGACCGTGACCGCCGGCGCGATCGATCACGACGACGAGCGCCGATGCGACGCGGGCCGGTGAGTCGAGCCGCGGCGTGTCGCCGCCGAGACGCTCCGCGAGCGCGGCGGCAAACGCGTCCTTCTCGGGTCGGGTGAACGCGATCGAGATCGTCGCCGGTCGTGCCGCCACCGGATCCAGTCGATGCACCGATACCGCCGGGACCGGTGCTTCGGGCACGTGAACCGCGTGTTCGGTGAAACCGAGGCGCCGGCGCGCGCGGTCGAGCGTCTTCGTTCCCCACATGGTCGTTTGGCGGCTCCGTCAGGGCTCCGGCGGGCACGGGTGCCGGGTCGAGGCACAGCATCTGCGCCCAGGTCACCGGTCGCCATCCCCCGATTGAACGGTGGGCGAGGGACGATCGGGCGACCCCTGGTACGTCGTTTCGGGGATCGAGCGACCGCGGCCAGGCGCCGCCGCGCGATCAGCCGAGGGCGTGGTTGAACTGCCCCCACAGCGCGGACGGATCCCATTCGAGCGGGGCGCCACGGACGAGGCGCGGCGCGGACCAGGCGTCGATCCAGCCGAGGTCGGTCAGTCGACGGTAGCCGACCTCGTTCTCGGCCAGGACACCGGCCCGGACCCGCCGATCGGCGCCCGCCGCGCGCCGCCGGGCCTCGAGGATCGCAATCGCGTCATCCGGGTCCGGCGCGACCGTCGCGCCGCCGCCCCACGGAGCCCGGACGACGAAGCCGCCGAGCGCGCCGTCGGAACGGACGACGGAGCGGGCCGACTCCGCCGTGGCGAAGGCCTCGAGCAGGTGGCGTCGGTCCTCCCCGGTCGCCGCGCGATCGAGATCCGCCATGGCGGCGAGGTCGTCAGGCCGGTACGGCCGGATCCGCCCGTCGGGCGGCGCCGCGTCCGGCAACCCGGGTGCCTCGAGCGTGCGATAGGTCGTCTGGACCTCGAAGCCCAGTCGCTCGTACATCGGCCGACCCTGCTCCGTGGCGACGAGCACGAGGGTTCGGCAGCCCGCGGCCTCGAGCACGTCGACGACGGTCCGCGTGAGTGCCAGGCCGAGGCCATGACCGCGACGATCCGGCGCGACGAAGATCGTGCCGATCCAGCCGACGGGCCCATTCACCGTCCCCACGCCGGTCCCGACGATCTCGCCGTCGATCTCGGCCACGAGCGGCCGGCAGGCTCCCGCCGCCGTCACGAACCGAAAGAACAGCGTTCGGTCGCCCCAGCCGCCCGCCAGCACGACGGCCGCGGCGGGCTCAGCGTCGGCCGGCGTCATCGTCCGGATCGTGGTCGTCGACATCGCCATCGCCGCGGATCGTACGCGAGGGCCGTCCGGAGGTGTGTCATGGCCAGGGCGCAGCGCCGAATCGGCCGACAGCGAGCGCCGAACCGGCCTCGGCTATGATCGGGCCATGCCCACCCTGTCCCGTGCCGATGTCGAGCACGTGGCCCACCTCGCGCGGCTCGGCCTCGGCGAGGACGAGCTGACGCGCCTCGAGAGCGAGCTCAACCACATCCTCGACCAGTACGCGATCCTCGCCCGGATCGACACCGAACACATTCCGCCGACGGCCCAGACGATCGAGCTCGAGAACATCCTGCGCGACGACGTCGCCGGGCCATCGCTCCCGCGCGCGGCCGCCCTGGCCAACGCCGCCGAACAGGCCGATGGGTTCATCGTCGTCCCGCGGATCATCGCCGACGCCTCGGGCGACGCCGCCCCGTGACCGCGCCCGACCTCACCCGCCTCGCCGGCCACGAGCTCGCGCGCGCCCTCCGCGCCGGCGCCACCACGTCGCGTGAGATCATCGAGGCCCATCTCGCCGCCGCAGAGCGCGATAACCACGCCCTCAACGCGTGGCTCCACATCGACCACGATGG
>Ga0326597_10006630_pt1 | contig 15845 bp, 14 predicted proteins | sample RVTome_12_FD_203789 | JGI IMG/M metagenome (GOLD analysis project Ga0326597, IMG submission 203789) | Soil microbial communities from uranium-contaminated site in the Upper Colorado River Basin, Wyoming, United States - RVT100D185 | ecosystem: Environmental > Terrestrial > Soil > Contaminated >...
GCTCGGGTTAAAGCGAAGTTCGGCAATGCATCGATTTTCGCTGGTTCCTATGGCTGGTCGAGCGCGGGCCGCTTCCATCATGCGCAGAGCCACGTGCATCGATTCATGAACTGCGTCGGCGGTTATGTTGCGCACCTCGGCACGTATAGTCTGGGTGCGGCGCGCACGTTGCTGCCGCATATCGTCGCTGATATGGACCAGTTGCGCTCCCAGCACACGGCCTGGACGGTGATGGAGCAGCACACCAAATTATTCGTTGCCTTTGGCGGTGTGCCGCTGCGCAATACCCAGGTCAATTCCGGTGGCGCATCCGAACACGAAGTGGGATCTTGGTTGCGGCGACTGGCGGCCACGGGCGTGAAGCTGGTCAACGTAAGTCCGGTGCGCGGCGATCTCGATGCGGTAGCCGATGTCGAATGGGTCGCCATTCGCCCGAACACCGATGCAGCTTTCATGCTGGGGCTGGGCCATACGCTGGTTGCCGAGGGTTTGCACGCCGAGACGTTTCTACGCACGCACACGGTCGGCTTCGAGCGCTTGCGTGCGTATTTGCTGGGCGAGAACGACGGGCAGGTCAAGAACGCCGCATGGGCAGCGGAAATTTGTGACGTCCCGGCGTCGGCCATCGTCGATCTTGCGCGGCGTATGGCCGCGAATCGCACGCTGCTGACGGCGAGCTGGTCGCTGCAGCGTGCGGATCACGGCGAGCAGCCCTTCTGGCTGACAATCGCGCTGGCTGCGATGCTCGGGCAGATCGGCCTGCCGGGCGGCGGCTTCGGGTTGGGTTATGGGTCGGTGAACGCTGAGGGCTCGCACGCCTCGGCGTATTCGGGACCGGCGCTGCCGCAGGGCGTGAACGCGGTCAGGAGGCCGATACCCGTGGCGCGCATCTCGGACATGCTGCTCAATCCCGGTGCGACCTACGATTTTGACGGCAAGCCGTGCACCTATCCGGACATTCGTCTGCTCTATTGGTGCGGCGGCAATCCATTCCATCATCATCAGGACTTGAATCGGCTGATAAAAGCTTGGCGCAAACCGGAGACCATCGTTATCCACGAACAGTTCTGGACTCCGGCTGCAAAGCATGCGGACGTCGTACTGCCCGCGACTACGATGCTCGAGCGAGACGACATCGGCTCTACTGGTCGCGACCGCTACATGATCGCGATGAAGAAGGCGGTCGATGCGCCAGGCGAGGCGCGCGATGATTTCGCGATCTTTGCCGGCTTGTCTGAGCGCTTGGGATCGGGAGGCGACTACACCGAGAACCGCGATGCGCTGCAGTGGCTGCGTTATCTGTACGAGGCATCGCGCGAACGCGCGAACAGATTCGATATCGACCTGCCCGGCTTCGATGAGTTTTGGCGGCAAGGCTATTTCGAGATGCCGCGCCCGGCAAGAGCGCAGGTCATGTTCGATGACTATCGCGCTGATCCCGAGCAGCATCGCCTGAGCACACCCTCGGGGCGCATTGAAATCTTCTCGGAGCGCATCGCCTCGTTCAATTACACCGACTGTCCGGGACATCCTGTCTGGATCGAGCCCGTCGAATGGCTGGGCGACGCCAAGCGGCGCTATCCGCTGCATCTGATTTCGAGCCAACCCTCGACGAAGCTGCATAGCCAGTACGACCACGGTGCCGTCAGTCAGGCGAACAAGATCCGCGGGCGCGAGCCACTATCGCTGCATCCCGCGGATGCTGCCGCGCGCGGACTCGCTGCGGGGGACATCGTGCGGGTGTTCAACGATCGCGGCCAGTGTCTCGCTGGTGTGAGATTCGACGCGGGGTTGAAGCGCGGCGTGGCGCAGATGTCGACCGGCGCCTGGTATGACCCGCTGGTCCCCGGCGAGATTGGTACGCTCGACAAAAATGGCAATCCAAACGTGCTGACGATCGATAAAGGCTCGTCGAGCTTGACGCAAGGTGCGAGCGCGCACACGTGTCTTATTGAAGTCGAGCGCTTCGTTGGTGTACTGCCGCCGATCACGGCGTACGATCCGCCCGCGTTCGTGCAGCGTGCCGACTAAGGTTAGATCTCGAACCGCAAAGGACGCGCCCATTTAGGATGGGGAGCATGGGAAGGAGCATGCAGCGCCCGATGCTTATAGCGCTGCATTGCATGACCGGTGCTGTTCACAAGAAGGAAGTCTCATGTTCAGTTTGAAAGACAAAGTCGCCGTAATCACAGGTTCGACCAAGGGCATCGGCAAATCGATCGCCGAGGAGATGGCCAACGCTGGAGCGAAGGTCGTGATCTCGAGCCGCAAGGCCGATGCTTGCGAGGCGGTGTTAAAGGATTTCCAAGCACGCGGCCACGATGCGATCGCGGTGCCGTGCAACGTCGGACAAAAGGATCAGCTGCAGAACCTCGTGGATCAAACGCTTGCAAAGTTCGGGCACATCGATATCGTGGTCTGTAATGCCGCTTCGAACCCGGTGTTCGGGCCGCTCATCAAGGTCTCCGATGAGGCCTTCGACAAGATCATGCTCACCAACGTCAAGAGCGTGTTCTGGCTGGCGAACATGGCGATTCCGCAGATGGCCGAGCGCGGCGGTGGCGCGGTCATCATCATCTCCAGCATCGGCGCGCTGCGCGGCAGCACCGTCAACGGGCTCTACGGGACGTCGAAAGCCGCCGAGGCGGGCATTTGCCGAGCGCTGGCGGTCGAGTGGGGACCCAAAAACGTGCGTATCAACACGATCGCGCCGGGCCTCATCAAAACCGATTTTGCGCGCGCGCTATGGGAAGACGAAGAACGGCGCAAGCGCCGCGAGGCGACGACACCGCTGCGGCGCTTGGGGGATCCCAAGGACATCGGCGGCGTCGCCGTGTTTCTCGCCTCCGAGGCCGCTGCATACATCACCGGGCAGATGATCGTAGTAGATGGCGGAACGACGATCGCCCCTTAGGGAAAATGGGAAGGGAAAATGGGACGCACACCTTTTCCTACAGTAAAAGGTGTGCGTCCCCATTTTCCGGTTGGTATCATCGCTGTTCTCGCTTCCACGTGACGCGCCCATATTCTGAGGAGTCATTCATGTATCCCGACGTTCAACTTCTAATCGACGGCGCCTGGTGCAAAGCCGCCTCGGGCAAGGCGATTCCTGTCGTAAATCCGGCGAACGGCGAGCAAATCGGGACGGTGGCCCACGCCGAGCGCGCCGACCTCGACCGCGCGCTTGAAGCGGTACAGAAAGGCTTCAATACCTGGCGTAAAGTGTCATCCTTCGATCGCTATAAGGTCATGCGCAAGGCCGCTGAGCTCATGCGCGCACGCGCCGAAAGCATTGCCCCACTGCTCACGATGGAGCAAGGCAAGCCGGTTGGTGAAGCCAAAATGGAAGCGCTGGCCGCCGCTGACCTCATCGATTGGTTCGCCGAAGAGGGTCGACGTACCTACGGCCGCACGATTCCCGCGCGATCCGCCGGCGTCTACCAACTGGTCGTAAAGGAGCCCGTCGGCCCGGTCGCGGCGTTCACGCCGTGGAATTTTCCGCTCAACCAGGTGGTACGTAAGCTTTCTGCGGCCGTCGCGACCGGTTGTTCGATCATCGTCAAGGCCCCAGAGGAAACACCGGCGTCTCCCGCCGAGCTCATACGTTGTTTCGTCGATGCGGGCGTACCTGCGGGCGTGGTCAATCTGGTGTACGGCGTTCCGGCGGAGATTTCGAGCTACCTCATTGCTCATCCTGTCATTCGGAAAATTACGTTTACTGGTTCCACTGCGGTCGGCAAGCAGCTCGCCGCCATGGCGGGGCAGCACATGAAACGCTCGACCATGGAGCTTGGGGGACATGCGCCTGTGATCGTGTTCGATGACGCGGATATCGACGCTGCCAGCAAGATGCTATCGGCCGCGAAGTTCCGCAACGCCGGCCAGGTCTGCGTTTCGCCGACGCGTTTTCTGGTACAGGAGAAGGTGTACGACAGCTTCGTCGAGAAGTTTCTCGACGGGGTCGCCAAGGTCAAGGTCGGGAACGGCATGGAGTCGGGAACGACGATGGGGCCGCTCGCGAATACGCGGCGGGTACGCGCGATCGAAGGCTTTGTCGACGACGCGCTCAAGGCCGGGGCAGAACGTAAGACCGGCGGCAGCCGCATCGGTGAGAAAGGCAATTTCTTCGAGCCCACGGTACTCACGCATGTGCCTATGCAAGCGCGCGCCATGCACGAGGAGCCCTTTGGGCCGCTGTGCATGATCAATCCTTTCAATACCTTCGACGAGGTGGTGAGCGAAGCGAATCGCTTGCCCTATGGCCTCGCGGCTTATGCGTTTACGCGTTCGGCCAAGACCGCGAACGCAGTCGCCGCCGAGGTCGAGACCGGCATGATGACGATCAATCATTTGGGCCTCGCGTTACCCGAGGTGCCATTCGGCGGGGTCAAGGACTCGGGCTACGGCACCGAAGGTGGCGCGGATGCACTTGAGCCGTACCTGGTCTCCAAGTTTGTTTCGCAAGCGGGCATCTAGCTGCGCTAGGGATCAGGGGTCAGGGGCTAGGGGCTAGAGACTAGGTCTTAATCCCTGATCCCTGATCCCTGATCCCTGATCCCTGATCCCCGACCCCTGACCCCCGACCCCCGACCCCCGACCCCTGACCCCGAGTCCCTCTCGCATGCGAGTCGGCCTGTTCGTCACATGTCTGGTGGACCTGATGCGTCCCCGGATTGGTTTTGCCGCCCTGGAACTGCTCGAGCGGGCCGGGTGCGAAGTGCATGTTCCGGCAACACAGACTTGCTGCGGCCAGCCCGGTTACAACTCGGGCGATCGCGCGGGAGCACGCACGCTGGCCGCGAAAACCATAGGCGAGTTCGAGTCATTCGACTACGTTGTCGCTCCTTCCGGCTCGTGCGCGGGGATGATTCGCACGCACTATGCTGAACTGTTCGCCGATGCGCCAGATTGGCGCGAGCGTGTGCAAAGACTGGCCGACAAGACCTATGAGCTGACTGATTTCCTCGTGCGCGTGGTGAAGTGTAAAGCGGTACCTGGAGCGTTCGAGGGTACGGTCACGTACCATGATTCCTGCGCGGGGTTGCGCGAACTCGGCGTGAAACGGCAGCCACGCGAATTGCTCGCCCGGGTGAAGGGTCTGACACTGAAGGAAATGAATGAGGCCGAAGCGTGCTGCGGTTTCGGCGGCACGTTCGCGGTCAAGTTCGGCGACATTTCGACCCGCATCGTCGATACCAAGTGCGAGCGCATCGCTGAATCCAAGACCGACGCGGTCGTGCTCGGCGATCTGGGCTGTATGCTCAATATCGAGGGGCGGCTGCGCAGGCGCGGAGATTCGAGTACGCGCGTGCTGCATGTCGCAGAAGTTCTAGCGGGCATGACGAGTTAGCGCGCACCATGCATGTCACCTCCATGCATTTCAAGCCGCGGGCGACGCAGAAGCTCGCCGATCCGCATCTGCGCGAGGCGCTCGACGGGCTGAAGATCCGTTTCGTTCCGGGACGCGCGAACGCCATCGCCGAGCTGGACAACTACGAGGAGATCCGCGATAGCGCCGCGCTGATCCGCCAGCGCGCCCTCGACCATCTGGATTTCTTTCTGGAGGAATTCGAGCGCAATGCCAGCGCGCGCGGGGCGACCGTGCACTGGGCCGAGACTTGGGATGACGTGACCGCCATCGTCTGCAATATCGCGCGCGAGAACTTAGTGCGCAAGGCGGTGAAGTCGAAGTCCATGGTGAGCGAAGAGTGTGCGCTCAACGAAGCGCTCGAAGCCGCGGGCATCGAGGTGGTCGAGACCGATCTCGGCGAATATATCCTGCAGCTAGGAAACGAGCCGCCGTCGCACATTATTGCGCCTGTCATTCATAAGACCAAGGATCAGGTTTCGGACTTGTTCGCGGACAAACACGCCAAGCCGCGCAAGACCGATATCGGCGAGATGACGCGCGAGGCGCGGGAGGTGCTGCGACCGCATTTCCTGAGCGCCGACATGGGCATCACGGGCGCGAACTTCGTGGTTGCCGAAACCGGCTCGACGCTGATCGTCACCAACGAAGGCAACGGGCGCATGGTGACCACCTTGCCGCGGATACATGTAGCGATCACAGGAATCGAGAAAGTCGTGCCGACCCTCGAGGACGTCGCGACCTTGATGCGTCTGCTGCCGCGTTCCGCGACCGGGCAGTCGATCAGCAACTACGTTTCGATTACCACCGGTACGCGGCAGACCGGAGACCTCGACGGCCCGGAGCAATTCCACATCGTCCTCGTCGATGGCGGGCGCAGCAAACTGCTGGCGAGCGAGTTCCGGTCTATCCTGCGCTGTATCCGATGCGGTGCGTGCATGAACCACTGCCCCGTGTATCAGAACGTGGGTGGACACGCTTACGGTTGGGTCTATCCCGGACCCATGGGATCGGTGCTGACTCCGAATTTCATCGGGATCGACAAGGCGCTCGATTTGCCGCATGCGGCAACCTTGTGCAATCAGTGCGGCGTTGTCTGTCCGGTAAAGATCCCGTTGCCGGAGTTGCTGCGTAAGCTGCGCGAGAAGCAATACGATCTTGATCTCAGACCCCGGGTCGAGCGAATGGCGTTGCGCGGTTGGACTTATCTTGCCGCGCATCCGCGGCTTTATGCGTTTGGCGCCGCGATTGCTGCCCGGGGCTTGCGTTGGCTGAGCGATAGGCGTGGAATGATCACCCGCCTGCCGTTCGGCGGGGGTTGGACAGTGGGCCGCGACTTACCGGCGCCGGAAGGCGAAACGTTTCGTACACTGTATGCAAAGCGTCGGGGAAAATCGGGGACAGACCACGATTGTCGACAGTAAAAGGTGGTCCGTCCCCGATCTTCGCAAACCTGGTGGCTGCGGCTGTTGGGAGCAAGGTCTGTTCGAGGAGAGAGCAATGAGCGTAGTTAGCACAACGACGAGCGGCACGCTGCCGCTATGGATCGACGGCAAGGCGGTCGCGGCGACCGGCACGCGCAACGGCAACATTACCAACCCCGCGACCGGAGAGGTGATCCGCAAAGCGCCGATGGCGAACGCCGCGGATGTCGATGCGGCCGTGAAGGCCGCGACCAATGCCTTCCCTGGGTGGCGGGAGACGCCGCCGTTGCGTCGCGCGCGCATTCTGACGCGTTTTCGCGAGTTGCTCGAAGCGCATCGCGATGAGTTCGCGCAGTTGATCACGCAAGAACACGGCAAGACGCTCGCCGATGCGGCCGGTTCCCTGCAACGCGGGATCGAAGTGGTGGAATTCGCCAGCGGCGTGCCGCATCTGCTCAAAGGCGAGCATGCGGAAGATGTCGGCAAGGCCATCGACTGCCATTCGATGCTGCAGCCGCTTGGTGTCTGCACCGGAATCACGCCGTTCAATTTTCCCGTGATGGTGCCACTGTGGATGTTTCCGGTCTCGATCGCTTGCGGCAACACCTTCGTCCTGAAACCCTCGGAGAAAGATCCTTCGCCGGCGCTGCGCATGGCGGAGTTATTCAAGGAAGCGGGACTTCCCGATGGGGTGCTCAACGTCGTGCATGGAGACAAGGAAGCAGTCGACGCGCTCCTGAATCACCCGGGCATTCGTGCGGTGTCGTTTGTCGGCTCGACACCGATTGCGCGTTACGTCTACGAGAGCGCGACGCGTAACGGCAAGCGTGTGCAAGCCCTCGGCGGGGCGAAGAATCACGCCGTGGTTCTATCCGATGCCGATCTCGAATTTGCTGCGGACGCGGTGATTGGCGCCGCGTACGGATCCGCCGGCGAGCGTTGCATGGCGATATCGGCGGTGGTCGCGGTCGGCGAGATCGGCGACAAGCTGGTCGACACCATACGCGAGAAGGCGGCCAAGCTGCCGGTTGGTCCCGGTGATCAGAAAAACGTAGAGATGGGTCCGCTGGTCACGCGCGAGCACCGCGACAAGGTTAAAGGCTACGTCGATTCCGGGGTCGCGGAAGGCGCGAAGCTGGTGCTCGACGGGCGCGCGTTCGAGGTCGCCGGGCGGGAGAAAGGGTTCTTCATCGGCCCGACGCTGTTCGATCAGGTCAAGCCCGATATGAAGATCTATCAGGACGAGATCTTCGGGCCGGTGCTGGTCGTGCTGCGGGCCGAGACCCTGGAAGACGCGATCGATCTCATCAACCGCAATCCCTATGGCAATGGCACTGCGATCTTCACGCGCTCGGGTGGCGCGGCGCGGCGTTTCCAGAATGAGATCGAGGTCGGCATGGTCGGCATCAACGTACCGATTCCTGTGCCGATGGCTTTCTTCTCCTTCGGCGGCTGGAAGAATTCGCTGTTCGGCGACTTGCATGTCCACGGCATGGAAGGCGTTTACTTCTATACGCGCACCAAGGTCATCACGACACGCTGGACGGAGGACAGACCCGTAGGCAGCAGTTTCGTTATGCCGACCCTTGGCCGATAGACCTGGAAGATCTTGCACCGCAATGAACGTGAAGGCCGCGAAGGAAATGGAAGCAAATGAGCACTCCACGTGATCGTATCCTTGGGAAAGTGCGCTCCGCGCTCGGGCGTTCCGGTCCAATGCCCGCCGCACGTGCCGAGGAAATGCGTGCTTATCTCGCGCAGCGTCCGTCCGGACCAAGACCGAAATCCGACTGGAATCCGATTGAACGATTTCGCACTCGTGCGCTCGCTTTGGAGTCGAGCGTCGACGAAGTCGAGACCATGGCGAGTGTGCCGGCGGCGGTCGCGCGCTATCTCAAGGCTAACCATCTGCCGATGAACGCAGTCGTATGGCCAGAGCTCGCCGCGATGGACTGGAAGGCTGCCGGGATTGAAGCCGAGGCGCGTAAGGCCGAAGGTCGCGATCTGGTCGGAATCACTGCAAGCTTTTGTGCGGTCGCTGAAACCGGAACGCTGTTGCTGCTCTCCGGTGCGCCAACGCCGGCATCGACGTCCCTACTGCCCGAAACGCATGTCGCCATCGTGCCGACGGCGCGTATCGTCAAAGGCATGGAGGATGCGTGGGCGTTGGTTCGTGCGGAGCACGGCGAACTGCCGCGTGCGACGAACTTCGTCTCCGGCCCATCGCGTACCGCCGACATCGAACAGACTCTGGTGCTCGGCGCACATGGACCCTATCGCGTGCACGTCGTTCTAGTGCAGGGGTAAGGGAAATCGGGGGCAGACTACGTTTTCATCGAACCATGCCGGAGCAGATTCTGGCGGCAGCTAGCAACAATTGCTGGAATCAGGAGAACGTGGTCTGTCCGCACTTACGTTTTCTGCTTCAACCAGCGCCCACACGCGCCGGAATGGCCCGCGGCTCTTGATCAGTTCAGCACCTGCCGAGGCGGCAGTGGCATCGTCCAACCACACGGGTTTACCCAGCGTCGCGCTGACGCAGGCCCGGTGCGCATTTTCCTCGAAGAGAAACGCACCTGCCACCGACTCCTCGACGCTTGCACCCGTAATCGCAGCACCGTGACCGTGCAGTAGCACGGCGCGATGGGAGCCAAGCGATTTCGCGAGCGCCACGCCTCGCTCCGAATTGCTGACTAAGCGCGGGTCAGGGTAGATCGGAATGCCGTCGTGGAACAGCGTGCCCATGAGATGAATGGGTCGCAGGGTCTGCTCGCTGGTCGTAAACGCGGTCGAGTACATGCCATGGTAATGGATCACGCTGCCGATGTCGGGACGCGAGCGCAGTATCTCTAGGTGGATGGGATATTCGCCAGGCATGTCACCGCGACCAGAGATCTTGCGCCCATCCATGTCGACGACTAGAAAATCGTCGGCGTCGGCTTTCGGACCGAGCGAGTGACGTGCGAGCAGAAACCGGTTGCCTTCGCTCAGGCGCGCGCTGATGTGGCCGAAGCCTTCGATGAAGCCGCGTCTGTATAGGAAGTGCCAAGCCTTGAGCAAAGCGGCGATCAGTGCGTCCGCGGTAGACATAGCGGTGGATCTCCGAAACGTTAACCTCAGGATACCATCGAGTTCCATTTGCGCGGTTGGCGGTTGGATTAGAATGGACGCGGGTTTCTTGTCTAGCTAACGGAGGAGCAGTCATGATCTACGAAATGCGCACCTACACCTATTGCGCGGGCGAGTTGCCGGCGATCATGGATTCCTGGCGCAAGGCAATCGATGTGCGCTTGCAGTTCGGTCCGCATGCAGCTTGACAGCCCCTGAGCGGATCGCTGAGACTTTCAAGATCCATGTCCCGCCACGCCGGGCAGCATCTTTAGCGCGAGGAGTTCTCCCAATGGTTGCCATCGCCCGCCCGGTCGGGCCGAATCGCTATCGCGAAAGTCACGGCCGCTATTTTGAAGATTTCAGCGTCGGTGATGTTTATGAGCATCGGCCCGGGCGCACGATCACCGAGGCGGACAATATCAATTTCTCGCTCATGACGATGAATTTTCACCCGTTGCATTGCGATGCAGCCTATGGCGCAAAGACTGAATTCGGCCGCTGTCTGGTGAATAGCGGACTGACGATTGCGATCGTGCTTGGCATGAGTGTCGCGGATGTGAGCGCGAAGGCGATCGCCAACCTTGGTATCGACAAGCTGCGATTGACCGCTCCGGTTTTTCCCGGCGACACGATCTACGCTGAGTCCGAGGTCATCGACAAGCGCGAATCGAAATCGCGGCCCAACCAAGGTATCGTTACGGTGCGTACCCGCGCACACAAGGCTGACGGCGCGGAATTCATGACCTACGAGCGCAGCGCATTGATTCCTAGGCGCGGCCACGGTGTCGAGGACCGGAATTGAGCTCCAAGGACCAGGCGGTACTCGATGCCGTCGATCGTTTCCTCGAGCGCGAGGTGCGCCCGGTCGCGCACCAGCTCGAGCACGATGACATCTGGCCGGTGGAGATCGTCGCGAAGATGCGCGCCATGGGATTGTTCGGCTGCGTTATCGACGAGCATTACGGCGGGCTGGGTCTGTCCGCTGGTACCTACGCGCAAGTGATCGAGCGCATCTCTACGGTCTGGATGTCGGTCGCCGGCATCATCAACTCGCACCTCATCATGGCAGCGCTCGTGCAGCGCGCCGGAACCGCGGAGCAGAAAGAGCGATTCCTGCCGCGCTTCGCTTCGGGGGAACTGCGCGGCGCGTTGGCATTGACCGAGCCCGATTGCGGAACTGATCTGCAGGCCATTCGTACGATAGCGCGTCGTGACGGCGATAGTTACGTAATCGATGGGACCAAGACCTGGATATCCAATGGCGTGCACGGCCATTGCGTAGCATTGTTGGTGAAAACCAACCCGCGCGCGCAGCCGGCGCATCGCGGCATGAGCGTGTTCATTTGCGAGAAAGGACCCGGGTTCGACGTGACCCGCAAACTCGAGAAGCTGGGTTATAAGGGCATCGATAGCGCCGAACTCGTGTTTCAAGGCTATCGAGTCCCGCCCGAGAACTTAATCGGCGCGGAAGAAGGCCGGGGCTTGCAGCAGGTGCTCAGCGGACTCGAGCTCGGACGCATCAACGTCGCAGCGCGCGGTGTGGGCATCGCGCGCGCAGCGCTGGATGCGTCCGTGCGCTATGTTCAGAGCCGCAAGACCTTCGGTAAACCGATCTACGAGCACCAGGCCATTCAGCTCAAGCTTGCGGACATGGCCACGCGCGTCGAGGCTGCGCGATTGCTGACCGAGGCGGCGGCGCAGGCCTATGACCGCGGCAGCCGCAGCGACATGGAAGCCGGCATGGCAAAGCTTTTCGCCACGGAGGCGGCCGTCGAGAATTCGCTCGAAGCCATGCGTATCCACGGCGCCTACGGCTATTCGACAGAGTTCGACATCGAGCGCTACTATCGTGATGCGCCGCTGCTAGTGATCGGCGAGGGCACCAATGAAATGCAGCGCATCATCATCGCGCGCCAGTTGATTCAGCGCAACCCGATCTGAACGATGCACGTGATGACCGAAGTCCTATTCTTGACGGTCGGAATTGCGAGTGCCGCAAGTGTCGCGTTTGCCTGGGCATGGTGGCGCAGAGGCAAGGTTCTCGCCGAGTTCAACGCGCGGTGTACCCATCTCGAAATGTCGTTGGCCGCTGCCAGGCGTTCCCTCGTTCAGCTATCGACACAAGCCCGAGATAAGGAAGTCGCGGTGGCGGCTCTAAAGGATGTTCTGGCGCGAAACGCCAGGCAAATTGAACAGCTGCGCGACTTGGTCAAGATGTATGTCGCCAGGCGGCGCGAGTACGATGAATGGGCGAATCCGATTCGTGCATCCCTTGGCGAAGCGTTCGGTAGAGTAATTCAGGAACTCAAGGATCACGTGGCACGCCAGGAGTTCGCGATGCGGCGGCAGGAGCGAATCGTTATCGAAGCGCAGGACCGATTCCGGGATAAGCGTGACGAGCTCGAACGGTTGCAGCGCGAACTGACGCTGAAGAACTATCACATTGCCGCGCTCAACGAGCGCTTCATTCGCATCGAGGAGCGCATAGAGGATCTGAGCACGGAGATCGGCGGCGAGTCTTCTTTGCCAGTAACGAATGCCCCGCCGACTTTGGCGTCGGGAGAACTGATGCCGCAGCAGGATGTTTCCAGATTCAAGCTGCCAGAATCGCCCGCGACCGAGCGCTTCACGCTGGCGACCGATTCCAACAAAGATTGGATGGGTGCGCTCGACGACTGGCATCGGCAGCTACAGGGTCGCTTCGAGCGGCTTGAAGAGCTACAGGCAAGACTGCGGGGAAGTGCCGGCGGAGCGACGGCCGAGGCGCCGCAACCGCGCAGACGCGAAGATCCCGCCGCGTAGCGGACAGCGGACGACATCGCCGATGCACGCCCGTGGTGAAAGCACGAAGCTGCCGCTTGCGGGCCTCAAGGTCATTGCCGTCGAGCAATACGGGGCGGGGCCGTGGGGAACACTGTACTTGGCCGATCTCGGTGCGGAAGTCATCAAGATCGAAAATCCATCCGATGGCGGTGATGTCGGGCGCGAGGTCGGACCACATTATTTCGGTCCGGGCGATAGTCATTTCTTCCAGACGTTCAATCGCAACAAGAAAAGCATGACGTTAAACCTCAAAACGGCAGAGGGGCGTTCAGTGCTGACGGATCTGGCACGCGTGAGCGATGCGGTTCTCGATAACCTGCGCGGCGATCTAGCCCCCAAGTTAGGCGTCACTTATGCTGCGCTCAAGGCGGTCAATCCGCGTATCGTCTGCGCTCACCTTTCGGCCTATGGGCGCGAGGGGGCGCGTGCGACCTGGCCGGGCTACGATTACCTGATGCAGGCCGAGTCCGGGTTAATGTCGCTTACTGGTGAGCCCGACGGACCGCCGTGCAAATTCGGGGTCTCCATCGTCGACCTTGTAACCGGTCTTACTACGGCCTTTGCATTGCTCGCGGCGGTCATCGGTGCGCGCGAAACGGGTATCGGCCGGGACATCGATGTCAGTTTGTACGACGTTGCACTGCATAATCTCAACTATCCAGGTACGTGGTATCTCAACGGTGGATTCGAGCAAGGCCGTGAAGCGCGCTCGGCGCATCCGTCGCTCACCCCTTCGCAGCTTTATCGGTCACGCGATGGCTGGATCATGATCATGTGCAACAAGGAGCGATTTTGGGACGTACTCTGCGACGAGCTTGGCCATCCTGAGTGGGCAACCGATCCACGTTTCGCCACGTTCGCCGCACGGCTCGAACACCGCGATGACGTCACGCGCATGCTCGACGCAGCACTCGGGTCGCAGACGACGGCGCACTGGCTGCGCCAGTTCGCCGGCAAGGTGCCGGCTGCTCCGGTAAACGGAATCGCCGAAGCATTGAATTCGGAGTTCGTACGCGCCCAGGGACGCGTGCGCGACTACCGTTATCCGGACGGGAGAGCGGCGCGTATGCTGGACACGCCGATTCGCGTAGCCGGCGAAACGCCAGATCGAGCCGCGCCACAGCTTGGTGCGCATACCGAGGACTTGCTGCGCAACCTTGGGTACGACGACAAGCGTATCGCCGAATTGCGCGCACGCGGGGTGATATGAATCTGGAAATGACAACCCGGCCACGGAATCACAAGGAATCACACGGACGAACGACGAGGTGCGTGTGCAGAACAGTTCACCCGGAGGGTAGTGCACCGCCGAGGCACGATTGCCGGATATTTGCGCGTCCTTTCGTGTGCCTCGAATGAGTGCGGCAAAACGTAAACGTAGTCCACATGCGCGCGCGGGAGCTTCCGCTCGCCGCGCCCGCCCGATTGCTGCAGTACGCTCGGACGACTCCCTCGGTTTGCGCTTGCGCGCACTGCGGTCCTTGTTATTGGTAGTCGACGTGCACGAAAAACTTGCGCCCGCAGTCCACGGCTCTGAGCGTGTCGTTGACAATTGTGCGGTATTGATGCGTACGGCATCGAAGCTCGCCGTGCCGATGCTGATGTCCGAGCATTGCCCCGAGCGGCTTGGTCCAGCGGTGGTGCAATTGAGATCGCTGGCACGCGGTCCCGATATCGTCTCGAAGGTCCATTTCTCGTGCGCGGACGAGCCGGCGCTGATTCAGCGCATCGCAGTCTTGACGCGGCCGCAGATCGTTGTCGCTGGCATGGAAGCGCACGTGTGTGTGTTGCAGACCGCCTTGGGTCTTGCCGAACGCGGCTATCGGCCTTATGTCGTCGCCGATGCGACCGGATCGCGGCGCCCCGAGTCGCATTCGATTGCGATGGCGCGGCTGCGCATGGCGGACATTCCGGTAGTGACGACTGAGATGGTATTGTTCGAGTGGCTGGAACGCGCGGATCGTCCCGAGCTGCGCGAGCTGCTGGCATTGATAAAGTAGTTCATGACGTCAACCCGAATTCAGCGGCGGTTTCACCGTGTAGCGGAAAGCGAGCGCAGTAATGAAGATAATGCGTAGCATGTTGTTCGCGCCGGGCAATCATGCGCGGCGCGTCGAAAAGGCGCTCGGCCTCGACGCTGACGGCGCGATTCTCGACCTGGAAGACGCCGTCGCCGCAGCAGAGAAGCCGGCCGCCCGCGCTGCGGTGTCCGATGCGCTGGCGAGACCGCGGCGCTGCCTGGGCTATGTGCGCGTCAACGGTTTGCTCACCGAATGGTGTTACCGCGACTTGGCCGCGGTGGTGCGGCCTGGACTCGACGGGATTGTGCTGCCCAAGGCCGAGAGCGCGGCCGATGTCAAGATCGTGGATTGGTTGATCGGTGAGCTTGAGCGTGAACACGGTATGGATCGTGGAAGTGTCGACATCATTCCAATCATCGAGACCGGCAAGGGTCTCGCTGCAATCGACGAAATCTGCGCGGCCGGTGGTCGACTACGGCGGGTGGTTTTTGGCGCTGCAGACTTCACGCTCGACATGAACATGCAATGGACGCGCGACGAGGCCGAGCTTGCACACGCGCGTTCCGCCATAGTGCTCGCCTCGCGAGTCGCCGGGATCGAGCCGCCGCTGGATACCGTATGGGCACGCTTGCAGGATGCCGAGGGCTTGCGCGCCTCGGTGCAAATCTCATTCGATATGGGATTTCAGGGCCGGGTGTGCATACACCCGGACCAGATTCCGGTCGTGCACGAGATCTTCACGCCGAGCGCGGAGGAGCGTGCTGCAGCGCTCAAAATTGTCGCCGCGTTCGAAGCAGCCGAGCGCACCGGCTCCGCATCGATCAAGGTTGACGGCCAGTTCGTCGACTACCCGATCGTCGAGAAGGCGCGCCGGGTCGTAGCGATCATGCAACGGCTTGCGGGACGCTGACGACCCCGCGCAGGGCATGGGGACTAGGGACTAGGGACTAGGGATCAGGAACTAAATCCTAGCCCCCGTCGCCCAATTTTCCTGACCCCTGACCCCTGACCCCTGACCCCTGACCCCTGACCCCTGACCCCTGACCCCTGACCCCTGACCCCTGACCCCTGACCCCTGACCCCTGACCCCTGACCCCT
>Ga0326597_10006631_pt1 | contig 15840 bp, 14 predicted proteins | sample RVTome_12_FD_203789 | JGI IMG/M metagenome (GOLD analysis project Ga0326597, IMG submission 203789) | Soil microbial communities from uranium-contaminated site in the Upper Colorado River Basin, Wyoming, United States - RVT100D185 | ecosystem: Environmental > Terrestrial > Soil > Contaminated >...
TCGCCGCGCTGATGTTCGCGACGATAAGCGGTCTGAACTATACGTTCCGCAAGGCAAGCGCGGGCGGCGCTGGCGAGGGCATCGAAAGCGACCTCAAGAAGGCGCTCCATCTCGACATCCAGGCCCAGGACCAGGACCTGGAGCCCACGCTCATCATGCGGCGGGCGCTCGGCTATCTGGGCTGGTTGCTCGCTTTCCTTGGAGCCACCGCCCTGGCAGGCATGTTGCCGACCGTCATGATGTTCGTCATCGCCTACATGCGCGTCGAAGGCCGCGAGCGGTGGGGACTCACGCTGGCTTGCGCGCTGGCAATGACGCTCGCGAGCTGGTTTATCTTCGATCGGCTTTTGTCCCTGCCGTGGCCGAATTCCGTGCTGGGAGATTGGTTCCCCGCGTTGAAGGACGTCATTCCGTCGGTGTAGCGGGCGGCGTGCGCCGCGGGCCCGGCTTTATCAGATCTTGAACGCTTCCAGCGTCTCCGGCGCGAACAGCTCTTCGGGCTGCAGCCGGCGCCTGGACAGTCCCTGCTCGTGGTGGTAGCGCAGGAAGGTGTCCAGCACGTGGCGGTTGGGCGGGTGGCCGTAGGACCACCAATCGTCGCCCATGTCGCGGCGCAACGACTCGATCTCGGCGATCATCCAGGGCAGCATGGTGCGCAGCGCCGCGGTTTCGTACAGTTCCTCGTAACAGATCCGCTTCGCCTCGACGAACGCCTTGGTGAGCGACATCGCGATCCATCGGTTCCGCTCGTACACCTCGCGCCGGAGGGCGATGACGTGCATGATGGGGAAGATCCCGGTCTTGCGGTAATAGGCGCGCTCGACCTCGACGTAGTTTTCGAACAGCCGCTTCACCTTGTCGGGCCGGGTGTGCAGGGTCGAGGGCATGCGCGGACCGTGGAGGGCGTCGATTTCGCCCGCGGCGAGCATCTGCGACAGGGTCTGGTCCGGGCCGATAGGGCGCAGCTTGAACTGCGGCGGCAGGTCCAGCTTCTGCTTCTCTTCGCGTCCGGGCTGTTCCTGGCCCCCGCTCCAGTACTCGCAGGCGTCCGGCTTGACGCCGTACTCGTCCTGCAGGATGCCGCGGATCCACACCGCCGCGGTCAACTGATACTCGGGCGTGCCGATGCGTTTCCCCGTCAGGTCCCGGGGTTCCCGGATGCCGCTCTTCGCCGAAACGAAGATGCCCGAGTGGCGGAAAGAGCGCGATGGAAAGATCGGGATGGCGACGAAAGGGCTGGGCTCGCGGAACAGCGACACGCCGTAGGACGAGAGCGAGAGCTCGGCAAGATCGAACTCGCGGTGGCGAAGCATCCGGAAGAAGGTCTCTTCCACCGGCAGATCGAGGAAGTTGAGGTCGATGCCCTCGGGGCGCACCCGGCCGTCAGCGAGAGCCCGGACGCGGTCGTAGTTCCCGCAGGATAAGGTCAGGCGCAGCTTCGACACGACTCACCGCTTTAAACGGTGACCGGGTCGGTATCAAGCGGCGCAAACAGCCCGTGCCGCGCGTGGTCCTTGAAGTGCTGGTCGCGGGGGAGCTCGATCGCGCAGGAGCGCACGCGTTGCTCCGCCGGATCGAGGCCCGGAACGCGCTTGCCGGCGCGGTTCGACTCGGCGGCCTGCAGCAGCAGGCGGCGCGCCATGACGATGCCGCGGTCCGTGGGGCAGAGATTTTCGCGCGTGCGATCCTGGATCGGGCCCATCGACTCCTGCAGCGAGGCGTCCTGCATCGCGATGCCCTCGACGCCGGAGTAGTGGCTGCCGGACTTCTGCGCGGCACGGTCCATCAGGTAATCGTTGCGCTTGTTCTGCAGCGGTATGAACGTGCCGGGAACGTATTGGACATGGATGCCCTTGCCGCCCTTCATCGCGCTCAGCTCGGTCTCGGTGAGCGCGCGCCTGGGATGGTAGTTGATGCTCCAGGCCCAGGTGCTCTCGTCGTCGATCGGCACCCACACGTGCGCGCCGAGCGGGTGTCCCGCGCGCGGCGGAATGATGGTGTGCGTGGGCATGATCCACGGCGTGATGCGCCAGTAGTAGTGGCCGCGCGCGGCGCTCCTGCGCGCGCCGATCAGCAGACCGCCCTCGAACTCGACCACCTCGAAGTGCGGCTTCAGGTCCTGGACGTTGTACTCGTTACCCTTGCTGCCGACGAACAGCGGATCGGTCTTCAGCGCGCCCGAGTGCAGGAAGCTCACGTGCGAGGAGTCGATGCCGCCTTCCAGCGCCTGCAGGTAGTTGCACTCCTGGAAGCGCTTCGAGACGTAGCGCCGCTCCGGCGGCACGCTCACCCATTCGAACGCGGGCGGCTCCGGTCTCAGATCCGGCGGACCCATATAGGTCCAGATCACGCCGCCCGACTCAATGCACGGATACGACTTCAGCTTGATGCGCTTGCGCAGGGGGCCGTTGTCGCCCTCGGAGGGCAGATCGACGCACTGGCCGGTGACGTCATACTTCCATCCGTGGTAGGGGCAGCGCAGCCCGCAGTCCTCGTTCCGGCCGAACCACAGCGACACGCCGCGATGCGCGCAGAACTCGTCGATCAGCCCGAGGCGGTTCTTCGAATCGCGGAACGCGATCAGGCGCTCGCCGAGCAGCTTCACTCTCACCGGCGGACAGTCGGGCCCGGGCAGCTCCCAGTCGTGGAGCGCCGGAAGCCAGTAGCGTCGGAAGAGCTCGCCGATCAGCGTGCCCGGGCCGGCGCGAGTGAGGGCTTCGTTCTGTTCCTGAGTCATCATGGACCGGGTTATGCGGGTTCCTTGACCCTTCTCGCGAGGTACTGCTGCACCCGATCCGCGTTGAGCACGATCTCCGGATCGTACTCGGGCGCGTCCTCCAGCTGCTCGAGATCGTTCAGGCCGCTCAACCGGTAGATGCGGTTGATCGCCGAGATCAGCCGCACCGGCTTGTCCGCGCTCGCATTGAAGTGCTGGTGGATCGTGTTCGGCGGAATGTAGATCACGTCCCCCGCCTCCCACTCGTAGCGCTTGACCTCGGCTTGCGCCTTCCAGTGATAGGTATCGGTGATCTCCACGTCGCAGTCCTGGTGCAGTTCATACCCTCGCCCTTCCAGCACGTACAGGCACTCCTCGGCCAGGTGCCGGTGCCTCCCCGAGCGGCTTCCCGGCGGGATGACCTGCATGTAGGCATCCACCGTTTCCATGCGCGTGTTCATCTGCTCGTTGATCAGGTGCTTGAGCAGCCCCTGGCGCGACATCTCCCACGGCATGTCCTCCGGATGAATGATCTTGCGGCGCCGGGCGTTGCGCACCGGCGCCTGTCCCGCATCCTCCAGCAGCGCCTGATACAGCTTCTGACTGGCGCCGCCGCGCAACCATACCTTCGATTCACCCCAGGCCATATGCCGCTCCTTTCACCACGGACCCTCAGTCGCCGTGGTTGTAGTTCTCCTCGAAGTGCCGCGGCACGAACCCGGCCCCTTCCGGCGTCGGCTCCTTCGGCCGCGGGATGACGGTCTGCTGAAACAGCATGTTCATGAACAGGATCATCGGCTTGGGCTTGAGCACGAGCGCGCGCGCGGGCTTGAGGGGGTCCGCGTTGAAATGCTGGTGCACGCAGTTCATGTGCACGATGGCGACGTCGCCGGCCGACCAGTCGTAGCGCACGCCGTCGTGGATCTCGTAGCCCTTGCCGTCGAGGATGTAGAACGCCGCCTCGTTCACGTGACCGTGCTTCTGGGTGCGCCCTCCGGGGCCGTACTCCTCGAGGTGCACGTGCAGCGTCTGCGCGACCCCGTCGACGGGCTCGATAAAGTGCTTGCTGAAGGACTGCGGCCCGTCGTTGAACAGCAGGTCGCGGCCCTTGATCACGCGCGGCACCGCGCGCAGGCGCGCGAGCTCCTCCTTGAGGCTGTACTGCCCCTGGATGGCGCGCACGAAGACGCGGTCTTTCTTGCTGCTGTAGTGAGATTCCTTGCCCACTTTGAATGCTCGTTCCTTTATGCGGAACACCGGCCTCTAGCGCAGAACATGCGCAGCAACGGTACGCTCCGATCCCGAGGACTGTCAACGGCCATACGAGTCGAGCTTGTAGCGCCGCGGCTTCAGGGCGCCGCAGATCGCGCGGATCACGTCGGCCTGCGCCAGCGTGATCCCGGCCTCGGCCGCCATCTCGGCCACGATCGCCATGTCGTCCTCGGCCCAGGCCATGGTCTGTCTTCCCCAGTGCTCGAGCGCGCCGTTCGTCGCGTGCGTCGTGAGCAGCGCCTTGCGCGTCATCTCGACGTCGAGCCCGTAGCGCCGGGCGAGAGCGAGGCCTTCATGGTCCGCTACCAGGCACGCCCACATGATCATGTTGTTGACCGCCTTGGCGACTTGCGCGGTGCCGACTTCACCGGTGTGCACCACGTCGGCCGAATAGGCGCGAAGCACCGGCGTCAAGCGCGCGACGATCTCCCGGCTCCCGCCGACGAAGGAGAGCAGCGTGCCCTGGTCCGCCGCGTCGGCGCCCCGGCACACGGTCGAATCGACGACGTGCAGGCCGGCGCTCCTGCCGTCCTCGGCGAGCCTTTGCACGGTTTTGGGGAGAATCGTGCTCAAGATGGCGACGATCGTTCCCGGCTTCGCCTTGCGCAGCGGGCCGCCGTCGCCCAGAAGTTGCTGCACTTCGCGGTCGAAGCCCACGCAGACGAGGATGACGTCGCATGCCGCGGCGAGCGCTTCCGGGTTGCCGACCCAAAGGGCGCCACGCTCGGCAACCGCGCCGCGCCTCGAAGCGTCGGCATCATGCGCCTGAGTCGGAAAACCATTGCGGGCGAGGTGCCCGATGATGGGGGTTCCCATCCGCCCCGCGCCGATCACGCCGACAGTCAATTTCGCACGCGTCGTCATCGCTTCTGCGTGATCGTGTCGAGGAGCGCCGGCTGGCCCGCCTTGACACGCTCGATTGCGCGCCTCAGCGCCGCGGCGACGTCTCCGGGTCGGTCGATCGGGCCTTCCGCGTACCAGCCCATCGACCTTGCGAGCGCCGCGAAATCCGGCCCCGGATCGTCCAGGTCCATGCCGATGTGGGCGCGCTCGGCCGGCGTTCCGCGCAAGCCGGCCATCCGGATCTGGTGCTCCCAGTCGTTGAAATAGGCGCGGTTGTTGTACATGACGACGAGCATCGGGATGCGGTGCTTGGCCGCGACCCAGAGCGCGCCCGCGTCGAACATCAGGTCGCCGTCGGGCTGCAGGTCGACGACCAGGCGCCCCGCGTCGCGGTGTGCCAGCGCGACGCCGAGCGAGATGCCGAGCTGGGTCGCCGTGCCGAGCGACTTGCCCGCATGGCGGTGCGGCTGGTCGAAGTCCCAGAGCTTGCGAGCCCAGTCTTCGAGCGTGCCGGCGCTGAGCACCCAGTCCTCGCCCTGGATCGACGTCCAGACCTCGCTCGCGAGCCGCGGCAGCGTGATCGGGCTCGCGTCCCAGTCCCGCTTCGCTTCCTGCGCCCACTTCGTGCGCAGCGCCTGGTGACGCGTGGCGCACTGCGCCGCGCGCTTTTCGATGCTCGCTGCGAGCGACTTGTCCTTGCGGACGCGGTCTTTCAACAGCAGGGCGAGCGCCGGCACGGCGACAGTGGTGTCGGCGAGGATGCGCTCATCGGCATAGAGCAGCCTCTGGTAATCCATCGCCCACGCGGAGAGGTTGAGGTCGCCGAAACCGATGTCGATCCAGCGGCAGCCGGCGGGCACCAGGCTCGCGAGCTGGCGCGTCGTGCTGGTGAGCGTGGTCGTCGGGCGTTCCCAGTCGCGCACGTCGAGACACAACACGATGTCGGCGTCGCGGAACACGTCTTTCGACAGGCTGAGATTGAGCGGGTGCCGGCTGGGGAAGTTCAGGCGCTGGTTCAGGTCGTAGACCGGAGCGCCCAGCGTCTCGGCAAGCGCAACCAGCGCATGGAAGCCCTTGGGATCGCGGCCGACGTACTCGGCGAGTATCACCGGCCGTTGCGCCGCGGCGAGCGTGTCGGCGGCCCTTGCCAAGGCATCGGGGTCCGGCGCGAGGAGCGCCGGCACTTGCATGAAGTGTTGCGGCGGCAGCGGGACGTCATGGTCGAGCTTCTGCTCCTGCAGCCACGCGTCGTAGCACATGTAGATCGGCCCGCGCGGCTCGGTCATCATCACCGAGTACGCGCGCGCGAACGCCTCGGGCACGCCGTCGATCGTCGCCGGCTGGTAGTCCCACTTGGTGTAGTCGCGGACCGCGGCGCCTTGCGACTGCGCCGAGTGGATCCAGTCGATCCGCGGCCGGCGCTTGGTCTCGTCCATCGGCCCGGTGGCGCCGATGATGAATATCGGGACGCGGTCGACGTACGCGTAGTAGACGGCCATGTTCGCGTGCAGCAGACCCACGAGGTTGTGCAGAATCGCGACCATCGGCCTGCCGCTCGCCTTCGCGTAGCCGTGGGCGATCTGCACCGCCGTCTCTTCGTGCTGGCACAGCATCATGGCCGGATTCTCGCCGCCGTAGTTGACGATCGAGTCGTGCAGGCCGCGGAAGCTCGCGCCGGGATTGAGCGCGGCGTACGGCAGAGCGTAGCGGTGCAGAAGATCGACGATGACGTCGGAGGCCCAGCGCTCCCCGGGCTTCGCGGGCGCCGGCGTTGTTTGCGGCTTGTCGACCACTGAACGGCGGCGCTTACTTGCAGTCGATCGTCGTCGGCTCGTTTTCGCCGCCGGGCTTGTAGTTGATTTCGCAATTCATCCCGGCCTTGAGATCGCCGCGCTTCGCCTCCTTGCCCGCGATCGTGATCTTGGTGCGCGAGCCGCTCGGCTCGGCCTTGACGTTCTTCCCGTCAGGCCCGGCGAACACGATCACGCGACCTTTCTTCTGCACTTCGACGAGCGGCCCGGACGCCTTCAGCGTCGGCGCTTTCGCCTCGAGCGCTGCGGCGAGGAGCGCCACGGTCTTCGGCGTCTGGTTCAGCGCCTCGCGCACCAACGTCGCGACTTCCTCGCCGACCGCGGGATCGATGGGCCGGCCCAGCTTTTCGGCGCGCGCCCGAAGCTCCTGGTCCTCGAACGCTTTGCCGTACGCGGTGCGCAGCGCCTCCAGGCGGTCGGGCGGAATTCCCGGCGGGCCGGCGGTCAGCCGCGCGAGGTCGCCCTGCGATTGAATCAGCGCGACGAACGCCCTGCCCTCGGGGTCGGTGATGAGGCTGGCAAGCTGCGGCACATCCTTCTGGCCGCCGCCGATCTGGGCGATCAACCTGCCGTAGCCGTTCTTGACGAAATCCTCGAACGAGGAGCGCGAGCCGATGATGCCGGTAATCTCGTTGCGGCGCATCGCCATCATGTCCTCGGTGCCGCTGTAGCCGGCGATGATCTTGACCGGCAGGCTCAACGCGTCCGCCAGGATCTTCGTCTCGACGTAGGAAGCGCTGCCGATGCCGGAGGTGGCGAAGTTTACGGTCTGCCTGCTTTCCCGCAGGTCCTTGAAGCTCTTGATCGGCGACTCGGCGTGAATGACGAAGACCCGCGGATCGGACGCCGCCTTGCCGATCCACGACATCCGGGTCAGGTCGAAGCGCGCGCCTTTCAGGCCGATCAATTGGTTGTAGATCAGCCCCGTATTGAAGGTGCCGATCGTCAGGCCGTCCGGCTTGGAGTTGTAGATCGCGTTGGTCCCGATCAGGTGGCCCGCGCCCGGCATGTTGCGCACGACGAAGGTCGAGCCGAGGAGGTGCTTTTGCATGAAATCCGCGACCAGCCGGCCGTAGGCGTCGTAGCCGCCCCCCGCCGACGTGGCGACGATGTAGGTGACCGTCTTGCCTTTATAGAAATCGGCGCCGGTCTGGGCGGCGGCCGGCGCGGCGAGCACGACGGCGGCGATGGCGCCGAGCGCCAGCGGCAAAAGTGATTTCGTCATAGGCATCGGCATGGTCCCTCCTCTGCGTTTCGATGTTAGTCGGACCCGTAGCGCCGCTACTTTGCCACTGCGCCGGTGCCGATGGCAAGGCTCTGGCGGCGACCCGTGTAGACGGCCCAGCCGATGGTCAGCGCGATCAGCGCGATGAGAACGAGCGACAGCGGCCGCAGGAAGAACCCCGGCCCCCAGAGCGCGAGCGCCTTGTGCAGAGATTCCTCGGCGATCGGGCCGAGCACCAGCCCGATAACGAACGGCGCCCGCGGCCAGTCGGCGCGCAGCAGCCCATAGCCGATGGCGCTCAGGACCACGAGAATGACCAGATTCTCCCACTGCGCCTCGTTCACGAAGGCGCCGACGACGCAAAGGATCAGCACGAACGGGATCAGCAATTCGCCGCGAACGAAGGTGAGCAGCGCCACCCAGCGCGCGAAGAACAGCAGGATGACGACGGCCATGATGTTGCCCACCACCAGCGCCCAGATCAGCATCCACACCAGCTCGAGATTTTGGGTGATGAGGGTCGGGCCCGGCTGGATGCCGAGGATCAGGAACGCGCCCAGCAGGATCGCCATGCCGGAGCTGCCCGGGATGCCGAAGAACAGCGTCGGCAGCAGCGAGCCGCCTTCCTTGGCGTTGCTCGCGGTCTCCGGCGCGATGACGCCTTCGACCGCGCCTTTGCCGAACCGCTCCGGCGTGCCGGAGCTCTGCACGGCGTGTCCGTAGCAGATCCAGGCAGCCGCCGAGCCGCCGAGGCCCGGGATCATGCCGATCACGGCGCCGATGACCGAGGTGCGGATCACCAGCCACCAGTGGCGCGGCACGTCGAGCACGCCGTCGAACAGCTGTCGATAGCTGTACTTCGCCGCTTCCTTGGAAACGGCGGAGATCGCACCGCCCTTGACGCCGAGGGCGATCATCTCGGGCACCGCGAATATCGCCAGCACGGCCGTCACCAGGCTCAGCCCGTCCCACAGGAACAGATAGTCGCCGGAATAGCGCGCCGTACCGGTCTGCGGGTCCATGCCGATGGTCCCCAGCATCATGCCGTAGAGGCCGACGATGATGCCCTTGAAGATGCCGCTGCCGCCGGCGAGGAACGCGATGAACGTGATGCCGAGCAGCGCGAGCAGGAAAAATTCCGCCGGGCTGAAGGCGAGGACGACCGGCTCCAGGACCGGGATCATGAGGGCGAAGACGATCGCGCCGATGATGCCGCCGACGCCGGAGGCGGTCATGCTCGCCCCCAGGGCGCGCCCGGCTTCGCCCTTCTGCGCCATCGGGTGGCCGTCGAGCACGGTCGCGGCGTCATCGCCGTCGCCCGGCACGCCGAACATGATGCTCGAGATCTGGCCGCTGGTTCCGTTCACCGCGTGCATGGTGAGCAGGAAGATGGCGCCCGGAATCATCTCCCAACCGAAGACGAAGGGGATCGCCAGCGCGATGGAAAGCTTGCCGCCGATGCCGGGGGTGATGCCGACCCAGATGCCGATCAGCACGGCGATGAGCATGAGCCACAGGTAATAGGGCGTGGTGAGCATCGTGAACAACGTGCCGAACATGGTTTCGATCATCGGTCGCTCAGCCGAAAAGCCGCTCGAGAATGAACCCGGTCACGAACCCCGGATGCGGGCCGACCTTCAGTCCCAGTATGAAGACCAGATAGAGGACCGTGGAGGCGGCCACCGCAAGCCCCAGCGCGAACGACCAGCTCGTTTTCGCCCACTGGCGAAGGAAGACGACGACGAACACCGGGATCGTCGCCATGAAACCGAAGAGCAGCACGCCGCCGACCAGCCCGAGGAAATAACCCCACAGGGCGAGCTCCCGGCGGACCGTTGCGGACGAATGGGGCGTGCTGCGGACCGCCGCCGGCCGCTCGCGCGCCATGTCGAAGTCGATCCTGCCGCCCGTGATCCGGGAGAGCTTCTGCCGCGCCGTTTCGTGTTCCCTGACCCGGCGCGATCGGCGCAAGTCGAGATAGAGCTGCAGCAGGCAAAGCGCGATGGCGGGAATGCCGGCGACAAAAGGCATGAACCTCGCGTCCGGCGGATATTGCGAGGCGATGCCGACCATCGCGATGAAGACGGCGAGCATCACGACGGTCATCAGTCGCGAATGTCCTGCAGGAACCAATCCGTGGGGAGCTCGTGCCCCAGACCCTCGCGTCTCGCCGCTTCGTAGACGGCCGCGGCGACGGCAAAGAACTGCGCACCCTGGATGTTACCGCGCTCGGAGTAGGTGATCTCGTCACGCGAGGCTCGGCCGCGGATCTTCCCGCTCGACACCTCGCCAAAGCTCACATCGTCGCCCTGCCCCGTAACCTGGGGCGCCCGCCGGCCCATGCGGCTCGCCTGCCAGCGCGGGTCATGCGGGCGGGCGAGGTAGCCGAGATACTCATCGGCGGTCCCCAGCTCGGGCCGCCCGACCGGCGCCGGCGCGGTGCCGAGCCGCAGCGTGCGGCCGAAGCGGCGCCGGGCGGCGGCGTCGGGCCGTCCGCCGATCGAAATCACGTGCATGCCGGGCTCGAGCCATTCGCCCCGGATCACGGGGACGGCCGAGTCGGTGCAAGCGGCGAGAATGTCCGCGTCCGGGTAGACGGCATGCGGCTCATCGACGGCTTCGCACTCGAGAGCGTGGCGTTCGGCCATTTCGGCTGCGAAGCGCTCGCGATGCTCCCGCGTGGGGCTGAACACCCTAAGGCGCTTGATCCGCCTCACCTCGAGCAGGGCTTCCACGTGCGAGCTCGCCATGCCGCCCGAGCCCAGCAACCCGAGGGTGCGGCAGTCCTCCCGGGCCATCAGATCCGCGCCAATCGCGCTGTCGGCCGCGACCCGCAGATGCTGGAGGTGGCCATCGTTGATGATGGCGAGCGGAATCCCGGTCTCCACGTCCGTGAGAAGGATCAAGCCGCAATAGCGGCCCGGGCGCGAGCAGTACTTCTCCTGTGTACGGACGCCCGCATACTCGCGCTCGTACACGATGTCGGATTTCATGCGGATCGCGAAGTAGCCGCCGGTGGAGCCGCCCTCCATGGTGCCCCACTGATAGAACTTGGCGGGATCCGTTGTCGGGATGCGGATATCGATGCGCGGCCGGCAGACGGCCTCGCCCACGGCGAGATCGCGATAGACCGATTCGAGCGCGCGGCGGGTCATCGCGGGCGTGAGCACGCGCCGCACCACGTCGTTGTCGATGAGCAGGGTCACCGACTATGGTTGTAGTCGTCCTCGGCTTCCCTGGCCTCGAAACCGATGCCGCCGGGCGTCGGCTCGGTCGGACGGGGCTCCACCTGCTTCTGAAACAGCATGTTCATGAACAGGTACATGGGCTTGGTTTTCAGCACCAGCGCGCGCGCGGGCTTGAGGGGGTCCGCGTTGAAGTGCTGGTGCACGCAGTTCATGTGCACGACGGCGACGTCGCCGGCCGACCAGTCGTAGCGCACGCCGTCGTGGATTTCGTAGCCCTCGCCGTCGAGGATGTAGAACGCCGCCTCGTTCACGTGACCGTGCTTCTGCGACTTCGCGCCAGGGCCCCATTCTTCCAGGTGAATGTGCAGGGTCTGGGTGATCCCGTCCTTGGGCTCGACGTAGTGGCGGCTGAAAGTCTGCGGGCCGTCGATGAACTTGATCTCGCGGCCCTTGCGCACCCGCGGCAGCGCGCGCAGCCGCGCCAGCTCGTCTTTGAGATTGTAGTGCCCGGCGATGGCGCGCACGAACACCCGGTCCTTCTTGCTGTGGTAGTGAGATTCGGTGCCCATGAAAGCTCCTTGATCTCCGTGTGCAGCTTACTCGGCCTGGTAGGCCTCGTCCATGCGCGGCTTCAAGCCGCGCCTCGCCAGCGCCTCGGCGAACAGCTGGCGCACGACCGGCTTCTCATCCGCGTAGTCGATCTGATCCCCGCCCAGCCGCCGGCTGATCCAGGCCTTGGGAACGCCTTGCGCGTTGCGGATGGCGACGCCTTCGTGCTTGAAGGCCAGGTAGCGGGCGGGCGTCGTGCCGGTATTGAAGTGCTGGTGGAACCACAAGGTCGGCGGCACGATCATCGTGCCGACCCGCCAGTCGTAACGCCGCGGCTCCTCGCCCTCGGGCCACATCAGGGAGTAGCCCTCGCCCGAGAGGACGATCACGTGGGCACCCGGTCCATGCGCATGCGCCTTCTTGTACGTGCCCACGGGAAACTGGGAGATGTGGCTGTTCATCGAGCCCTTCGCCATGTTGAAGCGGATGTGCCCGCCGCCCGCGCCGCGCTCGCTGGCGCTGATCAGCGGCAGGTTGAGCGCATCGGCGACGAAGTTGGTCTCCAGCAGCAGTCCCTTCTGCTCGCCCTTGTTGCTGAAGTAATCCGGCTCTCCGGAGAAGCGGCTCTTGAAATCGTATTTCGTGTTGAACACGAAGTCGACCTCCTCATACAGGTTGATCGCAACCGGCGCGTTGGTCACGGCGACGAAGCGCGCCGGCTCCCTGCCCGAGCCGTTGAAATGCTGGTGCCACGCGTTGAGCGGAATCGCGAACAACGCCCCCGCCTGCCACTCGAAAGCGATGCGCCGGCCCGCGTCGTTCCACACCGCGGTCGAGCCCCGCCCGCCCAGCACGAGGATCATTTCCTCGTAGAGCTGCCGCTGCGGCGCGAGCCTGCCCCCGGCGGGGATCTCGCACACGTAGCAGTCGTTCGAGGTGCGCGACGCCTCGTGGTTGATATAGACGCCGCGTCCGCCCCGCCGCGCCCAGGGCTTCAGCTCGACGCTGTGGAGGTCGGGCACGTGGAGTGCGCTGATGATCTCGAGACCCTCGTCGCGCACCCAGCGGGTGTAGGGCGTGTCCTTTTCGGCGGCGAACTTCTTCGCCATTTCCTCTGGAACGATCGCGTCTTTGGCCATAGGCAGCTCTCCGGTATCTATCGCCTCATTGATGATGTGCGTGCGGCGTACGCGGGTCTTCGCTGAATACCAGTGACTTGACGGTCACCGGAACGGTTTGCGAGGGCAGGCGGATGCGGCCGAGGTCGACGTAATCGAAATCCCACAACGTCACCCCGTCTATGACCAGGATCTCGCTCCCGACCGCCATCTCCTCGCGCAGGATCGCACCCAGCGTCTGGGCCACGTCTGCGTCGAGCATGATGTAGAGCGGCCGGCGCTTCGCGATGGTGTTGGCAAGGCCGCGCCTGATGCCCTGCGCGAACGCCGCGATGCGCGCATACGACGGCGCGCCCGCCCAGCGAAACGCAAGCGCCACTTCGCCCTCGCCTTCGACCCGGTCGAACGCGGTGAAATGGGCGCGGATGGCGCCGGCGAGCTCGTCCGGATCGATGGTCTCTGCGCAGGCGAACGGCGGCTGCAGCACCTGCAGGTTCTTGCGCGGCAGCAGCTCTCCCGGGCTGGTGATATACGTGGTATTGCCGCTCAGCTGCACGCTGTACTCGGATGCCCCCAGCGCGGTGGCGCGGATGCATTCCCCGGCGGGGAGCAGCGGCCAGGGCAGCACGCCCGCGTCGATCCTGCGCCGCAGGACGCGGCCGAGCCGCTTTCCCAGGTCGCCGAAATCGCGGTCCTCGCGCGAATAGACGTATTCCGCGACCCCGCCGGACAGCATGACGCCGTCGATCTTGCCGAAATCCCGGATCGGCTCGGTCAGATACAGCTGCTCGATCGCGTGCGGCAGGGGACGCGCAACGATCGCGGCGAGGAGCGCATCGGCCATGCTCTCGGCGACCCGGTCCATGGCGGGGGAAGGGGCGACATCGCCCCGGCTCCAGGAGTATCCGGCTTGCGCGGCATGGTGCTTTCCCGCCGGATCAAGGCGCACGATCTTCTGCTTTTCATCGACGACCTGGAGACGGCCGCCGATGTGCACTGCCGCGGTCGCGATCACCCGTCCTTTTTCCACGAGGGCGAGCTTGGTGGTGCCGCCGCCGACGTCGATGTTGAGCACGCGCTTGTCCTCATCGTGCGACACCCGTGCCGCGCCGGAACCGTAGGCGGCCAGCGTCGCCTCCATGTGGTGCCCCGCGGTGGCGCAGACGAACTCGCCGCCCTGCTCCGCGAGTATCCCGGCAATGGCCTGCGCGTTGTCGCGCCGCAGCGCCTCTCCCGTCAGGATCACCACGCCGCTGTCGATGTTGTCCGGGTGCAGGCCCGCGGCAGCGTAGGCATCGTCGATGATGGCCCCCAGGCCCGCATCGTCGATGCGCTCCTCGCTCTGGTACGGCGTCAGCGCGACCGGCGACTGGTACAGCGTTTCGCGGGAAACCACGTGGTAGCGGCTGGAAAGATCCTCGCCGAAGCGCCGCAGCTGCAAACGGGAGAATATGACCTGCGTTCCGGACGAGCCGATATCGATACCCACGCTCACGAGCGAGACGTGGTCCTGGATCCAGATCGGGTTGTCCTCGAGCGCGCCGTCGCTTTCGAAGTGGTCGTGATCGTGGTCGGCCTCGAGCGCGCCGTCGTGAATATGCTCGTGGTCCTGGCCGTAGCGATGGTCCGCCAGGGTATGGCCGCGCTTTTCTTTCGGATTCATGCCAGCTTCCGCATCTGCTGCGTCAGCACCGGTTGATACCCCAGCCGCTCAGACACCGCGTCCGTCGCCGCCACCAGGTCGCGCGCATGGGAAAGCAGCACTTTCTTCGTCATGCGGTGCACCGGCCCCGCGATGCCGATGGCGGCAATCACGTAGCCGGCGTAGTTGCGGACCGCCGCCGCAATGCTGCGCAGCCCGGTCTCGATCTCCTCGTCTTCAATCGCGTATCCCCGGGCGCGCACGGCGGCGAGCTCCTGCCGGAACGCCTTCGGATGACTGATCGTCTGCGGCGTATGGGGAGTCAGACCGCGAGCGATCGTCGTTTCAATGGCCTCTTGCGGTTGAAACGCGAGCAGGGCCTTGCCGAGCGCCGTGCAATGCAGGGGGGCACGGGAGCCCGCGACCGATCCCATGCGTATCGCCTGACGGCTCTCCATCTTGGTGATATACAGCACGGAGTGCTGATCGAGAATCGCGAGGTGCACCGTCTCGCCGGTCTTCTCCCTCAGCTCCTTGAGGAAAGGCTGGGCCTCGTTGGTCACGTCCATCTTGCGCCGCACGAGCGACCCCAGCTCGAACAGCTTGAGCCCAAGTCGGTACCTCCCGTCCTGCGGGTTCTGCTCGATCATCCCCATTTCGATCAACGTCGTCGCCAGGCGGTGCACCGTGCTTTTCGCGAGCCCCAGGCGTCGCGCCAGGTCGCTGATGCCGATCTCGTACTCTTCCTCGGAGAACGCCGTGATCAGCCGCATCGCGTTGGACACCGACGATAGCCGGGTCCGGCCGCGGCCGGACCCCGGCCTCTTTTCCACGCGCGTCATGGAACGCCGGCCCATCACAAGCGCTCGGGGGCCGGCCTGGAGAGCCGCATCGCCGCCGCAAAGCTGGCGAGCAGCGCCATGACCACGCCCAGGCCCAGGAGCGGGGCGGTGCCTTCGGGCAGGGAAGCGATTTCCGGAGCAAGGGTGCGCGCCAGGCCGAGGCCCGCGATCGCAAGGCTCAGCGCGGCGACCGTCAGGCTCATGACGCGCGACGCGATCAGCGCCCGCCGGTCGGCTCGCCGCAACAGGCGCGTGACCCACAGGCCGTTCGCTCCGTCGGCCACCATCATTCCCAGCGTGAAGACGAGACCGAGGGCAACCGACAGGCCCCAGCCGGCCATGTGCGTTGCGGTGAGTGAAAACAAGGCCGCCTGGCTCCAGGTATCGAACGACAGCGCGAATGCGGCGCCGATCGAAGCGATGACCATCGGATGGCCGGTCTCGACGAGCCGGCCCAGCCATCGTCCCTTGAGCCCGGTCGGCCGGACGATCTGGCTGCCCGGGGTGCGCAACACCGCCAGCAGATTCGCGGCGCCAAGCGCGAGCAGAAACGCGATCGAAATCCAGGCCCCGAGATGCTCCAGCCACGCGGGCGGCGACCCATTCGTCATCATGACCCCCACCACGCCGGCGA
>Ga0326597_10006633_pt1 | contig 15839 bp, 11 predicted proteins | sample RVTome_12_FD_203789 | JGI IMG/M metagenome (GOLD analysis project Ga0326597, IMG submission 203789) | Soil microbial communities from uranium-contaminated site in the Upper Colorado River Basin, Wyoming, United States - RVT100D185 | ecosystem: Environmental > Terrestrial > Soil > Contaminated >...
TCGAGAGTGTGATAATACATGGGCTCTTTCTTGGCATACTTCACCTCCAGTGGAGGGAATCATGCTATGAAACGCCCTTAATGTCCACATTTTATACGTCATCATATTTACGGATAGATGTACTAAGCTAGCTGGGCGGTAATTGTTTTCGAGATTGTCCAATATTGGACAGTAATTCTTTCCGAGTCAGCGTATTACTAACTAGCTTAAGGCATGGGATTTCACTCCTCGATTATATGATCTTTTACCGTGAGTTCATCGCCGAAAAGGAAAAAGCGTATGGCTACGAATAAGGTATTCATCGGCTACGATTATGACAATGACAAGGCTGCCAAGGCTCGGCTGCTTGGGTGGGACGCCAACAAAGAATTGGATTTCTCTTCCTACGACCAGTCCTTCGGTGTCGCGGTCGATAGTCCTGGGGCGGCGGCTATCAAACAGGACCTCGCCGCGCGAATTGGTGATTCTAGCCACTTTCTGTGCATCGTCGGCAAAGAGACCTACCGCAGCGCCTGGATGGCGTGGGAAATCCGGAAGGCGGTCGAACTGAAGAAGAAGCTCGTGGCCGTTAAGACCGACTCGATTAACAACCCGCCGGCGTCACTGCAGGGTGTAGGGGCGAGCTGGAGCACGATGTTCAATTTCGACTCCATCAAACAGGCGATTGACCGCGTCTAGCCGCCGGCGCGCGCCGATCGCTTCGAGAATACGGGCATTGATGGCCGTACGCTGATTCTTTTCACAATCGTCCAATATTAGACGGTAATCGTTTCCGAGGCAGTCCGTAAGATGTCTCAGCACATCTTCTAGCACTCGACCGAGATCTCAGGGCTCCGTCAAATCCGCAGGCATTTCACGCATCACGGTAAGTCGTGGGTGTGTGCTTCATTTACGGACCCGAGCACTGACAGGGGATTTCATAACAGCCGCGCAAGTCTTTTCTAATGGTCCAATATTGGACAGCAAACCTTTGGCAATCGGCGTAAGTCTAATCAGGTAATCAAAGATAAGCCGGAGGCGGTCGAAAACATCGGGTTGCCTTCCGATTCGGCCTTTGACAAAAACCTAGTTTTTCGAATAGACAAGAGAAAGCCGCTTATTTATGGAAATATCGATTCGTAAGTCCGTAAACCGGAGAAACCCGTTCTCGTCGATCCTGCGGACAGCCAAAACGTCACAGGAAGCCGGTCCGCCAGAGCCTCGAAAAGGGTTCCTCGCCGGTCTGCGAAACAGTTATGTAGCGAGAAAGAAATTAAAGCTGCCGATGGAAAAGAAACACCGGCAATTTTCCATTTGGTACTTCATCTTCGCATTTTTCACGATCCTGATGATCCAGAACTACTATGGCCGTACCCATGTCGAGATCATCCACTATAGCCAATTCAAGTCACTGCTCAATAAGGGCCTCATCGCTGACGTTGCAATCGGCGAGACAGCGATTGAAGGCAACATGAAAGGAGAGGCAGTTAAAGAAATTTTCCCGCCGGAGAAAGTAAAAACGCTTTCCCCGGAAATCATTGAAGGCAAAAAAACTTTCCCGTTTGCAGCGGTGCGCGTAGAAGATCCCGGCCTGACCGCCGAGCTTGAAAAGGCAAAAGTTCCTTTCAAGGGAGAAATAGCCAGTACTTGGCTACCGACCATTTTATCCTGGGTGGTTCCAGTAGCCCTGTTTTTTCTGGTGTGGAGCTACATTGGCAAGAAGATGGGGGCAGCAGGCGGCGGCTTAATGCAGATCGGCAAGAGCAAAGCGAAAGTTTACATTGAGAAAAAAACCGGCGTTACCTTTGCCGACGTTGCCGGCATCGACGAAGCCGAGGAAGAAGTCGCCGAGGTTGTCGGATTTCTGAAAGATCCGGATAAGTACCAAAGATTGGGTGGGCGTATCCCCAAGGGTGTCTTGATCGTGGGGCCGCCGGGTACCGGTAAAACCCTGCTTGCCCGCGCGGTGGCCGGCGAGGCCGGTGTGCCATTCTTCAGCCTGACCGGTTCCGATTTTGTCGAGATGTTTGTCGGCGTCGGCGCGGCGCGGGTAAGAGATCTCTTTATGCAAGCAGTGAAGCATGCCCCCAGCATCATCTTCATCGATGAGCTCGATGCGATCGGAAAGGCCAGGGGAGTGAACATGCTCACGAGCAACGACGAGCGGGAACAAACCCTCAATCAGCTCTTAGCCGAGATGGATGGGTTCGATCCGAACCAAGGGGTCATCATCATGGCCGCCACCAACCGGCCGGAGATTTTGGACGCCGCCCTGCTACGCCCCGGCCGATTTGACCGGCAAATTCTGGTGGATCGTCCCGATATCAAGGGGCGCACGAAAATCCTCCAGCTGCACGCGAAGAAGGTCAAACTCTCCGCTGATTTGGATCTGGCTATCGTGGCGGCCAAAACCCCCGGCTTCGTCGGCGCCGATCTCGCCAACATCGTCAACGAGGCTGCGTTGCTGGCGGCGCGTCAGGACAAGGAGTCGATTGACATGGCGGAATTTGACGAGGCGATCGAACGGGTGGTCGCGGGGCTACAAAAGAAGAGCCACGTCATCAATCCCAAGGAGAAAAAGGTCGTCGCCTACCACGAGTCCGGTCACGCGCTGGTGGCTGAATTGGTGCCTGGCGCTGATCCCGTTTCCAAGATTTCCATTATCCCGAGGGGTGTCGCTGCCTTGGGTTACACGAGCCAACTGCCGACGGAAGACCGTTATCTCATGACACGTTCTGAACTACTGGCGCGGATCTGTGTCCTTCTAGGAGGAAGAGTAGCGGAGGAGATCGTCTTCGGCGACATTTCGACCGGCGCTCAGAATGATCTGCAGCGAGCCACGGAGATTGCCAGGACGATGATCACTCAATTCGGCATGAGTGAGAAACTCGGCTTTGTATCTCTCGAAGGGCCCAGGAGCGCTACGTTCCTGATGGTGCCCACTTATAGTCCCAAAGAATACAGCGAACAAACCGCCCGGCTCATCGACGAAGAAGTCAAACAAATACTGACCGATTCTCATACCAGAGCTCGCGATCTCCTAATCTCTCGGCGCGCGGCACTGGAAGAGTTGGCCAAACTGCTGCTGGAAAAGGAAGTCGTCGACAGACCCGCATTGCAAGCGATTCTAAAAGTGAGGAGCATCGACAGCGCCAAGGACAAAGATGAAAAAAAGAAATCCGCAGACACAAAGGCTAGTGAGAGTCATGAGAGAAACATCGAGCGCGACACCTAATTGTGCGTTAGCTATTGTTGATCCGTAGAATTCAGGAGAGCAAAGCCATGGAAAACGGAAAGGATCGCTCGGGAGAAAATCTGGCCTTCGACGAGCGAGCTAATGAAGATAGCTATTTTGCCGCGAAAGAACATGAACTGATCGAAGGAATGAAGGCCGAGTTTCAAAAGGTTGAAGCGGCCAGGCGGGAAGGACAGATAGTGAACTGTCCAAAGTGTTCGGGGAAGCTTAAGAGCTATCAGTTTATGGATTTTGCCTTAGATCGCTGCGAAAGCTGTGAAGGGATTTGGCTGGATAAAGGCGAGCTGGAGGGGATTCTGAGAAAGGCGGCGCGCGGTCCATTGGGAGCCTTCTTTGAGCGATATTTTTCGAAAGACGAACCAGGCAAGGATGTTCCATGACGTAGATTCTGTAAGTCATTTGAGTTCAAAAACTGTTCAATCACGCGGCTGCGTAACATGCTTAAGGACGCATCGTGGAACGAACCGAGACAGGTCGAAGGCATGTAGCGGCGGACAATGAAATGATGTTAGAACTGAATCATGGAGGCGGTAACAATGACAATCAAAGAGCTTGAAAAGAAATTACCCCCGATTGGCGTCTTGGCGCAACACTCGTTGAGCGGTGTTAAGGATCTGATGAAAGAGATCCTCACAAAACCTCATGTTGATGAAGACAAGATGAGTTGTTGGCAAAGCATATTCTTGCAGAGTAAGGCGAATGGTTGTTCCTACCGCGGCGAGGATCTCCCCCATACGAAGTGGCAATGGCCCAGGGATACTTGGTTTCAGGAACAGCTGAGTCATCATCTCAAAGCTCTCGAATTTGCCCCTAATCACGCGAAGAATTAAAGGTGTCCGCGATGAGCGCGCCTCTGGAAAAGTTCTTCAACTCTCGGGTCAGGCTGGCGATCGTGTGACCGGAGACGGCGTTGATGTACGCCGTGCTCGAAGATGCCTTTCTCTGCATTCATAAACAGTTCGAGACGGAGCAGCGGTTTGTTCAGCGCGCGCGGGAGGCTGAGGATTGGTTTTTCAGCGATGACTCTCGCCGGCTCTTCTCCTTCGTGTCCGTCTGTGACGCGCTCGGACTGGACCCCAAGTACATACGGACAAAGCTTAAGCATCGGATCCCCCCTGGACACAACGCTGGCCAAGAGATAGTATCAGCATAGCTCCTCAACCGCCGAGGTTTCGCGAGCCAACAATAAATGACCGACCACGCCCCCTGAGTAAGCAGCCTGTTGTTATAATCATCGTGGGCATCGAAAGGAGACATGATGACGATTCAACAGACTCCTCACGCCGACGAGTTCAAACGGCAATTGCGCGGTTCGTTGCAGCGCGAGACGATGAATTCCCGCGCCATCAAAATTGCCAGACATGCGAACGTCTACACCTGCGGCGATCAAGACGAGATGGTCTACTTCATCGAGAGCGGCCAGATCAAGCTGCTCATGCTCTCCTCCGAAGGCAAGGAGTGCCTCCTGGCTATCCATAGTGGGGGAGACATTTTCGGTGAGCTATGTTTGTCCGGATTGGGCGCCCGGTTGGAAACGGCGACCGCGATGAAAGCAACGACATTGAAACAAATACCTTGCGTTCAGTTCTTTGCGCGGCTAAGCCGCGACTCGCTGTATGAAGGCTTCGTGCGTTACCTGGCGGTGCGCATCGCCGACCAGCAGCAGGTTATCGCTAATCTGGTGACGGTGGGTAGCGAACAGCGGTTGGGCCAGACGTTGTTACAATTGGCCCGGACAATGGGCAAGAAAGATCCGCGCAGCATTCGCATCGAGCTGAAGATATCCCATGAAGAGCTGTCCGAGATGGTGGGCACGACGCGGCCGCGAGTCAGTCTGTTTATGCAGCGATTTCATAATCTTGGGCTGATCGAGACGAATGAAGATCGTTTTCTCATCATCAAAGAAAAGAAACTCACTGACTATCTGGTTCAGATCGCCTAGTGCGATATTTCTTTTCAACATCGTCCAATAGTAAACAGCAATCCCTCCTCAGTCAGCGAATCGTTGACGATGAATGAGAAAGGATAACAAGAAATGATGAATTCAAATGAAATAATGGTTTTGAACAGAATCGTCGGTTAAGTTAAAGGAGGTGAGCCATGGCACAGAAAAGCATGATTGAATCGGTGAAGGAGGAGATTGTCAGCGCCATCAAAGGAACGGGAGATATTGTGAACGCTGTGGTAGATACGGTAGCCGGCACTCTCACGAATACGATCAAAGGTACCGGCGCAGTCGCCACTTCACTGATAGGAGCCTTGTCGGACACAGCACGTGCTTCCATTCAGGGAGTGGCTCAGGTAGGCGGCGATATTGGGGCAGCTGCCAAAGGAGTTATCATCGGAGCGTTGCGGGGCACTAAAGAAACGAGCACAGAAGCATTAGAGACTATTAGGGCTACCGCTGATGGAGTTGTCAAAGGCGCTTCAGAAGTCGCAGGTAATCTGGGAACGGCGGCGAAGGGCGCGGTTCAAGGAGCTATCTCCGGGGCAAAGGAGATAGGACTAGATGTGGTGGAAGCAACTTCCGCTGCTGCTAGCGGAGCTCTGACGGCTACCAGTGAAATTATCAAAGGAACTGGCAGAACAGGAGCTTCTGTGATCCAAGCCTCGTCAGACGTCGTGCGGGTAGCAGTTCAAGGAATAGTCGAGGTGGGTGCAGACGTGGGCTTAGGGGCTAAGGGAATTATTATAGGAGTTCTGAGAGGTACGAAACAAACGGGTACTGAAGTATTTGAAACCATAAGCGCGACAGCCGGTGCCGTCGTAAAAGGGACATCCGAAGTGGCAGGCGACGTAGGCATGGCAGCCAAAGGTGCCGTAGAAGGCGCTATAGCTGGGGCAAAAGAGCTTAGTGTGGATGCAACTGAAGCAGCCTCTGCTGCTGCTACAGGAGCGGTTAAGGCCGCAGGAGAAATTGGTTCCGGAGTCGCAGAAAAGGTTCGTAACGCCGTTACTGGAACCATTGCTGGAGTGAAAGTGGTGTTAAAAGAACCTTTCAAGAAGTAAATCGAGTGATTTGGTTGGCTAAAAATGGGTTGGGTAAAAGGCCAACTCCTTAGCACAAAGCGCGTGGATCTTTGAGGCGGAAGGTTTGGAGGCGTTGCTCCCCCGGGCCACCTACTACGCACGAACATAGTTGACCTAAGAAATCTTCGCGCCGGCAAGAAGGGTGATGGCAGCAGACGAGAAGCTTTGAACTGACATCGTATTGCGGGTTGCTCTGATGCGATCCCTTCAAGCGAAATGTCGATTAGGGCACGCGGTGAACCGCTGCGTGTCGAGATTGGAGCTGTGCCCGATGAAGGTCCTGTTAATCGAACCGATACTGGAGTGCGTCAAATAAGGTCCGGCTTGTGCAGGATACGCGTCAGAGGGAGGTAGTTTCTTATGGCACATGGTCACAGATTTATCATCGCGGACGATGAAGCGGTGCGGGTGCTTCTTGATAAGATGCTTGGCGGGGGTACACGACAGAAAAGCCGAGAAAAGCTCCTGAAAGCGTTGGACGAGGCGTCTCGGCACTATCAGAGTACCAGTCAAAAGGAGAGGCAAGCTTTTTTCCACGGGCTGCTAACCGGCTACGCAGTTGCATTAAAGCTCTTGTAGTTTTGAACTTCTGAAAGATTGAAAAGCGCTTCATCGCTCACACAGCGTTCGGGAAAGCTCTCAGAGAGGGTAAGCAATCAGACCGTGCGCAAAAGATGGTGCGAGCCAGCTCGTCGTGACGTCGGCGAACATAGCGAACAGCCGATTGCCTTGCACCTTAGATTCCTGCAAAGTCTAGTTGAGGTATCAACGGAAAATAATTCCACACTAGTTTTCCCGGTGCCCATCGACTTGTTAAGACGTTTCCTTACATAGAGCGACCCCTGTTGCCTTGCGACGGGAGTCAAAACGATTCTTAGTAGGACGTTACCTTTCCGGCGAGAGACCAAGTCTCCTCTTGGAGGAAAACGTTGGCTCGGCACACAGGAGATCGACTAAAAGGAGGACCCCGTATGAGACAGCTAAAAAGGATTATTGTTGGTCATGATCTGGCAGCCGGCGGAGAAACAGCCTTACGATCGGCAGTAGTTCTTGCCAATCGATTTGGTGCTGCACTTCGACTGGTGCACGTGGTAGAGCCGCTCGATGCCTATCAGAGGATCTCGCATCCGCTCACTTCTCCTTACACCCTAGAGCAGATCGCACAGAAAACCGGAGCAAGACTGCAAGCGTTAGCGGCAAGCCCGGAGCTCGCCCGCGTGCAAGTGGAATACGAGGTGCGCAGGGGCAAACCATTTATTGAACTCATCATTGCCGGAAGGGCTTGGCTGGCGGATCTGATAGTCGTCGGCGGTGCGTCACGGATGGAAGAGCCCTTTCTCGGCAGTACGAGCGAGCGGATCCTGCGCAAGGCTCTGGTACCCGTGATGGTGGCGAAGAAGCCCTTGAGTTCCGAAGCCAAAACTTTTCTAGTCCCCACGGATTTCTCCTCTTGCGCTAGAAAAGCCGCTGAGGACGCGCTCATACTAGCGAAGAGCTTTTCTGGCCGGGTCGTTTTCTTTCATGTTCTGGACTTTTCTCCTGCATACACTATCGCCTATGCACACGATCTGGGCGTAAGCGTGCCGCTTTCCCCGCCTTCCCCCGAAGAGATTGAGCCCGAGTGGGAAGCGTTCCTCTCCGGCGTGCCCCTAGAGAAAGTCGATTGGGAAAAATTAACAGAAGAAGGTCAGGCAGCCACCGCTATTGTGCACCAAGCGGCGCACATGCAAGCGGATATGATCGTGATAGGCACGCACGGTAGGAGCGGCTTGCCACATATGCTCCTGGGCAGGGTCGCCGATAGGGTGGTGCGTACGGCATCCTGCTCTGTCCTCACCATCAGACCGGAAGCGTTTCAATTTGAACTGCCGTGACGCTACAAGAAAATCCAGGGACTGATGAACGGCGGGAAATCCATGCTGCCCAAGGAGAGCTGAAGTCACGAGCGTTGCGAAGCTTTGAGGTAGTCACAAGAGTTAGTTCTCAAAACCTCACTTGTCGGGCGTCGTCTGTGTTACTCTGAGATTCCATTGCCGTTCTACTCTTTCGGCCTACCGCCACCAGTTTTTTGTTTCCACAGCTCTTTGAGCCATTCGTACCCCTCCAACCCGGCAAGGAGAATGCCGGCGCTGAAAGCGCACCAGCTTAGGAGCCAGAGAGCAATAATCACACCGAATTTGACCCTCATGGAAGATGGCAGGAGCAAGATGATGAACGGATACGCAGGGTAAACTAGGAAACTAATGGCTATGAAGGCAATCCCTGCGATGAACCGAACCCGCCGAACCTTTCCTCCGACTCTTGCTAGTTGCAATGACTCGATCAACCAATGGAGAGGTCGGATTAAAGCTTTTCGAGATGGAAAGTTCAATTGGACCTTCTGATCAACAATTAATTGGACATTGCGCTTACGAATTGGCCTTTTGTGTTGACTGCATGAGTAGGATTTAGGGTTGCTCCGCTGGTTTTACCTAGCAGCCGGTCCGCCATATAAAACACATTTTCGTTTTTCCTCGGCAGTGGTCCACTCCAACCCTTCGGCAAGATGGCAGATTGGAGTTCACCGAAGGTTTCCTCCCCGAAGTCTAGAGTGAGGTTGCTGACCTCTTGAATTTTGCATTCTTGCGGATTCAGTTCTGCTGAAATTGTCAAGAACGACAATCGTAAGAATGTAAACGTAATAAATGCGCGAAACTCCAAACATCAAGCCTTGCACAGAAATTGCGAAATACCTGTAAACAAGAAACAAACCAATTCGGAGGCTGCCCTTCCAAACCGGCACCAACACCCCAAAGACCGTCACGCCCCATCTCTCTTGGGTGGATGGGTGTTGGTAGGTGAAATCGTGTTGGGCATGTGATCGGAGCGAAGAAGCGTACCTCGACGAGGATTCGTCCAGTGTGCGCCATGTAAATCTAACAGTAAGTTGGACGGAGGGTGATCGACATGGAATGGCTGCTGACTGTAGCGATTGCACTCGTCGCGGTTTGGCTGGCAGTGCAGATCATCCGCGGACGAATCTGAAGAGAAACCTCTATCGTCCAGGAGTGTGTCAAACGCTGAAGTTTGGCGCCTAACGACAAAAGAACTGAGCAAGCCCATAAAGAAGTGGACTCCCGTTGCAATCAACGTGAGCTTCGAAACGGGACACGATCATGATTCGACAGACTCCTCAAGCAGATGAGTTCAAACAGCAATTGCTCGATTCGTTGCAGCGCGAGACGATGAATTCTCGCGCCATCAAGATTGCGAGACACGCCAACGTCTACACCTGTAGCGATCAAGACGAGATGGTCTACTTCATCGAGAGCGGGCAGATCGAACTGCTCATGCTCTCCTCCGAAGGCAAGGAGTGCCTGCTGGCCATCCATTGTGAAGCCCGACGTGCCCAGGGCGATCATCGCTTGACCTCCCCAAACTCTTTTACCAGGAGTCCGTCGACAAAAAGGAAAAGACCCATGGCTAAGAATAAAGTGTTCGTCGGCTACGATTATGACCATGACAAGGCCTTCAAGGATCGGCTGCTCGGATGGGACGCTAACAAAGAATTCGTTTTCTCGTCGTACGACCAGTCCTTCGGTGTCGCGGTCGATAGTCCTGGGGCGGCGGCTATCAAACAGGACCTCGCCGCGCGCATAGGCGACGCAAGTTACTTCCTGTACATCGTCGGCAAAGAGAGCTACCGAAGCGGCTGGGCGGAGTGGGAAGTCCAGAAGGCGGTCGAACTGAAGAAGAAGCTCGTGGCCGTCAAGACCGACTCGATTTACAACTCGCCGGCGTCACTGCAGGGTGTAGGGGCGAGCTGGAGCACGATGTTCAACTTCGACTCCATCAAGAAGGCGATGAATTGACGGGAGGTCATCGCTACGATCAGCGTTGTTGAGCAGGCCCTGCGTGAGAATTCTCACCGCATGATTTCTCGGATCACAGCCTTGTTAGCGAAGATTGAAAGTGACGCGTAAATCGCGTGTTATTTTCATGTTACGTAACCGCGCTTGCCTGTAAGTACTGCTTGTGGAGCATTACCCGGTTGTGAGTGTTCCCCCTGACTGGGGAACTTGATAGCGTGGAAATGCGCGCCCAGCGCCAGGATGACCGTGAGGGTTGCGGATTGAAATTACTATTTCTTCAGAACCTACTACGTAAGCTCCCTTCAGAAGCCATTGCCCTTTCGGCGCTGGAAGAACCGATTCGGGCTGAACTCTTCAGCGCCGAGCGTCTTGAGCAGCACGCTGAAAGCCTTGCCGCCGCCCAGCGCGTCACGACCACGCCGCGGAAAGGTCGTCGGCTGTTGCCGCGCGTGCTGGACAACGGGCGGGTGCTGCTCGAATCGTATCGGGCTATTGCCCAGGCAATCCGCGAAGAGCGCGTGATCACACCTGCGGCAGAATGGCTGGTTGACAATTACCACATCGTGGACGAACAACTGCGCGAGATCCGTGACGATCTACCACCGAGCTTTTACCGAGAGCTGCCCAAGCTGGCTGAGGGTCACCTCCAGGGCTATCCGCGCGTCTATGGGCTGGCCTGGGCGTTCGTCGCCCATACCGACAGCCGGTTTGACCCGGAGATGCTCCGTCGGTTCGTGCGCGCCTACCAGCGCGTGCAGCCATTGACGATCGGCGAGTTGTGGACGGTCGCGATCACCTTGCGGGTGGTGCTCGTCGAAAACCTCCGGCGCCTGGCGGAGCGGATCGTGCACAGCCGGGCGGCGCGCCAAGAGGCCGACGCGGTGGTCGACCGCCTGCTCGGACTCGGCGGCAATTCAATCGAGCCCGCGGCGGCGATCCTGCGGCGGTTCGAGGGCGCCCCGCTGGCGACGGCCTTCGTGGTGCAACTCGTCCAGCGGCTGCGCGATCAGGACCCGGCGGTCATGCCGGCTCTTCGCTGGCTCGAGGAGCATCTAGCGGCGCAGGGCACAACCGCCGATGAGATTGTCCGGCTCCAGCACCAGCGGGAGGCGGCGACGAACGTGACCGTGCGCAACGTGATTACCAGCATGCGCCTAATCTCCGCCTTCGACTGGGCGGAATTCTTCGAGAGCGTCAGTCTTGTCGACGCAATACTCTGGACCGACACCGGCTTTGCCGCTCCGGACTTCGCGACACGCGATCGTTACCGGCACGCGATCGAGGAACTCTCGCGGTGCTCACAGTACGATGAGCTTGAAGTTGCCCGGCGGGCGATTTTTCACGCGCAACGTTTCCGGCGCGAATCTGAAGGAGTCAATGAGCCAACCGGGGACCGGCGAGGGGACCCCGGCTATTACCTCATCGCGCACGGACGTGTAGTCTTCGAGCAGGAACTCGGCTTTCGCATGCCAATCAAGACTTGGCTTATTCGTGTTTACGTTGCTCAAGCGACGTCTCGGTACGTTGGCACCATCGCGATTGTCAGCGGCGTCATCCTTGCTTTGTTCCTCTTCAATTCCGGTGCAGCAGAAGTCGGTGTAGTGGGCCTGCTGCTGGTCGGGCTTCTCGCTCTCATCCCTGCCTCGGATCTGGCGACCGCGGTGGTGAATCGCGAAGTCACTGAGCTGATCGGGCCACGGGCGCTGCCCAGGCTCGCGCTCCGCGATGGAGTGCCGGCGGATCTGCGGACATTGGTCGTTGTACCGACTCTCCTGACAGGGCAAGCCCAGATTGCGGAGCAGGTCGAGCGGCTGGAAGTCCACTACCTGGCGAATCCAGACGGCGATCTTCGTTTCGCGCTCCTTTCCGACTGGACAGACGCGCCCCAGGAAACCATGCCGGGAGACGGCGAGCTGCTGGCCGCGACCGTTGACGGTATCGCGCAGCTGAACCGGCGCCATGGGCCCGCCCCGGATGGGAGCGAGCGATTTCTCCTGTTCCACCGGAGGCGCGGCTGGAACGAGAGCGAGCGGAAGTGGATCGGGTGGGAACGCAAACGCGGGAAGCTTCATGAACTGAACCGCCTACTGCGCGGTGCCACAGACACCACCTTCGTGCCAACGAATGGTCGAGCACCTCTCGTGCCTTCCGGCGTTCGCTACGTCATCACACTGGATGCCGATACACGGTTGCCGCGGGGGTCCGCCGCTCGATTGGTCGGCACAATGGCGCATCCCCTCAATCGGCCGAGGTTTGACCCTCGTGTCGGCCAAGTCGTTGAGGGGTACGCCGTGCTTCAGCCGCGCGTGACGCCGACGCTACCGACCGATCGCGAAGGCTCTCTTTTCCAGAGGATCTCCTCGGGCCCGGCTGGCGTTGACCCGTACGCCTCTGCCGTCTCCGACGTCTACCAGGACCTTTTCGGCGAAGGTTCCTACACGGGGAAAGGGATCTACGACATCGATGCGTTCGAGGTCGCCCTCGCCGGGCGGGTGCCGGAGAATGCCTTGTTGAGTCACGATCTCTTTGAAGGCATCTTTGCGCGGGCGGGACTGGTCACCGATATCGAGTTCTTCGAGGAGTTTCCCTCGCACTACGAGGTCGCCGTGGTCCGCCAGCATCGCTGGGCGCGCGGTGACTGGCAGCTGCTGCCGTGGATCATAGGGCACGCGAGAGACGCGAGCGGCGATCGGATCCGCACCTCGATTCCCTTGATTGGCCGTTGGAAGATGCTCGATAACCTCCGGCGCACGCTGTCGGCACCGGCCGCCTTTCTGACCTTGATCGCCGGGTGGACGCTGCCGTTCGCCTCGCCGGTGATCTGGACGACATTCATTCTCGCTACCATCGCCATCCCTCCACTTTTGCCCGTCCTGACTGGACTGATCCCGCATCGCCGCGGGATTTCAAAACGCAGCCACTGGCGGGCGGTCGGCACGGACCTGTTCCTTGCGGCGTCGCACGTGGGACTTACGGTAACGTTACTTGCCGACCAGGCATGGCTGATGACCGACGCGATCATCCGGACGCTCTTCCGCGTCTATGTGACACGCCGAAAGTTACTCGAGTGGGTAACTGCAGCGCAAGCGAAATCTGGTTTCGATCTCATCCTTGCCAGCTTTTATCGCCGAATGAACGGGACGGTGGCGCTCGCCGCCGCAGTAGGCCTCCTTGTTGTGTTCCGGCCGCCGGAAGCCTGGCCGATTGCGGCGCCGTTCGCGATTCTCTGGGCTCTGTCGCCTATGGTGGCACACTGGATCAGCCTGCCACCGCGCGCCGCGGCTGCTCGGCCTCTTTCGCCGGATGACGCTTGCACGCTCCGGTTGACCGCGCGCCGCACCTGGCGGTTCTTCGAGACCTTTGTCGGCCCGGAAGACCACGCCCTTCCTCCCGACAATTTTCAGGAAGATCCGACACCGGTCGTGGCCCACCGCACATCGCCGACCAACCTCGGGTTGTATCTCCTTTCCATCATTGCCGCGCACGATTTCGGCTGGCTCGGCACCGTGGCCGCAATCGAGCGGCTCGAAGCCACGCTCGGCACGATGGACGGCCTCGAGCGTTTTCGTGGTCATTTCTATAACTGGTATGACACCCGTGACCTGCGCCCGCTCGACCCTAAATACGTATCCTCCGTCGATAGTGGAAACCTCGCCGGTCATCTCGTCGCGCTCGGACAGGCGTGCCAGAACATCATCGACCGCCCGCTGCTTGGCCCGCAGGTGCTCTGCGGGATGGCCGATGCCGTCCTGCTCCTCCGCGCCTCGGCGCGCGCGATCGTTGACGACCGGCGCACGCAAACGGTCACCCGCAAGCACCTGGATGAAGCGCTCGACGCCCTGTCGCGGGCTCTCGGCCCGGTCGCTGTAACTCCAGGTGATTGGGTCGCGCGTCTTACTGAACTCGAGGCCCGCTCTCATAACGTGACGGACATCGCGCGCACGCTGACCGCGGAACGGGGTGACAACGCCGATGCGGAGTTGCTCGCCTGGGCGGAGGCCGTGGACGCGGGCATCGAGGGCCACGCGCGCGATCTCGACATGGTCCTTCCCTGGGCGCGGCTTGTCTTTGGGAGTGTCGTCGCTCATGGCGCTGGGACTTTGGAGGAAGCGTTGGGTTCACTGGCGCTCGCGCGTTTTTTTCTCTCGTCCCCGACTCTGGCCGACACGCCGGACCGCTGTGAGATCGCCATACACGAACTCACCACTCTGCGCGCGCGCTTGGCCAGCGACAGCGCTGCACAGAGCGATACCCTTAAACGAATCGATGCAATCATCGAGAGCCTCGCACATTCTGCCGCAGCCTCCGGAGCACTGGTCCACCGCCTTTCCACCCTCGTCCAGCTCACCAAGACGATGTTCGACGCGATGGAGTTTGGCTTTCTCTTCGACCCGACCCGCAAGCTATTCTCGATCGGTTACCGCGTTGCCGATAGCAGCCTCGACCCAAGTTTTTATGATCTGCTCGCGTCTGAGGCGCGGCTCACAAGCTTCATCGCCATTGCAAAGGGTGATGTCCCGTCGACCCATTGGTTTCACCTCGGTCGTGCTTTGACACCCGTAGACCGAGGATCTGCCCTGGTCTCATGGTCCGGGTCGATGTTCGAATACCTTATGCCCGCGCTCGTCATGCGCTCTCCATCGACGAGTCTGTTAGGTCAGACGTACCAACTCATCGTCCGCCGTCAGAGGAAATATGGAACCGAGCATGGCGTGCCATGGGGAGTCTCAGAATCGGCCTACAATGCGCGCAATCTGGAGTTGACCTACCAGTATTCGAATTTCGGTGTGCCGGGTTTAGGGCTCAAACGCGGGCTGAGCGAAGACGTGGTGGTCGCCCCTTACGCGACGGCGCTGGCGGCGATGATCGACCCCCGGGCGGCGGCGCAGAACTTCCTACGTCTCAGCCGGGCCGGGGCGAGCAGCCGCTACGGCTTTTACGAGGCGCTCGATTACACGGCCACGCGAGTTCCCGAGGACCAAGACGTGGCTGTCGTGCGCGCTTATATGGCGCATCACCAGGGGATGTCGCTCGTGGCGATTGCGAATGTCCTTTACGAGGGCGTCATGCGCGGGCGCTTTCACGCCGAGCCGCGCATGCAAGCCGCGGAGCTGCTCTTGCAGGAACGGACTCCGCGGGACGTCCTGGTCGCTCGGCCGAGGGTCGAGGAGGTGCGGGCGGTCGCGAACGTCCGCGATCTCGTTCCTCCGGTCCTCCGTCGCTTCACCTCCCCGCACGATCCGACTCCCGGCATCCACCTCCTCTCCAATGGGCGATACGCGGTGATGGTTACGACAGCGGGCTCCGGATACAGCCACTGGCGCGACCTTGCGGTCACGCGGTGGCGCGAGGACCGCACGCGTGATGCCTGGGGTACGCACGTTTTTATTCGCGACGGACACAGCGGCCAGCTCTGGTCGGCTGCATACCAACCGAGCGGCGTTGAACCGGACAGCTATGAAGCGGCTTTTTCCGAGGATCACGTCGAGATCCGGCGGCGCGACGGCGCGATTGCGACCACGCTTGAAGTCGTCGTTTCGCCGGAGCACGACGCCGAGGTGCGCCGGGTGTCGCTCACGAATCTGGGGCTGCGAAGCCGAGAGATCGAGCTGACCTCATACGCCGAAATCGTCCTGGCGCCGCCCGCAGCCGACGCAGCACACCCGGCGTTTTCCAACTTGTTCGTGCAGACGGAATTTGCTCCCGAACTCGGCGCCCTGCTC
>Ga0326597_10006634_pt1 | contig 15838 bp, 13 predicted proteins | sample RVTome_12_FD_203789 | JGI IMG/M metagenome (GOLD analysis project Ga0326597, IMG submission 203789) | Soil microbial communities from uranium-contaminated site in the Upper Colorado River Basin, Wyoming, United States - RVT100D185 | ecosystem: Environmental > Terrestrial > Soil > Contaminated >...
GTGGATCACGCCTTCACCGACCTCCGCTTCAAGCTCCTGAGCCGCCCGGCCAGCGGCCGGATCGCGGTGGTGGCCATCGACCCCACCAGCCTGGAGGCCTTGAACATCTGGCCCTGGCCACGGGGAATGCATGCCACCGTCCTGGAGAACCTGCTCGGGGCAGGGGCCCGCACCGTTGCGTTCGATCTGGATTTCAGTTCCCGCTCCACGCCCGGTGAGGATCGGGATCTGGCCGCCGCCCTCAACGCGGCAGGCAAGCAGGTCATTCTCCCTGCCTTCATCCAGTGGGATAGATCCCCGGACGGCCAAAGCCGGCAGCTCCCCACTCTGCCCTTGCCAGAATTCAGGGAGCGAGCCCGCCTGGCCTCCATCAACATCATTCCGGAGAAAGACGGCAGGACCCGCCGGTACCGGCGCCAGTTCATCATCCAGGGCCACACCCTGCCATCCCTGGCGGTGGCCCTGTCCGGAGAGGAGCCGGGATCCGGCGAGCCGTTCACCGTCGATTTCGGAATCCGCGCCGGGGAGATCCCCCGGCTTTCCTACGTGGATGTCCTCACCGGTCAATTCCATCCGGACCAGATCCGGGACCGCGTCATCCTGGTGGGCGCCACCAGCGTGGAGCTGGGTGACCAGGTCAGCGTCCCTCTCCACACCATCCTCCCGGGTGCCGTTCTTCAGGCCTTGGCCTTTGAATCGCTGGCCCAGGGCCGTGCCCTGGAACAAACCGGTCCTGTCCCGGTCGCCCTCTCCGTCCTGGTCGCGATCCTGGCTTTCGGCGCGCCGGTCACCGGACGCCGTTGGCGTCTCTCCCTGGCGACTCTCGGGGGCGCCGTGATGGCGATCTTCGCTGCCTCCGTCGCCGCCCAGGGGCTCCTGCCCGTGGTGCCGTCGGTGGCTCCGCCTCTCCTGGCGGTGGGCTTGTGTTTCGCCTCCGGCCTGGTGCGCCGGTTGGACCGCCAGGGCCTGCGCCTCCTCTGGCAGCGCCAGTTGCTTCACCAGAGAGATTGTCTCATCGACCAGGTGATGTCCAATAGCTTTGACGCCATCCTGACTCTGGATCGCCGGCAGCGCGTGCTGGCTGCCAGCGCCGCGGCCTGCCGTCTCTTCAACTGCTCATCCAGTGACCTCACCGGCAGGCCCCTGGATGAACTGGTCCGCGCCGGCGCCGACGGGACAGACCGGGACCGGGTAACCGGCGTGCGGGGCGACGGAACCACCTTCCCGGCGGAGCTGGTGCTCAATGACGTGCGCCTGGAGAACAGCGAACTTCATGTCGCTCTCCTGCGGGATGTCAGCGAACGCCAGGCCCAGGAGGCGGCCCTCCATCACCGGGCCACCCACGATGCCCTGACCGAGCTCCCCAACCGGGTGCTCTTTCAGGAGAGCATGGAAGCGGCTCTGGCCACCGGCAAGCGTCTGGCGGTCTTTGTCCTCGACCTGAACCGGTTCAAGGAAGTCAATGACACCCTGGGCCACCACGCCGGTGACGGGCTACTCCGGGATGTGGCCCGGCGGCTGCGGGAGAATGTCCAGGAGGGCGCCACTCTGGCCCGCACCGGGGGCGATGAGTTCGCCCTGGTCCTGCCGGGAGCGGATGCCGCGGCGGCCATGGTGGTCGCCCGACACCTTCAGGCAACGCTGGTGCGGCCGTTTGACCTGAATGGTCTCTCCCTGGACGTGGGCGTGAGTATCGGCATCGCCCTCTACCCCGAGCACGGCACCCTGGCAACGGAACTCCTGCAACGCGCCGATGTGGCCATGTATCTCGCCAAGCACCAGTGCCGAGATACCACCATCTACGACCCCCAAAAGGACCGCCACAGTGTCCGCCACCTGACCCTGGTGGGAGACCTGAGGAAAGCCATCCATAACAACGGCCTCAGCCTGGTCTACCAGCCCAAGGTCTCCTGCGCCACCGGCGAGACGGTGGGTATGGAGGCTCTGGCGCGCTGGAACCATCCTGTGCACGGGCCGCTCCCCCCCGAGGAGTTCATCCGCGTGGCCGAAAATACGGGTCTCATTCAGCCCCTCAGCCTCTGGGTGCTGCGTACGGCTCTGGGCCAGGCCCGCCGCTGGCGTGATCAAGGCTGGCACCTGCCGGTGGCAGTGAATCTCTCCGTCCACAACCTGAAGGATCGCCGCCTGCCCACGGTCCTCTCCGACCTGCTGAATGAGTGGGACCTGCCGCCGGACCTCCTCACCCTGGAAGTGACGGAGAGCGTACTCATGGACAGCCCTGAGCGGACCCTTGAGGTGATGGAAGCGCTCGCCCGCCTGGGTGTCCGCCTTTCCATCGATGACTTCGGCACGGGCTATTCCTCCCTGAGTTACCTGAAGCGCCTGCCGGCCCGGGAGGTGAAAATTGACCGGGGTTTTGTCATGAACATCGTGCGCGCCATCATCGACCTGGCCCACAACCTGGGCCTCGAGGTCGTGGCCGAGGGCGTCGAGCGCGCAGCCCTCTGGCACCAACTGGTGGCCTTGGGCTGTGATTCCGGCCAGGGATACCTGTTCAGCCCACCCCAGGAAGCCGGTCTGTTCACCTCTCTGCCCCAGGCCGACATGCACCCAGCCACCCCATCCCGGCCCGACGGCGCCCAGGCGTAGCGTTTCCCGCCCCGTGGAGGTCATGGGGACCACGAGCCCCGTTTGACCCGCTCGGGCGCGGTTCACTATGCTCCACCTTCTCCACTCGCAGGAGACATGATGGAAGATCGCTGGGCCAAGGGACTACCCGCCGGCACCGAACCCATAGAGCAACTGGTCTATCTCTCCAACTGCATAGGCGAGGATCCGGAACTCCTGCAGCCGGGTGGCGGCAATAGCTCCATGAAGCTGCGCGCCATGAACCTGTTGGGCCAGGAGGAGGAGATCCTCGCCGTCAAGGGAAGCGGGACCGATCTGCGCACTATCCAGGCCCAGGGGTTCACCCGCCTCTCAATGGATCGTCTGGCGAACCTGCGCGGCCGCGGCACCATGAGCGATGAACAGATGATGGAGTTCATGGCGGCCTGCATGCTTCATCCCCAGCGCGATCCCCTGCCCAGCGTGGAGACGCCACTCCATGCGGTTCTCCCCCACAGCGTCATCATCCACACTCATGACCTCGTCACCATGAGCCTCACCAATATCCGTGATGACGAGGCCGCAAAACTCGTTCACGAGATCTTCGCCGGCGATCTGGCTTACGTGCCCTATGTGCGCTCGGGCTTTCCCCTGGCCGGGGCGCTCATGGATCTGGAACCCGATCTGCCCGCCGGACTCCAGGGCCTGGCCCTGGCCCATCACGGCATGGTCGTCTGGGCCGAGGACGCGGCCCAGTGCTACCACCGGCTTCTCGCCCTGGTGAGGCGTGGCGAAGAATACCTGGCCACGCGGCAACGAGGTCAAGCCGTCTTCGGACAGGCGACATCACCCGCCCTTCCACAGGCTGCCCGCGCCGCCACCGCGGCGTTGCTCATGCCCGTGATCAGGAGAGCGCTGAGCGGCACGGAGAAGGTGATTCTCCATGCCGATCACTCCCGGCCGGTCCTGGACACCCTCTCCCGGGCGGATTTCCCCAGGCTGGCCCGCAAGGGAGTGGCCACGCCGGAGCACATCATGCGCGCCGGCCGGCTACCGGTGATTCTGGACCTGGATGCGACCGGCACCCCCCAGGCCTTGGTGGCCGCGGCGGGAGAGCAACTGGCAGAGGCCCACCGGGACTACCTGGCCTATCACCGGCGCCACGCCGCCGCAGGCCAGAACCCCCTGGATGACTGGGCCAAGGTGATTCTCATCCCCGGCGTGGGCATGATCACGGCGTTCAAGGACAAGAGCAGTGCCCAGGTGGCGGCCCAGTGCTACAGGGCCGTCATGGCCGCACTGGCAGGCGCTGAGACGCTGGGAGGGTTCAACTTCCTGCCCGAAGAGGAGGTGTTCTTCTTCGAACACTGGCCTCTTGAGCGACGCAAGGTTGAAGAAACCATGGCCCGCGAACGCAAGAGCTTTCTGCTGCCGCGCCATATCGTGCTGGTGCTGGGTGGTGCCAGCGGTATCGGCGAAGCCTCGGCGCACCGCTTCGCCGAGGAGGGGGCCCACGTGGCGGTGGCCGACCTGGATGGAGAACGGGCCGCCCAGGTGGCGGCAGCCATCGAGCAGCGCTATCCCGGCCGCGCCACGGGGTTCGCCACCGATTGCCGCCAGGAGGATGCCATCGCCGACGCCGTGCAACGAACCGTTCTCGAGTACGGCGGCCTGGACACGCTCTTCTACACACCGGGCCTGGCACCCCGTTTCGCGCCCCTGTCCCACCTCACCCGTGACGATATCCAGGCGCAGTTGGATGTTCACTACATCGGCGCTCTGCTCGCCGTGCGCCACGCGGCGGCCGTGATGACGCGCCAGGGCCTGGGCGGCTCGGTGATCTGCTCGGTCTCCAAGGCGGCACTTGCGCCGGGGCGCGAAGCCGCTGCATACGGGGGCAGCAAAGCCGGCCTGCAGCATGCCCTGCGCACCGCGGCCCTGGAACTGGGCCGGGAGGGTATCCGCGTCAACTCCATCAACGCCGATCAGGTCGAGACACCGCTCTTTCTCAAGTTCGCAAGGGCGCGCGCGGCCGCCAAGGGAATCACCCTGGAGGAGCAACTCGCCGGCTACCGGGACCGGAACGCCCTGGGAGTTTCTCTGATCCCGGCCCGCGCCGTGGCCGACCTGGCCGTTCTCCTGGCCAGCGAGCGTTTCCGCTACACCACCGGCGACATCATCACCATCGACGGCGGCCTGCCGGACGCCTTCCCCCGCTGAAGGGGATCAGGAAGCGTAACCGGCCAGGGCCTCTTCTTCACTGGGGAAAATCTTGAATATCCGGTCCAACCAGGTCAGGACCAGAACCTCCTCCGGCTTGCCCCCGGACCCCACCACCAGCCACACATCGGCGCCCTTTTCCAGTGCCCGTTTCTTGCACGCCACCGTCTCCCCCAGGCCGGCACTGTCCACGAACGCCAACTCCTGCATGTTGAGCAGGAGCTTTCTCTCTCCGTCCCCCAGGAGGCGGCAGACCGCATCTTTCAATTCTCTGTCCCCACCCCCCACGGCGAGCTTGCCCCGCAGGCGGAGGATGCAGACATCCCCGACCTTCTCAACATGAATCCGCATGAGCCTTTCCTGACGGAACGCCCTCTCCAGAGCCGGGATTATAGATCGGTTCGCCGTCAGGAGTAGATCCGGGTGGCCTTGGGGAGCCGGCGGGCCACCCCGGTCTGGTGTGCTGCCCGGGCCACGCTGGCGGCCACCTGCTTCCCGACCCTGCGGTTGAAAACGCTGGGAATGATGTAGTCAAGTGAGAGTTCGTCATCCTTGATGATGTCCGCTATGGCATGGGCGGCTGCCTGCTTCATGGCCTCGTTGATCTGGCGGGCTCGGGAATCCAGAGCCCCCCGAAAGATCCCAGGGAAGGCCAGCACATTGTTGATCTGGTTGGGGTAGTCGCTGCGGCCGGTGGCCATGATTTCACAGATCCCTTCGACTTCCTCGGGCATGACCTCAGGAGTCGGATTGCTCATGGCAAAGATGATGGGCTTCTTTGCCATGCGCTTGATGTCGGCCCGCACCAGGAGGCCCGGCCCTGAAACGCCCAGGAACATGTGGGCGCCCTCCAGAACCTCCTTGAGAGAGCCCTTCTGCATGGCGGGGTTGGTGTTGGCCGCCAGCCAGGCTTTGGCTGGATTGTCACCCACGTCGCGCCCCTTGTAGATGGCGCCGTTGCGATCACAGACGATGGCATTCTTCAGGCCGAACTCCCACAACGTGCGCGTGCAGGCATAGCCGGCGGCACCGGCCCCCGCGACCACGAGTTTCATTTCTTCGGGTTTGCGCCCGGTGAGTTTCAGAGCGTTGATGACGCCCGCCAGGACCACCACCGCCGTGCCGTGCTGGTCGTCATGAAAGACAGGGATATCCAATTTTTCCCGCAGGGCATCCTCCACGGCGAAGCAGCGGGGCGCCGAGATATCCTCCAGATTGATGCCCCCGAAAGTCGGTGCCACCCACTGACAGAACTTGATGATCTCTTCGCTGTTCTGGGTGTCGATGCAGAGAGGGAATGCATCCACGCCGCCGAACTCCTTGAACAGGATCGCCTTGCCCTCCATGACCGGCATGGCGGCGGCGGCGCCGATGTTGCCCATGCCCAGAACGGCGCTGCCGTCGGAGATCACGGCCACCGTGTTCTTGCGGATGGTCAGATTGAAGGATGTGCGCGGATCATCGTGAATCGCCTGGCACACTCGGGCCACGCCGGGCGTATAAGCCATGGACAGGTCGGCGCGGGTCTTGAGAGGCACTCTCGAGACCGTTTCGAGTTTGCCGCCCAGGTGCATGAGAAAAGTCTTGTCCGACACCGAATGAATCTTCGTGCCATCCACCTGGCGCACCGCTTCCACGATCTCCCTGGCCTGATCCATGGAGGTACACTCGATGCTGTAATCGCGCAGACTGATGTTCTTGTGAATATGCACCAGATCGATGGCGCCGATGGCACCGCCGCCGGCGGCAATGACGGCGGTGATGCGGGCGATCCAGCCCGGCTTGTGAGGGCACTCAAGGCGCATGGTGATGGAGTACTGGGCGCTGGGCGTGACGGGTTGACGCATGGCATTTTCCCCCTTGCGGGTTGCAACACGATGAAGCAGGACGACCGAACCAAGCTGAGTCGCGGGAGGTTTGACCTGCCGATTGTACGCCATCAGCAGCACGGAGGGGCGCTCCCGCCAGGGGCAAAGAAGATGAAATCGGTCCTCTTCAAGAGTGCGCGCCGCCCTGTGTATACTGCGGCGGCGGACCCCAAGCAGGGCCGGACGGAGGGCATGCGGAATGAGTGCGGGCGAGAGCAAAGGCTCATTCACACGTGGTCTGCTGGCCGCGGCCTCCTTCGTGGTGGTGGTGGCCGGCCTGCGGACCGCCAGCGCGGTCATTCTCCCCTTCCTCCTGTCTCTTCTCATCGCCATGGCCAGCTATCCCCTGTTGTCCTTTCTGCGCCGCCACAAGGTGCCCACCTGGCTGGCCGTGACCCTGACCCTCCTCATGGTGCTGGTTGTGGTCAGCGCCGTCGGCCTTCTGCTGGGCAGTTCGGTCCGGGATTTCACGGTTCAGGCCCCGGCTTACAAGGACCAACTGGGCCGGCTGGTGGGACAGTCGCTGGCAAGGCTGCAGGGATGGGGGGTCAATCTCCCGGAATCCTGGGCCCCGCAGGCCTTCGATCCGGGGCAGGCCCTGGACCTGGCCACGACGCTCCTGCGCGGGGTAAGCGCCGCCCTTTCCAACCTCGTCCTGGTGCTCCTGACCATCGGCTTCCTGCTGGTGGAGGCGGCCGGCCTGCCGGAAAAGTTGTCGGCGGCGTTCGGTCTAAATCTTGACCTCGGACATCTGGAGCGCTGCCGGCATCAGGTCCAGGGTTACCTGGTCATCAAGACCCTCATGAGTCTCGTGACGGGCTCCCTCATCGCCATCGTCCTGGCCCTCATGGGTGTAGATTTCCCCCTCTTGTGGGGCGCTCTCGCGTTTCTCCTCAACTTCATTCCCACTGTCGGGTCCATCATCGCCGCCCTGCCGCCGCTGCTCCTCAGTCTCGTTCAGTTGGGCCCCTGGTACGCCCTGGGCGTGATGGTTCTTTTTCTGACCGTGAACATGGTCATCGGCAATATCCTGGAGCCGGCCCTCACCGGGCGGCAACTGGGCATGTCACCCCTCGTGGTCTTCGTGTCACTGCTGTTCTGGGGCTGGCTGTGGGGTCCGGTGGGCATGATCCTCTCGGTCCCCCTGACCATGATCATCAAGATCATCCTGGAGAACACCCGGGACCTGCGCTGGGTGGCGGTGTTGCTGGCCGCACGCCCGGCACCTGCCCCCCAACCACGGATCTGACGCCGGCGAAAGCCGGCCGTCAGTACGCGGCAGTGGCCGGTGACCCCGCCTTGCTGTAGAGCAGCCGCGTCAGGATGAATCCCACCAGAATCATGCCCACGCAGATGGCCCACGCCCATTCGCTGCCGTAAAGGGTCGGGTAATGGTTGCTCACCATGAGAAAGACCAGCGGCACCGACATGTAGGTGTTGTGTTGCGAGCGGAGGGTCGCCATGGCGACCCTCTGGGGATCCGGTTTCTCGCCCGCGGCGATGGCCCGGATGATCCGCTTCTGGGCCGGCCAGATACGCATCCAGCCATTGGCCGCCATGCTGGTGCCCAGCACCGCTCCCACCACGATGAACATGCCGCGGCCGGTGAAGATGCCGCCCAGCCAGCGGGCCAGCACCGCCAGCATGAGCAACGAGACAACGGCTCCGGCCAGGGGCATGTTTTTCATGGGGGTCCGCCAGATCAGGTCATAGATGATGAAACCGACGATGAGTACGGCAAAGGCCAGCAAAGTGGCGCTACCCTCACCCCAGGCAGCATCAGGCTCCACCAGAGCACCGCCCATGGCATAGACCAGGCCCAGGAGCATGATGCCCGTGACCCAGGTCCAGAGGGCCCCCCAGCGAAACCAGTACAGGGCCCGGGGCAGCAGTTCCGGGACCACCTTGCGCTTGACGTCGGCGTCCAGGAGGGGCATGACCCGGCCGTTGACGAAGTTGAAAAAATAGAGGTGGCCGATCCATGTGATCCCCGCGACCACATGAATCCAGCGAAAACCCAGATTCATCCACTCACTGAGAGTCGGGCTCATCACGTTTCCTCCTGGCCTCCCGCGGCAGAGCAACCGCCCTAGTGCCCACGGGGGCATGGCCTTGCAGTCTACGCGGCACCTCCCGGAAGTGCAACCGCAAGACCAGGGGGTGACTCCCGCAAAGATGGGCTCTTTCCCTCCAGGCCATAGCTCGCTAGACTGCCTGCGCTCATGTGTCCCGTTTGCGGCGAACCGATGCACTCCTTCCAGTGGGAGGCGGTGGAGATCGATCGCTGCCCCCGCTGCGCCGGCGTCTGGCTGGATGCCGGGGAGCTGGAAACCATGCTGGGCGCAACGGGCCTGGCCACCGGGCCACTCCGTGCCGCCGTCATGGCAGCGTCCGATGGGATCCGCAGCCGCCGCCGCTGTCCCCGCTGTCCCCGGCGGCTGCGGGAGATCCACCTGGCGACATCGCCTGCGCTCGTCCTGGATCGTTGCCGCCAGGGACATGGAATATGGTTCGATCGGGGTGAGGTCGCGCAACTGGTGCGCTGCTTCTCGGTCGGAGAAGAAGGACGGGTCGCGCGCTTTCTGGGTGATCTGTTCCATGACGGCGCCGAGCCGGCGCCTGGGAGGTGATGTTCATGGTCCTCTTTCTGGGAATCGTTCTGGCCCTCATGGTGGGCGTGGCCCTCTGGGCCATGGGCATCTACAACGGTCTGGTCACGCTCCGCAATCAGGTGAAAAATGCCTGGTCCCAGATCGATGTACAACTCAAGCGCCGGCACGACCTGATCCCCAACCTGGTGGAAACGGTGAAGGGATACGCCGGTCATGAACGCGAGACGCTGGAGAAAGTCATCTCCGCCCGCGCACGCGCCGTCTCCGCCCAGGGCGTGCAGGAGCAATCCCAGGCGGAGCAAGGGCTGTCAGGCGCCCTGGGTCGCCTCATGCTGGTGGTGGAGCAGTACCCCGACCTCAAGGCCAATCAGAATTTCCTCTCCCTCCAGGAAGAACTGACCTCCACCGAGAACCGCATCGGCTTCGCCCGCCAGCACTACAACGATTCGGTCATGACCTATAACACGAAGATCCAGAAATTCCCGGACAATTTCGTGGCTGGCAGTTTTTCATTCACCGCCGAGAGTTTCTTCGAGCTGCAGGATGAGGCGGCTCGCGAAGCACCCAAGGTCTCGTTCTAACCCCGCAGGTGGGGGGTCAGCGCGTCATCATGTGGGAGGCGATTCGAGCTAACCAGCGGCGTTCGCGCCTGCTCATCGGCCTCATGGGCGGCCTGTTGGTGGGAGTAGGGGCGCTGGCGGCGGCGGCCCTGGCCGGGCCGGACATGGCCTGGGCCGGTGGTCTCCTGGCCCTGGGGGTCTGGGGAATCCTCTTGACCCTGGCCTTGCAGCGTGGCGATCAACTTGCCCTCACGGCCGCCAGCGCCCGCCCTCTCCGCAAGGAAGATGCCCCTCAGCTCTGGAATATCACCGAGGAGATGGCCATCGCCGCCGGACTCCCCATGCCACGGCTGTATCTCATCGATGACGATGCCCCCAACGCCTTCGCCACCGCCAGCCGCAAGGGGCCGGCGGCCGTGGCGGTGACCGCCGGCTTGCTCCGCCGCCTCACCAGGGATGAACTGCAGGGCGTCATCGCCCATGAAGTCGGCCACATCCGCAATAAGGATGTCCACTTCATGACCATGGCGCTGGTGATGGTGGGGAGTATCGCCCTGGTCTCGGACATGGCGCTGCGCATCCTCTGGTTCGGTGGCGGCCGTCGTCGCGGCGGCGGCCGCAGCGGCGGGCAGGCGCAACTGCTCCTCCTGGCATTGACCGTGCTGGCGGCCATCCTGGCGCCCCTGTTCGCCCGTCTCCTCTATTTCGCCTGTTCGCGGCAGCGCGAATATCTTGCCGACGCCTCCGCGGCGCGTTTCAGCCGCTATCCAGCGGGCCTGGCCTCGGCCCTGGAGAAGATCTCCAAGAGCGATACCGGCAGCCGGGGGCGCGAGATGCGCGCCATGGCACCTCTCTATATCGTCAATCCCTTGGCCAGGTCGGCAGTGGGCCTCTTTTCCAGCCACCCGCCCACCCGCAAGCGGGTGGAGATCCTGCGTGCCATGAGTGGCGCCGGCTGGGTCGATTATGAGAAGGCGTACGCGCAGGTGGTGGGTGACCGCACGCCCTGCCTGGACAAGAAGACGCTGGCCAGTGAAGGGTCCATCGCCACCCGCCAGGGACAGGCCATTCCCGGCCCGGAGGCGGACGCCACCGAGAGGGCGCGAGAGGTCAGCGATCTGCTGGACCGCATGGCCCATTTCCTCCTGGTTCCCTGCCTCTGCGGTGTGCGCATCAAGGTGCCGGAGGCGTTCAAAGGGGACCAGGTCAAATGCCCCCGCTGCGGCCGCGATCACGCCATCCCCACCGCGTCTCCGTCCGGCATCCCCATCTCCTACCGGCGAACCGGAAACTCCTGGGAATCGTTCCGCTGCTCTTGCGACCGGGTGCTCCAAATCAGCCCGGCATTCGCCGCCAAACGCATGCGATGCAAGGGCTGCGGTCAATCCATCGAGATTCAGCCGGCCTGAGAGCCAGGCGCTAAACGGAAGTGTCTGGTGGCCGGGCCGCCGGTGTGTCACAATTTGCCTCTCAACCGTTACAGGTGGCCGACCGTCCGTCAGCCCGAGCGCCGGCCCGGCTCCGGCCGCCAGAGGAGGTCCACATGAGTTCGAAATCTGGCCCCAACCCAGGCGATGAATCGGCCGGCGGCCACGTTTCCCAGCTCCGCCAGCAGACAGACACCATCAAGGAAGATATTCGCGAACTTGGCAACATGGCGCGCGAAATTGCTCACGAGAAACTCGACGACGCCCGCCGGGCGGCGTCCGATGCCATGGAGACAGGGCGCCAGCGCGCCTCTGAAATCTACGGACAGGGGCGCGAAAAGGCGGAGGAACTCGAGGAGCAGGTCGTGGATTACGTGCGCAAGAAGCCGGTCCAGTCAATACTCATCGCCGGCGGCGTCGGCCTCCTGTTGGGGATCCTGCTCTCCTCCCGGCGCTAGAATCTGACTGGATGGGGTTCCTTGTTTGAGCCACCGCGTCCCCGGCCCGGTGGCGGTGGCATTCATGCAGCGCACCCGCGACCCGGATCGAACCGGGGGAGGAAGAAGTGAAGCGTATGGAAGGATTCGACCCGCAGGCTTTCCTGAAAAACATCGTCGACCTGGGCACCACTTGGGGTCTGCGGGTCCTGGGCGCCCTCGTCGTGCTGACGCTCGGGCGCATCCTCGCCGGTTGGGCGCGGGGAGCGGTGCGCAAGGTCCTCAACCGCGGCAGCGTCGATGCGACGCTGGTGCCATTCATCTCGAACCTGACCTACTACCTCATGATGGCGTTCGTGATCATCGCCGTCCTGGGCCTGTTCGGCATCCCCACCGCATCGGTCATCGCTGTCCTGGGTGCCGCCGGCCTGGCGGTGGGGCTGGCGCTGCAGGGAACCCTGGGCAACTTCGCCGCCGGCGTCATGCTGCTGCTGTTTCGCCCGTTCCGGGTTGGCGATTTTGTAGATGTGGCCGGCATCGCCGGCAACGTGGAAGAGATCTCCATCTTCAGCACCATTCTCAACACTCCTGACAACGTGCGTATCACCGTGCCCAACGGGGTGGTGTTCGGCCAGACGATAAAGAACTTCTCCGCCAATGAACAGCGCCGCGTGGATATGGTTTTCGGGATCGGCTATAGCGACGACATCGGCAAAGCCGTGGATATCATCCAGAACGCCCTCCAGAGCGACGCGCGGGTGCTCAAGGATCCGGCAGCGGTGGTGGCGGTGAATGAACTGGCCGAATCAGCCGTCAACCTGGTGGTCCGGCCCTGGTGCCGCAAAGACGACTACTGGCGCCTGCGCTGGGATTTGACCCGGCGCCTCAAGGAAGACCTGGTGGCCGGCGGCTGCAACATCCCATTCCCGCAGCGGGACGTGCACCTGTTCCAGGAAAGCGGTCAGCCTTAGAGCCCGGCCCCCTTGATCCATCGCGGCCACCAAGACCCGGCCGGTGACGCAGGTGTGGCGCCGGGGCAGCCGGTACGATTTTGTGCCTGCAATTGCGAAAGAGTGACCACCGGGGCCTGATGGCCCCCTGGATCCTGATTTTCCGCCAGACAGCCCATTCGTCCCGGGTTGGCCACAGGTTTGCAATCTCGACCTGGTGGAGGAAAACCACCCATGGATCATTCCGTCTACGACCTTGGAAATGTCGACAGGGAGACTGCAACTGCGGTTTCCGACCCACCGGTGGCGGTCATCGGACCCCGGCGCCACGAGCGCGGACGGCAACAGCGTACCGTGGGTTCCTGGTTGCAGCGCCCAACCGGCGTCACGAACAATTCACCGGCGGCCACAGCCCGTGTGGCCGGACCGGCGCGACGGTTGCGGAAATGGGATATGGGAGCCACCCTCTCTCTCTTCGCGCCGGGAATGGGGCAGATGGTGCGGGGGCGCCCCGATCTGGGCTTTCTCTTCCTGGTCAGCGGCGCTTTTCTGAGCAGTACCGCCTGGGCGGCCTGGACCACCCGCTCCGGTCTGGCAGAGACCCTCCCCCTCATCGGCCTGTCCAGGGCGTGGGGATTGCGCACCGTGTTGATTATTTATGGCCTGGCCGCGCTGCTCCACATCGCGGCCGTGGTGGGCGGTATCCGCCCGCACTCAGGCGCGCGCCCTCAGGCCGGGTTCCTGGCCCTGGCCTCCGCTCTGGTACCGGGATGGGGCCAGGCACTCGCCGGCCGCGCCTGGCGGGCCGGTCTCTGTCTGGGTGGCTTGTGGGTTGTGGGCTTTGCCTGGTTGATGAGTTCCCCCCCGCTGCAGATGGCCATGGCTGAGCAGAACCTGATCCTGCCCGCGGGCATTGAGTTCATCACCACTCCCGTGGTGCTCTACACCGGCCCGGCCGTTCTCTGGGCCGTGGCCATGTCCGACGCCTTTCATGGCCGTGATCGGGAGGACTGAACCACCGGGCTAATCTGCTAACCTGCCGCGGCAACGACCGTTTTGCATTTTTGCAGCGGCAACGGCCCGGGAGGAAGTCATGGCTCAGTCACAAGGTCCCGAACTGGCGTGGGTCATGTTCGCCCTCATGACGGTGGTGGCCTGGGGTGTCTACGGCGTCTTCATCCACCAGGGGCAGGTCCTCATGGGCGACCCGGAGAGCGCCCGCTACAAGTCGTTTCTTTTTGTCGGCCTTGCCTATTTCCTGGTGGCCGTGGTGGCCCCTCTGGTCATGCTCCTGGTCACCGGTGCTTCCTGGTCGTTTTCAGGCGCGGGCGTCGCCTGGTCACTCCTGGCTGGCATCATGGGTGCCGTGGGCGCTTTTTGCGTCCTTCTGGCCTTCGGAGCCGAGGGATCACCGGCCGTGGTCATGTCCATCATCTTCGCCGGCGCTCCCGTGGTCAACGCCACCGTGGCCCTCATCATGCATCCCCCCGCCGGCGGCTTCGCGTCCATCAGGCCTCAGTTCTACCTGGGCATTCTCCTGGCGGCCCTGGGCGGTTTCCTGGTGACCATCTACAAGCCCGGCAGCCCCCTCGCCCAGCCCAAACCGCCGGCCTCCAGCCGCCAGGCGGCGGCCGGTTCCCAGCCGGCGCCCCACAACTGATCCCTCCCTTGCCGTAGTCATCCGCGCAACCTACGTTCAAAGCGGTGCTGCCGACACCTGGTACAGGAGTGCGCCATGGCGACGATGCCTCAACAGATCGGGACCCCGCTCACCGGGCATAGCTTGGCGCCTCTTCTCAAGGCGGCCGCCAGAGACAATCGCACCGGTCTCTTCACGGTACGCACGCCCGAAGCCATGCGCACGGTCTCCCTTCTTCACGGCCGCATTGTCTTCGCCGGATCCAATGACCGGGAAGAGCGCCTCAACAGCGTTCTCCTGCGCCGCAGCCTGGTCAGCCTCAAGGATCTCACCGCCGCCGTGGAGACCATGCTGCGGGAGAGCCGTCGCCTGGGCGAAGTCCTGATCGAACAAGGCGCCCTGGATAAGGAAAGTATGATCCGGGCTCTGCGCATGCAGGTGACCGAAATCGTCTGTCGCCTGCTGACCCTGCGCACCGCGGAGATCGGTTTTCGCGAACAGCCTGTGGCCGATAGCAGCGAGGTGTCCTATGGCACCCCCATCAACGCTCTCATCAGGGCCTCTTTTTTCCAGGTTCGTGATGTGCACCATGTCATGGATGAAATCGGTGGGCCTTCCGCTACGGTGGCGCCGACCGCCCGGTTTGCCACCGAAATCGCCAGCGCCGGCCTGCGCCCCGAACAGGCAGCCCTGACCCCCTTCCTGGAGGAACCCCGGGAGGTGGTCCAGGTCTGTGCCAGTAGCGACCTGCCGGACTTCGATATCTGCAGATTGCTCTGGGTCCTCCTCACGGTGGGCGCTCTTTCGCGGCTGGCCTGAACGCCGCAAAAGCCTACAATGGCCGGCCTGATGCCGGCCATGACCCTCTCCACCATCAGCCGCCGCTTGCGCGCTGCCGTGAATCCCCTGACCTTCGGCCCGCCGGTCACCCACGTCTACAATCCCCTGGATTATGCCTGGACCGTCCATCGGGCCTACCTCTCCCGCTACGGTTCAAGCCCCAGGGAGTTCATCCTCCTGGGGATGAACCCGGGACCCTGGGGCATGGCTCAGTCCGGTGTCCCGTTCGGCGACACGGGATTCGTGCGCGACTGGCTGGGCCTTGAGGGCCGCGTGGCGCGGCCGGTGCCCGAACACCCGCGGCGGCCCGTGCATGGCCTCCACTGCCCCCGCGGCGAGGTCAGCGGACGCCGCCTCTGGGGATGGGCCAGAGACCGGTTCGGCACGCCGGAACAGTTCTTCCGGCGCTTTTTTGTGATCAACTATTGCCCCCTGAGCTTCATGGAGGAAAGCGGGCGCAACCGGACGCCTGACCAATTGCCGGCTTCCGAACGCGAGCCCCTGTTTGCCGCCTGCGACGAGGCCCTGGCTCGCATGGTCGGCGTCCTCTCTCCCGCGCTGGTCATGGGCGTGGGACGCTTCGCCGAGACGCGGGCGCGGGCGGCCCTGGCCGGCTGGGAGGGCGAAATCGCCCGCGCCCCCCATCCCAGCCCGGCCTCACCCCTGGCCAACCGCGGCTGGGACCGGCTCATGGACCAGGCCTTGAAACCATGGCTA